>Ga0265332_10001475_pt1 | contig 13131 bp, 10 predicted proteins | sample 41926metaG_FD_202084 | JGI IMG/M metagenome (GOLD analysis project Ga0265332, IMG submission 202084) | Rhizosphere microbial communities from Carex aquatilis grown in University of Washington, Seatle, WA, United States - 4-19-26 metaG | ecosystem: Host-associated > Plants > Roots > Rhizosphere...
CCGCGGACCGCTGATCGCGCAGCGCCCGCCGCACATCGCTCCAGATCGTCTGGACCAGCTGGTCCTGGTTCGCGATCTGGACCTCGCTGCGGATTCGCTGCATCTCGGCATTGACCTGGTTGGCCCGGCCGAGCGGGGCCCAGCTCAGGCGCAGCCCGGCGTTCCAGCCGGTGGCGCCGTGGTTGGTGAGCTGGCCGAGCGCCGCGCCGACGGTGGCGCCCTGGCCGTAGGACGACGCACCGAGATCGACGCTGAGATCGGGCAGCGCGTTGTTCTGGGCCTGGCGGAGGTCGAGCGCCAGCTTCTTCATGTCGAGGTTCATGCTCGCGATCTCCGGCCGGTGGTGGATCGCCGTGTCGAGCGCGACCTCGGCGGTCGGCAGCTCGACGGCCTCGAACCGCGGGCGCTCGGTGGGCAGGATCGGGACGTCCCACTGCTCGCGGGGCAGGTTGAGGATGGCGCGCAGCTGGTCGGCCGCGGTATCGACCGCTGCGGCGGCGTTCAGCACGTAGAGCTTGCGCTGTGCCAGCGTCGCCTCGGCGCCGGGCAGCTGCGAGCTCGAGGTCATCCCGGCGGCGACCTGGCGCCGGACCAGCTCGGCGGTGTCGTCGGCGAGCTGCTGCGACTTGACCGCGATCCCGTAGGCATAGAGCCGGGACACGACCGCCCAGTACGCGGACTCGGTCTGCTGGATCAGGGCGGCGGCGCTGGCCTCGAAGTCATGGCGGGCCTTCTCCGACTCGATCCTCGCGGTCAGGATCGAGATCTGCGGGATCGCGAGGTCGGGTGAGAACCCGCGGAGCAGCGGCTGGCTGAGCGACACCGTGGCGCTCGCCGAGTAGTTGAGCGGCTCGACCGCGGTACCCGACGACGATATCGTCCGTCCACCGGACACACTGGCGCTGACCGAACCGCCGGTCGGCAGCCGCTGCGTGATCGAGGCGCTGGTGCTGTCGCTGGTCGACGTGATCAGCGTGCCGGGCTCGCCGGCCTGCAGCGTGGTCGGCGGTTGATCGGAGCTCGACCGGCCGTAGCTGAGGTTCAGCACCGGCTCGTACATGCTCCAGATCGTCTGGGCCACGGTGAGCCGGGTGGAGCGGGTCGTGCTGCGCTTGACCACGATGCCGAGGTTCTGCTGCATCGCCAGCGCGAGCGCTCCGGCGAGATCGAGCCGGAGCACCTTGGCGCCCGCGCCCGGGGGCAGCGGCGGCGGCGATTCCAGGAACGGCGGCGGGGCGTAGGGCGGGTCGGCGTCGCCGCGCGCGGGGCCGGCGAGCGCGCACGCGATCGCCACGAGGGTCACGAGAGGGAGACTTCGCATGGTTGACCTCATGCGGCGGCGAGCGCCTCGATCGGATCGAGGCGCGACGCGCGCCGCGCTGGATACAGTCCGGACAGGATGCCGACGGCGGTCGACACGCCGAGCGACAGCGTCACCGAGCGCAGCGTGACCAGGGTCGGCCACGCCGCGTACGCCGAGATGCCGCGCGCGATGCCGAGCCCGATCGCGACGCCGAGCGCGCCGCCGATCAGCGCGAGCACGAACGCATTGACCAGGAACTGGAACTGGATATCGAGCCGGCGGGCACCGACCGCGCGCCGCACGCCGATCTCGCGGGTCTGCTCGAGCACCGACGCGAGCATGATGTTCATGATCCCGACGCCGCCGACCAGCAGCGAGATGCCCGCGATCAGGCCCATCACCAGGTTGAACAGCTGCTGGGTGCGCTCGCTGTGGTGGAGCAGCGCCTCGGGGACGATGATCTGGGTATCGCGAGCGCCGCCGTGCAGCCGGTCGAGCAGCGCGCCGACCATCAGGCCGGTGTCGGTCGCGGACGCTCCGGGCCGGAGCTGGACCACGATCTCGCCGAGCGGCGGCTCGGACGGATCGTGGTCGAGCTTGACCAGCGCCGTGGCGAACGGCACGAACACCGCCTGATCGGCCGACGCCACCGCGACGCTCTGCGCCGCGCCGGTGCCGGCGCCCGGGTCGGGGGCGAGCGCGCCGACGACCTCGAACCAGGTATCGTCGAGCTTGACGTCCCGGCCGAGCGCCGGGCCGGCGCCGAACAGCGCGCGCCGCACCGCCGCACCGAGCACGCAGACCTGCGCGTGGTGGCGCTGATCGGCGGCGTCGAGGAACCGGCCCTCGGCGAGCGCCAGTGGTTCGACCTCGCGGTGGCGCTCGCCGACGCCGTGGATCTGCGCCGCGGTCCGGGCGCCGGCGGCGACCGCCTTGTACGCCGCGATCTCGATCCGGGGCGCGGCGAACGCGACGCCGGGGATCGCATCCTCGATCGCCTCGGCGTCGCGCTCGGTCAGTCCGCGCGACTTCTTGCGGATCTCGGCGCTGTCCTCGGGCTTGAGCGGCGCGTTGCGGATCACCACGTTGCGCATGCCGAGCCGGTCGATCAGGGCGAGCGCCTGGTGCTTGGCGCCGGCGCCGATCGACAGCATCGCGATCACCGCACCGACGCCGAACATCATGCCGAGCATGGTCAGCACGGTGCGCAGCTTGTGCTCGCCGAGACCGGACAGCGCGGTGGCGAACGCATCGACGACACGCCTCATGGGGATCCTTTCGGCGTCGCGGCGGAGCCGTCGCCGGACGCGGGGTCGGGGTCGGGGGTGCGGCTCGGGTCGCGGCTGGCGATCACGTCGCCGTCGCTGAGCCCGGTCAGGATCGCGACGCGGCCGGGGGTGGCGGCGGCGATCTCGACGCTGACCGGTGAGAACCCGTGGGCGTCGCGGCGGTAGACCAGCGTCTTGCCGCCGCGCTCGATCACGGCCTGGCGCGGCACCACGAGCGCGTCGCGCTGGTCGAGCACCAGCGCCGCGCGCACCCGCTGGCCGGGCTTCATCACGGCGCGGTCGGTTCGGTGAAGGGCGATCGCCGCGGAGAAGTACTGGAGCAGCACGCCGGGCTGGCGTGGCCTGGCGAGCTTGTCGACCTGCCGGACCGTGCCGTGGAACACGGTGTCGGGGCTCGACTCGATGACCACGTCCGCGGCCTGGCCGACCTCGAGGCCGGCGCCATCGACCTCGAGCACGAACAGCTCGGCCTCCATCTCGTCGATCAGCGGGATGTCGCCGATCACGACGTCGGGCGACAGCTGCGCGCCCAGGTGCGGGATGTCGCCGTGGTCGTCGCGCTGGATCACGAACACGCCGTCGCCGGGCGCGTGGACCTCGAGGTGGGCGAGCGCGGCCCGCACGTGGTCGACCACGAGCTGGGCGCGCTGGCGGGTCAGCTCGGCGAGCGCGAGGTCCGAGCGCTCGATCTCGCGCGAGGTCTCGCGGCTGAACTCGGCGTGGGTCTGCAGGGCGGTCGCCAGCCGCTCGTCGAGCTCGGCCTCGGTGATCTCGGTGCGCGAGAACAGCAGCGGATCGGTGGCCTGGTAGCGGCGGTTCTGCTCGGCGTCCTGCCGGGCGACCGTCGCCTGATCGCGGAGCCGGGCGTCGTTCGCGGTGCCCCGCAGCTGCTCCTGGCGCAGCTGCACGGTCGCCGACTGGAGATCGGCGAGGGCGTTGCGCAGCTGGTTCTGCGCCTCCGCGGCGTCGAACCGGAGCACGACATCGCCGGCGTTGACCCGCGAGCCGTCCGGCGCGAGCCAGCCCAGCCGGAGCGTGAGGTTGATGCCGTCGAGCTTGGGGGTCATCACCGGGGTGGCGTGGACCGCGCGCAAGTTGCCGTCGGCGGTCACCCGGCGCACGAACCGGCTACGCGCCACCGTGAGGGTCGGGACGTCGCCCGGCTCGGTGGGATCCGCGTACCAGCGGTGCGCGAGGTGGAACGCGCCGGCCGCGCTCGCGGCGACGAGGGCGATCGACAGCGCCCATCGCACGGCGCGGGCGAGCTGCCGGGTGCGCAGTCGCCGGACCGGGGCGAGCGCGCGGCGGAGCGGATTCCCCATCACGGCACCTCCTGGGTGGGGTCGGCGGTGGCGACCCGGTCGCCGGGGGACAGCCCGGCCTCGATCTCGATCGCCTCGGCCGAGCGGCGCCCGACCCGGAGCGCGACGCGCTCGAGCCCGTGCGCGGTGGTGCGGTAGGCGACCGGACCATCGGCGGTGATGAACACCGCCTCGGACGGGACCTGGATCGCGCCGGCGGCCCGATCGATCTCGATGTCGCCGTGGAATCGCATCCCGGGCCGCAACCCGGCGCCGGCGGTCGGCGCGATCGCGATCTGGAGCTGCACCTGCTTGTTGGGGTCGGCGTCCGACGCCGCCACCACGCTGGTCGCGACCGTGCCGACGCTGCCGTGCAGCGTCAGGTCGGGCAGCGCATCGAGCCGCAGCGAGACCGGCTGGTGGACCGCGACCCGACCGGCGTCGATCTCGTCGATCTGGCCGTCGCCGACCATCGCGTCGAGCCCGACCACCTGCAGGATCACGTCCGACAGCCAGATCGAATCGCCGGGGTTGCGGGCGTCGCCCCCGATGCCGGCGCCGTACACCACGGTGCCGGTGCGCGGCGCGGTGATCGTCAGCTGGGCGCGGCTGCGCACGAGCTCGGCGATCGTGCGCTGCGCGACCTCGTAGGTGTGGATCGTGTCCTGGAGGTCGACCTCGTCGGAGTGCCGCGCCGCCGCGATCTCGCGCCGGGTCTGCTCCAGCGTGCGGTCCGCCAGCTCGTGGTCGAGCTCGTGCTCGCGGTGCTCGATCGCGGTGACCAGCTCGGACGGGCCCTGGACCCGCAGCGCGGCCTTGCGGGCCATGGACTCGGCCTGCAGCAGCCGGAGCTCCTCCTCGCGGCGCGACAGCGCGAGCGTGTGGCGCTTGCGCTCGAGCTGCTTCTCGGCCTGGCTGGCGTCGTTGCGCGCGGTCTCCAGGTTGGTGTCGAGCTCGGTCGCGTCGAGCGTCACCAGCCGATCGCCGGCCGCGACATCGCTGCCCTCGGGGGCGATCCACGCCAGCTTGGCGGCCCACATCCCGGGCAGCGGCGGCGGCCGGACCGCGGTGGCGTCGACCGCGCGCAGCGCGCCGGTGACCTCGACCGTGATGACCAGGTCGCCGCGGGTGACGTCGACCAGCGGCGGCGCGCCGTCGGTCCGGCCGCACGCGGCGCACACCGCGAGCGCGGCGAGCGTCCGCGCCGTCACGACGCACCGCCTGCGGCGACCACGTCGCCGTCGGTCAGCCCGCTGGCGATCGCGCAGCGCTGGGCATCGCATCCGGCGAGCGCGACGTCGCGCTGCTCGCCCGAGCCCAGCCGGACCTGCGCCGGCGCGCCCGCGATCACCGCGCCGCGCGGCACCACGAGCCCGCGGACCGCCGGGCGGTCGAGCTCGACCTTGACCGACATCCCGGGGCGCAACCGCGCCGGATCGCCACCGGCGAGCGCCAGCGTGACCTCGAACGCGCGGCGCAGCGGGTCCCGTCCCGGCGACGGCCGGGCGACCGGCGCGAGCTGCTCCACGCTGCACGGGATCGGCTGGGCGGGATGCGCGTCCAGCGTGCAGCGCCCCGCCATGTGGAGGCCGATCAGCCCGTCGTCGACGTCGCTGAGCGAGGCGCGGACCTCCATCGGTCGGGTCAGATCGGGCAGCGCCACGATCGCTTGCCCCGACTGCATCGAGTCGCCGGCCCGGAACTTGTGGCCATCGCCGGACAGCGGGTGGCCGATCAGCACCATGCCGTCGCGCGGCGCCCGGACCTCCAGCCCCGCGATCGCCGCGGCGGTGGCCTGGGTCGCGCGCTCGGTCTTGTCGAGGTCGATCTGCTTGAGCTCGTCCTCGAGCGCCTGCTGCGCGATCGTGGTGGTGAGCTCGGCCTCGGCGGCGTGCAGCGCGGCCTCGGCCTGGCGCAGCCGCAGGCTGGCCTGCTCTGCGTCGCGGCGGGGCACCAGGTCCGACGGCAGGGCGTCGTGGAGCCTGGCCTTGTCCCGGGTGATCTCGGCGTCGCGCACCGCGAGCTGGCGGCTGGCGAGCTCGACCGCGTGGTTGCGCTGGGTCACGCGGAGCTGGGAGCGGGCGGCGGACAGCAGGCGGCGCGCGTCGGCCAGCTTGCTGGCGACCGGTCCGGCATCGAGCTCGAACAGCCGGTCGCCCGCCTTGACCATCGCGCCGTCGGGGCAGATCCAGCGCAGCACCAGCGACGAGGCGTCGCTCGGCGGCACCACCACATCGAGCGCGCGGGTCGGGTGCAGCGCGCCGGTGAGCAGCACGCGCGCGGTGAGCTCGCCCGGGTGGACCACGGCGGTCCGGGTGGGGTCGCGCGGCGCGCGGTGGTCGCCGGTGTGGCAGCCCGCCGCGAGCGCCGCGAGCGCCGCGAGCGCCGCGAGCCCCGCGCCCGGCGATCGCGCGGTCACGACGCCTCCTGCACGGCGGTCCGCTCGTCGCGGACGATCCGGCCGTCGGCGATCTGGATCGCGCGCGGGCAGCGCGCCGCGATCGCCGGCTCGTGGGTGACGATCAGGATCGTGTTGCCCTCGGCGTGCAGCGCGTGGAACAGCGCCATCACCTCCTCGCGGGTGACCGAGTCGAGGTTGCCGGTCGGCTCGTCGCACAACAGCAGCGACGGCTCGGTGACCAGCGCGCGCGCGATCGCGGTGCGCTGGCGCTGGCCGCCCGACAGCTCGTAGGGCCGGTGCTGGATCCGGTTGCCCAGGCCGACCCGGGTCAGCGCCCGCGCCGCCAGCATATTCCGGATCCGGGCCGGCGTGCCGCGGTAGACCAGCGGCAGGGCGACGTTGCGCTGGGCGGTCGCGCGGTGCAGCAGCTGGAAGCTCTGGAACACGAATCCGATCTGGCGGTTACGCACCTGGGCGCGCTCGTCATCGGCGAGGTCCTGGACGTCCCGGCCGTCCAGCCGGTAGCGGCCGCGGGTCGGCGTGTCGAGGCAGCCCAGGATGTTGAGCAGGGTCGACTTGCCGGAGCCCGACGAGCCGATGATCGCGACCAGCTCGCCGCGGTCGATCGCGAAGCTGACGCCGTCGAGCGCGGCGATCTGCTGATCGCCCATCCGGTAATGACGGGCGACGTCGGTCAGTTCGATCAAGGGGGGCATGCCCCTGGAGGTCGACGCGGCGCCCGGGGGATGCACAAAAAATCGCGCGCGGGCGCGGTTGCCAGCCGGCGTGACGCGGCGCTCGTCTTTCGATCGGTCTGTCGCCGTGACCGGCGACAACCCGGTACGGAATCGTCGCTCGAAGACGCGCGACTTCTGTTCAGCGGGTCCGGGCCGCGGCGGCGACGTCGCGCAGCATCGCGTCGAGCTCGCCGCGCGACCGGTACCGCCCCGCCGCGATCACCGCGGCGATCGCGCGCGTGCCGGCGATGTCGGCGCGCGGATCGCGATCGAGCACGACGAGGTCCGCGAGCTTGCCGGGCTCGATGGTGCCGAGGTCGGCGAGCCGGCCGAGGAACCGCGCCGGGTTGATCGTCGCGGTCTGCAGCGCGGCGAGCGGGGTGAGCCCGGCGTCGACCAGCCGCGCCAGCTCGTGGTGCAGGCTCGCGCCCGGGATGACATCCACGCCGGCCGGGGTGTCGGTGCCGGCGAGCAGCGGCACCCCGGCGGCGTGGAGCCGGCGCACGATCCCGAGCTCGTGCTCGACGAAGCGCTGCCGGACGTCGAGCGGATCGGTGTCGAGCTCGCGCAGGATCGACGCGGTGAACCGCGGCCAGCTGCGCTCGCGCCACGACACAGGCGCGTAGGGCGCGTCGGGATCGCGGCTGGGGTCGATCGCGTCGACCAGCCACTGGCCGCGCTCCCAGTACAGCGTCGGGCACTGCCAGACCTGGCGGTCGACCAGCAGCCGGATCAGCCCGGCCTCCTTGCCGGCGTCGTAGGTCGCGAGGAACGTGCCCGGGGTCTTGCCGCCGGCGAGCAGCGCATCCTCGGCGGTCGAGCTGCCCTCGAAGATGCCGATCAGGTGCTCGAAGCTCTTCTGTCCCGCGCCGGCCGCCTCCGCGCCGCGCACCGCATCCGGAACATGGCCGACGAATACGATGCCGCGGCGCCGGCACTCGTCGGCAATCGCGAAGTACGCATCGCGCGGCACGTAGGATTGAATCTTGATGAAATCGACGCCGCGCGCCGCGAGCATCTGCACGGCGCGGCGGCCATCGTCCGGAGTGGCGATCGCGAGCGACGCGGGAAACTGAGTCTTGGGCCCATCGAGCATCGGACCCGCGATCACCATCCGGGGACCGACCATCCGGCCCGCCGCGATCGCCGCCCGCGCGTCGAGGATCGGCTCGAGCTCGCTGCCCATGTCGCGGACCCCGGTGACGCCATTGGCGATGAACAGCGGCAGCGTGACTTCCTTGCCGCCGGGCACCCAGGTGCCAAAGAAGGTGTGGACATGCATGTCCCACAGGCCCGGGATCATGAACTTTCCGGCCGCGTCGACCGCGCGCACGCCCGGCGGAACGGCAGCGTCGCGCGCGGCCGACACTGCGATGATCCGATCGCCCCGGATCTCGACGGTGCGGTCGGGCAGGGCGCTGCCGTCCCGGGGGTCGATCACCGTGACATGGGTGATGACGAGGCTGGGCGTGCTGCGCTCTGCCGTCGGCGCGCGGGGTGGGGCGGCGCAGGCCACGGCGACCGCCGCGACGCCACAAGCTCGACGCACGGCCTGCGCGGGGGATTTCATCGCGATCATGGCGTCTTGTAACAAGCGCCGGCGGCCGTCCAAAGCGCTGTCACCGGGCGGTTGCTCATCGCTCGTGGACTGCGCGTGACCGGTCACGGGTGAGTCATTCCTCCCCGGTACGCGCCGCCGGCCAGCTGGTCAGTGGACGGGTCCGGGCACCGACTGGACCGGGTTCGGACGGAATCGAAAATTGGGCTGCGCCTGGACGCTCGGTGGAACGAACCGACCCGATCATATCTAGTGGGGGCGCCTCGCACCGGAAACCACCGTGTTGTTTCGGCAAACCTGGCAGCCTGATCAGTGCTTGTCGGAGTCATGGGCCCTCCGGCTGCAAAATGCAACAGTGACTGCGCCATTTGACGAACATTCGCCTTGACTACAGGGCGATCACCTGATCATCTGGAGGTATCTCCACGAGGAATCAGAATGACCGATTTCCAGAATGAAATGAACCATGCGGTACAGGGCTTCGTGGCGCAGATCGCCGAGCTCGCCCGCCGCGCTGCACTCGACACCCTCGAATCGGCCTTCGGCGGCCGGGCGGGGCGCAACGGCGGGGGGCGCGCCGCGGTCGCCGCGATCGCCGCGGGCCCCGGGCGTGCAGGCCGGCCCCGGGGCGGGCGCGGTGCCAAGCGCTCGGCAGCGGACCTCGAGATGCTGTCCGAGAAGTTTGGCTCGTTCGTCAAGGCACACCCGGGCCTGCGCATCGAGCAGATCAACAAGGAGCTCGGGACCACCACCAAGGACCTCGCGCTGCCGATCCGCAAGCTGATCGCGGATGGCAAGATCGCCGCGAAGGGCCAGAAGCGGTCCACCACGTACTTCCCGGGCAAGAAGGCGTCGAAGAAGTAGCCCGGCGCCGCAAGGCGGTCGCCCGCGGCGACCGGGTGGTCGCCGCCGCGGACGGCGAATCGCCGCGACGGCTGCGCCTGCGCGCGGTCGGCGGGGTGTGCGGCGCCATGCCGTGGAACACGCCCTGCGGAGCGCTCCCGTGGGACGCTCATAATCGATGGGAACAATCCCAGGTGGTTCGCGAGATCCTGGAACGGGCGCTGACTCAGCTACGCGTGGAGAGCGCGCGGGCGAATAGTCATGATTTCCGAGAGATACTGCACCGGCGGAACGAATGGTGACCGCGGTGACACGACCGGGCGATGTCCCGATATCACGGACCCCCCCCTGGACTCTCGTGGGGAATTTTCTGGCCGCGCGCCTGTCGGTCACTGGTTCGAAACGCCGCGGCCATCTCGTGCACGATTTTGCACACTCGGCCGGTCCGGCCGCCATTGTGTGACCGGCCCCCTCCGCGGTGCGCGGCGGCGCGCACCGCGATATCCGACCCCTGAATCGCCCGCACCAAAAGCGAGGTGCAGTAACTGCGCAATCGCCGCGCCGTGAGTGGTGCGCGAGGCGGTCAGCTGCGGCCGCCGGACAGCGTATCGTGGCGGCGCCCGGAGATCGCACCGCCCGCGCTCGACAGCCTGGTTGGTGCGTGAGGATTGTCGTCGGCAATGGAGTCGTGCTGTCGGCCGGAGGGTGTCTCGGCCGGCGCCACCAGCAGCGCGGCGAGCGCTGCGGGGACCCCGACGCGCAGCGCATCGACCGCCTCGCCGGATAGCGCCTCGACCAGGACCCGGCACACGCTGGCGATCAGCGCGCGCGCTCGGCCGCGCGGCAGTCCCTGCGCGAGCAGGTGGTCCTCGATCGGCGTCGTCAGCGCGCTGCCGGCGAGCACGACTGCGCCGAGCCCGGCCGGGAGCTCGTCGGCAACCAACTCGCGACCGGCGGGGGTCAGGGTTCCCCCCATCCCTGCGAGCACCGCGTCCGTCGCCTGCTCCGCGAGCACCCTGGACACGCCCGCGCGTGCGGCGACGTGAGAACACAGGTCATCGATGGTCGCGATCATACCGACCCGTGAAGCAAGACCCGCACCCGGGCACCGAGCGCAGGATCCGCCCCCCGCGCACCGTGCGCGCATCGGCCGGCGCAGCTGCGCGCCGGCGCGCGCGACGCATGGACCTCGATCAGGATCTCGCCCCGGACCGACCCGAGCCACATTCCGGCGAGCCCTCGTCGAGGTGCAAGGCGACGGCGGAGACGTTCAGTCGTCGTCCAGCGACCGATCGTCGTGGTCGTCGCGCGCCAGCGCCTCGTGCGCGCCCGCGACGAAGTCCTCGACGATCTCGGCCGCCGGGCGGACGCGGCGGACCGCGAGCACGCTCACCGCCCCGGCCGGCATGTCCATCTGGTCGAGGTTGCCCTGCGTGGCGCGGGTCGGGACGATCGCGCTGTGCAGCGGCATGGTATACGGAACATCCAGAACACCGGGGAACAGCGTGGTCGTTCCGATCGTCGCTGGCGTGGTCGCGCCCGGGTTCGCGGTGGCATGGTTGCGCAGCACGCGCTGCTGGGCGTCCGGGAACTCGGGCCCGAACACCGTGGTGAAGGTCGTGGCCTCCGGGGAGCGCGCCGCGATCAGCCGGGCCTTGTAGCCGTCGTGGGCATTCGACTCCTCGGCTGCGACGAACACCGTGCCGGCCCAGCCACCGTCGGCGCCGGCGCGGATCGCGCGGACCAGACTGCTGCCATCAGACACGCCTCCTGCAGCCAGGATAAAGATTTCGCGAGGCAGCGCACGCCGCATCGTGTCGACGACCCGCAGCGTCGAGATCGTCGAGTTGCGGTTGTGGCCGCCGGCCGCACGGCCCTGCGCGACCACGCCGTCGATCCCGAGCGCGACGCCCTGCAGCGCGGTGTGGACGTCGCCGGTCTGGATCCAGACCTTGCTGCCGGCGCGCTGCAGCTGGGTGACCCACGACCGCTCGGGCAGGTTCCAGTGGAACACGACGATCGGCACCCGGGCCGCCGCGACGACGTCGATGTGGTCCTGCGTCGTGAACGTGCCCAGCGGCGATGCCGCCACGATGAAATCGATGCCGAACGGACCGCTGGTCTGGTCGCGGATCGCCTGGATCCGCGCCGCGACCACCGGCGGCGGCTCGGGCCCGACCCCGTAGACGCCGAGCGCGCCGGCGTTGCTCACGGCGGCCGCGAGGTCGGTCAGCCCGACGAACGCCATGCCGGCGCTGGCCAGCGGGACGCGCAATCCAAATTCGCGTGAAAAGCGTGTGTGCAGCTCGGGCGCGCCGCGGTCCGCGGATACCCGCGAAGCGCGCGACAGCATGGCGGCGCCGGCTCCGACGCCAGCGAGCTTCAGGACCGTCCTTCGACTCGGCCTCGGCTTCGACTCGTTGGATGACATGGTTGAACCCCCCACGGTAGGTGTACGCGACAATTGCCAAGATTGCAGTTCGCAACGGATGGCATCATGGATGATTCGTAATTGCGGCATGCTGCCGCGTATTGGCCGATACGTCGGGTCGGCCGGCGTCGCCGGCGGTGCGATGGCATCGTCCGGTGTAGCTGTGATCGATCCGTCGCGCCGGCGGCCGTCCACCCCGGCGAGCTGGACCCGATGCGGAACGGCAATCCGGGGCAGCGCCTGGGAGCGACCGGCTCGACGGAGCGCGTCCGATCGCGCCGCGCATGGCGGCGTGTGCGTCGGTCCTCACGATTACACGTGGGCGGGAGTTTTCTCGCATGGCTCCACTCGGGAGTCCGCGATCGCAACGCAGCTCACCTTTGTCTCGGTGCGGTATGAAACTACTGCGCATGTCGTTACAGCTCGGCGCTGCGCGCCTCCACTACCACGCACGGGAGGCCGCGAGGATTCCGCTGCTTGCGTGATGGCGCCCTGTCGTGGTTGCTGCATCGCGTGACCGCCATGCAGCGCCGCGTCAGCCCCCTGACGCATTCATGGAACAGCTACATGTCGCCATGTTCGTCGTCGGGCGTCAAGCGGCGGTCACAGGCGTAACCCCGGTGCTACCCCAGCGCATCGGGGTGTCCCGCCGGGTGTCCCGGATCCGGACAGGGCGCGGTGGACGCGCGGCTGCGGTGCGATCGATCCGGCGGGCAACGCGGCAGGGGCCCCGGCAGCCGCTGCCACCGTCCGGACACGGGAGTGTTGTCCGGTGGCACTGCCGCCGTTTGCCGCTGCCGCGCGCCCTGCCGCGCCGGGCCCGGGCGTGATATGGAGCATGCATGGAGCGGGTGGATGGGAACCATTTCGATGGCTGCCGCGTTGAACAGGGGATGACCGGTCGAAGCGACCGCATGGATCCCCCGCGCGACGCGGCGCACGGAGCCCGGAACCTGGCGGCGCTGCCGCCCGAGAGCGCGCGGAGACCGCCGGTCCGGGAGGACGCGCGCGACGCGGCGCGCGGAGGCGTGAAGATCGCAGCTCTGCCGCGAACCAGCGCCCTGCGGTTGCACCAGCTGGCGTGGATGACGCTCGCCGGCGGCTGGCTGGCGGCGTTCACCCTCACCGCCGGGGTCGCGAACTTCGTGCGGCCGTACCGGGCCGTCCGGGCGGCGCGCGGACAGCCGCGTTAGCGCAGCGCGCCGAGCTCGTAGCTGCGCGCATACCCGCGCGACATGTTCTCGATCACCACCGAGATCGTGCCGTCG
>Ga0265332_10001479_pt1 | contig 13111 bp, 10 predicted proteins | sample 41926metaG_FD_202084 | JGI IMG/M metagenome (GOLD analysis project Ga0265332, IMG submission 202084) | Rhizosphere microbial communities from Carex aquatilis grown in University of Washington, Seatle, WA, United States - 4-19-26 metaG | ecosystem: Host-associated > Plants > Roots > Rhizosphere...
GACGCGAAAGCCGTAGTCCAGGAGCGCCCACGGCGCGTGCTCGCGCGAGCTGCCGCAGCCGAAGTTGCGGCGCGCGAGCAGAATCTGCGCGCCCTTGTAGCGCGGCTCGTTCAGCACGAACTGCGGGTTCAGCGGACGGCGTGAATTGTCCGCACCCGGCTCGCCACGGTCGAGGTAGCGCCACTCGTCGAAGAGATTCGGCCCGAAGCCGGTGCGCTTGATCGACTTCAGGAACTGCTTCGGGATGATCGCGTCGGTGTCGACGTTGGCGCGGTCGAGCGGCGCGACGACCCCGGTGAACGTTCGAAACGGTTCCATGGTCAGGGGAGCCTCCGCACGTCGACGAAATGTCCGGCGATGCCGGCGGCGGCCGCCATGATCGGGCTGACCAGATGCGTGCGTCCGCCCGGCCCCTGCCGGCCCTCGAAGTTGCGGTTCGACGTCGACGCGCAGCGCTCGCCGGCGCCGAGCCTGTCGTCGTTCATGCCGAGGCACATCGAGCAGCCCGGCTCGCGCCACTCGAAGCCCGCGGCGGTGAAGATGCGGTCGAGCCCTTCGCGCTCGGCCTGCTGCTTGACCGGGCCCGAGCCGGGAACGACGAGCGCCAGCTTCACGCTGTCCGCCTTGCGCCGTCCGCGCACGACGGCCGCGGCGGCGCGGAGATCCTCGATCCGTGAATTGGTGCACGATCCGATGAAGACCTTGTCGATGCGGATGTCGGTCATCGCGGTGTTCGGCGCGAGCCCCATGTAGACGAGCGCGCGCTCGATGCCTTCGCGCAGCACCGCATCCTTCTCCCTCTCCGGATCGGGCACGCGGCCGTCGATCGACGTGACCATTTCGGGCGACGTGCCCCACGTCACCTGCGGCGCGATCGTCGCGGCGTCGAGCGTAACGGTGCGGTCGAACATCGCGTCGGGATCGGACACCAGCGTGCGCCAGTGCGCGACGGCGCGCTCCCACGTCTCGCCCTGCGGCGCGAACGGTCGGCCCTTCAGATAGTCGATCGTCGTCGCGTCGACCGCAATCATCCCGGCGCGCGCACCTGCCTCGATGGCCATGTTGCACACGGTCATCCGGCCCTCCATCGACAGCGCGCGAATCGCCGAGCCGTCGAACTCGATCGCGCACCCGGTCCCGCCCGCAGTGCCGATGCGGCCGATGATCGCGAGCGCGATGTCCTTGGCGGTCGAGCCGCGCGGAAGCGTGCCGTCGACGGTCACGCGCATCGCCTTCGCCTGCCGCGCCACGACGCACTGCGTCGCGAGCACGTGCTCGACCTCGGACGTACCGATGCCGAACGCGAGGCAGCCGAAAGCACCGTGCGTGCTCGTGTGCGAGTCGCCGCAGACGACTGTCATCCCGGGCAGCGTCGCGCCCTGCTCCGGGCCGATCACGTGAACGATGCCTTGCCGCGCGTCACGGAACGGAAAATACGCACGCGCGCCGGTGGCCTTGATGTTGGCATCGAGCGTCTCGACCTGCGTGCGCGAGACCTCGTCGCGGATGCCGGCGCTCCAGTCCCGGGTCGGCGTATTGTGGTCGGCCGTGGCGACGATCGACGCCGTGCGCCACGGCTTGCGCCCGGCGATGCGCAGACCCTCGTACGCCTGCGGGCTTGTCACCTCGTGGACGAGATGGCGGTCGATGTAGAGCAGCCCCGTGCCGTCCTCGCCGGTGTGGACGACGTGGCTGTCCCAGAGCTTGTCATAGAGCGTGCGCGCGAGCATTGATGCCAATCCCGTTCAGGCCTTTTGCAGGACCTCGATTATAGGCGCAGCGACCGCCTCGACGAGGCCGGGCGCCCACGGGTCGAATGCCTGGGCCGGCGTGCTGCGAAGCCATGTCAGCTGCCGCTTCGCGAGTTGCCGCGTCGCGGCAATGCCCTTGGCGCGAAACGTCGCGAGGTCGATGCCGCCCTCCACGTATTCCCACGCCTGCCGATAGCCGACGCAGCGCATCGACGGCAACGCAGGATCGAGGGGAAATCGCTCGCGCAATCCGCGGAGCTCGGCGACGAGTCCCGCGCTCACCATCGCGTCGAAGCGATCGGCGATCAGCGCGTGCAGCCGCGCCCGGTCCTCCGGAACCAGCGCAAGGCGCAGCACGGGCCCCAGCGTCGCGCCGCCGGCGCGGGCGCCCTGCAGCATCGAGAGCGGCGTCCCGGTCATCGCATGCACTTCGAGCGCGCGCTGGATCCGTTGCGCATCGGTCGGGGCAAGACGCGCCGCGCTCGCCGCATCGATCCTTGCGAGCTCGGCATGCAGTGCCGGCCAGCCCTCGACGGCCGCGCGCGCGTCGAGCTGTGCGCGAATGGCGGGATCGCGGCCGGGCAGCGCGGAAAGTCCTTCGGTCAGCGCCTTGAAGTAGAGCATCGTGCCGCCCGCCAGCAGCGGTATGTTGCCGCGGGCGCGGATCGCTTCGACCGCGCTCTGCGCATCGGCGCAGAACCGTGCCGCCGAATAGGAGTCCGTCGGGTCGAGAATGTCGATCAGGTGGTGCGGAACGCGCGCACGTGTCGCGGCATCCGGCTTGGCGGTGCCGACGTCCATGCCGCGGTAGACCTGCGCCGAATCGACGCTGACGATCTCCAGCGGAAACCGCCTTGCGAGCGCCAGCGCGAGCGCGCTCTTCCCCGACGCCGTCGGGCCCATCAGCAGCACCGCGGGAATCACGGGCTAGCGACCTCTCATGAAGAGGCGATCGAGATCGGCGAGCGAAAGCTGGTACCACGTCGGACGGCCGTGGTTGCACTGTCCGGCGCGCTCGGTCGCCTCCATTTCGCGCAGCAGCGCATTCATCTCCGGAACCGCGAGCGCGCGGTTGGCGCGCACCGCGGCGTGACACGCCATCGTCGACAGCAGCTCATCGCGATGCGCGGTCAGCACTTCGCTGCCGCCGTGCTCGCGCAGGTCGGCGAGCACCGCATGCGCGAGCGCCGCGGCGTCGGCATCCGCGAGCGGCGCGGGAATGCCGCGCACCGCGAGCGTGGCCGGGCCGATGGCGCCGATCGCGAAGCCGAGCCGGTCGAGCGTGTCGGCATGCTCTTCGGCGGCGGCAATTTCGAGCGGCGACGCGGCGAACGTCGCCGGCACGAGCAACGGCTGGATCGGCACCGTGAGATCGAGCGCCGCCTTGAGGCGCTCGTAGACGATCCGCTCGTGCGCGGCGTGCATGTCGACCAGCACGAGGCCGGCGCGATTCTGCGCGAGCACGTAGATGCCGTGCAGCTGCGCGAGCGCGAATCCGAGCGGGTGATCGTCGCCCGTGTCGGGAAGGTCCGGGCCCGGCGCATCGCCCGCCGGGCGCGGACCGAAGAGCTTGGCGTAGAACGCCGCGGGCTCGGTCGCGCCGAGCGGCATCGTGCCTTGCGTTCCGCCGGTGTATGGCAACGGCCGCAGCAGCGGGATGTCGCCGCCGTGGGTCGACCCCGCGAACGGCGGCGTGTGCGCGGCGGCAATGCCGAGGCGCTCCGCCGCCGAGACGGCCGGCTGCTCCGCGCCGGTGATGGCGAGCGCGCGCTCGATCGCATTGCGGACGAAGCCGTGCACGGCGCCCGATTCGCGAAAGCGCACTTCGATCTTCTGCGGATGCACGTTGACGTCGACGCGGCGCGGATCGAGCGTCAGCCACAGCGCATAGGCCGGCTGGCGGTCGTGGTGGAGCACGTCGCGGTAGGCGTCGCGCAGCGCGTGCACGAGCATCCGGTCGCGCACATAGCGGCCGTTGACGAACGTGTACTGGCCCGCCGCCTGTGTCGCATACGCCGGGCGCACGGCATAACCGGCGATCGAGATCGGGCCTGCCTGCGCGTCGACCTGCGCCGCGCCTTCGACGAAGCCTTCACCCAGCAGAGCCTGCACCCGCGCGCGGCGCCCCTGCGCCAGCAGCCGGTGCACGATGCGGCCGTTGTGCTGCAGCGTAAAGCCGACGTCCGGGTGCGCAAGCGCGATGCGGCGGAACGCCTCCTCGCAGTGACCCCATTCGGTCGCCTCTGTGCGCAGGAACTTCCGGCGCGCCGGCGTGTTGTAGTAGAGCTCCTGCACGGTGACCGTCGTGCCTTCGGCGAGCGCGGCCGGCGCCGTCGCGCTGACATTGCCGCCGTCGACCTCGATGCGCCACGCGTGCGGCCTGCCGGCCGCGCGCGACGCGAGCGCGAAGCGCGACACCGCGGCGATCGACGCCAGCGCCTCGCCGCGAAACCCGAGCGTCGCGATCGCCTCGAGGTCGTCGACGGTCGCGAGCTTCGACGTGGCGTGACGCGCGACGGCGAGCGACAGCTCCTCGCGCTCGATGCCGCCTCCGTTGTCGGCGACGCGGATGCGCTGGATGCCGCCGCCGGCGAGATCGACCTCGATCTGCGTCGCGCCGGAATCGAGCGCGTTCTCTAGCAGCTCCTTCAATGCCGCGGCCGGACGCTCGACGACCTCTCCCGCGGCGATCTGGTTGACGAGGTGCTCCGACAGCGCACGGATGCGTCGCATGGCGATCCTAGCGGACGAGTCCGCGCGCCCAGCGCGCGTAGACGTCGTCGGCGACCGACGACAACGCGGCGAGATGCTCCGGCACGCCCGCGCGGATGTCGGCCGCGGATTGCTGCGACGCGCTGGAGCGGTCCGGCAATTCGCCGGCGCCCGTCCCGATCCAGTCCTCGATCATGTCGCGCGTCATCTCGACGTGGAACTGCATCCCGACGTGGCGGTCGTCGACGATGTAGGCCTGCGCCGGAGCGAACCGGCTTGCCGCCACGCGCGTCCCGCCTGCGGGAACCGCGAACGCGTCGTAGTGCCACTGGAATGCCTTGAACGCCGCGCGTCCGCCGAACCAATCGCGGCGCGCCCCGCTGTCATCGATCGTGACATCGATCCAGCCGATCTCCGGGATCGGGGCGCGGGCGACGGTCGCGCCGAGCGCATTGGCGAGCAGCTGTCCGCCGAGGCAATGCCCCAGCACCGGCACCTGTTGCGCGACCGCATCGCGCAGGAGATCGGTGACGGGTGCAGTCCACGGCAGATCATCGTTGACGCCCATCGGTCCGCCCATCATCGCGATGCCGGAAAATGCGCGCGCCTTCGGCGGCACCGCAGCGCCCGCATCGAGCGGGACAAGCGTCGAGGCGAGCGCGTGCCGGTCGAGCCAGCGGGCGAAATGCCCGGGACCTTCAGTCGGCGAGAAGCGGAGGATGGCGATGGGCAGCATGGTGCGCGAAACGCGAATCACCGGATTTTACGGCAGTTGGCACCGCACACCGGGGAAGAAATGAATCGGGCGCCGCGATCTGTGCAGGCAGCACGCGGCGTCGGAGGCGGCCAGCGCGATCGGCAGCGCCGCTGCCGCCGCGGCTTGCCGGACGGCCGTCAGAGACCGCGGGCGATCCGCGCGTACGCGGAATGGTTGTGGATCGACTCGAAGTTCTCGGCCTCGACGGAAAATCCGTCGATGCGCGGATCGCTCGCAAGCCGCGCAGCGACGCCGCGGACCATGTCCTCGACGAAGCGCGGATTGTTGTACGCGTACTCGGTGACGAACTTCTCGTCGGAACGCTTGAGGAGGCCGTAGAGCTCGCACGACGCCTCGTCCTCGGCGACGCGAATGAGATCGGCGAGAAAAAGCGCCGGCCGGGCGCGCACGGTGATCGTGATCAGCGAGCGCTGGTTGTGTGCGCCGTATTCGGAGATTTCCTTCGAGCAAGGGCAGAGCGAGGTGACCGGTACCGCAACGGCGAGCGTCTGCCGATACGTGCCGTCGATCCGCTCGCCGGCAAGCGTCACTTCGTAGTCGAGCCGGCTTGCCACCCCCGACACCGGCGCCGTCTTGCGAATGAAGTACGGAAACGCGAATTCGATGCGCCCGCCCGGCGCTTCGAGCAGCACGAGCAGCGCGTCGACGAGATCCGAAAGCGTCGCGGCGGAAAGCGGCGGCGCGCCCGATTCGCTTCGCGACTCGAGCAGCGCCACGAGCCGCGACATGTGCGTGCCCTTGCGCTCGGCGGGCAACGCGACGTAGTCGGCGTCGACGAAGCGCAGCGGATAGCGCAGCCCGCGGATGCCGACCTGGTCGATGGCGATGTTGCGCTCGTCGCCGCCCGACTGCACGTCGGGAATCGGAAAGAGGCTGCGCGGAATTTCCGGACGATTCATGTCGATGGGCTTCGGTCGCGGGAAAGGGTCACGCCGCAGGCTTGACGACTGCGTGCGGCGCGCGCTGCGCGAAGCGCGCGTTGACCGCCGCGACGATGCCGGCCGCGTCGAGTCCGCAGGCGGACAGCAGCTCGCCCGGGTCGCCGTGATCGAGAAAACGGTCGGGCAGCCCGAGATGCAACACGGGAATCGTGACGCCGGCCGCGGCCAGCGCCTCGGCGACGGCGCTGCCGGCGCCGCCCATCACGACGTTCTCCTCGACGGTGACGAGCGCAGCATGATTTTCGGCGAGCCGCAGCACGAGCTCGACGTCGAGCGGCTTCACGAACCGCATGTTGACGACGGTCGCATCGAGCGCTTCCGCGGCCGTCAGCGCGTGCGGGACGACACTGCCGAACGCGAGCAGCGCAATGCGGTTCGTGCGGCGGCCTGATTCGCGCCTGAGCTCGCCGCGGCCGACCGGAAGCGCCGTCATCGCCCGCTCGACCGCGACACCCGTTCCACTGCCGCGCGGGTAGCGGACCGCACAGGGCGAATCCAGCGTGAACGCCGTGTAGAGCATCTGCCGGCACTCGTTCTCGTCGGACGGCGCCATCACGGTCATGTTCGGGATGCAGCGCAGGAACGACAGGTCGAATGCGCCGATGTGCGTCGCGCCGTCGGCGCCGACGATGCCGGCGCGGTCGATCGCGAACACCACCGGCAGGTTCTGCAGCGCGACGTCGTGGATCGTCTGGTCGTACGCACGCTGCAGGAAGGTCGAGTAGATCGCGACCACCGGCTTCATGCCTTCGCAGGCGAGTCCGGCGGCAAAGGTGACTGCGTGCTGCTCGGCGATGCCGACGTCGAAATACCGCTCGGGGTACACCTGCGAGAAGCGGACGAGTCCCGAGCCTTCGCGCATCGCCGGCGTGATGCCGACGAGGCGCGCATCGCGCGCGGCCATGTCGACGAGCCAGTCGCCGAAGATCTGCGTGTACGAGGGTTTCGCGGCGGTCTTCGGCACGATGCCGACCGCCGGGTCGAACTTCGTGACGCCGTGATAGAGGATCGGGTCGTCCTCGGCGCGCGCATAGCCCATGCCCTTGCGCGTGACGACGTGCAGCAGCTGCGGTCCCTTCAGCTCGCGAACGTCGGCGAGCGTGCGTGCCAGCACGTCGACGTCGTGGCCGTCGATGGGGCCGATGTAGTTGAAGCCGAATTCCTCGAACAGCGTGCCCGGGAGCACCATCCCTTTCAGGTGCTCTTCGGCGCGCTTCGCGAGCTCCTTTACCGGCGGCAGCTTCGACAGCACTTCCTTGCCGCCGCGGCGCATCGTGTTGTAGAGCCGCGAGGAGAGCAGCCGCGCGAAATAGCTGTTCAGCGCGCCGACGGGCTCGGAGATCGACATCTCGTTGTCGTTGAGGATCACGAGCAGGTCGGCGTTCGACGCGCCGGCATTGTTCAGCGCCTCGAAGGCCATCCCCGCGCTCATCGCGCCGTCGCCGATGACGGCGGCGACGTGGCGCGCCTCGTTCTTGCGCTGCGCGGCGATCGCCATGCCGAGCGCCGCCGAGATCGAGGTCGACGAATGCGCGGTGCCGAACGTGTCGTATTCGCTTTCGCTGCGGCGGGGAAAGCCCGACGGGCCATTCGCCATCCGCAGCCGGTTCATCTCGGCGCGCCGTCCCGTGAGGATCTTGTGCGCGTAGGTCTGGTGCCCGACGTCCCACACGATGCGGTCGTAGGGCGTGTCGAACGTGTAGTGCAGCGCGATCGAGAGCTCGACGGTGCCGAGGTTCGACGACAGGTGCCCGCCGGTCTGCGCGACCGACGCGAGGAGGAAGGCGCGCAGCTCGCGCGCGAGCTGGGGCAGCGCGCTGCGGTCGAGCTTGCGCAGCGCGGCGGGAGAATCGATCTGGTCGAGCAGCGGATACATGGGCATCAATGACGACGGACACAGAGCCAGTCGGCGAGTTCCGCGAGCCGCCGCGCCCGGGCGCCGAACGGTGCCAGCGCCGCGCGCGCGTCGGCACGCAGCATCTCGGCGTAGCCTCGCGCGGCGGCCAATCCCAGCAGCGACACGTAGGTCGCCTTGCCCTGCGCCGCGTCCTTGCCGGCCGTCTTGCCGAGTGTCACCGCGGAGCCTTCGACGTCGAGCATGTCGTCGATGACCTGGAACGCGAGGCCGGCCGCCCCCGCGAACGTGTCGAGCGCCGCGAGCTCGTGCGTCGTGAGCGGCCCGCCGGCACGCGCGCCCAGCGAAACGGAGGCGCGGATCAGCGCGCCGGTCTTCAACCGATGCATCGCTTCCAGCTCCACAAGCGAAAGCGTCCGCCCCGTGGCCTCGAGGTCGAGAGCCTGTCCGCCCGCCATGCCGGCCACGCCCGCCATCTCGCCCAGCGCCGCGCAGGCATCGCCGGCGTCGCGCAGCGCGGATCTTCCGAGCACCGAGAACGCAAGGGCCTGCAACGCGTCGCCGGCGAGCAGCGCCGTCGCTTCACCGAACGCGACGTGGCACGTGGGCTTCCCTCGGCGCAGCACGTCGTCGTCCATGCAGGGCAGATCGTCGTGGATCAGCGAATACGCGTGGATCAGTTCGACCGCCGCGGCGGGCGCGTCGACGCGATCGGGATCGGCTCCCGCGAGCTCGCCGGCGGCATACGCGAGCAGCGGGCGCACGCGCTTGCCGCCTCCCAGCACCGCGTAGCGCATCGCGTCGTGCAGCTTTCGCGGCAGCGACGTCGCGGACGGCAGCACACGCTCCAGCACGCCTTCGATCCGCTGCTGGCGCTCGCCCGACCAGACGGCAAAGTCGACGTCAGGGTTCATCGTCGCGGGGTTCCGCGGCACCCGGGAGCTCGAACGACTTCAGCACGTCCTTCTCCAGCACCTCGACCTGCTGGCGCGCGTCCTTCAGCGCGGACTGGCAGTACGCGAGCAGCGTCGCGCCGCGCTTGTATGACGCAAGCGATTCGGCGAGCGGCAGCGCGCCGCCTTCCATCGTCGCGACGATGGACTCGAGCTCGGCAAGCGCGGCTTCGAAGCTTGCCGGGGTTTCGCTGACCTTGGCCATGAGGATTCCTGTGGGCGGTTCCGCTGTCCGGAAGGGCATTGCAGCGGCAGATTACCGGGCAGGTTAACGCCGGGCTGTGATGGAGGTCAAAAGGGAAGCGGGGCGGCCCGACGGGAATGGCCGGGGCGTCACATGCGGGCCGCGCATCGGTCCCGGCAAAGGCGCCTTGTTTGGTTGACCCGAGTGCGAAGTCCTTTGTATAATAACAGGTTCATTGACGACGCGGCCTTCCACGACTCTCTCGTGCGGCCGACTTAGCAAAGCGGTCCGGGGCGGCTTTAAAACGCCGTAATCGTCCCGGGTTGTTGGGTTGGGTTGGTTTCACCGGAAACCGAAAGGAAAGGCCAATGTCGAACCTCGCGACCGCGGGGCATCTGCGACGCGCCACGTCGCAGCTTCCCGCATCCTGGTATTGCGATCCTGCAGTGCTCGAGGCCGAGCAGCGCCTGCTGTTCGCGCAGGCGCCAGGCTATGTCGGGCACGAGCTGATGGTGCCCGAGACCGGCGACTATTACGCGCTCGACTGGCGCGACAACGCGCAGGCGCTCGTCCGCAATGCCGCCGGCATCGAGCTCGTCTCGAACATCTGTCGGCATCGCCAGGCGATCATGCTGAAGGGCCGCGGCAACGTCCCCGCCATCGTCTGCCCCATCCATCGCTGGACGTACGACCTCAGGGGCGAGCTCCTCGGCGCACCGCATTTCGCCGACAAGCCGTGCCTCAGTCTTGGACGCTCGCCGCTCACGCACTGGAGCGGCCTCCTGTTCGACGGACCGCGCGACGTGCGCGCCGATCTCGCCTCGCTCGGCGTGCGCGACTTCGACTTCTCGAGCCACGTGCTCGACCGGGTCGAGATCCACGAGTGCAACTACAATTGGAAGACCTTCATCGAGGTCTATCTCGAGGACTACCACGTCGTCCCGTTCCACCCGGGCCTCGGCAACTTCGTCACGTGCGAAGACCTGAAATGGGAATTCGCGCCGTGGGCGTCGCTGCAGACCGTCGGCGTCACCAGCCTGCGCAAGGCCGGCACGAAGACGTACGAGCGCTGGCACAAGGCGGTGCTCGACTATTACCGCGGCGAGATGCCGAAGCAGGGTGCGATCTGGCTCACCTACTATCCCAACATCATGCTCGAGTGGTACCCGCACGTGCTGGTGATCAGCACGCTGATCCCGCGCGGCGTGGACAGGACGACCAACGTCGTCGAGTTCTACTATCCGGAGGACATCGCGTACTTCGAGCGCGAGTTCGTCGAAGCGGAGCAGGCGGCGTACATGGAAACCGCGCGCGAGGACGACGAGATCGCCGAGCGGATGGACGCCGGCAGGAATGCGCTCTACCGGATGGGTCGCAGCGAGGAAGGCCCGTACCAGTCCCCGATGGAAGACGGCATGCAGCATTTCCACGAGTTCCTGCGGCGCGAGCTCGACCGCCACGTCGCGCCGCGCTGAGACAGCACTTCCGGGGCGAGGCCCAGAGCCTCGCCCCTGTCACCGGCCCGCTGCACCCGTTTTCGAGGAGAGCCCTTTGAAACCTGCCTGGAGCGGTGTCTTCCCCGCCGTGACGACGCAATTCCGCGAGGACCTCTCGCTCGACATCGACGCCACCGCGAAGGTGATCGAAGGGCTCATCCGCGACGGCGTGTCGGGATTGATCGTCTGCGGCACCGTCGGCGAGAACTGTTCGCTCGCCAAGGCCGAGAAGATCGCCGTGATGGAGACTGCGATGGCGGTCGCACGCGGCCGCGTGCCGGTCCTGTCGGGCATCGCCGAATTCACGTCGGCCTTCGCGATCGACATGGCGAAGGAAGCCGCGCGCATCGGGCTCGACGGCATCATGGTGATGCCAGCGCTCGTGTACTCGTCGAAGCCGCACGAGACTGCCGCGCACTTCCGCACGGTCGCCAGGGCGACCGACGTGCCGGTGATGGTCTACAACAATCCGCCGATCTACAGGAACGACGTGACGCCGGAGATCCTCGCCTCGCTCGCCGATTGCGAGACGATCGTCTGCTTCAAGGAGTCATCGGGGGACACGCGACGCTTCACCGACCTTGCCAACATGGTCGGCGACCGCTTCGTGCTGTTCGCCGGGCTCGACGACGTCGTCGTCGAGAGCATCATGGTCGGCGCCGTCGGCTGGGTGTCGGGACTGTCGAACGCGTTTCCGCGCGAGGGCGAAACGCTGTTCCGCCTCGCGCGTGCCGGCCGCTACGCCGAAGCGATGAGCCTCTACCGGTGGTTCATGCCGCTGCTCCACCTCGACGCCCGCCCCGATCTCGTCCAGTGCATCAAGCTGTGCGAGCACATCGTGGGCCGCGGCACGCACCGCACGCGCCCGCCGCGCCTGCCGCTCGACGCGACCGAAGCGGCGGCAATCGAGGCGATGATGAAGCATGCGCTGGCGACGCGTCCGAAGCTGCCGGACGTCGGACTGAAGCACGCGGCCTGAGCGCCTGATCGGACCGGCAAAGTGCCCGCCGACGGGTCGATCGACGAGGCGCTGACGCCGGTTCACGCCGCATCGGGTTGCCGGCCGCGGCTGACGTTGGCGCCGTCGCCTGCCCGCAACGTCCAGAACATGAGCGAGGACAGCGCCGTCAGGCCGCCGACGGTCAGGAACGTGTAGTGCAGCGCGTGCGTGACGGCCGCCTGCTCGGTCTGCGGAAGGTCGCCCAGGAACCACGCGGCGACCAGCGAGCTGCAGGCAAGCCCGAAGCTCAGCGACATCTGCTGGAAGGTGCCGGCGATCGACGTGGCCATGCTCGACTCGGCGGGCTCGATGTCCGCATAGGCCATCGAATTCATGCTCGAGAACTGCAGCGAGCTGAAAAATCCCTGCGCGAGGCCCATGAACACGATCGCCCACAGCGGCGTCGCCGGCGTCACGAGCGAGAACGTGCAGATCGTCAGGCCGAGCATCACCGTGTTTGCGATCAGGATCGGGCGAAAGCCGTAGCGCCGCAGGAGTGGCGAGCTCAGGAACTTCATGCCCATCGCCGCGGCGGCCGGCGGCATCATCAAGAGGCCTGCCTCCCACGGCGGCAGCCCGAGGCCGAGCTGGTAGAGCAGCGGGAGCAGGAGCGGCATGCCGCCGACGCCCAGCCGCGTGACGAATCCGCCGACGACCGAAACCCGGAACGTTCGTATCTTGAACAGGGAGAGCCGCAGCAAGGGGTAGGCGAGCTGCCGCGCATGCCAGACATAGGCCGCCAGCAGGCTGATCGAGAGCAGGAGGAGGATCCCTCCCGACGTGAAGTCGATGGTGTGTTCTCCGAAGATTTCCAGCAGCCACGACAGCAGTGCCGTTCCGCTTCCGAACAGGACGAGACCGACGACATCGAGCGGTCGCGGCGCCGCATCGCGATAGTCGGGCATGTGGCGCCGGATCATCAGCAGCGCAGCGATTCCCATCGGCACGTTCACGAAGAAGATCTCGCGCCAGGACAGCCAGTGCACGATCAGGCCGCCGACCGTCGGGCCGAGCAGCGGCCCGATCAGCGCGGGAATGATGACGAAATTCATCGCCACCAGAAGCTCCGACTTCGCAAACGTCCGGATGATCGCCAGGCGGCCGACCGGCGTCATCATCGCCGCACCGAGGCCCTGCAGGATGCGCGCAGCCACCAGCATCGGGACGCTGACCGACAGGCCGCAGAGCACGGAGGCGACCGTGAAGATCGCGACGGCCAGCGCGAACACGCGACGCGTGCCATAGCGATCCGCGATCCAGCCGCTGACGGGGATGCCGATGGCCAGGCTGAGAATGTAGCTGGTGACGACGGCCTTGAGGCTGAGCGGCGCCACACCCAGCGTCGCCGCCATCGACGGAATCGCCGTGTTGACGATCGTGGAGTCGAGTTGCTCCATGAAAAGAGCGGTAGCGACGACCCACGGCAGGTACCGTTTCACCG
>Ga0265332_10001480_pt1 | contig 13109 bp, 11 predicted proteins | sample 41926metaG_FD_202084 | JGI IMG/M metagenome (GOLD analysis project Ga0265332, IMG submission 202084) | Rhizosphere microbial communities from Carex aquatilis grown in University of Washington, Seatle, WA, United States - 4-19-26 metaG | ecosystem: Host-associated > Plants > Roots > Rhizosphere...
ACCCATTACCCATTACCCATTACCCATTACCCTAGTCAATCTTGGCGCCCGAGTCGCGCACGACTTTCGTCCATTTTACGAGATCGCTCTTGAGAAACGCCGCGAACTGCTCGGGCGTGTTGTGCAGCGGTTCTGCACCGAGCGCGGCAAAACGCGTGGCGACGTCGGGCGATTGCACGATCTTCACGAGTTCGGCGTGCAGGCGATTGACGACCGCGGGCGGCGTGCCCGCGGGCGCCAGCACGCCGTACCATACCGACACTTCGTAACCGGGCAGCCCCGCGGCTTCGGCAACCGTCGGCAGTGCGGGCGCCGCCGCCGAGCGTTTGTCGCTGGTGACCGCCAGTGCGCGGAGCTTGCCCGCCTGCACCTGCGGCAGGGCGATGGGCGCGCCCGGGAACATGAGCGAGATCTGGCCGCCCAGGAGATCGCTGAACGCGTTGGTCACGCCTTTGTACGGCACGTGCACGATTTTGATTTCCGCCATCGAATTCAGCATTTCACCGGCGAGATGCAGCACGCTGCCGTTGCCGGCGGAACCGTAGAGTAGTTGCGCGGGCCTCGCTTTCGCGAGCGCGATCAGGTCTTTGACCGATTTCACCGGCAGCGACGGATGCACGACGAGCACGAGCGGTGTCGTCGCGACCAGCGTGACCGGCGCAAAGCTTTTGATCGCATCGTAGGGCAGGTTCGCATAGAGGCTCGGATTGATGGTGAGCGTGCTGGCAGACATGAGCAGCGTATAACCATCCGGCGCGCTCTTGGCGACCGCTTCATTCCCGATGTTGGTATTGGCCCCGACCCGGTTGTCGACCACCACCTGCTGGCCGATGCTTTCCGTCAGTTTCTGCGCGACCGCGCGCGCCAGCACGTCGCCCGGGCCGCCGGCGGCCAGCGGCACGACAATGCGGATGGGTTTCGACGGATAGGTTTGCGCGTGCGCGTACAAGGCGAATAATGCGAGCGCGGCGCCGGCGGAAATACGGACTGCAATCCCGATCATCGCGAGTTCCTCATCATGGCCGGTTAAATCGCATTGCCCGCCGCATGCCCTTCGGAGGTGGCGGCCATGACGCCGCGGGCCACCCGGCAGTCGCCGACCACGCGCACCGCGAGCCCCGCCGCGCGCAGCGGCGCGGCGAGTTCGACGCGCGGCGCGCGCGGTGTCGCATAGGCGAAAAACGCGACATCGCCGATTTCAGTACGCTCGCCCGTATATATATTGGCGTAAGAGAGTTTGCCATCCTCGAGCTTCTCAAGGTCGCAGGGTTCCGCATGCAGCACCGTCTCGATACGCTGATCAAACAGACGCCGCAGAATCCCCTGGCGCGTCACCATCGCGACGTCCTGCGCGATGCAATCGCGCGGCGTGATCAGCACGACGCGGGCAAAGCGCGCGCGCAGGAATTCCGCCGCCGCGTACGTGCCGTCGGTGTGGTCCATGTCGAATATAACGGCGGTGCCGGGCTGGCGCGCGGTGATGCTGATGATGTCCGCCATCGCCGCGCGCAGGTCGGGCACGATCCCCGCATCGCTCAAGTCCCGGGGCAGCCACAGCGGTCGGGTCATGTCGGACCCGCAAGCGAGCACGACTGTGTCGGGTTTCAAAGCAATGACGTCGGCCGCGTTCGCGGTCACGCCGAGTTCGATGCGCGCGCCCGCTTTTTGCGCCGCCGCGTGTTGATAATCGTAGACGCTGCTCAAGGCTTCGCCGCCCGGCAAGAGCGCGCGCAGGCGGGACTTGCCGCCGATTTCGCCCGAGCGGCCGAACACCGTCACGGTGTGTCCGCGCGCGGCGGCAATCCATGCAGCCTCCATGCCGGCAACTCCCGTGCCCACGACGACGACGCGTTTGCGCGTCTTCGCCGGCACCGGCCACCAATCGACTTCATCCTTGAGCCCGACGCGCGGATTGTTGTCGCACGCGATCGGCGCATGCTGCGTGGACGTGGTGTCCCAGCACGAGTTGCACGACACGCAGTAGCGGATGTCGTGCGCGCGGTTGCGCGCGGCTTTCGCGGGCCATGCCGGATCGCACACGAGCGTGCGGCCCATCGCAATGAGTTCCGCGTCGCCGCGCGCGACGATCGCGTCGGCTTCCGCGGGGTCGGTGATTCGCCCGAGCGCCACGACCGGCACATCGTTGACAGACGCGCGCAGTTCGCGCATCAGCGGCACGTACGGCGCGCGCGGACCGTTGCCGTCGGGCACGTGCAATTCGAGCGACCGCGCATGCGTGCCGTGCGCGAAGCACACGTAATCGACATTGCGCGCGGCGGTCACGTGCTGCGCGACGATCGCGGCTTCGCGCGGGCCTATGCTGCCCGGCGCGCCGTCGTCGCCCGGCAGCTTGAGGCCTATGATGAAGCCGGCACCGCATTCGGCGCGTATCGCCGCGACGATTTCGGTGACGAACCGCGTGCGGTTGGCCCAGTCGCCGCCGTATTGGTCTTCGCGCGCGTTCGAGCGCGGCGACATGAACTGGTGGAAGAGATGGCCGTGGCCCGCGGAGATTTCCACGCCGCTGAATCCGCAGCGCTGGATGCGCGCCGACGACAGAGCAAAGTCGGCGATCATCTGCTCGATCTCGGCGACGGAGAGCACGTGCGGCACGGTCCAGCTGATATCGTCGGGCAGCGCGGACGCGCCGATCGCGTCGGGGTTGCGGCCCGGCGCGTGGCGGCCGCGGCCCGAATCCTGGATCTGCCCGAGCAGGTGGGAGTCGTGCTCGCGGATCGCGGCGGCCCAGCGCTTCAATCCGTCGAGGTCGTCGTCGTTCCACGCGCGCACCTTGTAGTCGATATTTTGATGGCGCGCCATGCTCAACGGCTCGGTGACGATGAGGGCGGCGCCGCCGCGCGCGCGGTTCGCGTGATACTGGATCAGTTTGTCCGTGACGCGCCGGTTCTCGCCGAAACGCGTCGTCATCGACGCATGCACGATGCGGTTCTTCAGGCGCCGGCCGGCGAGCGTGAACGGCGACAGCAATGAAGAGTAGGGCGGAGTGCTGTCCACGGGAATGAAACGCTGCGGCGTCGCGCGGCTAGTCGGCTTTGGCGCCGGACGCTTTGACGACGCGCGCCCAGCGGGTCATTTCGCCGGCAAAAAACGCGGCGAAATCCGCGGGCGTGCCGGGCAGCGGCTTGAGGCTCATCGCCAGCAGGCGCTCGCGCATGTCGGGCGATGCAAGGGCGGCGACGATTTCGCGGTTGAGCCGCGCGACGATTTCCTTCGGCGTCCCCGCCGGAGCCATGATTCCGTACCAGACTGAAACGCGGAAATCCGCGAAGCCGGCTTCCGCCAGCGTCGGCACGTCGGGAAGCGCCGCCGATCGCTCGTCGCTCGCCACGCCGAGCGCTTTGACGGTGCCCGCCTTGATGTACGGCAGCGCGAACGGTTGATTGACGAAAAAAATCGAAATCTGCCCGCTGATGAGATCGGGCAGCACCGCGGCACCGCCTTTGTAGGGGACGTGCTGCAGGTTGATGCCGGCTTGCACGTTGAGCATTTCGCCCGCGAGATGCTCGGTAGTACCGCTGCCGCCCGACCCGAAGTTGAGCGTGCCGGGTTTCGCCTTGGCGAGCGCCACGAACTCTTTGACGGTTTTGACCGGAAGCGCGGGGCTTGCGAGCAGGACCGCCGGCGTCGTGGCAATCAACGCAACCGGCGCGAGATCGCGCGCGGGATTGAACGGCATTTTGGAATAAAGGCTGGGATTGACTGCATTCGCGGGCGAGGCGATCAGCAATGTGTAACCATCGGGTGTCGCTTTCGCCACTACGTCCGAGCCGATGTTGCCGCCGGCGCCGGTCCGGTTGTCGACGATGACTTGCTGTCCCAGCCGCCTGGTCAATTCCTGCGCCAGCGCGCGCGCCACGATGTCCACCCCGCCCCCTGGTGCATAAGGCACGATTAAACGAATTGGGCGAGTCGGATACTGCTCGCGTGGAATTGACGCCTGCGCGATTAACACGGGGGCCGCGTCCGACTCGCGGCCGGTCGCATCCCGCAAGCGGGAGCCCTGCTCACTGCTCGCGTCCAGCCCGCCTTGTGCGTACGGCACGATCAACCGAATCGATTTCGAGGGGTAAGCTTGCGCGCCTGCGTCCGCGCACGCGGCGACTGCGCCCATGGCGATGACGACGCCGCGAAAAATCCTGCTTTGCATTGTTCCTCCCGGATCGATTGCGGGCGCCGGCGCTTGTCGCACACCGTATCGAGCGTATTATACGCGTCACCGCAGCGGCAATTCGCGGGTCTGAAAAGCAAACCGCCCGCGCGAGGTATAATTTTCGCCGCTGCCAATTCCGCCATTAACAATTTCGAGGGGAGACCACCATGGGCACCATGATCCAGCTGACGGCCGCCGACGGCCATAAATTTTCCGCGTACCGCGCCGAGCCCAAGGGCAAGCCGAAGGGCGCGCTCATCGTCGTGATGGAAATCTTCGGCGTCAACAGCCACATCAAGAAAGTCACCGACGAGTACGCGGCGGACGGTTATCTCGCGATCGCGCCGGCGATGTTCGACCGCGTGCAGCCGGGGCTCGACATCGGCTACACGCCGGCGGACATCGAAGTCGGGCGCGGCATCATGCAGAAGATGAAACTGGACGACGCGCTCAAAGACATCGCCGCCGCGATGAAGAACGTGATGTCGGCGGGCAAGACCGGCATCGTCGGCTATTGCTGGGGCGGCACCGCCGCGTGGAAGGCGGCGTGCAATCTGGCGGGACTCGCGTGCGCGATACCTTATTACGGCGGCGGCATTCCCGGATTGATCGGCGAAAAGCCGAAATGCCCGGTCATGTTCCAGTGGGGCGAAACCGATCATTCGATTCCGCTCGAGAAAGCGAAAGAAGTCGCCGCCGCGCATAAGGACCAGATCCATCACTTCTATGCGGCGGGCCACGGCTTCAACTGCGACCAGCGCGGTTCGTACAACGCGGGGGCTTCGGCGACCGCGCGCGAGCGCACTCTCGACTTCCTCGCGAAGCACGTCGGCTGATTGCCAGGAAGTATTCACCAGACAAAACTTTCGTCGTTCCCGCGCAGGCGGGAACCCAGGAAACGCGACTGTATCTGGATGCCCGCCTGCGCGGGCATGACGTTATATCAGCAGTTCTCCAACATTCGTCATACGGAAGACCAGTTCAATGCGACCTTTTGAAGGCATCAAGATCCTCGACTGCACGCACGTGCTCGCCGGACCGTTCGCGGCTTATCAACTCGCGGTGCTCGGCGCCGATGTGATCAAGGTGGAAGATCCGAACGAGCCCGATCAGGCGCGCGAATCGGGCGCCGACATGGCGTTGAACAAAACGCGCATGGGCACTGGCTTCATGACCCAGGGTTCGAACAAGCGCTCGATCGCGTTGAATCTCAAGACCGAAGGCGGGCGCGAAGCGTTGAAGCGTTTGGTCAGGGACTGGGCCGACGTGCTGATCGAGAACTACCGGCCCGGCGCGTTCAAGGCGCTCGGGCTCGGCTACGACGAGCTGTCGAAATTGAAACCGAAACTCGTTTACGCATCGATGACCGCCTTCGGGCAGGACGGTCCGCGCGGCAAGCAGACCGCGTACGACATGGCGATCCAGGCGACTTCCGGTTTTACGGCGTCGACCGGCACGCCCGACAGCGGACCGATCAAAACCGGCGCGCCGGTCATCGATTATGCGACGGGCACCACCGGCGCGTTTGCGATCGCGTCCGCGCTGTATCAAACACTGCGCACCGGCAAGGGCCAGCACATCGACATGGCGATGATGGACGTCGCGCTCATGATGCAGGCGACGCACATCACTGACCACCTGCACTCGGGGCACAATCCGAAGCGCAGCGGCAACAAGATGCGCTTTGCCGAGTCCTCGATGTTCGAAGCGAAGGACGGCCTCATCCAGCTCGCGGCCTCCAACGGCCGTCAGCACCGGCGTTTCTATACCGCGATCGGCGAGACCGCGGAAGCCGGACGCGTGAGCCTGGATGAGCGTTACGCGCGTTACGACGAGAAGACCGCGATGGTCGCGAAGAAGATGAAAGAGAAAACCGCCGACGAGTGGGAAAATTATCTCGAAGACCGCCATATTCCGGCCATGCGCGTGCGCGAATTGCGCGAGACGCTGGCGGATCCGCAGTTGAAACATCGCGGATTGCTGCACCGGCACGACAATGTCCCCGGTGTCGGCAAGCCGGTGACCGTGCCCGTCGCCGCGTTCAAGTTCGCGCACGACGGCCCCTCGCTCGAGCGCGCGCCCGCGCGCATGGGCGAGCACACCGAAGCGGTGCTCAAGTCGGCCGGTTATGGCGCAGAGGAAATTACGGCGTTAAGGAAGGCGGGCGCCATCGTCTAGCAGCGGCGGCGGGGCAAGCGGCGCCGCCGCGTCAGGCCGGGATGCACCACACCTTGCGTGCGTGCTCCGGCGTCGCGATGTCGAACGGGACACCATTCGGATCGGTGTATTTGCGCTCGCTGCGCGGGCCGCCGCCGATTTCCTTGATCTGGCCGGCATAGACGCCGCCACTTTTTTCGACTTTTGCGGCCGTGGCGTCGATGTCGTCGATCAGGAATCCGAAGTGATGCAGCCCTTTCTTGGTGCCTGAATTCGCGTTCCTGTTCGCGTCGATGATCGCGAGGCTTACCACGCCGTCCGACATCATGATGGCGACGCCGGACTGGCGCACGCGCTTCATTTCGAACGCCTGCTCGTAGAACGCGGCGGTTTTTTCCATGTCGTCGACGGACAGCGTGATGTGGCGCAGCTTGGCCATGTGGTGTTCCTTTCGGCGTTAAATAATTTCAAAAATACAAAACAGCAACCGGCCGCAGATAAACGCAGATAAACGCCGATGAAATTCAAAAGCATGAATGCTTGTTTGTTTTTGCCTTATCTGCGTGTATCTGCGGCTCCAAACTGTATTGAGGCCGTTTCTAAATTTACTTTGCACTGCGCTTGCGGCTGGCCGGCGCGCATTGCTTGAAAAGATCACTGGCGGCAGCCAGTTTCTCCAACTGCTGCAACTGCGCAAAAAGTTTTTTGGCATCGAGTCTGAGTTTCGACCACGCGACGCAATCCTCGAATTTGGCCCATAGCTGGTCTGCCGTCAGTGGCGCCTGCGGGTCGCCTTTCGCGTGCCGCACCTGCTCGCTATTCAACACCGTGCCGTTGGCAAGCTTTACCTGCACGCTGTCGTACGGCGCGTAACCCGACGTGCCGGCTTCCTCGACCGGATTGATGTCGATCGCGACACGTGCCATCAAGCCGCGGACCGGGGCGCTCTTCACGAATTTGTCCGTGAGGTCGCGCAAGCCGACGCGGTGGTTGAGCAGCGCGCACGCGAGCGCGAACTCGATGCTGAATTTGGCGGCGATTGCGGTCTGCGGGGAGTGGTTCTTGAGGATCACGAGATGAGAATTGCTGAACGACACGCGGATTCCTGCGACGTCATTCGCCGCGACTGCTTGCTTATGCAAAAGGCCCAGCATCGCGTCGATCGCGCGGTGCGCGCGGTAGCAGACCGGATATTGTTTGATGCTGAGTCCCTGCTTTTCGAGTTGCCACTGCTGCGGCGGAAGGCGCGGCGGCGCGTCGACGTCGAAATCGCCGGCGGGCGACAGCGCGGCGAGAAATCCCTGGGTGTGTTCGAGCGCGTCGGGTGTTGCTGCAACGCCGGCGGCGGCAAAACGCGCGGCATATATACCGGACGCGGCGGCTTTGCCCGGATGCGTCGGCTTGACCATCGAGCCGAGGTTAGACATCACGCCGCTCGCTTCGGAAGCGGCGGCGCCAAGCGCATGCGCGGCTTTAGCGGCATTCAATCGATGCAATGAGGCGCACGCCGCAGCCGCACCGATCGCGCCGAAAATGCCGGTCGGATGCCAGCCCTTGCGCTGATAGTTGCCGCGCTCGCGCGAGATCAGGTCGGCCCAGACTTCGTAGCCCGCTGCATAAGCGACCAGCATGTCGCGTCCCGATCGATTCAACGTCTGCGCTTCGGCAAGTATCGCGGGCACGAGTACCGCGCTCGGATGGCAGCCCTTCAACGCGACGTCGTCGTAATCGAGCGCGTGCGCCGCGGTGCCGTTGATCCACGCGGCGGCCGGCGCCGACGTGCGCTTCGCGCTGAAGTAAAGATTCGCGGGACCGGTTGGTTGATCCGCGCGCAACACGCGTTCGACCGCGAGAGCAACGGATTCGCGCGAGCCGGCGAGCATCACGCCTATGCAGTCGGTGAAACCCTGCTTGATGACGCCGACGACGGCGAGCGGCAGCGCTTTGTATTTCAGCTGCGCGATGAATGCGCCGTACGCTGCCGTCAGCGGCTGTGTCATTTTTGTACTAAGGATTGAAATTCTTTTGCCGCGAGCCACGGCATTTCAGCTTCGAGCTTGCTTTCATACGCAGCCATTGCGTCTTTGTAGCGCTCGGTGATGGCGATGTCGTCCAGCCCTTCCAGCATGCGTTCCTTGCGCGACGGCTCGATGTCGAACTTGTGCTGCGCGCCGTCGGGACCGGTGACGGTCTGGCCCGGCAGGTCGATGGTGATTTCGGCGCCCGGTTTGGCGTGCAGCTGCTCGCGCAGCTTCTTTACCGTCGCATCGGGCAGCACCACCGGCAACAGCCCGTTCTGGTAACTGTTGCTCGCGTAGAACGCGCCGAAGCTCGGTGCGATCACTGCGCGCACTCCGAAATCGGTGACGGCATAGACCGCGCCCTCGCGCGTCGAGCCGCAGCCGAAGTTGGGGCCGGTCACGAAGATGCCCGCCTTTTTGTACGGCTCGCGGTGGAGGATGAAGTCGGGGTTTTCCTTGCCGGCCGCGTCGAAGCGATCGTTGAAGAACAGGAAATTGCGATAGCCGACCGTCAACGGCTTGCGCAGAAAGCGCTGCGGAATGATCATGTCGGTGTCGATGTCCGGTGTGTCGAAGGGTACTGCGACGGCGGTGAGGCGGGTGAAGGGTTCCATGGTCTTTTCCTTTACTTCAAGATCTAAAAGGGCAATTAGCCGCAGATAAACGCCGACGAGATTCAAAAGCGTGAATACTTGATTTGTCTTTGCCTTATCTGTGTGTATCAGCGTTTATCTGCGGCTCGTGGCTTTAAGCGTCAGGTAAGAGTACGAACGTCGGTGAGCTTGCCGGTCACCGCGGCAGCCACCGCCATCGCGGGGCTCACGAGGTGGGTGCGCACGCCGCGACCCTGGCGGTTTTCGAAATTGCGCGGCGACGTGGAAGCGCAGCTTTCGCCCGGCGCGGGAAAGTCGCCGTTCGAGCCGACGCACATCGAGCACGCCGAATCGCGCCACTCGAAACCGGCGGCGATGAATATCTTGTCGAGGCCGGCCGCTTCGGCGCGGCGCTTGATGTCGGTCGAGCCGGGTGAAATCATCGCCGGTACGACGGCCTTGCGTCCTTTCGCGACGGCCGCGGCGGCCACCAGGTCCTCATAGCGCGCGTTGGTGCACGAGCCGATGAATACGCGGTCGATCCTGATGTCGGTGATCGGCATGCCGGCGGTCAGGCCCATGTAATGCAGCGCGCGCTCGAGGTGCGCGCGCTCCACCTGGTCCTTCGCCTTTGCGGGATCGGGCACTTTGCCGGTGATCGGCAACGCGTCGTCCGGCACCGTGCCCCACGTCACCATGGGCGCGATGTCGCCGGCGGGGAGTTCGACTTCGCGGTCGAACTTCGCATCGCCGTCCGTGGGCAGCGACTTCCAGTACTTGAGCGCGGCATCCCACTGTGCGCCTTTGGGCGAAAACTCGCGGCCCTGGAGATAGGCGTAAGTGGTTTCGTCGGGCGCGACGAGGCCCGCGCGCGCGCCGGCTTCGATCGACATATTGCAGACCGTCATGCGCTGTTCCATGCTCATGGCGCGCAGCGCGGAGCCCGCGTACTCGAGCACATGACCGACGGCGCCGCTGATGCCGATCTTGGCGATGATGGCGAGGATGACGTCTTTCGCGGTCACGCCGGGCCCGAGCTTGCCGTCGATGGTGACGCGGATCGTGCGCGGCTTGCGGTACCACAGCGCCTGCGTCGCCATCACGTGCTTGATTTCGGAGGCGCCGATGCCGAACGAGAACGCGCCGAATGCGCCAAGAGTGGTGGTATGCGAATCCGCGGCCGTAATCACCATGCCCGGCTGCACCATGCCGAGGTCGGGTCCGACGACGTGCATGATGCCCTGGCGTTCGGGGTCGGCCATGCCGATGAACGGCAATCCGAAATCGCGCGAGTTGCGCGCGAGCTGTTCGATCATGTTGCGGATCTCCGGATCCTTGATGCCGTTCAAGCCGCCGGCGCGGTTGAGCGTCGGCAGGTAGTGGTCCGAAATCGCGATCTGCTTGAGCGGCCGGTACATCGGGCGTTTTTCCAGGCGCAGTTTGTCGAATGCGTAAAACGGTCCTTCGTGCACGAAATTGCGGTCCACGTAGATCAACGCCTCGCCGTCGTCGCGCTGGGCGACGACGTGCCGGTCCCAGATCTTGTCGAACATGTTGCGTGGTTTGCTCATGATCGCGTTTCCTTTAGTTGACTGCGGGCAGCATGGCGGCTGCGCTGGTGCTGCGGATGATTTCCTTGTCGGCTTCGCTGATGCGGGGGTTATCGCGCAGCAGTTGAACGTCCTTGTATTTCATACGGCCGCCGGGATCGTCGTGCGGGTAGTCGGTGGCGAACAGAAATTGCGACGCGCCCAGCATGTTGATCGAATCCGGCAGCTCGGGCTCTTCGGTCTCTATTGTGAAGAAGATGTTTTTCTTGAAGTACTCGCTGACCGGTTTCTTGTTCTTGACCTCGTATTGCTCCAGCGATGTCAGGCGCTTGCCGGCCGACAGGCGCTCGCTGACGGGCTGCACGCGGCGGTGAAAGCGCGCGGTCGCGTCCTCGTCTTCATAGTTGAGCGGCGGCTTGACGAAAGCGGCGTCGAGGCGATCAAGCAGCGGCTTGATGAAAGCGCTGCCCGCTTCGGTAAACACCATTTTCAGGTTCGGGAAATCGTCGAAGAGGCCGCTCGTGCACAGCGAGGCGAGGCTCATCTGGCCTTCGGCCGGGCACAGGGTATCGAGCCCGTCGTTCTGGAAGATCGGCAGATTGCTGATGCGGTGGCCGTGCTGCACGTTGTGCAATACGATCGGCATCCCGAGCTCTTCGGCGCGCCTGAAGAACGGCCACAGCTCGCGATGGCTGCCGAGCGTTTCGGAAAACTGGTGCTCGCGCACCGGGAACACCTTGTCCATCGCAATCGCCTGGAAGCCGTTCTTTTTCGCCCACTCCATTTCTGCTATCGCGCTCGGCACGTCCTGCAGGGCGACGAGCGCCGCGCCGATCAGTTCGTTCGGATATTTCTTGAGCAGATTCAGGATCGCGATGTTGTGGGAATGCGCCATCTGGATCGCGAGCGCGGGATCGAGCGTGTAGTTGAAGTAAATCGCGGAGAACTGGCTCAGCAGTATCTGCTTGTCGATGCCGAGCTTCTGATATTCCTCCAGACGCACTTCCATATTGGAGAGGCCCAGGTGCTTGCCGCCCGCGCCGGGCGGCGGCAGCGGCGTGGTGCCCTTGACGACGTAGTTGCCCGGGAAACTCCATTTGACGAGCAGGCCGTCCTTGTCGTACTCGAATTGCGGCCGCTGGTCCGCGAGCGGGCCTTCGACATAATCGTAAATGTCGTGCGGCAGTATGTGGGTGTCCATGTCGATGATCATGTGCGGCTCCGGAAGGAATTCATTTCGCTGCGATACCGATAGTCCTGATGACCCTGGCCCACTTGTCGATTTCGGCGTTGAGGAACTGCGCGAATTTTTCCGCGGACATCGTGTCGGGTTCGGCGCCGATGTTGTTCTTCAGCTGGTCGGCGAACGCAGGAGTGCCCGCAATTTGCACGATGTCGTCGGAGAGCTTCTTCAGGATCGCGGGCGGTATTTTGGCCGGCGCGACGTAGCCGTACCAGGAACCCGCCGCGTAACCGGGCACGCCCGACTCGGCGATGGTCGGCACGTCGGGCATGATGGGCGAGCGCATTTCGCCGGTGGTCGCGATCGCGCGCAGTTTTTTCGAGGCGACTGGCGGCAGCAGCACCGGAATCGGTGCGATCGTCATGTCGACTTCGCCGGAAATCAGGTCGGTGATCGATTGCGAATTGCCTTTGTACGGAATGTTGGTGATTTCGGTGTTCGTCATGCTCATGAACAACGCGGTGGCGAGATGGGTCGAGCCGCCGATGCCGGCCGACGCGTAGTTGAGGCTGCCGCGCTTCTTCCTGGCGAGTGCGATCAGTTCCCGCACGTTTTTCACGGGCACGGCGGGATGCACGACGAGCAGGTTCTGCGTGGTGGCGACGAGCGCGACCGGCACGAAGTCGCGGCGCGTGTCGAAACTCAGTTTGGTGTAGAGCGAGGGCAGGTAGGCGAAAGACGAGTTCGCGAGCAGCAGCGTGTAGCCGTCGGGCGCGGCGTTCGCGACGAGCTCGTTCGCCAGCATCCCGCCGGCGCTTGGCCGGTTGTCGACCAGAACCTGCTGCCCCAGCTTGTCGCCCAGGTTGCGCGCAACGAGGCGCGACACCAGGTCGGCGGTGCCGCCGGCCGTATAGCCGACGACGATGCGGATCGGTTTGGCGGGGAACGGCTGCGCGGTGGCGGGTGCGGCAATCCAGCCCGCGGCGAGCGCGAGCAGGGTGGCGGCGCCGGCGATGTGCCGCGCGCAAATGGTTTTGATCGTCACGCTCATGCGGTCGATGCTTCCTCTAGATGGTGGCGGTGCCGCCGCCGTCGACCTGCAGCGTGACGCCGGTGGTGTAGCTCGAACGCTCCGACGCCAGGAACAAGACCGCCTGCGCGACTTCGTCCGGGCGGCCGAGACGCCCGAGCGGCGGATTGCGCTTGGCGTCGGCTTTTTTAAGATCGGCATTTTTCTGTGCGATCGCGTGATGGCGTGCCGTGTCGATCGGTCCGGGCGCGACTGCGTTGATGCGGATATTGCGCGCCGCATAAATGTCGGCGAGTCCCTTGGTCAGCGTGTTGACCGCGATGTTCGCGCAGGAGCCCGGCAGGTGCGCGGGGGTCGGCTGGCGGCCGCCGCGCCCGCTGACGTTGACGATGCTGCCGTGGCCC
>Ga0265332_10001484_pt1 | contig 13083 bp, 9 predicted proteins | sample 41926metaG_FD_202084 | JGI IMG/M metagenome (GOLD analysis project Ga0265332, IMG submission 202084) | Rhizosphere microbial communities from Carex aquatilis grown in University of Washington, Seatle, WA, United States - 4-19-26 metaG | ecosystem: Host-associated > Plants > Roots > Rhizosphere >...
TCGCTGCTGACTCATACTGGCAATGGTCATCCGATCCTCGGGCTGGAGCTGCTCATACTTCGTTTGTTCATTCATCTGTGCACCTTACGCTATGAGGTGTTGCACTTCAGATTTGAGGCCGCCCCTCAATTCAATACATCGACAAACGGGCCCACTGCCTTGGAGTGCCACAGAAGTAGGAGCAAGGGCCATCGCGGAGCGGCTCTGTCCTCTGGCCAAAGACGGGTGGAACTTAGGTCAATGGCTTCGCCCGGAACCCGACATGCGAGATTCCACAAAATCAGATCGTCGAATTGCCGTCATTGGTGGGCGCCAGCATCGTGCCCTAAGCCGTCAGTCGCGCCGAGTGGGAACGGACATTCGTTCATACGCAACGCGTGAGACTACAGACTCTCACATCACGATGGGACAAGTTGCCTCTTCGAAAGAAATGGTCGAAAAAATAATCCTCAAGAGTTCGGTGCAATATCAGGAGGCATTGTCACCCTATCAGGAGGAGTCAAGAGAAGTTACGACGTACGTTAGAGTTTTTACGTCGATGCTCCTCAACCCTTGAAAAAAATAAAAGCGAGCCCTTCCAAGGCAAGGCGTCTGTTGGTGACTCAGTCAAAGACCTCATGGCACGTCTTTTTGGCCTAAAGAGTTCCCATGATTCAGGGCATATCACTGCGATACAACCAATGGACTTTTCCGCGGAGACACCTCCTGCTTAGAACTCCTGCAGGTCCCTTCCGGCGATGACCGTTCCAGAAAAGAATTTGCGAACTCCACTGGTGTATTTGCTCGCATCTGTCTCGCCGTCAAGTCCTGGAGAGAAGTGAGTCAGGACCACCAATTTCACCCCGGCCTTCTGCGCCAGCATGCCGATTTGATCGGGCGTAATGAGCTGCTCTTCCATGTGCATGCGCACGGCCTTGAGTGCCAGCGGCGGCAGATGGGTAGATGCGGCAAATGCCTGCATGGACGCGTCGAGATCATTGACGGGGCATACCAGAACGTCTGCACCTTTTGCTAGCGAAGTCAGCGCGTCACTGGGCCCTGTATCGCCACAGAAGACGACCGACCTGTCTGCCATATCGAAGCGCAACGAGTACGACTTATCCGGATTTGCCGATGGCGCTACCCCCGCGTAATGTGAATTTTCTGCGGCGGTAACCACGACGCGATCGTCACGATAAATCACGCCATCGGCCGTAATGTCGTGGCCCTCAAAGAGACCTGCCGAGGGGGCCATGGGCACTCCTGCACGGAAGATGCGCTCAGAAACGCCCATAAAGGTCTGCGCAGCCTGCACGAGATCCGTTGTGGATTTGGGACCATAGAAGCGCACGGGAGGTACGGTCTTGTCATTGCGCTTGTTGTCTTCAATCCATGCGAAGGACATGAGCGCGCCTATGTCGGCGTTGTGGTCCACGTGATGGTGCGTTATGAAAATCGTACGTACATCCGAAGGAACGAAACCCGCATGGGCCAGTTGCCGTGCCAGACCGTTGCCCGCATCCACCAGGTACGGCCGACCACCGACGACCAATAAATTCGCGGGTTGCGAACGCTCTTTGCGCGGTATGGGTCCAGCACCGGTTCCCAACAATACCAGGCGGGTTGAAGACGCCGTTTGCACAGCAGGCACATCGGCGATCGCCTGTGCCGATGCCACGCTTAAGCATGACAACAACAACGAAGCGCACAAGACCCAGGGTGTTAACACCGCGCGTTGAATAAGCCGCATACAGATTCCTTCAAAGCAAAAGATGCGAATTCTGTTGTCGAGAAAAAACTGTGGCTATCGGAATTCCGAATTGTGTGGAGGGCCTTGTATGGCAAGCACAAATTCCCCAACACTTTTTTGCAATGCGCAGTCTTTTGCGGAATTCTGATATCGCAAACTTTCTGCCGATCCGACACTGCGCTCCGTTTGATGAACAACACTAACACGGAGACCCTGCATGACGCGCTTGATTGACCTGACAAACACGCTGGACCCTGCTAACCGGGCCAAACTGCCGCCGCCTCTGGCCGGTGCCGCCAAGGTGGTATCGCCCATTATCGAATACGCCCACCCCGCCAAAAAGGGGGCAGAAGAGTTTTGCAGATACCTGGGTTGCACCCACGACGACTTGCCCGATGGCGAAGGCTGGGGCGAAGAAACGCTGACAGATATGTCCTCCCACTGCGGTACGCATGTGGATGCCCCTTTGCACAGCGGCTCCAAAATCATGGGTCTGCTGGCGCGCACCATCACCGACATTCCGCTGGAAGAACTGTATCGGCCCGGCATCGTGCTGGACGTGCGCCCCTGGGTCCAGCCCATGCAAGAGATCACGATCGAGATGCTGGACGCCGCACTGGCCGCCACCGGCACTACGATCAAGCAGGGCGACGCCGTGCTGATCCGAACTGGTCAAGAACGCTATGAGATGACCCAGCCCGAGTTCTACCAGCAGCCCGGCATGTGCCGCGCCAGTACCCTGCACCTGACCCATCAAGGCGCCACCATTCTGGGTACCGATGCCGTTGGCTGGGACCTGCCTTTCGGCGTAATGGCTGCCAAGTTCAAACAAACCGGTGACAAGCGCGTGCTGTGGGACGGACACAAAGCCATCGTCGAGAAAGAAGCCTTCATCGTGCAACAGATGACCAACCTGGGTGCCCTGCCGCTTTCGGGCTTCATGGTTGGCTTTTTCCCGCTCAAGTTGGCCCACTGCAGTGCGGCTCCCGCCCGTGTGGTGGCGTTTGTGGATTGAGCAATCCCGCATCACCATTTCTATTTATCCCGTATCGAACCTTTAACAACAGGAGACTACCCATGACCATCCTACACCGCGCACATCACCGAGCCGGCATGACCGGTGTCCCATCGCTTAGCGCCATTGCAGGCGCCACCCTGACGCTGTGCGCCATTAGCGCCGCGCCCGCTTTCGCTATTGAGATCGACACGGGCAACCCCGACGCCGTCTTTCGATGGGACAACACCGTGCGCTACAACTACGGCATTCGTATGAAAGAGCGCGATGCGGCGTTGATTGCAAACCCTGCCAGTGATGATGGTGACCGCAATTTTGCCAAGGGCCAGGCGGTTACGAATCGTTTGGATTTGCTCAGTGAGTTGGATCTGGTCATTGACAAGAAGTATGGCGTTCGCGTCAGTGGTGCCGCATGGACGGACGGTGCCTACAGCAATCTGGCCACGGATGCCAACAACCCCGCTTTCTACAACACCGTGGGCGGCCCCAACGCGCTGTCCGACTACAGCCGTCGCTTTGCTTCAGGCCCATCTGGCGAAATTTTGGATGCCTTTGTGTTCGCCAACTTTGATGCTGGAGACACCCCGGTTTCCATGCGCCTTGGTCGCCATACGGCTTACTGGGGCGAGGGTATGTTGTTGGGTGGCGCGGTGCATGGCGTGTCTTACGGGCAATATGCACTGGACATTTGGAAATCGGCGGCCAACCCTGGTACAGAGGCCAAGGAGTTGTACCGTCCCCGCAATGGGCTGACAGTCCAGTTCCAGCCGACCACCGAGCTGTCCATCGCCGCCCAAACTTTCTTTGACTGGGAGCCGGCACGTATTGCCGAGTCTGGCACTTATCTGGCCGGCATTGATGCTTCTTTGTTTGGCGGCCAATCCTTCAAGACCAGCGCTGCACCAGGCCCCGCACAGGGCCAGATGATCACACCCAACAAGTCCGGTGACTGGGGTCTTTCCGTCCGCTGGTCCCCCGAGTGGCTAGACGGCACGATGGGTTTCTACGCACGTCGTACGGCTGACATTGCGAACCAGGCCTGGCTGGCACTGGAGCCCGGCACGGTGATACCTAAGTACCACTTCAGCTTCGCGCGCGACATTGACATCTATGGCGTGTCGCTTAACAAGGTTGTGAGCGGTATCAGTGTGGGGGCTGAGCTCAGCGCACGCAAGAACATGCCATTGGTCAGTCAGAACGCCATTGCAACCACGATGCCCGGTGGTCCGATCGTTGCCAGCAATGCGCTGTGGGCATTGGCCAACAACGGTGATGTAGCAGGTGCCCGGGGCGAAACCGCACACATGGTGCTCAATATGACAGGCATCCTGCCGCGCAATGGTTTGTTTGACATTGCCTCGGTCGTTGGGGAGTTCACCTGGAACCGCGTGCTGAGCGTGACGTCAGATCCTTACAACCTGTTCAAGGGAACGGATGCATATGCAGCCGCTAAAACGGCGGGGGCTGCAAACATTGATGCGGTTACGCGGGACGCTACGACCCTAGGGCTGGTGTTTACACCGTCGTGGCTGGCTGCCTTGCCTGAGACCGATATATCGATGCCCATCAGCTACAACATTGGCTTGAACGGCCAGTCCGGTGTCACCAGCGGTGGTGCCGTCAACTCCGGTACCTGGTCAATAGGCATCGCGGCAGATTACAAGTCGAAATACAACTTCGCTCTACGCTACATCGCCGCCTTCGGCCCGTACTCCACGGCAACCGTAGGCCTTCCCGGTGCGGCAGCTGTGGCTCCAGGCTACGCACCTATCGCTGACCGCGACATGCTGGTCTTCACGTTCAAAACCACTTTCTGATAACTCAAAAATCAAAGAGGCACATTCATGTCGAATCACAAAATTTTCTGGGCCTTCTCGGCTCTGGCTCTGGCAGCCACGTCCGCCCTGGCAACCGTCTCAGCGGACGAAGCCAAAAAGCTGGGGACCACGCTGACCCCTGTGGGCGCTGAAGTGGCGGGCAATGCCGACAAAAGCATCCCCGCCTACACCGGCGGCTTGACCAGCGCTCCCGCTGGCTTCCAGAAGGGTTCTGGTCTGCGCCCAGACCCCTTTGCGAGCGAGAAGCCGCTCTACTCCATAACCGGCGCCAACGCGGCGCAGTATGAGGGCAAACTCAGCGCGGGTACCCGTGAGCTGCTCAAGCGTTACCCCTCGATGCGTGTAGACGTGTTCCCAACGCATCGCACCGCTGCTTTCCCGAAATACGTGCTGGACAACACGGTCAAGAACGCTGTGTCGGTGAAAACAACCGACGATGGGCTGGGCGTGGAGGGAACTTACGCCGGCATTCCTTTCCCCATTCCCAAAACCGGCAACGAAGCCATGTGGAACCACCTGCTGCGCTACGCCGGCCAGGCGTGGTACGCGAAGTACGATTCGATCAACGTCAATATATCGGGCAGCGCTGTATTGGCAACCACCGGCGAGATGACGGTGGAGTACCCGTTTTACGATCCCAAACGTGCGGGGACCTCGGGTGACAAGGACATCTACATCCGTACCAAGGTTGCCTACACGGCACCCGCCCGCCGCGCGGGTGAGGCTCTGCTGATCCAGGATTACATCAACCCGTTGCAGAACGCACGCAAGGGCTGGCAATACCTGCCCGGCCAGCGCCGCGTCAAGATGTCGCCCGACCTGTCATACGACACGCCCAACCCGGCCACGGCAGGCACCTCCACTTTTGACGATGGCTTTGTCTTTAGTGGTGCCCTCGACCGCTTTGACTGGAAGCTGGTTGGCAAGAAGGAAGTGCTGGTGCCTTACAACGCCTACAAACTCTCTTACGCCAAAGACCCGTATGCGGTAACCACCCCCAACCATATCAACCCCGACTACCTGCGTTGGGAGTTGCACCGCGTTTGGGTGGTGGAAGGCAAGCTCAAAGAAGGCAAGCGCCATATCTATGCCAAGCGCACCTTCTATCTGGATGAAGACAGTTGGTTTGCCCTTGCGTCCGACCAGTACGACGCACGCGGCCAGTTGTACCGCGCCGGCTTCACTGCCTTTACGCCGGCCTATGAGCAGCCCGCACCAGCGGCCACTGCGCAGTTCTTCTACGACTTTGCCACCGGCAGCTACAACGTCATCGGTCTGCTGGGTGCCTACCCCGACGGCGTGAAGTACATCCCTGCGCTGCCTGAGAAGCAATGGACGCCCGATGCGCTGGCTGGCGCCGGTGTTCGCTAAACCACGGACCTGACGCGCAGAACTCCTATGGCTATCCCACTTATTGCCTACGCACTGGCGGCGGCCATGGCGTTCATGGCGTCGAGCAGCCACGCTGATCCTTTACAACGCCCGGCGCGCAGCAGTGCCCTGGCGTCCCAGCGCCTGATTACTGCATTGGCGGCCATCGGGCCACAGCAGCTGATCGCGGTGGGGCAGCGTGGCCACGTACTGCTGTCCAGCGACGCTGGAGTCAGCTGGACCCAGAGCGTGGTTCCGCTGAGCACGGACCTGAGCGCAGTGCAATTTTTGGACGCTCAAATCGGATACGCCGTAGGACATGACGGCGTGGTTCTGGGCAGCGCTGACGGTGGTCAGCATTGGACCAAGCTGCTCGACGGCAAGGCAGCCAATGCGTTGGCACTGGCGCAGCTTCAGCAGTCCTCTGGCAGCCCGGAACGCGAACGCCTGCTCGGCGAGGCGCAGCGCAATGTGGAGTCGGGTCCTGACAAGCCATTTCTGGACCTGCACTTCACCAGCCCGCAAGAGGGCTTTGTGGTCGGAGCCTATAACCTGATCTTCCAGACCCGCGATGGTGGCAAAAGCTGGCAGAGCTGGTACGACCGCAGCGACAACAGCGACAAGTTGTACAACCTTTATGGCATCCAGTCCCACCGGGGGCAGTTGTTCGTCGTGGGTGAAACCGGGCTGCTGATGCATCTGGATACCGCGCGCCAGCGCTTTGTGCGTGTGGACACTGGTTACAACGGCAGTTTCTTCGGGCTGTTGGATGCAGGTGATGCGCTCATCGCCTATGGCATGCGCGGCAATGCCGTGATTAGCCGCGATGGCGGCAAGCAGTGGAGCCCGTTGAACAGCGGACTGCAAACGAGCATCACGGCGTCCGCAAAGGGTGCCGATGGCAGCCTGTGGCTGGCCGATCAAATGGGCCACGTCAGCGTCAGCCGTGATGGTGGCCAGCGCTTTGCACCGGTCAAGCTGGTGCTGAACATGCCGTTGGCGGCCATCCAGGTCACGCCCACCACATTGGTATTGGCCGGCGCGCGCGGAGTGCGCAGCGTGCCACTGCCCAAGGAATAGACCATGGCACTGACTTCTGCCTCTACTGAAATGCCGGTAGTTCGTGACCTAGGCGAGTTCCCGGCCCAGTCCGGCAATCTGCTCGAACGCCTGGTCTTTAACCACCGCCGTTGGGTGATGCTGACCTGCCTGCTGATAACGCTGCTGCTGGGCTTTATGGCCACGCGGGTTCAGGTCAATGCCAGCTTCGAGAAGATGATTCCGACCGGGCACCCCTATATTCAGAATTTTCTGGAGCACCGCAAGGACCTTCGCGGCATGGGCAACAGCCTGCGCATCGTGGTGGAAAACACTCAAGGCGATGTGTTTGATGCGCGCTTCCTGGAAGCCTTCAAGCAAATCAACGACGAACTGTTTTTGATGCCGGGTGTAGACCGCGCCTGGATGAAATCGCTGTGGACACCGGCCGTGCGTTGGACCGAAGTGACCGAAGAGGGCTTTAGCGGTGGCCCGGTCATGCCTGACGGGTTCAACGGGTCCCCTGAGAGCCTGGACCGCCTGCGCCTGAATGCCAACCGCGCCAATCTGGTGGGCAACCTGATTTCCAACGACCTCAAATCTGCGGCTGTGCAACTGCCCTTGCTGGAGCGGGACCCCACGGGTGGGCGCGTCAACCTTTGGCAGCTCAGCCGCACCATCGACACGATGCGTGCACGCTTTGAAACCGGTGCCGCGCCCGATGGAAAACCCTGGGGCGTGAAGATCCACGTCATCGGCTTTGCCAAGATCGTTGGCGATCTGCTAGACGGTCTCGTACAGGTGGCGCTGTATTTTGCGGCCGCCATTGCCATTGCCGCGCTGCTGCTGTACGCCTATACCCATTGCATCCGGTCCACCGCACTGGTGCTGGCCTGCTCACTGGTGGCGGTGTTGTGGCAGATCGGGTTGCTGGCCATTTTTGGCCTGGAGTTGGACCCGTATTCGATGCTGGTGCCGTTCCTGGTGTTTGCCATCGGCGTGAGCCATGGCGCGCAAAAGATGAACGGCATCATGCAGGACATCGCTCGTGGCACGCACCGCCTGGTAGCCGCGCGCTACACCTTTCGCCGCCTGTTCCTGGCAGGTGTTACCGCATTGCTTGCTGATGCGGTGGGCTTTGCGGTGCTGGTGCTGATCCCCATCCCCGTGATCCGAGAATTGGCCATGACTGCCAGCATTGGCGTGGCGGTACTGGTGTTCACCAATCTGTTGTTGCTACCCGTGTTGCTGAGCTATGTGGGTGTGAGCCCGCGCGCCGCCAAGCGCGCACTTGAGCAGGAGCAGCGCGAAATTGCAGGGCATCGCGGTGTATGGGTCTGGCTGGATCATTTTGCAGAAAAGCGCAGCTGGGCATTGGGTGCCGTACTGGTATCTCTGGCACTGGGCGTGGGTGGCTTTGTGGTGTCCAAGCGTTTGCAGATTGGCGACCTTGACCCTGGTGCCCCCGAGCTGCGCGCCAACTCCCGCTACAACCAGGACAACGGCTACATCACCAAAAACTATGCGTTGTCCAGCGACGTATTTGCCGTCATCGTCAAGACGCCACCGGAAGGTTGCCTGAAGTACCAGACGCTGGACCATGTGGACCAGCTGGCCTGGGAGCTGCAACAGTTGCCGCAGGTGCGCATGACCCTGGGGCTACCCGATGTGGTGCGCCAGATCACGGCGGGCTCCTTCGAAGGCAACCCCAGGTGGCTGACTATCAGCCGCAACCAGGATGTGCTGAACTACGCCGCGCAGCAGGCCAGCGTCAATATGCCCGACATGTTCAACACCGAATGCTCGGTGATGCCGCTGGTCGCGTTTCTGACCGACCACAAGGCAGAGACATTGAGTAGCGTTTTGGCGGTGGTGGAGAAATTCATTGCCGATCACCCCACCGACCCCGCGCAGATTCAGGTGCTGCCAGCTGCCGGTAACTCCGGCATCGAAGCCGCCACCAATATCGTTGTGCGCGAGGTCTGGGTCAAGATGCTGTTCTATGTCTACGCAGCGGTGATCGCCCTGTGCCTGATTACCTTCCGCTCGTGGCGTGCCACGGTCGTAGCCGTGCTGCCGCTGGTGCTGACCTCCATCCTGTGTGAGGCGCTGATGGTCTGGCTAGGCATAGGCGTCAAGGTAGCCACTCTGCCCGTCATCGCATTGGGCGTGGGTATTGGTGTGGACTATGCGCTCTACCTGCTCTCAGTGCAGCTGGCCGGTCAACGCCGTGGCATGGGCTTGCCACAGGCCTATGGCGATGCCGTTCTGTTCACCGGTCGTGTGGTGGCGCTAGTCGGCGTCACGCTGGCTGCAGGCGTCATCACCTGGGCGTTCTCACCGATCAAGTTCCAGGCGGATATGGGCATCTTGCTGACCTTCATGTTTCTTTGGAACATGGTTGGCGCTCTGGTGCTGATTCCCGGGCTGTCCCACTTTCTCTTGAATGACCGGCACTTTGTCAAGTCTTCATCCTGAATTACATCCAACCCACTACTGATAAGGAGGCCAACCATGGCCATGATTGATTTTTTTGACCGCGGATGGCTCATCAACCCCACTGGCCCCGCCTACATCCAGGACGAGCGCACCTACACCTTTGACGAAGTGGGTGCCTTGTCTTGCCAGGTGGCTAATGCGTTGCTGGCCACCGGCCTGCCAAGCGGCACCAAAGGAGCGGTATGGGCCGCCAATGACACAACCGCGTGGACATGCGCCCTGGGTACCTGGCGTGCCAACATGTGCTGGCTCCCCGTGGGTGCGCGCAACCCGGCGGACGAAAACCAATACGTGCTTGACCAGTTCGACTGCGAAATCATGTTCTACCAAAGCTATTTCGCACCCACCATCGCCACCATTCGGGCACGTTTGCCCAAGGTCAAATACTGGATTTGCATCGACGGGGAGTCCCCCGAGATTGTCGGCTCCATGACTTTAGGCGACTGGATCAAGGACCAGCCAGTGACCAAGCCGCACCTGGATGTAGACATGGACGACGTGATTGCTATCGTGCCCACCGGTGGAACCACCGGCCTTCCCAAGGGTGTGATGAACACCCATCGCAGCTACCAGACGGCATTTGCCCATCTGATGATCAACTTCCCCTACGCAGAAGAAGACAAACCTGTCACGCTGGCCGCAGCGCCGATGACGCACACCTCGGGTCTGTTGTCCATTCCGGTCACGACACGCGGGGGCGCGGTGGTGATCCTGTCCAAGCCCGATCCGACCCTGATGCTCGCGGCCATTCCGAAGTACCGCGTCACCGAACTCTTCCTGCCACCGACCGTGATCTACCGCTTGCTGGAAATCCCGGGACTGAATATGAAGGTGGATTTCTCCTCGCTGAAATACATGATCTACGGCGCAGCCCCCATGTCGGTCGAAAAGCTCAAGCAAGCGATCGAGGTATTTGGCCCGGTGCTGGCAGGCGGCTATGGCCAGACGGAGGCAGGCGGCACGATTTCTACCATGCCACCCCATCAGCACTTTGTCGGCCGGGATGTCGCGCCAGATTCACGCCTATCGTCGGTAGGCCGCCCCAATCCACTGGTGCATGTGGAGATCATGGATGACCACAACACCATTCTTCCGCGTGGCCAGTCCGGAGAAATTTGCTTGCGTGGTGACCTCATGATGCGCGGCTATTACAAAGACCCCGTCAAGACCGCGGAGACCATCATTGATGGCTGGTTGCACACCAGCGACGTGGGCCACATCGACGATGAAGGCTTTCTGCACATCACCGACCGCAAAAAGGACATGATTATTTCGGGCGGTTTCAACGTCTACCCGAGCCAGGTTGAGCAGGTGATCTGGGGACACCCTGCCGTGCAGGATTGCGCCGTGATCGGCGTGCCCGATGAGAAGTGGGGTGAAGCCGTCAAGGCCGTAGTGGAACTCAATGCCGGTCACACAGTGAGCGCCGAAGAACTGATCGCCCTGTGCAAGGAAAAGCTCGGAGGCGTCATGGCCCCCAAGACCGTGGACTTCATTGCCCAGCTGCCGCGCAGCATGGTGGGCAAGGTCCTGAAGAAAGATTTGCGCGCCGAATACTGGAAAGACTCTGCACGCAAGATCTAAATGTTCCCCTTGAGTACCTTCACCATTTTTTTTAACGTAACCACAGAATATTTACTATGAGCACTATCTATATCGCCGGTATTTCGATGACCGTGTTTGGTCGCCATTTTGATCGCAGCCTGGAAGACCTGGCCGGCGAGGCGCTGCAAGGCGCCCTCAAAGATGCCTGCTGCAAAATATCCGACATTGGCACCGCCTACTACGCGGGCATTACCAACGGCCCGTTGCAAGGCCAATTGGCAATCCCGGGGCAGGTGGTGATGAGCAAAATCGGCATTGAGCAGATCCCAATCTTCAATATCGACAACGGCTGTGCGGCCGGCAGTTCCGCGGTGCATCTGGCGATCCAGTCGCTCAAGGCGGGAGCCACCGACGTGGCTCTCGCGCTGGGCTGCGAAAAGATGAATGTCGCTGACAAAGCCAAAGGCATTGCCATCATGGAAGGCGGCTGGGATGTGGCGCGTGCCGATGAAAACTACAAAACCCTGATGAAAATGGGCGACGGCGTCGATCTGCCTCCGGGCACCGAATCGGAAAAGCCTTTTAGCAAGTTCATGTCGATTTACGCCGCCATGTGCCGCTTCCACATGAAGACCTTTGGCACCACACAACGCCAGATCGCTGCGGTTTCGGCCAAGAACCACGAGCACTCGACGCGCAATCCCTACTCGCAGTTCCGCAAGTCCTTCACCATTGACGAAATTCTTGCAGCTCCTCCCATCACGTACCCGCTGACGCTGCCAATGTGCGCACCGATTACCGACGGTTCCGCCGCCGTGATCCTATGCACCGAAGAAGGCCTCAAGCGCATCGGCGGCGATAAGTCGCGCGCAATCAAAGTGGCCGCCAGCGTGATCCGCAGTTTCAGCAATCGTCGTTATGACCAGCCGGAGCTCCACTTGGCGCATCTAGCCGCGAATCAGGCCTACGAAATCGCTGGACTGGGCCCGAAGGACATGCACGTCGCCGAAGTTCATGACGCAGCCGCCATGGGCGAGATCATCCAGGCTGAAAACCTGGGCTTTGTGGCCTTTGGCCAAGGCGGTCCCGCTGCCGAGCGTGGTGAATTTACCCTAGGCGGTCGTATCCCAATCAACGTGTCAGGCGGTCTGGAATCCAAGGGCCACCCCATTGGCGCGACCGGCATCGGCCAGTTGTATGAACTGGTGACCCAGTTGCGTGGTGAAGCCGGCGACCGTCAGGTTCAAGGCGCGCGTCACGCGATTCAGGAAAACGGCGGCGGCATGATCGGCGTCGAAGAGGGTGCAGCGGCCATACACATTCTCTCCAAGTAACCATGCCCTCGTGATGGAGACTTTGCAATGAGCAAACCAAAAATGTTTGGCATTTCCGGCTCACGCGCCCTGCGAGCCATCTGGGGTATCGAGGAAGTCGGCATCGACTACGAGCACGTACCCGTCACGTACGGCGCGGACTCGAAGACGGTCGACTATCTCTCGGTGAATCCGAACGGTCGCATCCCGGCATTGATCGACGGCGATCTGCACCTGTTCGAGTCGATGGCGATCAATCTGTATCTCACTAAACGCTACGGCGGTGCGCTGTACCCCAACAACGCCAACGACGAAGCAAAGGCGTGGCAGTGGAGTGTCTGGGGGATCAGCGAGATCGAACCGCTGCAGATGCAGATCGTGGTGCAGAAGCTGTTTACGCCCGAAGAGAAGCGCAATCCCAAGGTGGTGGAAGGCGCGAGCAAGGGTCTGCAACGCCCACTGAAGGTACTCGACGCCGCGCTGGCGGGTCGCGACTGGCTCATCGGCAACCGCTTTTCGGTGGCGGACCTAAACGTGGCCGCCGTCATGCACTTGATGAAGATGATCAACTTCACCTATGCAGAACACGCGAACGTGCAGCGCTGGGCTGTCTCATTTGGTAAATCCAGGCGTACCTCGCAGCGTGTCCTGCGCGAAGTACGCCGCGGCTTTTTTTGCGATGTCGCGCTCCATCCTTAAACGTGCCACCTCCGCACGCAGACGCGCAATTTCCAT
>Ga0265332_10001486_pt1 | contig 13077 bp, 12 predicted proteins | sample 41926metaG_FD_202084 | JGI IMG/M metagenome (GOLD analysis project Ga0265332, IMG submission 202084) | Rhizosphere microbial communities from Carex aquatilis grown in University of Washington, Seatle, WA, United States - 4-19-26 metaG | ecosystem: Host-associated > Plants > Roots > Rhizosphere...
CGCCACCCCGGCAAGCGCCGCCACGCTGCCGTCGGCGCCGTCGATCGGCATGTGGCCCATGCGACGGCCGGTCTTGCTGCCGGTGCGGGTGCGGATCATTTCATCGTCCGTGAACAAGGTGCCATCGAAAAATATCGCGTCGGCGCGCGCGAGCCGCTCCCGCAACGCCGCCGTCACCGCCGCGGCGCCCGGCACGAACAGCAGACGTTTGTCGCCGGCCCGCACCTCGACGCCCACGTTCGCCTCGGTTTCGCGCGCCGTTGCCGGGTTCTCGCCTTCCAAATAGAGCGGCACTTTTCCCGCCACCGTAAACAATTCCGCCGTGAGATCAGGCGCAACGGCGAAACGCTCACCTGGCGCCGCCGGCTTTCGCGCCACCGTGTCGGTAGCGAGTACGCCGAAGATCGGATTGGCGCCGACCGCGGCCAGCGTTTCGGCGGTCGCGATCAGCGTAAAAGGCTGGCGCTCGCGCATGCTCAAAAGGCCGGCGACCTGATCGACCTCGGCGCCCGTCAGCACCACTGCGGCGATCGGGCTCGAGCGCGCATCGCCCTGCGGCTGCAGCATCGCATTGGCGGCGATTTGGCTGCGCAGATCGGGTGAGGCATTGAGCAACAGCCAATGGCGCTCATCGGCGGAAACAGCGAGGCTCGCTTGCGTGCGCGCCGTCACGCGCGGATCACCGGCCCACGCCAGGCGGCAAACCGGACAGCGGCAATTCCATTGCGGAAAGCCTCCGCCTGCCGCTGCCCCAAGGACGATGGCGGTCAGGCGTCCCATTCAACAGGAAATGACAAAAACCAGAAAATCAGATCTCGGCCGGCAGGTAGCCGTTGATTTCGAGACCGACGCAGATTTCGACGAGAACAGGTGTCGTCCAGGTCATTGAGCTTTTCCTTCTCGATCCGACGTTAAGCCCCAAGCCGTAGCGCTCTTGTCAGCAACCGGCGCCTAGCATGTCACCAACATTAGCGCGGAAGCCTGCAGCGGCGCAAGACCCAGAACCGACCAGGACCCTGTCCTTACAAGTTCAGCGCCGCAGAGTTGGACATTATTCAACGCCGACTCATGGATTCACTTCATGCCTCGGCCGCCGCCTTGGTCACTGCGGCAAGACCGGCACGCAGCCCCTCGACATTGCCGGCGACATCAGCGCCAAGGCCATGACGGCGCGCGAGCCAGGCCGGATCGTTGGTCGTGACCCAGACCTTGCCCGTCGAATCTTCCCACGCCAGGGCCTTCAGCGGCAGATCGATGCCGATTGTCTGGTTCGCCTGCATCAGCGGCGTGCCGCCCTTGGCGTTGCCGAAGATCAGCAATTCCGTCGGCCGCAATGGCATGCCGACTTGCGTTGCGTTGGCGGCGTGATCGACCCGGCCGAACACCGTCATGCCCTTGGCAGTCACCGTTGACGCCAACCGCACGATAGTCTCCTTGACCGAAAACCCGCTCGCAATCGTGATCAAGCCGTCGTCGCTCATGGTCACGGTCCTCTCATTCATCGGGGCAACACCGAATTCCACCGCGCGTTTCATCGCGGGTTGAATTTTTGTGGCCGTCGGTTGCTGGCGCCTTCCGCTGCGATCTGCTTTATCCTGCCGCAAAAGCCGCCGGCGAGACAATCCGCCCCCCGAGGAAACCTGCCCCGTGAGAACGCCCGCCCCCTTCCGATGGTCGATCGCGTTGGTGTCGTGGCTGGCGCTCGCTTGGATCGCCGTGCCTCCCGCCGTGGCCGCCGACTATCCGTCACGGCCGGTTGATCTCATTGTGCCGTTCGCGGCCGGCGGCGGCACCGATCTGCTCGCCCGCATTCTGAGCGAGGGCCTGGGCAAGCGCTTCGGCCAATCATTCGTGGTGCTCAACCGTCCGGGCGCCAATACCAATATCGGCACCCAGACCGCCGTGCGCGCGACGCCCGATGGCTACACCCTGGTCATGGCCAGCATTGGGCTCACCGCCAATCCCAGCCTGTACAAGCGATTGCCGTTCCAGCCGCTCGTCGATCTCGCGCCGATTTCCCTGATCGCGAACGCGCCGACGATCCTGGTGGTGAATCCCGCACTGCCGGTCAATTCGGTGCCGGAACTGATCGCCTTTCTCAAAAGCCATCCGAGCGAAATCAACTACGCCTCCTATGGCGCCGGCAGCGGTCCGCACCTCGCCGCCGAGTTGTTTCAGTTCACCACCGGCACCAAGATGGGGCACGTACCCTATGGCGGCGGCGCGCCCGCCGCCTACGCGGTTGTCGGCAACAATGTGCAGATGCTGTTTTCCAGCGTATTGCCGGTGCTCGGACTGATCCGCAGCGGCAGCGTCAAGCCGATCGCCATCGCCGCCGACCATCGCCTTGCCTTGCTGCCCGACGTGCCGACGTTTCTCGAAAGCGGCGTTGCGTATCAGACCGGCACCTGGTTCGGGCTGCTGGCGCCGGCCAAGACACCGGATGCCGTCATCGCCACCTTGCACGCCGCCGTCGTCGACATTTTGCGCGACGGCGACGCCCGCAACAAGATCACCGAACAAGGCGCGGAGGCGGTCGGGAATTCTCCAACGGAGTTCCGTGATTTCATCAAGGACGAAATGGATCGATTGTCGATCGTGATCGGAAACGCGAAAATTCAACTCGATTGAACGCGCGCTGAACCGACCATAGCAAGCGCAGGAGTGAACACATGAGCGCCGAGAAGAAACTGACCGGCCGCATCGCCGCCGACCGCATCAAGCTGATGAGCGTGCCGCGCCCACCCGACGGCGTGGTCGAGCGCCTGCTCGCGATCGGCGATCCGACCGGAGTGATCTCCGACGCCATGGACGAACTGGGCGTGCCGAACGGCGTGATCGGCGCGTCGCACTTGAAGCCCACCATTGCCAACAAGACCATGGTCGGTCCCGCCCTCACCGTCCGCAACATCGTGCAACGGGCCGATCCCCTTGCCGGCGCGCGCACCCACGTAAACAAGATGGCGGAGTTCGAGGCCCATAACCTGGCGTCCCCCGGCGACGTCCTGGTCATCGACGGCGTGCCGGAGATTTCCAACATGGGCGGCATTTCCGCCCAGACCGGCAAGCGCCAGGGCGAGGTCGGCGCCATCGTCATGGGCGGCGTGCGCGACATCGCCCATTCCCGCGCGGTCGGCTATCCGATCTGGTCGAGCGATATTACCCCGGTCACCGGCAAGTGGCGGATCGAGACCGTCGAGATCAATGGCCCGATCCAGATCGGCGCGGTGCGGGTATCGCCCGGCGATCTCGTCGTCGCCGACGACACCGGGGTCTGCTTCATCCCGCGCGACGTCGTGCTCGAAGTGCTCGAAGCCGCCGAGCGCAAGGCTTCTGCCGAGGACACCCGCTGCAAGGCGATCGACGGCGGCATTCCGGTGCCCGACATTTCGCGCGCGAGCTACGGCGAGAAGTGAAGGCGCGGCGCGTCCGCGTTGACGTCGCAATGGATTCCGGGCTCGCGAGCTGCGCTCGCGCCCCGGAATGACAAGGAAAAGTTAGTCACCGCGCTCCGAGGTGACAGCCTTTAATAGTCCCCCGTCATTCCGGGACATCGCGAAGCGATGGGCCCGGAATCTCGAGCAACGGAACTCATTTGCGATCAGCACCGGGGCCCAATGGATTCCGGGCTCGCGAGCGAACGCTCGCGCCCCGGAATGACAAGCAAGAGTCGGCAGCCGCGTAAGCATCGTCAGCGCGCCGACGCTACGCGGGCTCCGGACTGGCCAAAACAATTATGACCGCGTGCCGGCCGGCGGCACCGAACCTGTCGGGCCCGGCTTCGCCGGCTGCGCGCCTTGCGCGTCCTGGGCGGCCAGCGCCAGCGGCAACGCCGCCGTCATGCTGTCGACCATCGCAGTCGGCAGCAGAATGGTGGTGCCGCGTTCCTTGGTGGTCTCGTAGATGATGTTCATCGAGCGCAGGTGCAGCCCCATCGGATTTTCCGCATAGAGTTTGCCGGCGTCGACGAATTTCTGCGCGATTTCGGCTTCCGCCGATCCCAGGATGACCCGCGCCTGCTTCTCCCGTTCCGCCTGCGCCTGCCGCGACATCGCGTCCTGCAGCGCCACCGGGATCGCGACGTCGCGGATCTCCACCGAGTTGACCGAGATGCCCCATTCGTCGGTCTTGCGGCTGATTTCCGTCTGCAGCATTTCGTCGGCGTTCTGGCGGTTGGACAACAGGTCCGACAGCATGGTGGCGCCGATCATCTCGCGCAGCGAAGTCTGCGCCACCTGGTTGATCGCCTCGCGATAATTGGTGATGCTCAAGGCCGCCTTCTGCGCATCATGCACGTGCCAGAAGATCACCGCGTCGACATTCACCGGCACGGTGTCCCGGGTCAGCGCCTGTTCGGCATTGAACGCGGTGGTCTGAATCCGCTCGTCGATGACCGCGGTGATGGCGTCGAGGATCGGGATGATGAAGAACAGCCCCGGCCCTTTCACGCCCTGCAGCGATCCCGCCCGCAGGATCACGAACCGCTCCCAGGCATTGGCCATTTTCAGCGACGTGAAGATGATCACGGCGAGCACGAAGAACACACCGCCGGGAAGCAGATAGCCCACGGACTCCAAACCGAATCCGATGAGCGCGCAAATGGCGGTGAGAAACATAGTGATCGGGTTCATGGCGAAGCCTCCGGCGCGAGCGGGATCGGGAATCAGTCGGCGCGGGCGCCGCTGATCTTAACGCAAGCGCAGGCCGCGGTCCCGCGGCGGCGACGTCGGGCGCGCTACTCGAAATAGTGCCCGCGGCGGGAGGTGGTGATCCGGTACAGCCGCCAGGGAAACGCCGTCGAGAGGTAAAGCGACTGAGCATCGCTGCCGCGGCCGAACGCCAGGTTGGTGGTGAAGGCGCCCTCCTCCGGCACCGGAAACTGCGCCAGCACCTTGCCCGCCGGGTCGATCGCCGCGATCGCGCGCTTGGGATCCTTGGGATTGCCGTTGTGCTGGGCGAGATAGAGATTGCCGCCGGTATCCATCGCCATGCCGTCGACGCACAGCTCGCCGCGATAGATCACGCGACCGTTGGCGATGCCGCCATTGCCGTCGAGATCATAGGCGACGACACCGCCGTCGGTGATGCCGAACTTATCCTGGGCCGGCCCGTTCGGATTGGTCTTGAGATTGGTGGAATTGCAGGCGGCGACATAGAGCGTGTGCCCATCGGGCGATACCTCGATGCCGTTCGGCCGCAGGATGTCGGTCGAGATCTGCGTCAGCGTCCCGTTCGGGTCCACCCGGTAGACCGCATTCGGCAGTTCCATGGCTTCGGCGCTGAGATACAGCGCGTCGGTGAAATAGACCCGCCCCTGCGCATCGCTGGTAATGTCGTTCGGGCCGTCGAGCTTCTTGCCTTGATAATTGTCCGCCACCACCGTGACCGCGCCGGTGGTCATGTTCTGCCGCGACACGCTACGTGCGCCCTTGGGATACGCGCCTTGCGCCAGCAGCAGATCGCCGTTCTTGTCGACGTGAAGACCGTTCGACATGCCGCTCGGCTCCAGATGCTTGCTGGTCGTGCCGGTGACGGGATCGAATTTGTAGACGGTGCCGGCCGGATTATCCTCCGGCTTGGGTGTGATCGTGATGTCGCTCAGATAGATCTTGCCGTCCTTGCCGGCGACCACGCCTTCGCCGAACACCTTGCCGACGCGCGAGACCTCTTCCCACTTGGCGCCGCTGGCGACGATATCGGGAGGGCTTTGGGCCCGGCCGGCGTCGGCCGCGAGAACGGCGATCGCTCCGAGAAAAATCGCGCAGGCGCGGCCGGATGCCGGATGGACCATGGTGCTTCCCCCTTTTTTTGCGCGGGACGTGAGAGCCGATGGCTCCCTGCCGGGCGTTGTTGCCCTGTGCCGCGCGTGCGTCTCTCGCCGTATCGGCGAAAACGCATTCCGCACTCTAGCGTTATCGGCGCACCGTCCGCAAACGGCGCAGTCGATACCACTGCAGCGCAATCTGCATCCGCCCACACTTCTTGCGTGCGTTAATTTGGAACCCTAACGCCGCTGTCGCGTTGCTCCGTCGGACGCGGGGTGTGTTCGATTTCGTGCGTTTGTTCAATTTCAGGTTTGCGAACGACCCCTTCAGGGAAGCGGCGGACAGCCAGCAGCGCTTGTCGCCTTGAGCACTTGGAGTGATCACAATGCAACAGGCGTTTCATCAATTTCTGCAATTCCTGCAACAAGGTATCGCAGCGATCTTTCGTTTCGTGCAGTTGATCTGGAGCTGGGCGGTCGATCAGATCAGCCACTTGGTAGCGGTGCCCTGGCAATCCTGGCCGCTGTGGAAGCAGATCCTGCTGGTCTTGGTGCTGGCCGGCGTGGTGTGGGCGCTCTATCGCGCCGCCCGTGAATTGTTCGAAGCCAGCGAGCGGATCCTGGCGGCTTTCGCCAGCCTGTTGGGTGTCCTGGTGCGAACCTTGCCGAGCGTCGTACTGGCCGGTCTGATTGCGGTCGGCGGCGTGTGGGTGATGAACCACCTCGACAACACCCCGCTGCATCTGCCGGTGGCGCTACAACTTTCTCCGGCGCCCGAGGCGGCGCCAACCCCGGCCGAGACACCGACCCACAAGACCGAATAGCATCAGCCCTTCGGTTTGCGCTTGAGCAGGAACGCCTGCACGCCGTCCTGGACCACCTCGCCGCGCTGATTGAGCACCTGGAGCTGGCGCTTCATCACCCCACGCTCGGGGTTCGATGTCTCGCGCTTCTCCAGCACCTTGACGACGGCGTGAATGGTATCGCCCGGTTTCACCGGCTTGGTGAATTTCAGGCTGTCGAAACCGAGGAAGGCAATCAGCGTGTCGTCGTAGAGATGCAGCTGGAACAACAGCCCGGCGGCGATGGCATAAACCAGCGGTCCGTGCGCGATCCTGGTGCCGAACGGCGTCTGCTTGCAGAATTCTTCGTTGACGTGCAGCGGATTGTAGTCGCCCGACAATCCCGCGAACATCACGATGTCGGCTTCGGTGACGGTGCGCGCGGGACTTTCAAAGCTGGCGCCGACCTCCCATTCCTCCCAGTAAAGCCCTCGCATTAATTCGTTTCCTTCATCGTTCGGTGTGCGCCGCCGCTCTAAAGCCCGAGACCGCGGGCGATGATGTTGCGCTGGATTTCCGACGTGCCCGCCCCGATCACCGCAAGGCGCGAGTCGCGAAAGAACCGCTGCATCGGATATTCCATGCAATAGCCGTAGCCGCCCAGAATTTGCAGGCCGAGATCCGACACGGTCTTGTAGGCCTCGCCGGTATAGAGCTTGAGCACGGCGGCATCGGTGCGTGTCGCAGCTCCCTGCGACATCAGCCAGGCGAACCGGTAGACCAGCGTGCGCGAGATATCGAGCATCACCTTCATGTCGGCGAGCTTGTGCGAGATCGCCTGGAACTGGCCGATCGGCCGTCCGAACTGCTTGCGGGTCTTGGCGTAGTCCAGCGCGTAGTCGAACGCCGCCGAGGCCGCCCCGGTGCGCGCCGCCGAGAGGCACAGCCGCTCGTACCACAAGTAGGAATCGACCGCTTCCCAACCCTGGTCGACCGTGCCCAGCACCGCCGATGCCGGAACTTTCACGCCGCTGTAAAACACCTGGGTGGTGCCGATGGCGCGCTGGCCGAGCGTATCGATCTTGCGGATCTCGATGCCGGGCAGTTTGGTGTCGACGAGAAAATTGGTGATGCCCTGCTGCTTCTTGGCGCCGGACGCGGTGCGCGTCACCAGCAGGCAATAATCGCTGATGTCCATGCCCGAGGTGAAAACCTTCTGGCCGTCGATCACATAGCCGTCGCCGACCGCCTTGGCGCGGGTGGTGAGCGCCGCCGCATCGGAGCCCGCTTCCGGCTCGGTCAGCCCGAAACAGAACGACAATTCGCCGCGCGCCACCTTGGGCAACATCTGCTGCTTCTGTTCCGGCGTGCCGTGCTGCGCCACCGCATAGCCGCCATAAGTGAGCGTGCGGAACAGCCACATCGCCAGCTCTTCGAAGTGCCGGCCGGTTTCCTCCAGCAGGATCGCGAGGTCGATCGCCGATCCGCCGGTGCCGCCATAGTCCGTGGGAATCGCGAGGCCGAACCAGCCCTGCGCGGCGAGCGCCTCGTAGGCTTCGCGCGGCGGGCGCGCCTCGCGGTCGCAACGCTCGGCATACTCGGGCCCGCAGACGTCGTCGAGCAATTCCTTGGCGTGGGCGCGCAGCGCTTCCTGATCCGGCGAGAACGAAAAATCCATGTCACTGCGGCCGGTCGAGAGCGGCGAGATCGAGCACGCGCCGGGCGCGTTGCGCCATGGCGTAATCCACCAGCTTGCCGTCGACCACGATGGCGGCGGTGCCGGTTTTTTCCGCGGCGGCGAATTCGACCACCACCTTTTGATAATACGCGATCTCGGCGTCGGGAATCGCATAGGCGCCGCGCACCGGCGCGATCTGGCGCGGATGGATGACGGTGCGGCCGATATAGCCGAGCCGCGCCGACAGCCGCGAATCCGCGATCAGTCCGGCCTCGTCGTTGAGATCGCTGAACACGCCGTCGATCGGATGGATGTGGCTGCCGGCGGCGCGGCTGTCCAGCAGCACCTTGGACCGTGCGTACAGCAGTTCGGTCCCCTCGATCGACCACGAGCAGCCGAGGTCGGATTGCAGATCACCGTCGCGCGCGCTGCCGAAACAAGTGGCCGCGACCCGCGGCGACGCCTTGATGAGATCGAAACAATGGTACACGCCGAGCGCGCTCTCGATCTGCAGAATGATGTCGGCCGTCCCCGGATTCATGCCGCGCTTGGCCTCGTGGCCACCGATCGCGGCGGCGGTGGCGCGCACGTCGTCCACGCTTTCCGCCTTGGCGAGGAGAACGGCGGCAAGCCCCGGACGAACCACCGCATCGAGGTCGTCGGCGAGCAGCCCTGATGTCGCCGCGTTCACCCGCACGAAAATCGCAGGATGCGCCGCCGCGCCGGTTGCGCCATCGATGATCCCGGACACCAACGCGCGAGCCTCGGCCTTGGACGCGAGCGGCACCGAATCCTCGAGATCGAGAATGACGGCGTCGGCGCCGCTCTCCAGCGCCTTGGTCATCACCCGTTCTTTAATTCCCGGCGCAAATAGCGCGGTACGCACTGGTTTCACGGTGTTCTCCCGTCGCGGGCCAACATCACGATGGCGCCGCATGTTGTCAATCGGGGGATCGCCGCAGCCTCGGCATGATCGCGAAGGTTAACGACACATTGCCGACTACAACGATGACGTGCAGCCTGCGCTCAATCGTCCGCGCCGGGCGCTCTGTACAACGTGCACGCCAGACACCACACTGCACCGCAAGAAGAGAGAACGAGAGGATACGGATGAGCGGGGCGTTTGCGGACAAGGTCGTGCTGATTACCGGCGGCGCGCGCAATCTCGGCCGGGCCATGGGAACCGCTTTCGCCAAGGATGGCGCGTCGATCGTCATCAACGCCCGCTCGCAGCGGCCGGAACTGGCCGAGACCATCTCCGCGATCGAGGCGGCCGGCGGCAAGGCCATGTCGTTCCTCACCGACATCACCGATCGCGCCGGCGTCGACCGCATGATCGCCGCGACCCTCGATCGTTTCGGGCGGCTCGACATCCTGGTCAACAACGCCGTCACCCACGCCACCAAGCCGTTTATGGAATTGAGCCTGGAGGAGTGGCGCGGCCCGATTGATGTGACACTCGACGGCGCATTCCACTGCACCCAGGCGGTCGTGCCCGCGATGATGCGCGCCGGCGGCGGCAGCATCGTCAACATGGGCGGACTGTTTGGCCACATGCCGATCCCGAACCGCGCGCCGACGGCCGCGGCGAAGGCGGGTCTCGCCGGCCTCACCCGCGCGCTGGCGCTCGAACTCGCCGCGCACAACATCAACGTCAACTATGTCGCACCGGGACCGGCCAACACCATCCGCAACGGACCGTTTCAGTTCGACATCAAGCGCATTCCGTTCGGCCGCTTCGCCGAACCCGCGGAGATCGTCGCCACCGTGATGATGCTGTGCGGATGCGACGGCCGCTTCGTCACCGGCCAGACCATTCACGTGAATGGCGGCCTGTTCATGAACAACTAGGCGGAAGCGAAAACACCGGAGGAGATCCCATGCGAGCGATCCTGGTTCGGGCAGCCTTGTGTCTGTGCGCGACGGTGATGTCGTTTCCCGTCGTCGCGGCCGACTATCCCACCCGGCAGGTCCGCGTGATCATCGGCCTCTCCGCCGGCTCCGGCGTCGACGTCATGGCGCGGGTGGTGGCGCAGAAACTTTCCGAGGCCATGGGGCAATCCTTCATCATCGAAAACCGGCCCGGCGCCGGCAGCAACATCGCGACCCGGATGGCGGCCGCCGCTCCGCCCGACGGCTACACCTTGTTCCTGGTGACCGTCGCTAACGCGATCAACGCGACGCTCTACAAGAATCTGGAATTCGACGTGCTGCGCGATTTCGCGCCGATCTCCCTCGCCGGCACCGCGCCCAACGTGCTGGTGGTCAATCCGGCGCTGCCGGTGAAATCGGTGCAGGAGCTGATCGCGCTGGCCAAAGCCAAGCCGGGCAAATTGACCGCCGGCTCCAGCGGCAACGGAACCTCGCCGCAAATGGCAGGCGAATTGTTCAAGCGCCGGGCCGAGATCGATATTGTGCATGTGCCCTACAAGGGCGGTCCGGAAGCAACCGCCGCCCTGCTCGGCGGCCAGATCGATTATCTGTTCGCGATCACCTCGACCGTGCTGCCTTCGATCGAAGCCGGGCGCCTGCGCCCGCTGGCGGTGACCAGCCGCGAGCGCACCGCGCTGCTGCCGGCGGTGCCGACCGTAAACGAATCCGGCATCCCCGGATTCGAAGCCGTGACCTGGTTCGGCTTTGCCGCGCCGACCGGAACGCCGCGCGAGGTCGTCGATCGCCTGAACAGCGAAATCAACAAGGTGTTGGCAATGCCGGATGTCAAAAAGCAACTCGGCCAGCAGGGCATCGACGTCAGCGGCGGAACGCCGGACCAGATGGGCGCCTATATGCGCGACGAGTTCGCCAAGTGGGGCCGTCTGGTGACGGAGTCGGGAGCCTCGATCGCCGAGTGATGATGACGATCGGTTGGCCTCAACCAAAGCAAGGCAATTAAATACCACCGACGGAATCGCTGTGCTCAAGCAACACGCGCACGATTAGCGGTTTGTCGTGCCCCCGTATGGTGACCGCCGCAAAAGCCGCTAATAATGTTGGCTGGGCGAATGCCCGCATCCGCAATCCGGACTTGGCGATGCCATGAAAGCCCAACCGACCGATCCGCGGGATGCCAGCGGCGATCGCCTGCACCGCATCGTCATTGTCGGCGGCGGCGCCGGTGGCCTCGAACTCGCAACCCGGCTCGGCGACCGGCTCGGACGCCGCCGGCGCGCCGACATCACGTTGATCGACAAGGCGCGCGCTCACTTATGGAAGCCGCTGCTGCACGAAATCGCCGCCGGCACCATGGACCTCGGCCATCATGAGTTGAACTATCTCGCGCAGTCCTATTGGCATCACTTCCACTACCGCATCGGCGAGATGATCGGCCTCGACCGCGCCCGGCGCGAAGTGCGCGTCGCCCCCGTCGTCGAGGACGACGGCGAGGTGGTGACGCCGGAACGCACGGTCGGTTACGACACCCTGGTGATCGCCGTCGGCAGCCAGACCAACGACTTCGGCACGCCCGGCGTCGCCGACAACGCCATCCGGCTCGACACGCCCGAACAGGCCGCGCGCTTTCACCGCCGCCTGATCGACGCCTGCATCCGCGCCAACACCCAGACCGAGCCGTTACGGCCGGAGCAGTTGCAGGTCGCGATCATCGGCGCCGGCGCCACCGGCGTCGAACTCGCGGCCGAACTGCACAAGACCACCCGCGCGCTGGTCGCCTATGGCCTCGAACGCATCGATCCCGACATGGACATCTCGCTCCATCTCATCGAGGCGGCGGACCGCATTCTGCCGGCGCTGCCGCCGCGGTTGTCGACGGCCGCCGGCGAACTGCTGCGCCGTCTCGGCGTCAAGATCTACACCTCCGCGCGCGTCGCCGAAGTGACGCCGCACATGGTCCGGCTCGCCGACGGTCGCACCATCGCCGCCGAACTGGTGGTCTGGGCCGCGGGGGTGAAGGCGCCGCAATTCCTCAAAGACATCGACGGCCTGGAGACCAACGCCATCAACCAGCTGGTGGTGCGCCAGACGTTGCAGACCACGCGCGACGACAATGTGTTTGCCCTCGGCGATTGCGCCGCCTGCCCCTGGCCGGAAAAGCACAAGACCGTCCCGCCGCGCGCCCAGGCCGCTCATCAGCAGGCCACCCATCTCTTGAAGCAGTTGCAGAACCGGATCGCCGGCCAGCCGCTGCAGCCCTGGCACTATCACGACTTCGGCTCGCTGGTGTCTCTCGGCGAATACAGCACCGTCGGCAATCTGATGGGCCGCCTGATCGGCGGCAATCTGCTGATCGAAGGCTATTTCGCGCGCCTGATGTATGTCTCGCTCTACAAGATGCACGACTATGCCCTGCACGGATTCCTGAAGGTGTTTCTCGACACCATCGTGCGCATGATCACGCGACGCACCGATCCGCCGGTCAAATTGCATTAGCGGATCAGACCGCCTCCACTGGTATTTGCACCGCGCGCGCTTGTCTTTTCCGCGCCGCTGACGCTTCATCGCACCGCGTCGCCGCCGGCGCCCCATCGGAGAACGCATGCCTTCGGATCGCACCACGCTCGGCCAGTTCCTGATCGAAGAGCAACGGCAGGAACACCTCACCGACACCCTCGCCGCCCTGGTTCGCGATCTGGCGACCGCCTGTCAGTCGATTGCCGAGCGCGTCGCCCACGGCTCGCTTGTCCTGTCCGGATCGGCGGACTCCGTCAACATTCAGGGCGAGCAGCAGCACACGCTCGACGTCGCCGCCAATGACGCGTTTATCCGCGCCACCGAAACCCGCGGCCATCTCGCCGGCATGGTCTCGGAGGAGATGGAAGCGCCGCATCCGATTCCGCGCAGTTCCCCGCGCGGACCTTATCTTCTGCTGTTCGATCCGCTTGACGGCTCCTCGAACA
>Ga0265332_10001487_pt1 | contig 13074 bp, 10 predicted proteins | sample 41926metaG_FD_202084 | JGI IMG/M metagenome (GOLD analysis project Ga0265332, IMG submission 202084) | Rhizosphere microbial communities from Carex aquatilis grown in University of Washington, Seatle, WA, United States - 4-19-26 metaG | ecosystem: Host-associated > Plants > Roots > Rhizosphere...
CGGGTGGCGAGGTACGGCTCGCCGCCCACGTCCGCGCGAAGATGGCGCCGGCCAGCTTCGACGTGGTCTCGGCGACCATCCCCGGCAGCGATCCGGCGGCGGGCGAGATCGTGCTGACCGCGCACCTGTGCCACCAGCTCGCCGGCGCCAACGACAACGCGTCGGGCAGCGCGGCGCTGCTCGGCGTGGCGCGGGCGCTGCGCGCGGCGGTCACCGACCGGACCCTGCCACCGCCGCGCCGGACGATCCGCCTGCTCTGGCTGCCCGAGATCTCGGGCTCGCAGGCCTGGCTGAGCAGCCACCCCGATCTCGCGCGCAACCTGCGCGCCGGCGTCCACCTCGACATGGTCGGCGGGCGCCCCGAGGTCACGCACGCCGCGCTGCACCTGTCGCGCACCGCCGGCTCGCTGCCCCACATCGTCAACCAGATCGCCCGGGCGTGGACCGCGGACGTCGACCGCGCGTCGACCGAGTTCGCCGAGAAGGCGATCGGCGACGGCCTGATCTGGCCGCCCGGCGGACGCGACGCGCTGGTCACCGACCTCCGGCCGCTCGAGCTCGGCAGCGACCACCAGGTGTTCGAGGCGTTCGGCGTGCCGATGGTCTACTTCCACGACTGGCCCGACGTCACGATCCACACCCACAAGGACGTCCCCGACAACCTCGACGCGACCAAGCTCGGCCGGGTCACCTACATGACCGCCGGGATCGCGTGGACCCTGGCCGCGCTGCCCGACGCCGAGGCCGGCCGGCTGGTCGCGCTGGAGCGCGCGGCCACCGACGAGCGGGTCGCGGTCGCCCGCCACACCGCGATCGACCGCGGGCTCGGCCCCGACGACGCACGGCTCGCCGAGCGCGAGGCCGTCGCGGTCGGCGTCGAGGAGCTCGCCACCCTGGCCGCGATGTGGCCGGCCACCGCCGCCGACGCGCGGCGCGCCGGCGCATCGTTGGCCGCATCGTTGGCCGCATCGTTGGCCGCGTCGCAGCCGCGCGCCGGCGCCAGCCGCGATCCCCGGGTCCCCGAGCGCACCGGCGCCGTGCACGGCCCGCTCGACGTCTACTACTACGACCACCTCGCCGCGGTGCTCGGCGCCCCGCGCCGCCCGGTCGCGCTCGAGAACCGCGACGAGGTGCTGGCCTACGAGGCGCTCAACCTGGTCGACGGCAAGCGCTCCATTGGCGACATCCGCGACCTGTTGACCGGCCGCTACGCCCCGGTCCCGCTCGCCGAGGTCGCCGAGTGGCTCGACCTGCTGGCCCGGGCCGGCGTCCTCAAGTTCCGCGGCCGGTGACCGGCGGCGAGGCTCCAAGCTAGAGTCAGTCGACTGATTCTATTTGGCCGGTGCGCGTTCAGCCGGCGGGACGCGCGCTGACCGGGTGCGTCCCGTGCCGACGTTCACTCCTTGTAGCCGTAGTCGGCGATGCCGTCCTCGTTGCCGTAGTACTTGTAGGGCAGGAACTTGCCGGACATCGAGATCTTGACCCGGTCGCCCTTGGGGTGGGGCAAGCGCTCGATCTGGACGTCGAAGTCGATCGCCGACATGATGCCGTCGCCGAACTCCTCCTCGATCAGCGCCTTCCACGCCGGGCCGTTGACCATCACGAGCTCGTAGAACCGGTAGAGCAGCGGGTCGCTCGGCGGCATCGGGCTGCCGCGGTGGGGCACCTCGTTCAGCATCCGCTCCTCGGCCGGCGACAGGCCGAACAGCGCGGCGGCCTTGCGCGCGAGCGGCTTGACCAGCTTCATCTGGCCGAGCAGCGCGCCGACCACCAGCACCGGCGACATGCCGCCGATCTGGGCGGTGATGTGGTTCCAGGTCCAGCCGTGGTCGCGCTTGATGTCGAGGATCTTCTCGGTGAGCTGTTCGCGTTTCATGGGGCCCTCCGCGGCGGAGCGTACGTGACGCTGCGTGTCGCGGGTGCGTCCGGCCGGTGGCCCGTGCGCGCCGCGGTGGAACACACCGGTCCGCCGGACGAGACGCTCCGCCTGGGCTCCCGGCCCTGGAGATCCGGGGCCGGCCGAGACATCGTCGCAGCCCCGCGTGTATGGTCCGCGCATGCGAACTCCGCGCGCGCTCGCCATCGCCTCGCTTGCCCTGTGTGGGGCCCCCGCCGTCTCCATCGCGGCGCCGAAGGTCATCGTGATCAAGGCCGCCCACCTGTTCGATGGCAAGTCCGATCAGGTCGTGTCGCCAGGCGTGGTCGTCGTCCAGGACGGCAAGATCACCGCGGCCGGCGCCCGGGTCCAGGAGCCGGCCGGCGCCGAGGTGATCGATCTCGGCAACGCCACGGTGATGCCCGGCCTGATCGATGCCCACACCCACCTGACCCAGGAGGGCTCGAGCGACTGGAAGAAGGACGAGCTCGACCATTTCAAGAAGCCGATCCCGCAGGTCGCGATCGAGTCGACCGAGTTCGCCCGGCGCACGCTGATGGCCGGGTTCACCACCGTGCGCGATCTCGGCTCGTCCGACCTGCTCGACACCGGCCTGCGCAACGCGATCAACGAGGGCACGGTGCCCGGCCCGCGGATGCTGGTGGCGGTCCACGCGATCTCGGCGCGCGGCGGCCACTGCGACGACACCGCCGGCTACCGGCCCGACCTGCTCAAGGAGCCGGGCCCCGAGCAGGGCGTCGCCGATGGTGCCGATCAGGTCCGCGCCGCGGTGCGGTTCAACGCCAAGCACGGCGCCGACGTGATCAAGGTCTGCGCGTCGGGCGGCGTGCTGTCGCTCGCCGACAAGGTCGACTCGCCGCAGCTGACCCAGGCCGAGCTCGACGCGCTGGTCGACGAGGCCCACGCGCTCGGCCGGAAGACCGCGGCGCACGCCCACGGCGCCGAGGCTGCCAAGCGCGCGGTCCGCGCCGGCATCGACTCGATCGAGCACGGCTCGTTCCTCGACGACCAGGCGCTCGACATGATGAAGCAGAAGGGCACGTACCTGATCTTCACGCCGGTCCTGTGCATCAACGACCGGCTCCGGAAGGCGGGCGCGCCGGCCAACGTGGTCGGCAAGGCCGCGGCGGCCACCGCCGCCGCCGACTCCACGTTCAAGCGAGCGCTCGCCCGCGGCGTCAAGCTCGGGTTCGGGTCCGACGCCGCGGTGTGCGTGCACGGATCGCAGGTCACGCAGTTCGCCGACATGGTCCGGCTCGGCATGAAGCCGCTCGCCGCGCTGCGCACCGCGACCTCGGCCGACGCCCAGCTGCTCGGCCGCGACGACCTCGGCGCGCTCGAGCCCGGCAAGCTGGCCGACGTCGTCGGTGTCCCCGGCGATCCGTCGCGCGACATCACCGCGGTCGAGAAGGTGCTGTTCGTGATGAAGGACGGCGTGGTGTATCGCAACGACGCCCGGCGCTGAGCCGGCGCGCCGGGCCGGCTACGGCACCAGCTCGGTCAGCGCGATCGCCACGTCCCGCGCCGCCGCGCCGCCGCGCTGGGTCCGTAGCACGACCCGGGTGCCCGGCGCCTGCTCGCGCAGGTGCGCCCGCCACTGCCACAGCCGGCGGCTGTCGATCGCGGCACCGTCGATCGCGACGATCCGATCGTCGGCGCGCACCCCCGCGCGCTCGGCCGGACTGCCCGGCGTGACGCCGGCGACCCGCAGCGCGTGGCCGCCATCGGCCCGGATCAGAAACAGGCCGCTGCGGTCGTAGAGCTCGCGCGCGTCGCCCCCGGCGGCCGGCTCGAGGTACATCGTGCGGTGGGCGTAGTCGAACGTGACGACGAACCGGCGCAGGATGCCGCCGCCGAGGTTGCCGGCGGCGTCCGGATCGCTCAGCGCGCCAGTGGTGTCGGTCCCGAGCAGGTCGCCGACGGCCTCGCGCACCGTGGCACCGCCGATCGCGACCTCGTGGAACCGCACCGGGCGCGACCGCGACGGCCCGCCGACGCCCCAGCCCGTCACGGTCTCGAACCGCGGATGGTAGGTGCCGATCAGGTCGTGATCGCGCGTGAACCGGGCCATCATCGACAGCGACAGCCGCGAGCCGGTGTCGACCCAGAACCGACCGGCGATGCCGTCGATGCTGCCGCGCACCACCGGCACGTGGTTGGCGATGTCGAACGGCACCGCCGTGGCGCCCGCAGGCGGCGCGAACGCCGACGGCGCGGTCAGCGTCAGCCGGCGCCGCGGGTAGTCGACCCGGACGGCGACCCGCGAGAACAGCTCGTAGCCGACCAGGCCGTCGAGGTCCTCGCCCTCGACGTCGGCGAGCGCGCCAAGGTCGGCGACCAGGAACACCGGGTCGGCGAGCGCGACGTCGCCGATCTGCAGCGTCTTGCCGTGCGCGAAGCCGGCGCTGGTGTCGTGCTTGCCGACGCCGGTCACCGGGATCTCGCCGCGCGCGGACAGGCCGAGCCGGGCGGCGGCCGCCGACGTGACCAGGTTGGCGCCCCCGGTATCGACCAGCAGGCGGGCGGGCTGACCGTTGACCGACGCCTGGACGAGGATGTGGTTGTTGATCAGCTCGAACCCGAACTCGGACGACTGCGCGCCCCCGGTGAACCGCAGCCGGTCGGCGTCGGTCTCGGGCGGTGCGAACGCGGCGTCGGGCAGCGCTGGCCGCAGCTGGATATCGGTCATCGTCACCGTCGCGCGGGCGCGCGGATCGCCGCGGTCGATGACCGCGCGGAACGGCAGCTGCACGCCGCCCACGCCGCGCCAGTCGCTGTACTCGGTCACGACGGTGAACAGGCTGACCTGCTGCGAGGTCCGCGCCAGGTGCCCCGCGTCGTCGAACCACAGCTCGGTCGGCGCGCCACCGTCGGGGGTGGCCTCCAGGCCGCGCAGCCGCTGGCCGTGGTCGTCGCGCGCGCCGAGGTCGCGGTAGCGCGCCCCGCCCGGGTGCATGTAGCCGCGCCGGACCATCCACGCCCGGGTGCGCGAGCGCGCGATCGCCTCGGGCGCGTCGCGCCGGGTGACCTCGCCGCCCGGCGCGCGATCCCAGCCGCCGGTGGCGTCGAAGCCCTCCAGCGAGTCGATCGGGCCCAGGTGCAGCGCGACCCGGCCGCGGCCGTGCGCCACGTCCTCGATCGATGTCAGGGTCCCGGTCAGCCCACCGAGGGCGATCGTGCCTGTGCTCTCGATCACCTCCACGCGATCCCAGGCGTCCCCACCGGCGGCCGCGCGCGCGGCGGCGAGGATCGGCGCCTCGGGCGCAGCGGCGGACGGCGGCGCGGCCGGCGCGGCCGGCGCGGCGGGTGCCGGGGCAGACGGCGGCGGGGAGCACGCCAGGGCGAGCGCGGGGAGCGCGGCGAGCGCGAGCCCGCAGCGACTTGCTTGCATCTTCATTCTCGACTCCAGTCACGCGCCGCGCGGCCCCCATGCAGCATGTGCGGCGCGAACCAGGGTTGAGAGCGTTCGCGTGGTGAGAGGAGAGCCCCCCTTTGTCCTCGCAGCGCGACCGGGCATGGGCCGGCCGTCTGAGGATCGCGCGGAGCCACCCCGCGCTATGTGGGTTTGATCCTAGCACGGTCCGGGACGATCTCGCACGCCGTGCCGGTGGATCCGCACCGCGGCAGCGGCCCGCGCCGGGTCACCGGGCGAGCGCGCCGCGGGCCTGGGTGATGTCGCGCTGGATCTGGCTGACCAGCGCCTCGACCGAGCCGAACTTCAGCTCGTCGCGCAGCCGGGCGATGAAGGTCGTGCGGACCCGGCGGTCGTAGAGCTCGCCGCTCCAGTCGAGCACGTGGACCTCGAGCACCAGGCCGCCGTCCTCGACGAACGTCGGGTTGGTGCCCAGGCTCGCCACCGCGGGCAGCGGCGGGCCGCCCTCGATGCCGAGCGTCACCGCGTAGATCCCGGGCGCGATCGCGAGCTCGACCTCGGGCGCGATGTTGGCGGTCGGCACGCCGATCGCCCGGCCGCGCTCGGCGCCGTGGATGACCACGCCATCGACGTCCCACGGTCGGCCGAGCATGCGCTCCGCCCGCGCCAGCTCGCCGGCGCGGAGGTGGTTGCGGATCTTGGTCGACGCGGCGATCTCGCCGTCGACGGTGACCGCCGGGACGATCGCGACCTCGACGCCGACCTGGCTGCCGTGCGCGCGGAGGTCCTCGGCGGTCCCCTTGCGGCCCTCGCCGTAGCTGAAGTCATAGCCGACGACGATCGCCCGGGCGCGCAGCGGGCCGATCACGACGTCGTCGACGAACGCGCCGGGCGCGACGCCGGCGAGCTCGCGGGTGAACGGCTCGACCACCACCGCGTCGACCCCGGCCTCGGCGAGCAGCTCGATCCGGCGCTCGATCGACGTCAGGAGCCGCGGCGCGCGCGCCGGGGCGAGCAGCGCCGAGGGGTGGGGGTCGAACGTCAGCGCGACGGTCAGCGCGTCGCAGGCGGCGGCCAGCTCGCGCGCGCGGGCGATCAGCGCCTGGTGGCCGACATGGACGCCGTCGAAGTTGCCGATCGCGATCGCGGCGCCGCGCCACGCCGGCGCGTTCTGGTGCCCGTGCACGATCTGCATGGCGACAACGTTAGCGCAAGGCCTGGCCGATGTGCGCGGCGGGCGTGCGCTCCGCGACCGCCGTCCACACCGGCGGCGCGAGTGCGAGCGCGCCGATCGCCGCGCCGGTGACCACCTGCCCCGAGGCGATCCGGATCATCGCCGCCAGCCGGCTGATCGCCAGCCCGGCGAGCAGCGCGGCCAGTCCGAGCGTGGCCGGGCCGACCGCCGCGGCGCGCAGATCGACCCCGATCGCGCCGGCGAGCGCGGCCGCGAGCGCGAGCTCGGGCCACCGGGCGCGCGCCAGCGCGGCGAGCCCGGCGAGCGCGGCGACCGCTGTCAGCGGCCCGAGCGCGTCGACCGCGGCGGTGGCGGTCGCGGCGAGCGCCGGCGCCGTCACCGGGTGCGCGGCGGCGCTGAACCACCGAGCCCCGAGCCCGGGCCACGCGGTGGCAGCGAGCCCGGCGAGCACCAGCGCGAGCCCACCGGCCGCCGGGGCGCACAGCACCCAGCGCGTGCGCGGCCGCCCCGGCGCTCTCGCCAGGCGCACGCCGGCGATCGCGAGCAGCGCGGCGAAGCTCGGATCGAGGATCCCGGCGACCGCGGCGGGCAGCACGGCGACCAGCGGGGCCGCCGCCGATCGCGGCGCGTCGGCCGGCCAGCCCAGCTCGGTCACCGTCCAGCCGGCGGCCGCCAGCGCGAGCGCCTCGCGCACCGACACGCCGCCGATGCTCGCGAGCGACGCCACCGCCACCAGCGGCGCGATCACCGCGCCGGTCAGCGCCGCCGGCGAGTCCCCGGCGAGCACGCGAACGGCCGCCGCGAGCCCGGCGGCGGCGAGCGCGAGCGCCGGCGTCACCCCGAGCCCGACCGCGGCCGCGCCGACGACGGCCGCCATCGCGGGGATCACGAGCCAGGACCGCACGCGACCACCCTCCCAGGACCGCCGATCGCGGTGCAACTTTTTGCCACCGCCCGCGGCTCGCGCCGCCCGGTCCGCGGGTTTACGCCGGCCGGTGCGTGCCCTACCCTGAGCCGGGTGTCAGACGCCAACGCCGCTGCGACCGAGCTGGCCCGCGCTCACCTGGCGCGGTACCTGGCCGTGTACGCCCAGCGCCGCCAGCGCGGGCGCGGCAACCCGTACGGTCCCACCCCCGAGGAGATCGCGATCGCGCTCGGCGGCCAGGTCCCGCTCGAGCACGATCCCGCCCGCGACCAGGACGTCGCCGCCGCGCGCGACCGCCTCCACCACGCGCTCGCCGCCCAGCCCGAGCCGCTGCTCGCGCGCCTGGTCCGGATGTTCGCGCTGTCCGAGCTCGACCTCGTGATCGTCTGCCTCCTGCTCGCTCCGGAGCTCGACCACGAGCTGGAGCGCGTGCTGGCCTACGCGCGCGACGACTTCACGCGCAAGCGCGACGACATCGGATCGATCGCGCGGCTGATCGCCGCGGGCGACGCGCCGACCGTCGACCGCGTGCTGCTGCGGTTCGACGACGCCGCCCCGCTGCGCCGGCTCGGCATGGTGGCGCTCGGCCCCGCCGGCGATCTGCCGGCGACGATGCGCACGGCGCGGCTCGCCGACCGCATCGTCGGCTTTCTGCGCGGCCACGACACCGTCGACGAGCTGGTCCACGGCCTGGTCCGGATCCGCGATCTCGCGCCGCTGCGGACCGACGTCGTGATGGCCCCCGGCCTGGTCGAGCAGATCGCGCGCGCGCTCGACGAGTCCCACCGCCCCCCGCGCGTGCTGCTCGCCGGGCCCGAGGGCGCCGGGCGCGGCCTGGTCGCCGAGGCGCTGCTCGGCGAGCGCGGCCGGCCGAGCGTGCGGATCGACCTGGCCGGGATCGTCGCCGAGGGCCGGATCGCCGAGCGGCTCGCCGCCGGGCTGCGCGAGGCCGCGCTGCGCGACGCCGCCGCGATCATCGACGGCGGCGCGGTGATCGATCGCGACGTGCCGCGCGCGGTCGTCCACGCGATCGCCGACGGCACCGCCGAGCTCGCCGTGCCCGTGGTGTTCGCGTTCACCAGCCACCCGAGCTGGCTGGTCGAGGCGGTGCCGGCGCTGATCGAGATCGACGTGCCGGCCCCGACGTTCCGCGACCGGCTGGAGCTGTGGCGGCGCGCGCTGGCCGGCGCGGCGATCGCCACCGACGACCTCGAGACCGTCGCGAGCCGCTACGCGTTCACCGGCGCCACCATCGCGCGCGCCGCGTACCGCGCCGTGCAGGCCGCGCGGCTGCGCGACCCGGCGCGGCCCGAGGTCACGCTCGACGACCTCGGCGACTCGGCGCGCCTGATGTTCTCGCACCGGCTCGGATCGATGGCCCAGCGGATCCCGATCGGGTTCTCGTGGAGCGACCTCGTGCTGCCGCGCGACACCCAGGACGCGGTCAAGGAGGTCGTGCGGTTCGCCCGCCATCGCTCGTTCCTGCTCGAGGAGTGGGGGTTCGCCGCCAAGCTGCCGTACGGCCGCGGCGTGTCGGCGATCATGGCCGGCCCGCCCGGCACCGGCAAGACCATGGTCGCGCAGCTGCTCGCCAAGGAGCTCGGCTACGACCTGTACCGGATCGACCTGTCGCAGGTCGTCAACAAGTACATCGGCGAGACCGAGAAGAACCTGGCCCGGATCTTCGACGAGGCCGAGACCTCGCACGCCGTGCTGTTCTTCGACGAGGCCGACGCCTTGTTCGCCAAGCGCACCGACGTCAAGTCGGCCAACGACCGCTACGCCAACCTCGAGGTCAACTACCTGCTCCAGCGCATGGAGACGTTCGACGGCGTCACCCTGCTCGCGACCAACCTCGAGCAGGGCCTCGACGACGCGTTCAAGCGCCGGGTCCGGTTCTCGATCCTGTTCGAGCTGCCCGAGGAGGCCGAGCGCAAGAAGCTGTGGATCAGCATGTTCCCGCCCAAGGTCCCGCTCGCGCCCAACATCGACTGGGACCTGATGGCCAAGCGGTTCGAGATGGCCGGCGGCTACATCAAGAAGGCGGCGCTGCGCGCGGCGCTGATCGCCGCCGAGGCCCGCCGCCCGATCACCACCGCCGATCTCGTCGAGGCCGCCCGCCAGGAGTACCGCGAGATGGGCCGGATCATCTGATCGCCGGGCCCCGGCCGCGGCATCTGGTTGCCGGATTGACTAACCTTAGCTAAGCTCGGGTGGTGAAGCAGGTCAACATCCACGAGGCCAAGACCCAGCTGTCGCGGCTGCTCGAGGAGGTGGATCGCGGGGAGCGGATCGTGATCGCGCGGGCGGGGGAGCCGGTGGCCGTGCTGGTGCCTTACAAGGCCGCGGTCCGCAAGCGGCGGCTCGGGCTGTTCGCCGGCGAGGCGACCCTGCACGCCGACTTCGACGAGCTCCCGCCGGACATCGCCGCGGCGTTCGGCATGGAATGAAGCTCTTGCTCGACACCCACGCGCTGCTGTGGAGCGCGACCGCGCCGGCCCGGCTCGCGGAGGATGCCCGCGCCGCGCTCGAGGACGGCAGCCATGACGTCCTGGTCAGCGTCGTCACCGCGTGGGAGATCGCGATCAAGCAGTCGCTCGGCAAGCTCGCGCTCGCGCGGCCCGCGGAGCACTGGCTGCCCGACGTGCTGGCCCGGACTGGCTTCGAGATCGCGGAGCTGAGCCTGTCGGCGGCGCTGCGCGTTCGCTCGCTGGCGTGGCACCACCGGGACCCGTTCGATCGCCTGCTGATCGCGCAGGCGCTGGACGGCGGCTTCACGATCGTGACGCGGGACGAGGTGTTCGACGCCTACGGCGTACCGGTGCTCCGCGCGTGAATCCGTCCCGGGTGGGACGTACAATTCGCCGGTTGGCACGATCCCTGGCTGGTTCACGCCTCGCGGCCGTCCTGCGCTGGCTCGCGCCGAGCGCGGTCGCCGCGTGTGCCGGCGCGCTGGTCGCCGGCCTGATCGACGGCCGCGGCGCCGGTGCGCTCGGCGCGCTGGCGACCGCCGGGTTCCTCGCGGTGCTCGCCGTCCCGGCCTTGCTCGCCGCCGGCGCGATCGCGCGCGGCGTGGTCCGCGCCTGGCGGCCGGGCGAGCTCGCGGCCGCGCTGGTCGACGAGCACGGCGCCGCGCCCCGGCTCGCGGGCTGGCTGGTCGTGATCGGGCTCGGGGCGCTTGGCCTTGGCGCGGCGATGTTCCAGAGCGTGTGGGCCGTCGCCGCGTACACCGCGTTCAAGCCGCTCGGGACCAGCCTGATCGTGCCGGTGGTCGCGGTCGCAACCGCGCTGGCGATCGCCGCCGTGTCGCGACCGGCGGCGCGGCTGATCGCGCACCTCGCCGAGCGGCTCGACGCGCGGTGGCGGCGCGGCGGCCGGCGCACGCTGCTGCGGCCGCGCTGGCTGCTCGCGGCGGCCGGCGCGGCGGCGGTGGTGGCCCTCGCGGCGCTGGGGCGGTGGGCGATCGCCCTGCCGATCGGGCCGCTCGACACCACCCCGCTGGTGGTCCCGGTCGCTGGCGTGGCCGCCGCCGCGGCGGTCCACGCGGTGTGGCCGCGGCTGGGGGCCGCGCGGGTCGCCGCCGGCCTCGCGATCGCCGCGGCGACCGCCGCCGCGATCGCAATCGCGCTGACCTGCGGGTTCGTCCGCCCGTCGCTGACCCTCGAGATCTGGGGCGACCGGCCGATCACCGGCGTGGCGATCGAGGCGCTGTTCGATCTCGACGCGATCCACGCGCGGATCCCGCCGGCCGAGTTCCAGCCCCGGCCCCGACCGGGCGCCGCCCACCCCGACATCGTGCTGATCACGATCGACACCGTGCGCGCCGACCACACGCCGCCGTACGGCGGCCAGGCCGCGATGCCGGCGCTGCAGGCGCTCGCCGCGCGCGGCGCGGTATTCGACCGCGCGCTGGCGCCGAGCAACGTCACCCGGCGCTCCGTGCCGTCGATCGTCACCGGGCTATCGGCCGACCGGGTGCGCGGCCGCGTCGTCGGCTGGGCGCTGCGGATCGATCCGCGCCACGTCGTGCTCGCCGAGCGGATGCGCGCCGGCGGCTACGACACTGCCGGATTCATGTGCTGCGAGGGGTTCTGGGGCAAGACATTCCACACCGGCCTCGAGCGCGGCCTCGCCCACCTCGAGATCGAGCCGCGCGGCCCGATCCTGGCCGAGCAGGCCCGGGCGTGGCTCGACGCCCGCGAGCGGCGCGACGGCCCCCCGCTGTTCGTGTGGATGCACATCCTCGAGCCCCACGGCTGGACCACCGCGGCGGCCGAGGCGCGCAGCGACGCCGAGCGCCGCGGCGCCTACGACCACGCGCTGACCGCGGCCGACCAGATGCTGGGCGAGGTGCTCGGCGCGTTCGCGCACCGCAGCCCGGATCGGATGCCGATCGTCATCGTCACCGCCGACCACGGCGAGGCGCTCGGCGAGCACGGCCACCCCTACCACTCGACCGATCTGTACGACGCCCAGATCCGGGTGCCGCTCGTGATCGCCGGCCCGGGCGTGGCGGCGCGCCGGATCGCCCAGACCGTCAGCCTGACCGACGCCGTGCCGACCGTGCTCGACCTCGCCGGCTTCGCCCCGCCCGGCGACCGCAGCATCGACGGCGCCTCGTTCGCCGACCTGGCGACCGGCCGGCGCCCCGACGACCCCGACGCCGGCGTCGCGTTCGCCGCGATGATCAAGGACCGCTCCAACCCCGGCGGACTGACCGCGATCAGCCGGGGCCGCTGGAAGCTGATCGACGACAACGACAGCCTGGAGCTCTACGACATCCGCAGCGATCCCGGCGAGCACGACAACCTGATCGGCCAGAGCATGCCGATCGTCGGCGAACTGCGCGCGCTGCTCACCGCGCGCGCCGATCGCGCCCAGCAGTCGCCGTTTCCGTGACGATGCAGGTCCATGCGCTGGTTGCACCGGTGGCCGGCCGGCCGGAATCGACCGCCGATCAGCGGGTGCTCCCCGATGGCGCTCCTGGGCACTGACGCGGTCGTATGACGCTGCGCACAAGGGTGCGATCGTGATCGAGAGCAGCTCGGTCGGCCCGTGGATCCCGCCATCTGGCCGATTTCGGTTGCGTTCGCGCAGCCGCGACCCACGTTGATGGCATCGCATGAGCGTGCTCCGTCGCGCGATGGTGATCGTGGTGGTGCTGTGCGGCGTCGCGGCGGCGGCGCCGTCGGGCGGAAGCATCGGCGGTGGCAGCTGGGGTGGCCGCGCGCGCGGCGGTGGCGGCTGGAGCGGCGGCGGCACCGGAGTGGGATACAGTGTCGGATACGGCGTTCATTCCGTGCCGACGCAACCGGCGAGCGGTGACTGGCGCAACATCGCGCTGCTCGCGCTCGGACTCGCCGTGATCGCGGCGGTCGTGATGGCGCCGCGCCGACCGCGGGTGTGGACCGGCACGCCGCGCGAGGCGCATGTCGCGGAGCTGCACGTCGCATTCGCACCCGCGGCACGGACCGCGCTGACGTCGCTCGTGGTCGAACATCGGCTGCCGGACCTGACGAAGCTCCCGGGCGCAATCGCGGGACCGCACCCGTGCGTGTACTGCGGCGCGCGATATCCGATCGAGGACGCCACGTGTCCACGGTGCGGCGCACATCCGCGCGTGATGTCGTGAAGCGCTGACGCCATCCACGCTGCCGCCCTGCTGGCGGGAGACCCGCCCGGTG
>Ga0265332_10001499_pt1 | contig 12998 bp, 7 predicted proteins | sample 41926metaG_FD_202084 | JGI IMG/M metagenome (GOLD analysis project Ga0265332, IMG submission 202084) | Rhizosphere microbial communities from Carex aquatilis grown in University of Washington, Seatle, WA, United States - 4-19-26 metaG | ecosystem: Host-associated > Plants > Roots > Rhizosphere >...
CGCTCATGTGATCCCCCGGACAGTGGGCCAGCACCAGCAACATGCGCCGCGCCTGAGGCGACAGGGCCCGCCAGGCCCAGTCGACCACCAGCCGCACCTCGATCACGTCGTCCTCGTGGACCATCGGGCGCACCCGGGCCACCTGTTGCTCGACCAGCCAGACACGCAGGTCCTCCGGGGTGGCGGCCCCGGCAGCGACCAGTGCGTCGCACATGTCGAGCGCCAGCGGATTCCAGCGCAAGAGCCGGGTCAGCGCCCGCACCCGCGGGAAGGGCGTACGTCGGGCCTGGATGAGCGGAGGGATCACCGGGAACACCGCGACCCCGGACAGGAGGCACCGCCTGGCGGTGAGGATGAAGGTGGTTGGCGTTCCCTCGAGCGCCTCGAAGAAGCGGGCCATCGCCCGATCGTTCTCGTGGTTGTCGAGCACCCACAGGGTCGGGCCGCGCGCGAGCAGGGCCTGGCGCACGCTGTCCACCAGCGGCTCGCGCGGGGCACCGAGCCGCAATGCCACCATCTGGAGCAGTGTCCGGTGGTCCCACCCGCCGACCCGCAACCAGAAGGCGCCGCCCGCGGCGATGGCGCGCCGGCCACGCAGCCGGTGAACCAGCGCCGCCGCCAGCAAGGACTTCCCGCTGCCCCCACCGCCCACGAAGGCCATGCGCGCGACCTGGCCCGCGGCCAGGACCGCCTCCAGGGTGGCGAGCTCGGCACGCCGGCCCTTGAGCCCGCGCGGACGTGGGGGCAGGCTGCCGACGAGCGCCCTTCCAGGGCGATGGGCAGCTCGCCGCGCGGAGCCGCGGTCGGTCATCCGACGAAGGTGATCGTCCACTCCCGCGGCTCGCCCTCCACCGTGACCTCGATGGTGTCCCCGACGCGCCGCCCGAGCACCGACCGGCCCACCGGCGACTGCGGCGTGACCACCGAGAGGAACCCATCTCCACCCGGTCCGGTCAGCTCGATACCGGCACCCGCGGGAGCGAGGAAGAATGTCCGGCCCTGCACCCGGCCCGGTTCCGCCGTCGGTCGTCGCGTCGCCTCCGCGTCGGAATCGACCTCGACCTCGACCTCGACCTCGACGATGGCGCCAAGAGCGATGGCGGCGCGGGCGGGGAGCGCGATCGGACGGAACGCCTCGAGCGCCGCCGCCTCGGCGAGGGCCCGGGCCGCTCGCTCCTTCTGGCCTCGGGCCAGGCTCGAGTACTCCTGGGAGACCCGGGCGTTCTCGCGCTTCTCGGAGGCGGTGGCACCCACGCGGGCCTCCTCCTCGGCGGCCGCACCCGCGCGACGCGCCCCGACGGCGACCTCGCGCAACCGGTCCGTGAGCTGTTCGACCAGGAATCGCTTGTCCATCTCGGTCCTTGATTCCTATCAGCGTGGGCCGTCCTGGCAAGAAATTGACACGCGCGGCGAGCCAGCTGCCGGACGGCGCTCAGGCACTCGTCGGGCGGCCGGCCCCGAGGGTAGTGTTGGCCCATGAAGCCCTGGATCACGCTGGCCACGGCCCCCGCTCCGGGCGGCGGCGACGGCGACGGCGACGGCGCGAGAGGCCAGCTCGCCCTGCTCCGGCGCGACACCGAGTACGTCATCCGGGTCCGGGGCGCCGAGCTGATGTCGAGTCGCCGCCACGGCTCCGAGGAGGAGATGGCACGCCTGGCCGCCGCCGCGATCGGACGGCGCGACGCGTGCGTCCTCGTCGGGGGATTGGGTTTTGGCTACACCTTGCGTGCAAGCAAGGCGCAGCTCGGCCGAGGGGGTCGCATCGTGGTCGCCGAGATCTCCCCCGCCGTCGTCGAGTGGAACCGCGGCCTGGTGGGACACCTCGCCGGACATCCGCTCGACGATGCGCGGGTGCGGGTCGCGTGCGTCGATGTGCGCGAGCTGCTGGCCGACGCGCCGGCCGCCTTCGATGCCATCTTGATGGACGTCGACAACGGCCCCTCGGCGTTGAGCCTGCCCACCAACCAATTGCTGTGGAACCGCACGGGAATGCTGGCGATCGCGCGGGCCCTGCGCCCGCGCGGCACGCTGGTGGTCTGGTCGGCCGATCCCGACGAGGACTTCGCTGCGCGCCTGGCGGCCGCGGGCCTCGCGGTGCAAAGCCACCCCGCCCGCGCGAGCGGTGGCGGCATCCGGCGCAGCGGTCGCGGCGCGCGGCACACCCTCTTCGTCGCGGAAAACTGACGAACGCGCACGCCGCGTGGGGCGGTGCGCGATGGGCCGGCTCGCGGCGATCTCGGCTGGCTCGACTTCTGCAAAGCGCTCCTGCATCGGCAATTCCGCCGCAGGAGAACGACATGAATACGCTGACCGCCTGGAAGCTCCCGTCTCCCTCAGAGCAGAACCCGACCGCCGTCCCGGTCGAGGGTCGAGCAGCTCCCCGCGGTAAGGCCCAGCACCCCGCCGACTGGCCCGCCCCCGGACCGATCGATCTCGCGGTGCAGGATCTCCCCCACGCCTCGGCCAGCACCGAGTGGTGGTACCTCAACGCGCACGTGACCACCGAGGACGGGCGGCGGCTGTCGGTGTTCGCCGCATTCTTCCGCATCGTCCGCGGACAACACCCGGTGACCAAGCAGCTGGAATACGCCCACTCCCTCACCTGGGCCATCAGCGATTCCTCGAGCGCGGTCTACTCGGCGGCCTCGCGGGTCGATCAGCACGCCGCCAGCATGGGCATCGAGCGGATTCGCAGCGGGCGCGGCTCGAAGGATCCGCGGCTCAACCGCGCCATGCTCGAGATGCTCGAGCAGGACGAGATCCCGCTGCCCGACCGGCGCTTCGACACCGAGGTCACGGTGGCCCTCGAACGCCTCGAGCTCGACTTCGGGGACGCGCTGCTGACCAAGACCGCCGATGGGACCTACCAGCTGTCCCTGCGTGACGACGAGCGGCAGATCGCCTGCACGCTCTCCCTCAAGCCGCGCAAGGGCGCCGTGCGGCACGGCGTCGACGGCGTGGTGCAGGCGGCCGAGGGCGAGACCATGTTCTACTACTTCGTCCCGCGCTGTCAGGTGCAGGGCACCGTGACCACCCCGGGCTTCCCGGAGGCTCCGGTCGAGGGCTCGGGATGGTACGACCACGAGTTCGGCGCCCCCGAGTCCGCCGCGCCGACGCCCGCGCGCGAGCTCCGCGCGCCGCCGTCCGATCGCGCCGCCGCGTCGCCCGACGCCGCGGGCGGTGACGCCGCCGCCACCAGCGACGACGAGGTCAAGCCCAGCGCAAACGCCATGGCCTGGACGTGGATCGCGGTGCATCTCAACGACGGCCGCGAGCTGACCGCGTACCGCATGGTCCAGGCCTCGACCGGCGAGGTCGTGGGCCAGCGCGCCATCCTGATCGGAAAGGATGGCGGGTCGCGCTCGGTGGGTGAGCTCGAGCTCGAGGTCAAGGGTGCCTGGCGCAGTGTCCGCTCGTTCCAGAGCTACCCGACCTGCGTGCAGCTCGACGTCCCCGAGCTCGACCTGCACGTCACGGTCGAGGCGAGCTTCGCCGACCAGGAGTTCCTGACCGTGATCTCGAAGCCGGCCTTCTGGGAGGGACGCTGCGAGGTGCGCGGGCGCATCGGCGTGCAGCCGGTCAAGGGGACCGCCTACCTCGAGCGCAGCGGCTTCGAGATGGTGGAGACCCTCGACCAGTTCTTCGGCGAGGTGGGCGCCGAGGTGCGGGCCTCGGTGGCCGCGGCGCTCCCACGCGACCCGACCCCGGCGCAGGCGCTCGCGCTCATCGGCAGCCCCGAGCGACCGCAGTACCTCGACGGCGTGGACGTGGGGCAGCTGTCGCGCACGCTCTTCCAGCCGATTCGCGAGATCTCGGACCGCGGCGGAAAATCCTGGCGCTCGTACGCGGCGCTCGCCTGCTGCGATGTGGTGCAGGGCGACTCCCGGCGCTTCGCCCGCTGGCTCGCCATGCCCGAGCTGATGCACGTCGGATCGCTGATCGTCGACGACGTGCAGGACAAGTCGGCCATCCGGCGCGGCGGGCCGGCGTGCCACGTGGTGCACGGCGAGGCCCTGGCCATCAACGCGGGCACCGCGGCCTACTTCCTCCTGCACCAGCTGCTGATGGGCGCGGATCTGCCGGACGACAAGAAGCTCAAGGTGTATGCGTTCTACTTCGAGGCGCTGCGGGCGGGCCACGCCGGCCAGGCGCTGGATCTCGACGGGCTCGGGGGGCTCGTGGCGTCGGTGGTGGAGACCGGGGAGCACCAGGTGCTGGAGTCGCGGGTGCGGGCCTGCCACCGCCTAAAGACCGGGGCGCCGGCGGGCGCCTTGGCGCGGATGGGCGCGGTCGCGGGTGGAGGAACCGACGTGCAGGTCGAGGCGCTCGGGACCTTCTTCGAGGCGCTGGGGCTGGCCTTCCAGATCCTCGACGACGTCCTCAACCTGCGCGGGTTCAAGGGGGACCTCAAGTCACGGGGCGAGGACATCGTCAACGGGACCATCACCTTGCCCGTCGCCAAGGCCATGGGCCGGCTCGATCGCGCGCAGCGCGAGTGGCTCTGGACCGTGCTGCAGAGCAAGGAGACCGACGCGATGTTCGTGCTGCGGGCGGTGCGGCTGCTCGAGCAATGCGGCGCCATCCAGGCCTGCGTCGACGAGGCGGAGACCATGGTGGAGGAGGCGTGGCAAAAAGCCGCCCCGCTCTTCAAGCCGTCGCTCACCAAGGTGATGCTGCGTGCCTTCGGCTGGTACGTGCTCCAGCGGCACTACTAGGGACGCGCCTTCGGCGCTCGCGGGAAGGGGAGGACCCCTCCCCGCGGGCCCCTCCCGACGGACCGGAGCGCGGGAAGGGGAGGACCCCTCCCCGCGGGCCCCTCCCGACGGACGACGAGAAGCGGGCCCGGATCTGCTTTGCGGGTGTCTTCTCCGGTTGGCAGAGCCAACCTCCGATACACCGCATGAACCGGGTGATCTTGGCGGGGGAATCTCAATCTCGAAGTGAGCCCGCGTACGGATGAGGGAGAGGCGAGCCCTCCCCCTATTCCCTCGCCCGCTGAGCGGGGAGAGGGGCCCACTAGATCGGATCGGGTCGAATCGAAACTAGCTTGGACGGAGGTTGTCTCATATGCGGATGTTTGGGCCGCTCGCTCGGTGGTGGGGATCGCTCGTGGCCTCGGATGGTGGGAGGCGCTGCGGGCTGATTCTGCTCGGCGTTTTGCTGGCGGTGCCGACGCTCTCGAACCGGCTCGTGCTCGATGACCTGCTGCTCATGCGGCGGCTCGAGCCAGGGAGGCGGAGCGGGTGGGCAGGCGACCTGTTCACCTTTGCCTCCGGAGCTCCAGGAGACGCCCGCCGGGCCATGGACGCGGGCGATCTGCTCCCCTGGTGGACCAGCCCTGAATTGAAGGTCTCCTTCTTCCGGCCGCTCTCGGCGGCCAGCCACGCGCTCGATGCCATGCTGTGGCCGCGGACCGCCTGGCTCATGCAGGCGCACAGCCTCCTCCTTTACGCCCTCCTGTTGACGGTGGTCTCCGCGCTCTACGGCGAGGTGGCACGCACGGGTCGCCCGACCACGACGCTCGCCCGGACCGGCAGCTCCGCCCTGTTCGCCCTCGCCTTCTTCGCCCTCGACGACAGCCACGGCGCGACCCTCTCGTGGCTGGCCAACCGCAGTGCGCTCCTCACCACCCTCCTCGGAGCGGCCGCGCTCTGGAGCCACCACCGCTGGCGGGCCCAGGGCTGGCGCCCGGGGGCGCTGCTCGCCCCCGCGCTGCTGGCGAGCGCGCTGCTGGCCGGGGAGGCCGCGATCGCGACGCTCGGGTACCTGGCGGCCTACGCCGCGTTCATGGAGCCCCCCCCGGCGACCGGCGGCGGCAGGTCCCGCCGCTGGCTCGCCCTCGCCCCGAGCCTGGCCGTGACCCTGGTGTGGCAGATCGTCTACCGGGCCCTCCGCCACGGCGTCTCGGGCTCGGGCGTCTACGCCGATCCCCTGGCCGCCCCTGCGCAGTTCGTCCGGTCCCTCGCCACCAATGCCCTCGCGCTCGCCGGGGCCGAGCTCGGCCTCACCTCGGCCGATCTTCTCGCCTGGGGACCTCCCGCCTGTGTTCCTCTCGTCCTCGCGGCCGCAGTCCTCGGGATCGCCAGCCTCATCGCCATCGCCCGGCCCGTGCTCCGGGCCCGTCCGACCGCACGCTTCTGGGCCGCCGGCGCGTCGCTGGCGCTGTTCCCGATCTCCGCTGGCTTGCCCGGCGATCGCCTGCTGCTCTTCGTGAGCGTCGGGGCGATGGGCCTCCTCGGCGAGCTCCTCGACTGGTACCTGGCGCGCTGGCGCGCGCCCCGGCCCGCGGACGTCCCGCTCCGCGCGCCGCCGGGCGCGGGCGCCCGTGCGCTCCGGCTCGTCTCCATCGGCCTTCTTTGCCGGCGAACGGTCTTCGCGCTGGCGCTCTTGCCCATCCGCACGCACGCGATGCAGACGTTTGCCCTCGGCTCCGATTCGGCCGATGCCGCCATCCAGCGCTACGGTGCGGACGCGGACACCGTCGTCTTCGTCAACACACCGGTCGCCCCCGACGTCTCCTACCTGGCCGCGCGCTGGGCGCTCGCGCACCACCTCGCACGGCCCCGCGTCCGCTGGCTGGCCGAGAGCCGCGACGGGGTGCGCGTCACGCGCACCGGCCCGCACACGCTCCGCATCGCGCCCGAGGGGGGCTTCCTCGGCCACGCCACCGAGAAGCTCTACCGGGATCGCCGCCACCGCCTGGAGCCTGGTCAGACCATTCGCATGGCCGGGATGACCGCATCGGTGGTGGCCGTCACCGACGATGGCCGTCCGTCGGTGGTGGACTTCACCTTCACCGAGGATCTCCAGCGGCACGGACAGCTCTGGCTCACCTGGAAGGACGGACACTACCAGCCCTTCCCTCTCCCCCGGTCGGGTGAAAGCGAGATCTTCGCCCCGGCCAGCGCCCTCACCCTCAGCCTGACCGTGCACGCCCCCGGGCCCCCGCTCCCGGGCCGCCGCTGAGGCCTGCCCGCGGTACCCCGCGAGCTCGGGGTGCGAGCAGGGGGAGGCATGGGCTGCTCGAACCTGCTCACGCCGCGCGATACCGCAGAGATTGACCGATTGCGCGCCGGGGATTCTTTCTCCGGGCGCATCAACTTTTCCCGGGATCTGGCGATCGGGACAGGAAACCTGCTCGGCCCAACCACCTACCCCCGCGCCCCTCCAATCCCACCCATGTCGACCTCGCCCCACCTTGCCCGCCCGGCCCGCCCGGCCCGCTCGCCCCTCCCGGCTCCGCGGAGCCCATCCCGGAGTCGATGATGGAAAAGACCTCGGAGCTGACCCTCGCCGCCCGCCAGTACCTGAGCCCGCGCATCACGCGACGACGCTTTCGGCTGCGCATCGAGCGCGGGGAGGGTCCCCAGATCGAGCTCGTCTCCTCCGAGCCCCGGGTGATCGTCGGCAGCCACCCGAGCGCGACCCTGGTGGTGAACGACAGCACGGTATCGCGCTTTCACTTCGAGATCGTGACGGACCACGACGGTCACCTCATCCGGGACCTCGGCTCGAAGAACGGGACCGAGATCGCGGGGCTGCGCATCCGCGAGGCCTACCTGCAGCAGCGCGCCAAGATCCAGATCGGGCGGTCCCAGCTCTCCTTCCTGCTGCTCGGCGAATCCGACGAGCTCAACCTGCACCCCGACAAGCAATTCGGCGCCATGCTGGCCGTGGGCCCGGTCATGCGGGCGCTCTTCGACCGACTGGCGCGGGTGGCCGCACGCGACACCACGCTGCTGCTCGAAGGCGAGAGCGGCACCGGCAAGGAGCTGGCCGCGCGCGCGGTGCACGAGAACAGCCCGCGCCGCGACCGGCCCTTCGTGGTGGTCGACTGCGGCTCGATCCCCCGCAACCTCATCGAGGCCGAGCTCTTCGGTCACGAGAAGGGGGCCTTCACCGGCGCCACCCAGGCGCGCCCAGGCGCCTTCGTCCGGGCCCACACCGGCACCATCTTCCTCGACGAGATCGGCGAGCTCGACCTCGACCTGCAGCCCCGGCTCCTGGGCGCGCTCGAGCGCCGGGAGGTCAAGCCCATCGGCTCGTCCAGCGTGATCCCGGTGGACGTGCGGGTCATCTCCGCGACCAACAAGGATCTGCGGCGCGAGGTCAACCGCAAGACCTTCCGCGAGGATCTGTACTACCGGGTGGCGGTGGCCTGCGTGACCATGCCGCCGCTCCGCGAGCGCCCCGAGGACATCCCGATGCTGATCGAGCACTTCCTCGATCAGCAGTTCGCCCGGGACGGTCGACGGCACACCCTCGACGAGGACAGCATCAGGCGCCTGGTGGCCCGGCCTTGGCCCGGCAACATCCGGGAGCTGCGCAACGTGGTCGAGCAGATCGTGGCCTTCGGCGACGAGGAGATCGTGCCGGCGGGGTCGTCGACGGGGACCCCGCCTCCGCTGCCGCTGTCCCTGGTCACCGCGACCTCGGTGGGGGCGAGCGGCGCGAGCGGACCGGGCGGGAGCGGCGGCGGGCGGGGCGCCGGGCTGCGCATGCCCCTCGAGCCCTTCAAGGTCGGCAAGGCGCGGGTGGTGGATCAGTTCGAGCTCGAGTACCTCACCAACCTCCTCGCCGCGCACGACGGGCGCATCACCGCCTCGGCCGCGGCCGCGGAGGTCGACCGGGTTCACTTCCTGCGCCTCCTCGACAAGCACAACCTCCGCAAGCCCAGGATCTGAGGATCCTAGGCGAGCGACCGAGTGAGGCGAGATCCGAGGTCAGCGCCGGCGCGATCTGCCGGGTGACCTGACCTCGGCGCCGGCGCGGCGCGCCCGCGGTGCGGCCCGCGCCCGGTCACGCGCACTTGCGCGCTGAGCGCGAGCCGTCGACGGCTCCCGAGCCGCTCTGCCCGCTCGAATCGCCGAGGGCGGTGACCACCCCGTCGAGCGCGCGCGGAGCCGCCGTCAGCGGGACGTTGCTCTCGACCGCGCGGCGGTGCATGCGCATGTGGCCCTGCTGGATCCCGTCGGTCGCCAGCGCCCGCAGCGCGGCGAGGTTCGAGGCCAGGCCCGCCGCCCCCACGATCCCCGCGAGCTCGGAGGCCGATCGCACGTCCATCAGCCGCAGGGCCGCGCGCGCCCCCGCGTGGAAGGTCGACGTCCCCCCCACCACCCCCACCGCCATCGGCATCTCCAGCTTGCCGACCAGCTCGTCCTCCACCACGTGCCACACCGCGAGCGGCAGGTACCGCCCGGTGCGGGCGGCGAAGGCATGGGCTCCGGCCTCCACCCCGCGCCAGTCGTTGCCGGTGGCCAGCACCACCGCGTCGACGCCATTCATGATGCCCTTGTTGTGGGTGGCGGCCCGGTAGGGATCGAGCTCGGCGAAGCGCGATGCCGCGGCGATCCCCTCGGCCACCACCGGCCCGGAATGGGTGTGCGTGTGCATCAAGCCTACCGGGATGCGCGCCTCGACCCGCACGCAGCGTCGGTCGGACAGGTTGGTGAGGATGCGCAGGCCGCACCGCCCCTCCGCCAGCGCGCACAGCGCCTCCGAGACGCCCTCCGCCAGCGTGTTCACCAGGTTCGCCCCCATTGCATCCAGGCAATCCACGTGCACGTGGACAACCAGCGTGGATGCATCGATCTGACGCACCTCGAGGGCGCGCGGGCCGCCCCCGCGCGCCACCAGCCGGGGGACCGTGGTCCGCGCGATGGCCAGGATCGTCTCGCTCTCGGCCAGGATCACCCGGGTGGCGCCCGCCGGATCCCGGACCTCGCGGATCTCGATCTGGGTCGTCATGATCGATTCGTCGGCCGCGTAGCGGAAGCCGCCGCCGCCCCGCACGATGCGCGCGGCATTGGAGGCCGCCGCGATCACCGAGGGCTCCTCGGTGGCCATCGCCACCAGGTGATCGCGGCCATTGATCAGGAAATTCAAGCCGATGCCGAGCGGCAGCGCGTGCAATCCAATGGCGTTCTCGACCATGCCGTCGGCCGCCTGAACCGTGAGGCCACCATAGGCCAGGCGCGCGACGTCCTCGCCATCGAGCCAGCCGCGCTCGATCAAGATCAGACGACGCTGCTCGATCGGCAATTCGTAAAAGCCAGAGATTCGGGAACCGGGTTTCATCGTCAAGCTCCTTTGAGTGGCAACGCGCTCCACCCGGGTGCACAGCAAATCCCCGGCCAGCCCGGCCTGATGCGGGCCGACGTGCGTCGCGCGGCCCGCGCGGCCCGCGCGGAGGCGCGGATGCGCACATGCGATCACCTGGTGCGCTTGTTGCTTTGGAATTTGGCGACTGCGGCGACTGCGGCGAAAGCGCCACGCGGCCGCCCGTGACTCGAGGAGGCTCTCCTCGTCGAGCGCGCGCCGCACGCCACCAATGCCAGCGAACCAATGGGAGGTACATCGATGACACGCGATCCACACTGGGCCGAGCTCTTCTTCTCCGGGACACTGATCATGCTGCTCGGGTGCGGCGGCGGCGCGAGCTTCGGCACCGCGGGATCGGACGTCAACGTCGGATCCGGCTCGGGCGGTGGGCGCGGCTCGCTGAGCTCGCCTGGCAGCGGCAACGGCAGCGGTGGCGCCACCACCGTGGGAGGCGGCAACGTCGATCCCAGCAGCGGAGGGAGCAGCGGGATGGTGACCACCGGCAGCGGCGGCAGCTCGACCAGCACCCCACCGCCGGCCACCGCGTCGAGCGACCTGCCCTGCGCGGTGTCCACCGTGTTGCAGGCGCACTGCGCGACCTGCCACGGCAGCCAGCCGAAGTTCGGCGCACCGATGTCACTGGTGACCGCCGCGGACTTCAAGAAGATGGCCACCTCCGGCGGCTCGACCGTGGGACAGGCGGTCATCGCTCGCATCCAGGACAACGCCAAGCCGATGCCGGCGGCCCCCGCCACGCGCCTCACCACCGCCGAGATCTCCACCCTCACCACCTGGATCAACGCCGGCGCCAAGTCCGACACCTGCCAGACCACCGTCGCCACCGGCAGCGGCGGCAGCGGCAGCGGCACCGGGACCTCGACCGGGACGACCCCGCCTTCGGCCGATCCGGACGTGACCTGCTACGACATCGTCGCGCACGATCCCTCCTCCAAGACCAAGCGCTACAACGTCCCGACCACGCCCGACCTCTATCACTGCTTCAACTTCTCGCCGCCCTGGGGCAGCGACAAGGTGCAGATGGTGAGCTGGAGCCCGGTCATCGACAACGACAAGGTCATCCACCACTGGATCCTCTACAACGACACCGGCAGCGTGACCGACGGCTCGGACATGGACTGCTCGGGCGCGCACCCGAGCGCCGCGATGGTGACCGGCTGGGCGCCGGGTGGACAGGCCTCCACCTTGCCCCCCGACGTGGGCCAGTCGGTCGCGGGGGCCGGCTTCACGCTCGAGATTCACTACAACAACACCATGGGCACCCAGGCCGACGCCAGCGGCGTGCACATGTGCGTGACCAAGAAGCTTCGCAAGAACGAGGCTGGCATCCACTGGCTCGGCACCGAGAACATCTCGTTGCCCTCGGGCGGGAATACCAGCGGGGTCTGCACCCCCAAGGCCACCGGTCCGGTCACCATCATCTCGGCCACGCCGCACATGCACCTGCAGGGCCGCCACATGACCACCGTCATCAACCGCAAGGGCGGCACCACCGAGATGCTGATCGACAAGCCCTTCGAGTTCGCCAACCAGATCGGCTACGACACGCCGGCGGTGATCATGCCGGGTGACACCCTCACCACCACCTGCACATACGGTGGGGCCGCCTTCTACGGCCAGGGGACCAAGCAGGAGATGTGTTACAACTTCGTGCTCGCCTACCCGAACGGCGGCCTCTCCTCGGGCTCGTTCCTCCGCGAAAACGGGTGCACGGGGCTATGAAGTACCGTCTTCGTGTCGTCCCGGCGTTGCTCGGAGTGGCTCTGGCATCGGACGCGCTCGCGCACGATCCGCCGCAGGGCACCGGCATTCTGTGGGCGCCGGGCGACACGAAGACCAGCTCCGCCGGCGCCGTCGTCGCGGCGCCGGAGCGCATGCTCGTCCAGACCAACCGCGGGCTGATGATCTCGAGCGACGGCCAGGCGAGCTTCCAGTACCTCTGCAGCGACGTGATCTGGGGGACGGACACCACGCCGACCCCGATCCTGGTCACGTCCGATGGGCAGCTCGCGGTGGCCACCTTCGCCAATGGCCTCGTGACCGGCAGCGCCGACTTATGCGATTGGCATTCCGCGACCGGGCCGCTCGGCGGCGGCGCGGCCACCTTCGACGTGGTCGGGGTGCCCGGCCAGCCCCGACGGCGCTACCTCCTCGCCAGCACCGCCCCCTCGTCGACCGGGCTCTTCCGCAGCGACGACGCGGGCGCCACCTGGACCGCCGTCGGAGACGGCCAGGTGCCCTACACCCGGGTGCGGGTGGCCCCCTCGGATCCGAACCGGATCTACCGGAGCGCCGTCGACGTCGCGGCCGACGCCACCCTGGTGCACAAGCTCTCGGTGTCGACCGACGGGGGCAACACCGCCGTCGAGCACCTCATCCCGCTCGGCAGCAACGAGCTCCAGGCGCGGTTGCTGGCGGTCGACCCCGGCGATCCCGACCGGGTCTACCTGCACGTGGAGGCCACCAGCCTCGAGCTGCCCGAGCGGCTCATCGTCACCACGGACGCCGGCAAGAGCTTCGCCACGCTCGCCACCATGACCTCGATGAATGGCTTCACCATGTCGCCCGACGGCCTCACCGTGTGGGTGGGCGGAGCGGAGGGGCTGTGGCGCTCGCGGGATCGGGGCGCCCACTTCGAGGCGATCCCTGGCTCCGGGCTCACGCGGGTGGGGTGCCTCGATGCCCACGGCGGCCGGCTGTACGCCTGCGGAGTCACCGAGGGCAACTTCGACATCAGCGTCTCCTCCGACGACGGCGAGTCGTTTCAGCGCCTGCTGGCCTTCGCCGACGTGAAGACCGGGGTGGCCTGTCCCGACAGCTCCAGCGTCGGAATGACCTGCCCGGGGCCCACCATCCACTTCCGGCAGGAGGTCGCCCCG
>Ga0265332_10001502_pt1 | contig 12971 bp, 10 predicted proteins | sample 41926metaG_FD_202084 | JGI IMG/M metagenome (GOLD analysis project Ga0265332, IMG submission 202084) | Rhizosphere microbial communities from Carex aquatilis grown in University of Washington, Seatle, WA, United States - 4-19-26 metaG | ecosystem: Host-associated > Plants > Roots > Rhizosphere...
TCGCCCTGGAATGTTTCCTGATATTATTGAGCGCCTCCTGGGTGATGCGAAAAAGAGCCAGCGCCAGCTCCGGAGTCACGGACGCCGGAAGGGGGACGGTCCGCAGCGTCACGGACACCCCCCCGTTCTCTTTGAAATCGCGGCAAAGCGTGCGCAGGGCCGGCGCAAGGCCCAGGTCCTCCAGCTCCGAAGGCATGAGATTCTTAGAGACAAGGCGGATCTCGGAGATGGCGCGCCCCATCAGCCCGCCTATTTCAAGGATCTGCGCCGCGGCGCCCCCTTTTGAGACTATCTTTCCGGACAAGGCCTCCAGCCTGAATTTTACTCCCGAAAGGATCTGGCCGACCCCGTCATGAAGATCCCGGGCAAGGCGCCTGCGTTCCGTTTCCTGGGCGGCGATCACGCTTGCGTGCAGCCTGCGGAGTTCCCGGTCGACACGTTTTTGTTCCGTGATGTCCCGTTCCGTGGCGGCCAGTTCCACCGGCGCGCCCGTTTCATCGTGCAGCACCGTGACCGTGAGCAGCACGTCCAGTATCCGGCCGTCCTTCGCGCGGCGCCGGGTTTCTATCGGGGCCGGTTTCTTTCCCTGCATGGAGAGCCGGACCAGCCCCTGCGTCCGAATGCTCTCGTTTTCCGGGATGAGCCGGCTGAGGCTCATTCCCAGGGCCTCCGCCTCGGTGTAGCCGTACATCTTTTGCGCGCCGCTGTTCCAGGCGATGATCCGGTCCCTGAGGTCGCGGATAATGACGGCTTCGCCGGAGTTACGCACTAAAGCGGCCAGCCGCAGCGCGGTTTTTTCCGAGAGCTTCCTGTCATGAATGTCTATAAGATTCATCACGGCGCCCTCGGTCCTGCTTTTTCCGGGCCGGTAGGGCCTGAGAACGAGCTGATACCAGCGGCCTTGAGTGTCCTGGACTTCCAGCTGCCGGGCGTAGCCGGTCTTGATTACGTTCAAAAGCAGTTGCTCCAGGTTGGGAAGACGCAGCGGAAGTTCCAGCCCGGCAAGGGACCGACCGATCTTGTCCGGGGAGAGGTTGAGCGCCTTCTCCGCCGAAGGAGTGAAGCGGCGGATGGCAAGATCGGGTCCCACCAAGACGACCGGGATGTCTATACTGGCCAAGAGATAGAAGGGATCGTTGTCGGCGCGATCAAGGACCTGGCTGCCGCGGCCGGCTTCTTCGGCTGAAATACCCGGCGCTTCACCGGCGGGCGGATTTTTTTTCCTGGCAGAGAGCTCCGCCTTTATCTTCCCGGAGCTGAGTCCGGCGCGCGCATGTCCGGTTACGGCCGGGCTCACGGTCGCAGCGAAGACAGGACAGGCCGCGCTCTCAAAGACCTCAAAGGATCCCGGATCCCGGAAAAAGGACGTCCCGGAACTGGTTATATCACTGATTTCACTGAATTTCATAAATAGCCCCGCCCGCCCGTTTCCTATGCCAGGCCCCTGCCTAATTGATAGTTTACCTTCCCCCGGGCTTGCCCGCCATTGCCTGTTTCCGCTTTAAGTACGCCTTTTTCCTCATTAATAGGAATATCCGCCCCTGCTCACACAGCGGATACCGTATATCTTTTGGCCCCGCCGGCTAAAAAGCGGTTTCACTGCCCGGCGGGTGCCGGACCGGTTTTAGATCATCAGGTAGTCAGTCTTGCGGGATGGAGCGAAGCGACATGGATTTCCAGCCTGTAACCCTGCGTCCTTTTAACAGGTTCGCGGTGATCAATAGTTGTGCCCCATGGCACTGGTATCAATGCCCAGGTTTAAGAACTACCTTGGTCCAGCCGGCCTTGCGCACGTCAAAGTTCTTGTAGGCTTCGACCGCCCGGTCGAGCGGCAGTTCGTGCGAAATGATGAAGGACGGTTTCGCCTTTCCCTCTGCGATCAGCTTACACAACCTGCGGTTATAGGCTTTTACATTTGCCTGGCCAGTCCCGATGTGCTGGCCTTTGATCCAAAACCGGCCAAGATCAAACGCGATCTGGCCTTGCCTGGCCAATTTATCTTTGGCGTTAGGGTCTTCCGGCATGAAAACCCCCACAACCCCGATACCTCCGGTCGGGCGCACCGTTTTCACTAAATTGTTCATCGTCAGGTTCGGCACCTCGCGCCCTTTGTGGTCGCAGCATTGATAGCCCACGCATTCGCACCCGCGGTCCGCTCCTTTGCCGGCGGTCAGCGCCATAACCTGTTCAACTCCGGACCCATCCGAGTCATCCACCGCGATAGCGCCTATTTTTCCTGCCAATGCCAGCCGGTCCTTATGCATGTCCACGACCATGACCTTGCCGGCCCCTTTGATGATAGCGGAGTACGCCGCCATAAGACCAACCGGCCCGGCGCCGTAAATAACGACAGAATCGCCTGCCTGCACGCCTGCCAGCTCGGTGGCGTGGTAACCTGTCGGAAAGATATCGGACAGCATAACGTAATCATTTTCCTTTTCGTCGGCATCGGGCGGGAGCACCAGGCAGTTGAAGTCGGCATAGGGCACACGCAACAGTTCCGCCTGCCCGCCGCTGTATGGCCCCATGCCTGCGAAGCCATACGCTGCGCCCGCGCTGCCGGGGTTGGTAGTAAGGCAGAACGCCGGGAGCCCGCGCTCGCAATTTTCGCAAAAGCCGCAGGAGATATTGAACGGCATGCAGACCCTATCTCCTAGTTTGACGCGGTCGACCGCGCTGCCGATCCCGATAACCGTTCCAAGGTTCTCATGCCCCAGGATCCTGCCGGGTTCCATATTAGTCCGGCCTTCATACATATGCAGATCCGAACCGCAAATATTCGCGGTCGTAATTTTAACAAGCACATCGGTCGCTTTCTCGATCTTGGCATCCGGGACTTTTTGTAAGACTACGTCGTGAGGCCCTTTATAAACGACTGCTTTCATAAGGACTCCTTTTTTTCTCTATTCCGTAGTTTTGCCGTCGAAGTGCTCGTTGTCCGCCTCCGCCTCTTGGCGGGCATGGTGGACAACGCCGTCCCTATGATTCGGGGGCGCGTAGATCGTATAGAGCTTCATCGGGATTTTGCCGGTATTAATGATGTTATGCTGCGTTCCGCCCGGAACGAGGACAGCGAAGCCCGCGCTGATCGTAGTCCGAACGCCGTTGAGAACCGCTTCACCGGAACCAGCCTCCACGCGAAAGAACTGGTCGGGGATGTGGGCTTCCATACCTATCTCTTCTCCTGGCTTCAGCGCCATAACCACCAGCTGGCAGTTCTTTGCCGTATAAAGCACCCGGCGAAAGTCCGTATTCTTGACGGTTATGCTGTCGATGTTCTGCACGTAACCTTTCATAGCAGTTGCGCCGGGCGCGGCGGGCATATTCTTCCCGCAGCCCGCCAGCGTACCGGCAAGCACTATTGCTGCCAGCCCTTTTACTAACCGGATATTTTGCATATGTCTTTTTCCTTTTTACGATAGCCAGAACTCACACCCCGCGGCGCCCGTTCAGGCCGCCGTCAGCCAAGATTCTTCGCCGCGAAATCCCAATTGAGCAGTTTTTCAACAACGGCGCCGACGTAGTCCGCGCGGCGGTTCTGGTAGTCCAGGTAGTAGGCGTGTTCCCACACGTCGATAGTCAATAACGGCTTCAGGCCCTTGGTCAGCGGCGAATCCGCGTTGCCGGTCTTGACCACTTTCAGCTTGCCGCCGTCCAGCGCGAGCCACGCCCAGCCGCTGCCGAACTGCGTAGTTGCCGCGGCCGCCAGCTCTTTCTTACAGTCCTCCAGGGTTCCGAAATCCGCCTTTATCTTCTCCATTAAAGCGGCGGACGGTTTGCCGCCGCCTTTAGGCGTAAGGCTGCGCCAGTAGAAGGCATGGTTCCAGGCTTGCGCGGCATTATTGAAGACCGCGGCATTGTCCGCTTTACCGGCTGTCGCGGCGATGATCTCTTCCAGGGTAAGCTCCGCGAACTTCGTTCCTGCCGCCAGTTTGTTGAGATTATCAACATAGCCTTTGTGATGCTTTCCGTAATGGAAGCCGATAGTTTTAGCCGAGATCGCCGGTGCCAGCGCGTTTTCCGCATAAGGCAGGGCCGGCAGCACATGCGAAGGCGCGCTTACAGTTTTGTTATTGCTCATGATTTTTCTCCCTTTTATACCCGTTCGATTAAATATAGCCCTTAAGCCGTTCCGGCAGCTATTAGGACTTCTGCTCGATCTGTTAAGTAGTATTGCGGACGACTGGTCTTGGCGGGATCCAGCCCTAAGTGTTTTTAATTACCGGGGAGAGGTCAATATCCTGCGTGTTAGTGTCGAGCTTGCCGTTTTTCAAGTCCTCTTTGGTCTTCTCAGCCAGTAAGCCATACTTTTTCTGGATCCTCGCCAAATCCCCATCCGTGAGCTTTTCAATGTCCATCATTTCGTTATGAGCGCCTTTAGTAGCGCGGATGATCTCATCGAGCTTGAGCTGTATCGCAACGGTGTGGCGATTTTGAGTGTTTTGAATGATAAAAAGCATGACAATAGAAACAACCGCCGCCAAAGTGCTGATGATGAGCTGCCAGGTATTGTTGAAATGAAGCGGTAGTCCGAACAGGCCCCAGACCAAAATAACAATAAAGGCCAGGAAGCAGGCCAACGGTTGCGCGGCTTTGTTGGAAAGCCATTTTGCGGCTATAGAGAAATATTCCATATTACCAGGAGAATTAACTGCGCTTAACTTTCTTCTTTCCGGTAAACGGATGGCCGGCGTCAGCCGCATCGATTATTTTCTTCTGCGCCTCCGCCTTTTCCAGCGTGGTATGTTTTGCTTTTATTCCATGCGGCGTGCTAACCTGATAGCCACCCTTTACTTTTTTGATTTTTACCGGCATCCCTCCCCCTTATCAGTTCAATTTTCAGCCCGACCCTGTCTTCTTAAAAATAGTCGCTTGCCGCCTTATGTTGTCGCCGTATATTTCCCCGCGGGCGTTTTAGTTCCCTCGACAACCTGTGCATGTTGACACGATACCCTTTCCGCGTCTTTGGCTGCTATGCGGAGTTATACGGGAGGCCATAGGTAATATCCTCGTTCCCACATCCCGGCCGCGTTTCACGGATACCGAACGTAATACTACCCGTCTCAGCCGGTAGTTTTACGAATGGAGGAAGCATTATCAGGAAATGTACACTTGTGGTAATGAAAATTGCCGTGGCGTTTGTCCGGTCCCTTCGCAGCCGCGCGGGCAGTTAACCGAAATAGAGCAAGGCGGACCGCACTGCGCGTATGCTGTTCCCTAAAAAGCGCGGAATTTGTCTTTTACAGAAAGCTGAAGAATAAGGAGCCATATGTCCGGTAAAATCGTGATTTTCGGGGCAGGCATCTCCGGTTTAAGCGCCGCCCATGAATTAGTCCAACTGGGCTACAGCGTTTCAGTATATGAAACCGCCGATGAGCCGGGCGGGTTCTTCAGAAGTTACCGGCATCCCCAGGACAACCTGCCTACGGAGTATTCCTGGCACGGCATGGGGCCCTGGTATATTAATACTTTCGACTTAATGCAGCACATTCCTTTCAACGAAAAAGGGAACATCTACGACCTGGCGCTCTCGCGCCCCGTTGATTTCGGCATTTTCCCGGATACGGAGAAAGCTGAATTCTATGACCAGGGGCTTAAGAGCATCCCTAAAATGTTCCGGATGAACAAGTGGGAATTCGTCAAATGGTCTTACTTGATGTTCAAGACCTGGACTTCCGGCAACAGGAGCAAGAGAAAATATGACAAGCTCAACGCGGCGCAAACCTGGAAACCTTTAATAAAAGATAAAGCGTATAAGACCTGGCGCTCCTGCTTTGGCCCTTGGATAGGCTCGGATTGGTCAAAAGTTTCATTGCACACCACCGGCGCCTTTTTCAGGAAACAGCTGACCACACAAACCACACATCGCCATAAAGCCGATGAAGACGGCCCAGGGTGGGCGCAAAAAACCGGCGCCGGCTGGCTGCTGTTCAAAGGTCCCAGCAGTGAATACTGGTTTAACCCCTGGGTTAAATATCTTAAAGCAAAAGGCGTAAGCTTCTTCTGGGCGAAACCCCTGACAAAACTGGAATTTGACGGGACTAAGATCGCCGCGGCTTTCAGCGGCGAAGAAAAGATCCAGAGCGACAGCTATATGCTGGCGCTCAATCCTTTTATTACAGCCGAGATCTTACGCGGGACTCCCGCGCTTGAGAGGCAGGAAGAATTAAAATTATTCAGACCGCTCATTCAGGGCGGCCCTCATGTCCAGGTTTCTTTCCGGGTGGCATTTTCCGAAGAAATAAAATTCCCCCGGGCGAGGACCGCCGTAGTGGTAAGCGATTCCGAATTTAACCTGACCCTTTTTGCCGAGGAACAGGTCTGGGATAAAGCGGTGGACCTGGGGCAGAACGTTAAATCCCTTTGGACCGGAACCTCCTGCATCAGCAGCGCTCCGGGAAGGATCTACCACAACCCGGTAAATAACTGCACGAAAGAGGAATTTATCGAAGAAGTCAAAGCCCAGATCCTCAGCTGCGGCGCGCTTAATGAATTAATTAAAGAAGCCAATAACGGCAAAGAGCTGAAAGACTTCCCGATAATGAAGATCGAAGTCTGGCATGAATGGGAATTCTCCCGTGAAGGGATCAGCTCCCCGCAGCCTAAATGGGTTAATTCAACTGATACCGAAGCATACCTGCCTTCGCAGAAAACTCCGGTTTCAAATCTGTTCCTGGCCGGCGCCCACACCAGGACCCAGGCCCAGGTGTGGAGTATCGAAGGCGCCGTGGAAAGCGGCAGAAGAGCCGCGAAAGCTATAGACGGCCAGGTTGAAGTTTTAGACCAGTATCAGCCTGTATGGTTTAAAAGCCTGGCCGGGATCGATAATATCCTGTATTTTCTTAAAATGCCGCAGCTTATCGACACTGTCCTTTTAGTCCTGACTTTGTTTTTACTTTGGTATTTTCTGGTTTGTTAATTTCGAACCGGCTGTGCCCGCATATTGCAGTCCCCAATGGGTCAAGCCTCCCCCCCTCCGCAATGAAGCGCCATGCCGGGGAAACAAGGAACGGCGGATAGCTATCATGCAAACTGCCATCAGCGGCCCTCCTGTGAAAAGCCCGCAGCCGGATCCGGCGGCGCCGGACGTGTCCGGCATCGCTTCCCTGCCTATCCCCGCCGCCCTCGCCGCGCTTAGCGCAGACCCCGACCGCGGTCTCACGAACGCGGAGGCCGACTCCCGCCGCAGGGAGCACGGCTACAATGAAGTGGCCGTACAAAAAAGGCATCCGCTCCTGCTGTTCCTCGGCAAGTTCTGGGGCCTGTCGGCGTGGATGCTGGAACTGATCATCGTCCTGTCGGCGGCACTCCGCAAATACTCGGATCTCGCCGTGGTGGGAGCGCTGCTGGTAGTCAACGCCTTATTAAGCTTCATGCAGGAAAACCGGGCCGCCGGAGTAGTTGAAGCCCTGCGGCGCAGGCTGCAGGTCAGCGTGCGCGTTCTGCGCGGGGCGGCCTGGCAGGTCATTGCGGCCCGGGAGCTGGTACCGGGGGACATCGTCCGCGTGCGCCCGGGGGACTTCATACCCGCGGATGTAAAACTCCTGACCGGCGGGGTGAGCGTCGACCAGTCCGCGCTCACGGGAGAATCAAAGGACGCCGACAAGGCGCCGGGGGAAATGCTATCTTCCGGGTCCGTGGTCCGCCGGGGCGAAGGCAACGGCGTGGTAATCCTGACCGGGGCGGACACCTTCTACGGCCGCACCACCAGGATGGTGCAGGAAGCGCAGCCGAAACTCCACATCGAGGCGGTGGTGGCCAAGGTAGTCCGCTGGCTGCTCGTAATAGTCGGAGCGCTGCTCGGCGTAGTGGCCGCGCTGTCCCTGGTGCGCGGGGTGCCGCTGCTGGAGATGGTGCCGCTCGTGCTGGTACTGCTGATGAGCACGGTGCCGGTAGCCCTGCCCGTCATGTTCACGGTCAGCATGGCGGTAGGGGCGAAGGAGCTGGCGAAACGCGGCGTGCTGATCACGCGGCTCAGCGCCGCGGAAGACGCCGCCACGATGGATGTGCTCTGCGTGGACAAGACCGGTACGATAACAATGAACCGGCTGGCCGTCACCGGCGTGATCCCGCTCGGGACCGCGTCGGAGGCGGACGTGCTGTCGGCCGGCGCGCTCGCGTCCCAGGAAGCCAACCAGGACCCTATCGACCTGGCGTTCCTTGCCGCCGCGAAAGAGCATGGCCTCCTCGGCGGGGCTTCCGCGGCCGCGCCGGTTTCGTTCTCCCCGTTCGACGCGAAGAACCGCCGGACGGAAGCCGTAATAGAACAGAACGGCCAGCGGTTCCGGGTGATGAAAGGCGCCGTACAGACCGTGGCCGAAGCTTGCGGGCTGCAACCGCCCGAGATCCAGGCGCTGGAGGCGCGGACCGGCGCAGCGGCGCTGAAAGGCTACCGGACGCTGGCGGTAGCGCGCGGCCCCGGGACGGGCGCCCCTGTATTGCTGGGCCTGGTGACGCTGTACGATCCGCCCCGGCCGGATGCCGGGCAGCTTATAGCCGAACTCCTCGGGCTGGGCGTCGCCGTGAAAATGCTCACCGGCGACGCGCTGCCGGTGGCGAGCGAGATCGGCCAGGGCGTCGGCTTGCCCCACATCCGCTGCGTCGCGGACCTGAAGGCGGCGGGCGCCCGGGCCGGCAACGAGGCGCTAGACCTGCTGGCCGGCGCGGACGGCTTCGCCGAGGTATACCCGGAGGACAAATACATAGTAGTGCAGCACCTGCAAGCCGCCGGACACGTGACCGGCATGACCGGCGACGGGGTCAACGACGCCCCCGCGCTGCGCCAGGCCGAGGTGGGCATCGCCGTCAGCACCGCTACCGACGTCGCCAAAAGCGCGGCCAGCGTCGTCCTTACCGAACCGGGATTGACGAACATAGTCGCCCTGGTGGAGCAGGGGCGGGTCATCTACCAGCGCATCCTGACATGGATCATCAACAAGATCAGCCGGACGATCCTGAAAGCGGCTTTCGTGGCTATCGCGTTCGTGGCGACAGGCAAGTTCGTAATTTCAGCCTTTGCGATGCTGCTGCTGGTCTTTATGACCGACTTCGCGAAGATCTCCCTGGCCACCGACCATGTCCGGCCGTCCAGGGAACCGGAGACGTGGAACATCGGAGGCTTCATCACCGTGTCCGTGGTGCTGGGTGTCGCTATGGTCGCGGAAGCGCTCAGCCTATTGTGGATCGCCTGGTCGCCTTTTGGCCTGGCCGCGGACAACAACGCCCTCTCCACCTTCAGCTTCCTGACCATGCTCTACTTTGCCGCCTTCTCCATCCTGTCAGCGCGTGAGCGCGGCTGGTTCTGGGCGACGCCGCCCAGCAAGGCGCTTGCGGCCTCCGTCGCCGGGGAGGTGTTCCTCGGCACCGCCCTGCTGTTCGCGGGCCTCCCGGAACTCAGGCCGCTGCCCTGGGGACAGCTGCTCACTATCTTTGTTTATGCCCTCATAGCGTGCCTCGGCGTGAACGACGTTCTGAAAGTCGTGATGATCAGGCACAACGCAGGCAGTTAATGGCGGCGTATCGGCTTAAAAGAGTGGTACCCCGACACAACTCCGCATTGTGGAGAATCTCCTGTTTTCCTTCGCCTGAAGTGGGTTAGAATGGGTTTTTACTATACTGTTTTCAGGCAAGAAGGGACTGCTTATAAGGATACAGCATGGGCTCTGTGATTGTACCGGTGTCTTTTATCTTGGTTGTGGCTGCCATATGTATGGCAGGAGCCGCTTCTATTAAACTTCGGGCTTTTGGCGCGTGCCTTTTCATTTTGGGGATGTCGGGCGTGTTCCTTTCCAGTATGAAGATCCGGTGGTTTGACGGCAGTTCCGGCGCGTTCCCGAGATTTTTGGGAGCGGTACTTGCGTTGTCGGGTGTTTTGGCCGGCATCGGGTATATTTATTTTCATGACATATACAGGATGGAGCCTTGGAAGCCCCTGGCCCGGCAGGATTTCTGGTGCGCCGGGTTCAGCGCGGTTTGCGCGGCCATGCTGGTTATTATAATTGTGCGTCAAAAGCGCGCGATATAATCTGTAGGAAACATAAGCGCTTTTCTACCAATTGCGCTGGCTGTAGGGGATGTTCTGGTATTCGGGGTCGGAGATCAGGCCGTGCACGTACTTTGCGTAATAGTCGGCTTTAAGTTCCGTAAGGACGGCCTCCTGGAACGCCAGGCAGGTCTTTTCGGCGCTCGCGCCGGTCCAGACGTCGTCCGCGGGGGTTCTTCCCGTTGAGGCTTTTGCCTGGTGATAAAGCAGCGAATGGTAGCCGTCATGCGCTATCGTTCCGGCGTACCATTCCGTGGGCTGGGTCCAGGTCTTGCTGCTCACTTCAAACGTAGGCTTTGCGGCGTAAGCTGCCATGCCCGAGTGGTCGCCTTCCGTTATGACCGCTATGTAAGGCGACACTTTTTTAAAGTTGGCGGAGCCTTTGAGCAGGGTGAGCGCCTCTTTTGTTTTTGTCGAGAACGCTTCGCTTCCTTTTATCTCAATGCCGTTGAAAACAGCGCTTTTCGGCTGTTTGGCCGGTACGGGCACAGCCACGGGGACCGACAGCGTATTCGCGTTGGACTTGTCCGCCGCTATGCTCTGGGCACTCATGGAGCCCAGGTCGAACCCAGCGCGATCGGCGGCGAAAGAAGGGGAGGCCGCCAGCAGCAAAATAGAAAACAGGATCTTCATTCCTTAATTTTAATAGACGCCTCTTGACATGTCAAGGGTCTTAATGCTCCGCCAGGATATGCGCTCTTTAGCGAAGCCCGGGCCCGGGTAACTTTTCCGGAGAATCGTCCCTGTTCCTTCGCCTGAAATTTGCCGAAAACTTCCCTTGCCGCCATAACAACAAAAAGCGGCGCTTTTTCAGAGCCACAGGCAGGATCACCGTTGAAAATAAAAAGCCCCGGTGGTTAACCGGGGCTTTTTTTAATTGCTCCCGCGGTTTAGCGCTCGACGCAGATGGCTATGCCCATGCCGCCGCCTATGCAGAGGGTGGCCAGGCCTTTCTTCACGTTGCGCTTCTTCATCTCGTGCAGCAGGGTGACCAGGATGCGCGCGCCGGAGGCGCCCACGGGGTGGCCCAGCGCTATAGCGCCGCCGTTCACGTTGACGATGTCCTTATTGAAGCCGAGCTCTTTGGCCACGGACAGGGACTGGGCCGCGAAAGCCTCGTTGGCCTCGATCAGCTCAACGTCCTTCAGCTCCCAATTGGCCTTCTTCAGGGCCTTGCGCACGGCTTCCGCCGGGCCGATGCCCATGATGGAGGGGTCCACTCCGGCCCAGGCGTAGGAGACTATCTTCGCCATGGGCTTAAGGTTGTGCTTCTTCACCGCGTCGGCGGAAGCCACCAGCACGCAGGCGGCGCCGTCGTTGATGCCGGAGGCGTTGGCCGCGGTAACGGTGCCGTCCTTCTTGAACGCGGGGCGGAGCTTAGCCAGGCCCTCGGCGGTTACGCCGGCCTTGGGGAATTCGTCCTTCGTGAACATCACCGGGTCGCCTTTGCGCTGCGGTATGGCCACCGGGACTATTTCGTCGGAGAAGCGGCCATCTTTCAGGGCCTTCTCGGTCTTGTTCTGGGATTCGGCCGCGAACTTGTCCTGCTCCTCGCGCGTCAGATTGTATTTCGCCGCCAGGTTCTCGGCGGTAATGCCCATGTGGTAGTTGTTGAAAACATCCATCAGGCCGTCGTTGATCATAGAGTCGACAAGCTCGCCGTTGCCCATCTTGTAGCCGTAGCGGGCTTTCTTCAGCAGGTAGGGAGCGTTGGTCATGCTCTCCGCGCCGCCGGCTATCACCAGCTCGGCGTCGCCGCACATGATCTGCTGGGCCGCCATCGTCACCGTGCGCATGCCGGAACCGCACAGCATGTTCAGCGTCACGGCGGTCTTCTCGGCCGGGATGCCGGCGCCTATGGCCATCTGCCGCGCCGGGCCCTGCCCCACGCCGGCCTGGTAGATGCTGCCCATCAACACCTCGTCGACATCGGCGGGGTTCACCTTCGCCCGCTCCATCACCGCTTTTACAACGACTTTCCCGAGCTCCACAGAGCTGAAATCAGCCAGACTCCCCCCGAAACTGCCTATCGCCGTCCTCACGCCTTCAACTATGAACACTTCTTTCATTTTATTCTCCTCCGTTAGTTAATTAAAAAAACAAATCAAAGATATCCGAGCCTCAGCGCTTGCTTGCGCAGTTCTGCCCTGAAGTCCGGGTGCGCCACCGCTATCAGCGCAGCCGCCCTTTCGCGCACCGTGCGGCCGCGCAGCCGCGCTATGCCGAACTCGGTCACGATATTGTCGGTATTGGCGCGGTGCAGCGTTACCGCCGTGCCCTCGGCCAGCATGGGGACGATAGCCGAGACCGCGCCTTTTTTCGCGGTGGAGCGGCACGCTATAATGGACTTGCCCAGCCCGTCGTACGCTTCCTTGGCGCCCACGGCGGTGTCGGTCTGGCCGCCGGTGCCGGAGTACTGCACCGGTCCGATGGATTCGCTGGCGACCTGGCCGGTAAGGTCCACGGTAAGGCAGGTATTGATGGACACCATGCGGGAATTCTGGCGTATCACGGCCGGATCGTTCACCCAGCTGCCGCGGCGGAACTCCACGGCGGGATTGTCGTCCAGCCAGTTGTAAAGCTTGCGGGAACCCATCGCGAAGGCGCAGACGAACTTGTCTTTGCAAAGGGACTTGCGCTTATTGGTGACGACGCCGGCCTCGTAAAGTTCCATCATCGAGTCTACCATCATCTCGGTGTGCACGCCCAGGTCTTTCTTGCCTTTCAGCGCCAGGGCCGCGGCGTTGGGGATGCCGCCTATGCCCAGCTGGATGGTAGAGCCGTCCTCCACCAGCTCGGCGATATGGCCGCCGATGGCCACTTCTATAGCGTCGGGGTTCGGCGAAGGCAGCGCGGGCACTTCCTGGTCGTGCTCTACGAACCAGTCCGCGTCGCTTACGTGCAGGTGGGTGTCGCCGAAGGTGCGCGG
>Ga0265332_10001506_pt1 | contig 12939 bp, 10 predicted proteins | sample 41926metaG_FD_202084 | JGI IMG/M metagenome (GOLD analysis project Ga0265332, IMG submission 202084) | Rhizosphere microbial communities from Carex aquatilis grown in University of Washington, Seatle, WA, United States - 4-19-26 metaG | ecosystem: Host-associated > Plants > Roots > Rhizosphere...
GCCAGATTGGCGTCGGCGAGCCAGTTGACGTTTTTTGCGCTGTCGAAGACGGTGATTCCATCCGGACTGGGAAGCAGCGTCGCAATTGAATGCGGTGCGGCGAAGACTGCGCCCGTCGCCATGCCCACAGCGAAAATCGCCCTCAGGTAACGCATGTGGCCCTCCGCGGTCGGTCGCGGGTGCAAAACAATGTGAGGTGCCGTGCACCCGTCGGCGCATCGTTGCCATTGCCTTGCGGTCTCGGCGGGCCTCCTCCAGCACAGGGCAACGCCCAATTGCGGCCCGACGACTGCTGCAGTCAAATCTTGCGAGTGGCGGCGTGCGCTCGGAATTGGACTGAAAGGCCTCCAGAGAGTTCGATTCTTCCGCCAACCCCCGCCAACGGCGGAACCTGATCACGCGGACGGCAGCTCACACGCGTTCGAATTTCCTCCTGTGGGCGTCCGCAGCCGGTTGCGCCGTTGGCCGGGCGGGAGGCGCAGCCTATCTCGCCGGCAGCCGGATGCCCACCTGACTTGCCGCGAACGAAAGCACGTCCGCGCGCTCGGCGATCTGCTTGTCGGTCGGGCTGTAGCCGTGCGAGGCCTGCGTCTCGACGCGGATAAGCACCGGCTTTGCGCACGCCTGCGCTTCCTGCAGCGCCGCGACGAACTTGTACGAGTGGCTCGGCACGACGCGATCGTCGTGGTCGGCCGTGACCACGAGCGTTGCGGGATAGCAGGTGCCGGACTTCACGTTCTGGAGCGGAGAATAGCGGATCAGGTACGCGAAATCCTCCGCGTTCCGCGCCGTGCCGTATTCGACCGCCCACGCCGAACCGCCGGTGAAGTGGTCATAGCGGAGCATGTCGAGCACGCCCACCTCGGGAATGGCGACCGCAAAAAGATCGGGCCGCTGCGTCATCACCGCGCCGACGAGCAGGCCGCCGTTGGAGCCGCCTTCGATCACGAGCCTGTCGGGGGACGTGTATTTCTCGCGGATCAGGTACTCCGCCGCGGCGATGAAATCGTCGAACACGTTCTGCTTCTTCTCGAACTTGCCGGCGCGATGCCATTCCTCGCCGTACTCGGCGCCGCCGCGAAGCGCCGGCTGGACGTAGATCCCGCCCATCTCGAGCCAGGCAGGCATCGCTATCCGATAGTACGGCGTGATGCTGATCGAGAAGCCGCCGTACCCGTAGAGCCACGCCGGATTCGTGCCGTCCAGCACGAGGCCCTTGCGCGCGGTGACGAACATCGGAATGCGGGTGCCGTCCTTCGACGTGTAGAACACTTGCCGCGTTTCGTAAGGCGACGAGTCGAACGCGGGCTTGCTCGCCTCGAACGACGCCGAGCGGCGTGTCGCGACGTCATAGCGGTAAACCGTCGGTGCGATGAGTGGCGAGGTGACGACGTAGAAGAGCTCGGCGACGCTTTCGCGCCCGCTCATCCCCTGGACGCTCGAGATCCCGGGGAGGTCGAGCGCGCCGACGTCCTTGCCGGTGAGCGAGAAGATGCGCACGTCGGCCTTCACGTCGACCAGGTACTGGCAGAACAGCCGCCCGCCCGCCATCGTCGCCGCCTCCAGCGCGTTCGCGCTCTCGGGAACGATCGATTTCCAGGCGTCGCGGCCGATGCGCAGGCGCGGGTCGATCGCGATGATCCTGCGGTTCGGCGCATCGAGGTCGGTGCGGACGAAGAATACTTGACCCTGGTTGCCGAGCACCGTCAGCTCCGCGATGTCCTCGTCGACGATCGCGACGATCGGCGCGCCAATGTTGGGATGCAGCGGATCGCCGAGGTCGGCGTAGAACAGCCGGTTCTTCGGATCGGTGCCGTTCGAGAGCGTAATGGTGAGGTAGCGGCCGTCGTCGCTCACATCCGCGCCGACGAAATAACGCGGCAGCTCCTTGCGCCAGTAGATCAGGCGATCCTGGTCCTGCGCGGTGCCGACCTTGTGGTACCAGAGCTGGTGATCCTTGAGGTCGGCTTCGAGCGCCTTGCCCGCGGGCGGCTCGGGGAAGCGTGCGTAGAAGAATCCCTTGCCGTCCTTGGTCCAGGCGATGCCGGAAAATCGGAACCAGCGGACGATGCCAGGGACATCCTTGCCCGTTGCGATTTCGCGCACATGCACATCCGCCCAGTCGGCGCCGCCCTGCGACAGCGCGTAGGCGAGATAGCGACCGTCCGGCGAGGGCATCCACTGCGCAAGCGACACGCTGCCGTCCGTCGACAGTACGTTGGGATCGAGCAAAAGCTGCGGTCGCGCGGTGAGCGACGCGCGTCGATACAGCGGCGCCTGCTTCTGCAGGCCGGTATTGTGCTGGTAGAAGAGCTGCCCGGCTTCGCGGTGCGGCAGCCCGGTCCGCGGGTAGTTCCACAACTCTGTGAGGCGTCTGATCAGAGCGGGGCGCTGCGGAAGCCTTTCGAGGTACGGCAGCGTGACCGCATTCTCGGCGTCGATCCACGCCCGCGTGTCGGCGGATCCCAGGTCCTCGAGCCAGCGGTAGGGGTCGGCGATCTTGCGGCCGTGATAGTCATCGGCGACTTCGCCCTTCTTCGTCACAGGATAGAAGAGACTCTCGGCGCTCATCGCGGGCGCGACGCTCATGAGCGCGAAGACGGCGAGCAGAGGGAGCACACGGGTCGTCTGGCAAAGCATGCACACTCCTTCATTGGATGCGTCCTCGTTGCCGGATGCCGACGTGCCGTCCGGCGGAATCGCATGCGCACCGGACCACGAGCCATGTGCCGACCTGCGCGAGCGGGGAAGGGCGGCAGCGTAGCATGCGGCCGCGAACGGTCAAGCCCGAAATCGGCAGCGAGCGGGGCACCAGCGCAGACAATGGATTAAAATCACTTCTTGCAATGTCGGTCAGCCTCCACGCGACCGAACACGAAAGAGACGCGGCCCGCCATGACTCGCAGAGTGATCGTCGCCGGTGTCGGCATGGTGCCTTTCGCCAAGCCGGGCGCAAGCGAAACCTATGACGTGATGGGCGCCGGTGCTGCCGCTGACGCCCTCGCCGACGCCGGCATCGACTACGCCGACGTGCAGCAGGCCTACGCCGGCTACGTCTACGGCGATTCCACCGCGGGGCAGAAGACGCTCTACCGGATCGGCATGACCGGCATCCCGGTCATCAACGTCAACAACAATTGCTCGACCGGGTCGACTGCGCTTTTCCTCGCGCGGCAGGCGGTCGAGAGTGGCGCCGTGGACTGCGTGCTGGCCGTCGGGTTCGAGCAGATGGCGCCCGGTGCGCTGACCGCGAAGTTCCCCGACCGGCCGACGCCGTTCGACGACTTCGACCGCGAAACCGACGCGCTCGTGGGCATGCCCGACGTTCCGCTCGCCATCCGCTATTTCGGCGGCGCCGGCCTCTCGCACATGAAGAAGTACGGAACGACGCTGGAGACCTTCGCGAAGATCCGTGCCAAGGCGAGCCGTCATGCCGCGAAGAACCCGCTCGCGCTGTTCCGCAGGGAAGTGAGCGTCGACGACGTGCTCGCGTCGCCGGTGCTGATGCCGGGCGTGATGACGCGGCTGATGGCGTGCCCGCCGACCTGCGGCGCGGCGGCGGCGGTCCTCGTGTCCGCCGACTTTGCGACTCGTCGCGGCATTGCGCCGAAAGTCACCATCGCCGCGCAGGCAATGACGACCGACACGCCGAGCACCTTCGCCGCGCACGACATGATGCAGCTCGTCGGCTACGACATGGCGAAGGCGGCGGCCGGCGAAGTCTACGAGGCTGCCGGCATCGGTCCGGACGACGTCGACGTCGTCGAGCTCCACGACTGCTTCGCGCAGAACGAGCTCATCAGCTACGAGGCGCTCGGTCTTTGCGCCGAAGGCGAGGGTGCCCGGTTCGTCGACGCCGGCGACAACACCTACGGCGGGCGCGTCGTGACCAATCCGTCGGGCGGCCTCCTGTCGAAGGGGCATCCGCTCGGTGCGACGGGTCTCGCGCAATGCTACGAGCTCACGCATCAGCTGCGCGGGACCGCACGGGAGCGCCAGGTGCCGGGCGCGCGCGTCGCGCTGCAGCACAACCTCGGCCTGGGCGGCGCCTGCGTCATGACCCTCTATCGCGGCGACTGAAGCGATGGTCGACGCGAGCTGCATCGGGCGTGCGTATGCGCCGTACACCGTTGCGGTCACGACGGCCGATCTCCTGCGCTTTGCCGCGGCGATCGGCGAGACGCGTCCCGAGTACGTCGACGAAGCCGCGGCCCGCGCGACGGGCCATTCGGGGCTGCTGGTCCCGCCCACCTTCGCGGTCTGTCTCGAGATGGACCGGCCCGAGCCCTTCGAGTGGCTGCGCGAGCTGGAGATCGACATCGCGCGCGTGATCCACGGCGCGCAGAGCTTTCGCTATTTCGCGCCGGCACACGCCGGCGACCGCCTCACCTTCGCCGCTCGCATCGCCGACGTCGCCGTCCGCCGCCGCGGCGCGCTGACGGTGATGATCCGGGAAACCGACGTCACCAACCAGCTGGGCGAGAACGTGATGCAGTTCCGCTCGACGGTGATCGTTCGGGCATGACAGCGATGGCGCCCGCTTTTGCCAGCGTCAACGAGGGGGAGCTCCTGCCTTCGCTGGAGCTGTTGCCGGTGTCGCGGGAGATGCTCGTCAGCTATGCGGAGGCGTCGCGCGACCGCAACCCGGTGCACACGGACAGCGAAGCCGCCCGCGCGGTCGGCGCGCACGACGTGTTCGCCCACGGCATGCTGCAGATGGCGTGGCTCGGCCGTGTCGTCACCAACTGGACGGCACAGCGCGACATGCGCGAATTCGACGCGCGCTTTGTCGCGATGACGCTTCCCGGCGATCGCATTACCTGCACCGGCCGGATCCTCGAGAAACTCACGCGCGACGGCGAGACTCTCGTCCGCATCGCACTCACGGCCGTCAACCAGGACGGCGAGACCAAGGTTGCCGGCGAGGCGCTGGTCGCCCTGCCCTGAACACGTTGCACCATCCACCGAAGGCACGCATGCCCGCACCGTATCCGCATCTCCTCGCACCGCTCGACCTTGGCTTCACCACGCTCGCGAACCGGGTGCTGATGGGCTCGATGCACACCGGACTCGAGGAAGCCTCCGACGGCTACGAGCGGATGGCGGCGTTCTATGCCGAACGGGCGCGCGGCGGCGTCGGCCTCATCGTCACCGGCGGCATCGCGCCGAATTTCTGCGGACGCCTCGAGCCGCGCGCGTCGCAGCTGTCGTTTCCGTGGCAGGTCGGCAGGCATCGGCTCGTCACCGAGGCCGTGCGCGCGGCCGGAGGCAAGATTGCGCTGCAGATCCTCCATGCCGGGCGCTATGCGTATCACCCGCTGTCGGTCGCGCCCTCGGCGGTGCGCTCTCCGATCACGCCGTTCAAGCCGCGCGCGCTGTCCGGCTGGGGCGTGCGCCGCACCATCGCCGCGTATGCGCGATGCGCGCGCCTCGCGCAGCGCGCGGGCTACGATGGCGTCGAGGTCATGGCGTCGGAAGGCTACCTCATCAATCAGTTCATCGCGGCGCGCACCAACCTCCGCGACGACGAGTGGGGCGGCACGTACGCGAAGCGCATCCGCTTTCCGGTGGAGATCGTGCGCGCATGCCGCGCCGCAGTCGGGCCGAACTTCATCATCATCTTCCGGCTGTCGATGCTCGATCTCGTCGAGGGCGGCAGCACGTGGGACGAGGTGGTGGAGCTTGCCCGTGCCGTCGAGGCGGCGGGTGCCACGATCATCAACACCGGGGTCGGCTGGCACGAGGCGCGCATCCCGACCATCGCGACGATGGTGCCGCGCGCGGCGTATGCGTGGGTCACCGCGAAGCTGCGCGGCGCAGTCGGCATTCCGCTGATCGCGACCAACCGGATCAACGACCCCGGCGTCGCCGAGGCGGTGCTGGCGCGCGGCGATGCGGACATGGTGTCGATGGCGCGACCGTTCCTCGCCGACGCGGAGTTCGTCAACAAGGCGGCGACGGGGCGAGCCGACGAGATCAACACCTGCATCGCCTGCAATCAGGCCTGCCTCGATCACATCTTCGAGCGCAGGATCGCGTCGTGTCTCGTCAATCCGCGCGCGTGCCACGAGACCAAGATCGTGCCGCGTCCGGCAGCTGCGAAGAAGCGCGTCGCGGTCGTCGGCGCAGGTCCGGCGGGACTCGCCTGCGCGACGACGGCGGCGCAGGCCGGGCACGCGGTGACGCTGTTCGATGCCGCCGCCGAGATCGGCGGCCAGTTCAATCTCGCGCGGAGGATTCCCGGCAAGGAGGAGTTCGCAGAGACGCTGCGCTATTTCGGCCGGATGATCGAGCGTACCGGCGTTTCGCTGAAGCTCTCCGAACGCGTCGACGCCGCGGCGCTCGCGTCGTTCGAGCACGTGGTGCTCGCCACCGGCGTCGTGCCGCGTCGCCCAACGATTCCCGGCATCGATCATCCCAGCGTCGCGAGCTATGTCGACATCGTCGAAGGCCGGCGCGAAGCCGGTCCGCGCGTCGCGATTGTCGGCGCCGGCGGCATCGGCTTCGACGTGGGCGAGTTCCTCACGCATCACGACGGAGGGGATGCCATCGACGAGTACCGCGACGAATGGGGCATCGACGCCGACTACCGCGAGCCGGGAGGCCTCAAACCGCCGGTCGAGGCCGCGCGGACGCGCGAGGTGTGGCTGCTGCAGCGCAAGTCGAGCAAGGTGGGCGACGGGCTTGCCAAGACGACCGGCTGGATCCGCCGCACGCTCCTCAAGAAACGCGGCGTCATATCGCTCGCGGGGGTCGAATACGAGCGCATCGACGACGCCGGACTCCACATACGGGTGGGCGGCATCGCGCAGACCCTGGCGGTCGACACGATCGTCATCTGCGCCGGGCAGGAGCCGCGGCGTGAGCTCGTCGAGCCGCTGGCGCAGCGCGGCATTGCGACGACGCTGATCGGCGGCGCCGACGTCGCGACCGAGCTCGACGCGAAGCGCGCGATCGCGCAGGGGACCGAGGTCGGGCTCAGCCTTTGACGCTCGCGGCGTGCGCTCAGCGCAGCCCGTACCCGATCGCGCCGGCGGCAAGCAGCACGCCGAACACCAGCTCGAGCTTGACCGCACGGAACAGCAGCGCGTTCATCGCGACGCCGGAGATCGTGGTCGCGACGTCACGGACGAGCCGCCACGCCGCGGGGAGCGCCACGAGCGGCAGCGCGAACCATGCGCTCTCCCGCCACGCGAGCCACGCGGCCAGCACGAACGGCGTCAGCACCAGCATCGCGTGAAGGCGCGTCGCATTGCGCCGGGCGAGCACGACGGCGAGGGTGTGCCGGCCGGTTGTCGCGTCGTGATCGATGTCGCGCGTGTTGTTGACGAGCAGCACGTCGGCGGCGAGGAGCCCGATTGCCGCTGAGGCGACGACGACGACTGGCGCCAGCGTCAGCGTCTGGACATAGAAGGTGCCGCACACCGCCACGAGCCCGAAGAACACGAAGACGGTCGCCTCGCCCAGCGGCGTGTAGGCGATCGGCCTCGGGCCGCCCATGTACGCCCACGCGGCAATCGTGGAGCCCAGCGCCATCGCGGCGGCCGGCAATCCGGCGCGCACGAACAGCGGCACGCTGACGAGCCACGCCGCGGCGATCGCCACGACGATGGCGCGCTTCACGCCTGCGATCGGCAGCCAGCCGTTCGCCGTGGCGCGCGGCAATCCGACGCGGGCGCCGGTCTCGCCGCCGCGCTCGGTGTAGCCGACGTCGTTCTGAAGGTTGGTGACGACCTGCATCAGCAGCGAGGCGACGAGCGCAATCGCGGCGACGAAGAAGTCGACGTGCTGCGTCAGTCCGAACGCGAGTGCGGTGCCGACCAGCACCGGGATCATCGCGATCCAGAAGGTCTTGGGGCGAAGCGCGACGGTCCAGGCCCCCCACGATCCGGGGAGCACTGTCTGCGCGGCGGGAACGAATTCCGGCGAGAGGCTCATGGCGTCACGATGTAGGCGGCACCCTGCGATTATAGCCGCGTCGCCCCGGCATCCGAGCCCGGACGCGCGGTGTACTCTGCGTGTGCCGGGGTCGCGCGCCCTGCAGCGCTTCGGACCGTGCCGTCGAATCAACCGGACAAGAGATGAGCGGCAACGGGCATCATCGACAGGTGCTGCGGATTCCGCCCGCCTGAGGGCGGCCCGCCATCGGTCGCGGACTGAATTCCGCCGTCGCAACGACGGCGGGAGATTGCAGCGCATTCAGCGCCGCAGCACGCACTTCGCGTAGAGATCGGGCAGCCGCCCCTCGGAATCGTAGCGCGCCTTGAGTTGTACGTACGCAGCGCGGTCGATGATGCGCCAGAACTCGGCTTCCGTGTAATACGAATCCGAATACAGCGACTTCATACCGCCGAGCCGCTCCACTTCGCGCTCGATCATCCGGTTGCGATAGCCGTCGGGACGCTGCACGGCGTCGGTCACGACGTCCCAGAATCCGAAGTTGACGTAGGTCGTGTCCGTGCGCAGCGGATAGAGCGTGAACGGCTTCGCAGCGGCCGGCGCGCGCATCGGGCAGAGCCAGATCGGGAGGATCCCGATCTCGCGGTGCAGGAACGCGAGGAACTCGGCGGCGTGCGCGAGCGGGATGTCGATGTCCTGGATCACCGATTCCGCGTGGCGTCCCGACACTCTCGTGAGGGCGCGCGTCACGCCCCAGCGGCTGTTCCACCGCATGATCCGCTGGTACGTGATCGAATTGAGCCGGCGGCGACCGAGCAGCCGGCGTACGAACGGATGCTGCGCGCCGACGTTCTTCGAGCACCAGAACCAGTCGGTATCCCAGCGCCAGAGATAGTCGCTGACGGTGAGCCAGTCGACGGCCTTCTCGCGGATCGAGCGGTAGTAGATGTTCTCGTACGTGTAGTCGCTCGCGTGCGGCGCGCTTTCGACGAAGCGCCCGGAGGTGAGGTAGAGCTCGCCGGGTCCGAAGACCGTCCCGTCGAGAAAATCCGGCGCCGGATCGGCACCGAGCTCGTCGATTGCGGCGAAGCAGGCCTCCGCACTTGCGAAGCGCGTGTGCGTGAGCGCGACGAACGGCTTGACGGGAAGCGTGCGCGCGGTCACCGCGACCGCGTAGCCCAGCGTGCCGTACGAATTTGGAAATCCGAAGAAGAGGTCGCGGTGCTCGTTGTCGGGCGTGCAGCGCACGATGCGGCCATCGCCGGTCAGCACCTCGAGCGCAGCGACGGTGTCGTGCACGAGACCCTGCCGGAACGACGACGCCTCGATCCCGACGCCCGCCACCGCTCCGCCGAGCGTGATGGATTTCAGCTGCGGAACGACCGCCGGCATCACGCCCTGCGCGAGCGTGTGCAGGACGAGTGCCGCATACGTGATCATGCCCTCCGCCTCGACGACGCCGGCCGCCGGATCGACGCGTATCACCTCGTCGAAGTGCGAGACGTCGATCGCGGGCCGCTGCCGCGGCGCACGATCGCGAAATAGGTTCGATGTGCGCTTCGCGAGTCCCGGGCCTGCGGCGCCGCCGGCCGCGGCCAGCGCGGTCTCGAGTCGCGCGATCCGGTCGGCGTGCGCGCTCACGCGCGCGGCGGATACAGGAACGAGCGGCTCATCGGATAGTCGCTGCCGCCGATGCCGCCTTTGCACACGGTCACCTGAAAGAGGTGAGTGCTCCCGTTGCGCACGCGGAACATCTCCGCGCACGAGCGCAGGTAGGAGCGCCACGTGCGGCGGAAGCGCTCGTCGAATTTCTGCGGATCGAGCGCCTGGATCGCATCCCAGTTCCGGTCGAAGCGCTCCGCCCAGCAGTCGAGCGTCAGCGCATAGTGGCGGCGCAGGTTCTCGACGTCGACGACCTCGAGGCCGAAGCGCTCCATCGCTTCGATGGCCTGGGCGAGACTCGGAATCCATCCGCCGGGGAAGATGTGCCGGCGGATGTAGAACTCCGTGTCGAACACGCCGACGTGGCCGATGAAATGGATGACGCCGAGGCCGCCCGGTTTCAGCGCATCGGCGTGCGCCCGGATCACCTCGGACAGCTGGTCGCGTCCCGCATGCTCAAGCGTTCCGATCGACAGCAGCTTGTCGTACTGGCCCGGAATCTCGCGAAAATCGCATTCGACGACCTTGAGCCTGTCGGCAAGTCCCCGGCGCGCAATTTCGGCGCGCGTCTCCTCCACCTGCCGGGTCGTCGCGTTGATGCCGGTGCCGATCGCGCCGTAGTGCTCGAGTGCGTGGAACAGCATGCCGCCCCAGCCGGACCCCACGTCGACAAACGTGTCGCCCGGGGCGAGCCGCACCTTGCGGCAGACGTGGTCCATCTTGTTGCGCTGCGCTTCCTCGAGCGTCGTCGTGCCTTCCTTCCAGTACGCGCAGGTGTACATCATCGCGGGCAGGTCGAGCCACAGCCGGTAGAACGGCTCGCCGAGCCCGTAGTGGAAGATCGCGTTGGCCTTCGCCTGCGCCGCCGTACGGTTCGAGAAACGGCGCTCGTGCCAGCGGTTGCGCATGCTGACGATCGGGTTCGGCACCGTGTCGCCGCCGGACTCGAAGCCGGCGCGGAATGCCGAGGAGAGATCGCCTTCGATGTCGATGCCGCCGTCGAAGTACGATTCGAGCAGGCCGACGTAGCCCTGCAGCGCCACGTTGCGCTGCGCCTTCGTCGTGCGGAATACGATCGAGAATGCGGGCGCGGCATTGTCGAGGATGACCTCGCCGCCGGCCAGCACCACGCGAAACGGGATGCGTGCGCGTTCGGCGACGGGGCCCAGCATGCGCATGACTCCGCGCGCGAGAGTGCCCGCGGGAGGCGGTACTGAGGCGACTTCGGATGCGACGACGTCGTCCTTCATCATTGTGTCCTCATGAACTGATCCGCGGTCGCCGTTCCCCGGGTTGCGTCCGCGGGGGCCGATCGCTCCCGTTGGGACGGCGCATGCATCTGCGGTATCGTGGCGGTTTCAGACTGCCCTCCCGCTCATGACCAGCCTCGGCCTTGCACCTTCTCCCTCGCCCGAGCCGGATTTCGCCGGCGTTGGATGGAGCAACGATACCTGCGAATGGTTCCCGTGCGTTGGCAATCAGGCCGCATTCGCCGGCCCGGGCGACGAGGATGACGACGAAACGGACGGCTCGGTCGGCAACATCGATCCCGAGGACGACGAGGGTTACGGCGACGACGAGGAAGACGACGACGAGGAGGACACGCTCTGGGCCGCCGGTGGCCCGTCGTCCAGGCCGCCGAAGCGGGCGTAGAACGCAGGGTGTGCGGGCGGAAGCGGCCCGTCCGCGCCCTCGAGCGTTGCCATCAGGTGCCGCTCCGCCGCACGGTGCGTGAGGCGGTAGAAGTCGCGGCAGAGCGCATAGGCGGCGACGCCCGGCCAGTCGAGCGGCAGCAGCGCCGCGGGCAGCTGCGGATCGCGCAGCAGCACCCGCCGGTATTCATGGATCAGCAGCGTCCGCACGACAAAGCATTGCTCCGGTGCGTGGCGCTCGGCCGTGGCGCTGCGAAAGCGGTCGATCACGGTCCCGAAGCGCAGCAGGAAGCGCCGGTAGTCGGCGGCGACCCCGGCGAGTTCCCATGCGCGCGGCACCGCCGAAGCGAGCGAATTCGCGAACATCCGCTCGTCGTCGCGCGCACGGAACGAGAGGATGGCGCGCTCGTCCACGGTGCCCTTCGACAACCGTGGCGGCTGTGCACGCGGGTCCGTGGGGCGGGCATAGATGCCGGGTGCGAGCTGGCCGAAGGCCTCCCAGCGCAATTCCTCGCGCAGGTGTCGCTGCCGCGTCGGCGCAATGCCGGCGATGACGGCGATCTCCCAGGTGTCGTCCCAGCGGTCGTCCCGTGGAACGTAGATCCGGCGGTAGGCGCGCTCGAAGCGGCGGGCGCCGTCGCTGCTGAGGCGATAGAGGCTTCTCCGCCCGACGGGCGTCGACGTCAGCCAGCCTTCGCGCGCAAGCCGGAAGATGCTGGTGCGCACGCGGCGCTCGTTCATGCCGAGCGGGGCGAGGAGGCGGATCAATCCCGACAGCATGACCGCGCCGCCATGCGGGGCAATCGCATCGCCCCACACCGTGATGATCAGCGACGGACCGCGCGGCGCCGCGGCCGCGAGCTCGCGGGCGATCCAGCGCCGGACCTGCGGATCGGTCTTGTCGGCAATGGCTTTGTCGGGCATCGGGACGCCTCCGCAGCATCGGGTGCCGCGGCTAACGTGATACAGACTTTACATGATATCGGGGAAAAGTGTATCGTTTCGGCATGGCCGACGCGCGGCGCCTCGCCACGGCATCGGCATACCCCGGCTCGCGGCGCACGAGGCGCCGAAGGAGATCACGTGTACGCGCAGATGGTCGACACCGGCGTCAAGTCGGTACGGTCGGCGGCCGAGATGCCGCCGGAAGAGCAGGCGTTCCAGGCGCGCATCGATGCCGACGTCAAGATCGAGCCGAAGGACTACATGCCCGAGGCCTACCGGAAGACGCTCGTCCGGCAGATCTCGCAGCACGCGCATTCCGAGATCGTCGGCATGCTGCCCGAGGGCAACTGGATCACGCGCGCACCGTCGCTGAAGCGCAAGGCGATCCTGATGGCCAAGGTGCAGGACGAGGGCGGCCACGGGCTCTATCTCTATTCCGCCGCCGAGACGCTGGGCGTGTCGCGCGACCAGCTCGTCGCCGATCTCCATTCGGGCAAGGCGAAATACTCGTCAATCTTCAACTACCCGACGCTCACGTGGGCGGACGTCGGCGCGATCGGCTGGCTGGTCGACGGCGCCGCGATCATGAACCAGATTCCGCTGTGCCGCTGCTCGTACGGTCCGTACGCACGGGCGATGGTGCGCATCTGCAAGGAAGAGAGCTTCCATCAGCGGCAGGGCTACGACCTCATGATGGCGCTCGCGCGCGGCACCCCGGAACAGCAGGCGATGGCGCAGGACGCGCTCGACCGCTGGTGGTGGCCGTCGATCATGATGTTCG
>Ga0265332_10001510_pt1 | contig 12918 bp, 7 predicted proteins | sample 41926metaG_FD_202084 | JGI IMG/M metagenome (GOLD analysis project Ga0265332, IMG submission 202084) | Rhizosphere microbial communities from Carex aquatilis grown in University of Washington, Seatle, WA, United States - 4-19-26 metaG | ecosystem: Host-associated > Plants > Roots > Rhizosphere >...
GTTACGGCATCCTGCAACCCCGCGTGGGCATCAGTCTCCCCGGCGCGAACCGCTCGCGCTATGCCCAGCTGTACGGCGCCGAAGCGGGCATCGACCCCTATACCCGTGTCGTCTCCGATGTGTACCAGGATCTGTTCGGCGAGGGCTCCTTCATCGGCAAGGGTATCTACGACGTGGATGCCTTCGAGCGCGCACTGAGTGGACGTTTCCCCGACAACCGGATTCTCAGCCACGATCTGCTGGAAGGCTGCTATGCCCGGGCTGGGCTGTTGAGCGACAGCTTGCTCTACGAGGACTACCCGGCCAGCTACAGCGTCGACATGAGCCGGCGTTACCGCTGGATCCGCGGCGACTGGCAGCTCCTCGCCTGGCTGTTGCCAAAGGTGCCCTGCGCCTGCAAGGACGGCCCCGAGGGTGCCAGTGGGGCCACCACCCACCGCCAGGCCAATCCGCTGTCGCTCCTGTCCCAGTGGAAGCTGGCCGACAACCTGCGGCGCAGCCTCGTGCCGGGCGCGCTGCTACTCCTGCTGGTGCTGGGCTGGCTGTTCCTGAAACCGCCGCTGCTGTGGACGGCGTCGTTGATCGGCATCCTGCTGTTGCCGAGCCTGTGCGGAACCGTCGTCGATCTGCTCCGCCGGCCGGAGGAAATGCTGCTCAAGCAGCATCTGGTGGTCGTGCTGAACGCGGTCTCCCGTCGGCTCGCCCAACTCGGTTTCGAGTTCGCCTGCCTGCCCTACGAGGCCTCCTTCAGTCTCGAGGCCATCGCCCGCACCTTGTGGCGTATGGGGGCGAGCCACCGGAGATTGCTCGAATGGTGTCCGTCGAGCGAGATCGAGCGGGTGCTGGACGCCCGGTCCCGCAACAGCCTGAGCGCGTCCTATCGGCGGATGTCGAGCGCTCCGCTGCTGAGCGTGGCCATTGCGCTCGGCCTGGTCGCCGCGGCACCCGCTGCCCTGGGGGGGGCCGGACCGGTGTTGCTGCTGTGGTTCGCGTCGCCTGCGCTGGCCTGGTGGATCAGCCGTCCGCTGGCGGTCCGGAAGGCGGAGCTGACCGCCGAGCAGACCCGCTTTCTGCGTGGGCTGGCGCGGCGCACCTGGTCGTTCTTCGATACATTCGTCGGCCCGGCCGATCACTGGTTGCCCCCCGACAACTACCAGGAGTATCGCGTTGCCACGCTGGCCCACCGCAGCTCACCGACCAACATCGGGCTGGCGCTGCTGGCCAATCTGGCCGCCTACGACTTTGGCTACATCCCCGGTGGCCCGCTCGTCGAACGCACCGCCAATACCCTGCGCACACTTGAAGGGCTGGAGCGCTACCGGGGCCATTTCTACAACTGGTACGACACCCAGACTCTGCAGGCCCTGCAGCCGCTGTACATATCGACGGTGGATAGCGGCAACCTCGCCGGCCATCTGCTCACCCTGAGGGCGGGGCTGCTGGCCCTTGCCGATGAGCGGATCGCGTCGCCCAAGCTGTTCGATGGCCTCGGCGACACCGTCGCGCTGCTCGCCGAGACGATTGCTCCGGCCGCAGAGGGCCTGCTGACGGCTTTGGCTAAAGCGCTGGACGCGGTAGTAGCTACGCCGCCAGGCACACTGCCGGCGCTGCGGGCGATCCTTGATGAACTGACCGTTCACGCCGACGGCGTTGTGGCAGATCCCGCAAGCCGGCTTGCCGGCGGTGATTCGGCTCCTACCGCGCTGGAGGCGAACCGCTGGGCCCAGGCGCTGGCCGGACAGCTCCAGAGTGCCCGGGGCGAAATCGTGTTTCTGGCCCCGTGGCTCGTACTCGGGAAGCCGCCTGCGGGGCTGGACGACGTGCCCGACTGGCTGCTCGGCGAGATCGGACTGCCGACCCTGCGCACGTTGGCGACGCTCGACCGTGTGCTCGGCCCGCCGCTGCAGGCGCGGTTCGACGGTGCGGGCAGTGCCGCCCAGCGCACCTGGCTCATTGATCTCCAGCACGCGCTCGCCGAAGGGAGCGCCCGCGCCAGTGAACGCATGTCCGTCATTGAAGCCCTGGCGCAGCAGTGCGTGGCGCTGGCGCAGATGGATTACGACTTCCTGTTCGACGCCTCGCGGCACCTGTTGAGCATCGGCTACAACGTGCAGAACCGGCGCGCGGATGCCAGTTGCTACGACCTGCTGGCCTCGGAGGCGCGGCTGGCGAGTTTTGTCGGCATTGCCCAGGGGGCCTTGCCGAAGGAAAGCTGGTTTGCCCTGGGACGCCTGTTGACCCGGGCCGGCGGCGAGCCGGTGCTCCTGTCGTGGAGCGGGTCGATGTTCGAGTACCTGATGCCGCAGTTGGTGATGCCGACCTACGAGCGCACGCTGCTCGATCAGACCTGCAAGGCGGCGGTTGCCCGCCAGATCGAATACGGCCGGCAACGCGGTGTGCCCTGGGGCATGTCCGAATCGGCCTACAACACGGTCGATGCCCAGCTGATCTACCAGTACCGCGCCTTTGGTGTGCCCGGGCTGGGTCTCAAGCCCGGCCTGGTGGAGGATCTGGTCGTCGCGCCCTACGCTTCGGTGATGGCGCTGATGGTCGCGCCCGTGGTCGCCTGTGCCAATCTCCGGCGCCTGGCTGCCGAGGGTTTCATGGGCCAGTTCGGCTTCTTCGAAGCCATCGATTACACCCCCGCCCGCCAGCGCCGCGGGCAGGCCAGGGCGGTGGTACGGGCTTTCATGGCCCACCACCAGGGCATGAGCCTGCTGGCCCTGGCCTGGCTCATCCTGGATCGTCCGATGCAGCGCCGCTTCGAGTCGGAGCGCCTGTTCCAGGCGGTCATGCCGCTGCTCCAGGAGCGCGTACCGCGGGCCGCCGGCCTGTTCTCCCATGCGGCCGAGCTCTCTGGTTTGCGCGCGCGGGTCATTCCGCAGGCCGCCCCGGTGCGGATGTTCAATACGCCGGATACCCCCACACCCGAAGTCCAGCTGCTGTCCAATGGCCGTTATCAGGTAATGATCAACAACGCTGGTAGTGGCTACAGCCGCTGGCGCGATCTGGCGGTTACCCGCTGGCGGGAGGACGGTGCGTGCGACGACCAGGGTTCGTTCTGCTATATCCGCGACGTGGCCAGCGGACTGTTCTGGTCCACCGCCCATCAGCCGACCTGCCGCCGGCCAACGGATTACGAGGCGATCCTCTCGGAAGGGCGGGTGGAGTTTCGGCGTTGTGATCCGGTCGAGCCCGACGGCGATATCGAAACCTACACGGAGATCGTTGTTTCGCCGGAAGACGACATCGAGCTGCGCCGCGTTCGCCTGACGAACCGCTCGTCCCGCCGCCGGGAGATCGAGATCACCAGCTACGCCGAAGTAGTGATTGCCCCGCCGGCCGCCGACGCCCTTCATCCGGCCTTCAGCAAGCTGTTCGTGCAGACCGAAATCCTGCCGCAGCAGCAGGCCATCCTGTGCATGCGCCGGCCGCGCTCCCCTGAAGAAGCGACGCCGTGGATGCTGCATGTGATGGCCGTGCATGGCGTGGAGGTGGATGCCGTCTCGTGGGAGACCGACCGCGCCCGTTTCATTGGACGCACGCGGACCACCGCATTCCCCCTGGCCCTGAGCGAAACCGGCGCATTGTCCGGCAGCGCGGGGCCGGTGCTCGACCCGATCGTCGCCATCCGCCAGCGCTTCTTCCTCGACCCGGAGCAGTCCGCCAGTGTCGACATCGTCACCGGTATGGCCGATAGCCGGGACGTGGCCATGTGCCTGGCCAGCAAGTATCGGGATCGCCATCTCGCCGACCGCGTCTTCGAGCTGGCGTGGACCCATAGCGAGGTCGAATTGCAGCAGCTCAACGCGGTGGAGGCCGATGCCCAGCTGTATGCCCGCCTGGCCGGCGCGGTGCTGTACGCCAGCCCAGCGCTGCGCGCCGACACCGCGCTCCTCGTCAAGAACCGTCGCGGTCAGTCGGGTTTGTGGGGCTACACCATCTCCGGCGACCTGCCTATCGTGCTGCTGCAGATTGGCGATGCTGCCAACATCGAGCTGGTACGCCAGCTCGTGCAGGCGCACGCCTACTGGCGCCTGAAGGGCCTGGCGGTGGACCTGGTGATCTGGAACGAAGACCACGCCGGCTACCGGCAACGTCTGCAGGAGCAGATCATCGACCTCGTCGCCTCGGGTAGCGGCGGCCTTGGCGATCGACCGGGGAACATCTTCGTCCGTCCGGTGGAGCAGATCTCCGTCGAGGACCGGCTGCTGTTCCAGGCCGTCGCCCGTGTGATCCTCTCGGATTGCCGGGGCACGCTGGCCGAGCAGCTCGATCACCGGGTGCAGGCGGTCACCAATATGCCGCCGCTGGTGCCGATCCGGCCCTACCGTCCCGAAGCGCCTGGCCGGGCGCCGCTGGCAGACGATGAGTTGATCCTTGCCAACGGCTTCGGCGGTTTCACGCCGGATGGCCGCGAATACGTCATCACCGTGCATTCCGGTCATCCGACGCCGGCCCCGTGGTCGAACGTACTGGCCAATCCGCACTTCGGGACGCTGATTTCGGAAAGTGGCGGTGCTTATACCTGGGCCGAGAACGCCCACGAATTCCGCCTGACGCCGTGGCACAACGACCCCCTGTGCGACCCCAGCGGCGAAGCGATCTACCTGCGCGACGAGGAAAGCGGCCGGGTGTGGTCGCCCACGCCCTTGCCGGCACCGGCGGATGCGGCCTACGCGATCCGTCACGGCTTCGGCTACAGCGTCTTCGAAACCCGCGTGGACGGCATTCACTCGGAGCTCACGGTGTTCGTGGCGGTGGACATGGCGGTCAAGTTCTCGCTGCTGAAGTTGACCAACGAGTCCGGCCGGCGGCGTTATCTCTCGGCCACCGGCTACGTGGAATGGGTGCTGGGCGACCTGCGCGAGAAATCAGCCATGCATGTGATCACCGAGATCGCGCCGCATAGCGGTGCGCTGTCTGCCCGCAACGCCTACAGCATCGACTTCCCGGGCCGCGTCGCCTTCTTCCATGCGGATGATGCGGTCGGCCTGAGTGCTGATCGCAGCGAGTTTATCGGTCGCCACGGCTCCCTGCGCAAGCCGGCGGCCATGCAGCGCACCGGGCTGTCGGGCCGGGTCGGCGGCGGGTTGGACCCCTGCGCGGCGATCCAGTCGGGCTTCGAACTGGCTGCCGGCCAGACGCGGGAAATCGCTTTCCGCCTCGGTGCCGCTGGCGACGCGCAGGAGGCTGACCGCCTGGTCGCACGTGTCCAGGGCGTTGGCGAAGCGCACCGGGCCCTCGATGCGGTGCATGCCTATTGGCGCCGCACGCTCGGCGCCGTGCACATCGAAACGCCCGACCCCGCGGTCGATGTCCTGGTCAATGGCTGGTTGATCTACCAGGCGCTGGCCTGCCGGCTATGGGCGCGCGGCGGTTATTACCAGTCGGGCGGCGCCTTCGGTTTTCGCGACCAGTTGCAGGACGTGATGGCCCTGGTCCATGCCGAACCTGCCCGGGTCCGTGCCCATCTGCTGCTGTGCGCCAGCCGCCAGTTCGTCGAGGGCGATGTCCAGCACTGGTGGCATCCGCCGATGGGGCGGGGGGTGCGCACCCATTGTTCCGACGACGCCCTGTGGCTGCCGCTGGCGGTGTGCCGGTATGTCGTGGTGACCGGCGATGCCGGCGTGCTCGACGAGACAGTGCCGTTTCTCGAAGGCCGCCCGGTCGATCCGGGGGAGGACTCCTATTACGACCAGCCGGCACCCTCAACCGAGGTCGCTAGCTTGTACGAGCATGGTGTGCGCGCCGTTCTGCGTGCCCTGCGCGTCGGTGCCCATGGCCTGCCCTTGATGGGGTCCGGCGACTGGAACGACGGTATGAACAAGGTGGGAATCGAAGGTAAGGGCGAGAGCGTCTGGCTGGGCTTCTTCCTGTATGCGGTACTCGGACACTTCGCCGGACTTGCCGAAGGCCGTGGCGATGCGGCCTTCGCCGCGCAGTGCCGGGACGAAAGCGCGCGTTTGCGCAGCAAGCTCGAAGAGCACGGCTGGGACGGGGAGGAGGGCGAGTGGTATCGCCGCGCCTACTTTGACGACGGCACGCCTTTGGGCTCCAACAGCAACGCCGAGTGCCGCATCGACTCGGTGGCGCAGAGCTGGGCGGTGCTGTCCGGAGCCGCAGCCCCCGCACGGGCGCGCATGGCGATGGAGGCCGTTGATACTTACCTGGTGAGTCGGGTCAATGGCGTGGTCCGACTCCTCGCACCACCCTTTGATACCTCGCCCCTGGCGCCCGGTTACATCCGTGGCTACGTGCCGGGCGTGCGTGAAAACGGTGGGCAATACACCCATGCGGCGGTCTGGGCCGCGATGGCCTTTGCCGAGTTGGGCGACGCGGAGCGCGCCTGGTCGGTGCTGGGACTGATCAATCCGGTTAACCACACCCGCTCGGTAGAAGGCGTGGCGGTTTACAAGCTGGAACCCTACGTCGTGGCGGCGGACGTTTATGCGGCGGAGCCTCACGTCGGACGTGGCGGATGGAGCTGGCACACCGGCGCTGCCGGCTGGCTGTACCGGCTGATCGTCGAATCACTGCTCGGGCTGCAGCGGGAAGGCGCCGCGCTGCGTCTGACCCCGCGTCTGCCTGCCGACTGGCCGGGATACACGATCCGTTACCGCTACGGGGAAACGGAGTTCCACATCAACGTCTCGCAGCAGACTACCACCGGTGCGGAGCACGAAGACTCGGGTCTGTTCGTGGACGGCATCGCGCAACACGATGGCAGGGTTCAACTGATCGATGACGGCCGGGTGCACCGGGTCCATTTGAGTCTGAAGGGCTGAAAGAGGCTAGCACCAGGCGTGTTGTGTTCGCTAGCGCACGGACGGTCGGGCAGCCGCCTTGTTAAGGTCGGGCCCCGGTATTCTGCATTCTGCAAGGAGACACTTTATGCCATCCACAAACCACTCCCATGCCACGTCCGCCGATGAGCGGGCGGGCGGGTGAGTCCGGCATGATCCGTGTTCGCGAGGGGCAGGCTCCAGGGCGTCTGGAACGGTCGGCGTTTTCGGAGCGCTTCCGGGCCTCTTTCGCCGACCGGGCCTTCAGGGAGGAGGATGAAGCCCTGGCGCGGCTGGAGGAGATCGCCTGGCGGGCTTATGTGGAGGGGCGCAAGTCACTCTCTCAGCAGATGGCCGGGCCTGATTACGCAGATCCGGCTCAGTCCCTGTCGGCGGAATGGGTGGCGGACCGGCAGCGCATCGAGGCAGCGCAGGTGCGCCAGGCCGACCCGGCGAGCCTTTCCCGGGTCTTGCTGGTGTGCGGATCGGCGCGCAACGATGGGTCCTGTGCCAGCGAAATGTCGAAGAGTTTCCGCTTGGTAGAGATCGCCCGGGACTTGCTGGATAAGACCGGCATCGTCACCGATGTGCTCGATCTGAGCCTGCTTACCTCCGAATACGGCCGCAAGATTCATCCCTGCAAGGCCTGCGTGTCCACCGCGATGCCCTTGTGCCACTGGCCGTGCAGCTGTTACCCGAACCATGCCCTCGGGCAGACCAGCGACTGGATGGCCGAGATCTACGAGCGTTGGGCCGCAGCCCACGGGGTGATCATCGTCACGCCGGTGTATTGGTACCAGAGCCCCAGCCCCCTGAAGCTGATGATCGACCGGCTGGTGTGCGCCGATGGCGGCAACCCGGACCCGACGACCACCTCGGGCAAGGATGCGGACAAGGCAAAGGCACTGGAGATGGCGGGCTGGGACTATCCACAGCATCTGGCGGGGCGTGTCTATGGGGTGGTGGTCCATGGGGATGTGGCGGGCATCGAGGATTCCCGCCGCGGCCTGTCGGACTGGCTCGACTGGATGGGTTTCATCGATGCTGGTCCGTTGGCACGCCTGGACCGTTTCATTGGTTATTACGCGCCCTACGCTGATAGCCACCACACCCTGGACTGGGACGAGCCCATGCAGGAGGACGTGCGCAACGTGGCACGCGCGGTGGCCAGGGCGGTCGAGGAACTGAGGGCCGGAAGACTCCAAGCGGTGCAGCCCAGGCAGTCGCGTCCGCGCGCCAAGTGATCATGGAATTCAAGGACTACTACGCGATCATGGGGGTGGCGCGGGATGCGACCCAGGACGAGATCAAACGTGCCTATCGCCAACTGGCGCGCAAGTATCATCCCGACGTCAGCAAGGTGCCCGATGCGGAGAGCCGTTTCAAGGAGCTCGGAGAGGCCTACGCGGTGCTGAAAGACCTGGAGAAGCGGGCCGCCTACGATCAACTGGGGAGCGACTGGAAAGCCGGCCAGGACTTTCGGCCACCGCCGGGCGGAAGCGCGGGCTTCGAGTTCTCGGATGGCCCGTCCGGAGCGGCCGAAGACAGTGATTTCAGCGATTTCTTTGCGTCGCTCTACGGTCGCCGTGCCCACGGCGGGCATCGTACTGGCGGTGGTTTTCACGCCCGCGGTCAGGACCACCACGCCCGTGTGCAGATCGATCTGGAAGATGCCTATACCGGAGCGACTCGCAGCCTTGTCTTGCAAATGCCGGAGGCGGACGAGCAAGGGCATGTGCGCCTTCGCAAGCACACCCTCAATGTGTCGATTCCCCGTGGCATCCGCGCCGGGCAACACATTCGACTGGCCGGGCAGGGCATGCCCGGATTAGGGCAAGGGCCCGCTGGGGATCTTTACCTGGAAGTGGAGTTCTCGCCACATCCACACTATCGCGTCGAGCAGCGGGACGTCTATTTCGATTTGCGCGTTGCACCCTGGGAGGCCGCATTGGGGGCGCAGGTGAAAGTACCGACCCCGAGCGGAGCGGTGGAGGTCAAGGTTCCACCGAATGCGGTCGCCGGCCGTAAGCTGCGCCTGAAGGGCCGCGGTATTCCCGGCTCCACGCCAGGAGATTTCTATGCCGTGCTGCAGATTGCGCTGCCACCGGCCGACAGTGAGGCGGCCCGGGCGTTCTATACCGAAATGGCCAAGCAGTTCCAATTCTTTGACCCGCGATCTGTAGCTGGAGTCTGAAAATGGACGACGAGAAGATGCTGCCCCAAGCCAGTGTAACGATCCTCGAAGAGCAGACCGGGCTGACCTTGATCGAGCTCTGCCGTGCTTGCGCAGTGCGCGCCGACAGCATCGTCGAGCTGGTGGACGAAGGGGTGCTGACTCCGCTGGGGCGAGAGCCTCATCGCTGGCGTTTTACAGGCGTGCATTTGCGCCGGGCCACGGTCGCCCTGCGGCTGCGGCGTGATCTCGGACTCAACCTGGCCGGCGCGGCGCTGGCCCTACAACTGCTGGATGAGGTGGATGCCCTGCGGGAACGTCTGCGAGTGCTGGGTGCGCTTTGACTGACGGCAAATGACAGCCGGAATTGCTGCTCTGTTCGTTAGCGTACGGAATCTCCCGGGCGATTGGCGCAGCATGAACACTTGCCGTGTCCAGTCACCGATCCGTTGGACCAGGCGCCGCTTTCCATAAGATTTCCGGAGTCCTTTGGCGATGACGGAATAACGTGAGGGACAGGAACATGACCAATGTACGTCGTAATTTTCACAAGCTCATTCTCGTGACGGCCGCCTCGTTCGCCCTTGGGGGCTTCGGTGCTCCTGCTTTTGCCGCGACCGCAGAGGATCTGAACAAGGATGCGGCCCAGGCGTTGCAGTTGCTGTACAAGGCCAACCCGATTGCCGAGAGCATTTCAAAGAAGGCACGGGCGATCCTGGTGTTTCCGAAGGTCATCAAGGCGGGGCTGGTGTTTGGCGGCAGCTACGGTGAAGGTGTCTTGATGAAGGGCTCCACCACCGCGGGCTACTACAACACCGTATCTGCTTCGTGGGGCTGGCAGGCGGGTGCCGAATCCTATGGTTATGTGGTCTTCCTGATGAGTGACAAGGCCGTGCACTACCTGGACAAGTCGCAAGGCTGGGAAATCGGCGTTGGTCCCAGCGTGGTGGTGGTGAATGAAGGCGCTGCCAAGAATCTGTCCACCTCGACCCTCAAGGACGACGCCTATGCGTTCATCTTCGATCAGCAGGGCCTGATGGCCAGCCTCAGCATCGAAGGCACGAAGATCTCCCGAATCAAGCGCTGATCCGGTTCAGCAAAAATCCGATCACGGCAGCGGAGTGCCCCGTCTTTCCGGGGCGCTCCGCTGCCGTTGCAATATCCGAATGGGGAATATGGGATGAGGGCTGTCCACCTGAATGTGGCCAACATCGGTGCGGGAACGGCCGACCTGGCTGCGTACCGTGCAGCGAAGGCTGCGTGAGTCAGCGTGCTGACCTGCGGCAACAGATGGGAGAGCGATCATCCTAGATGCGGCCCAACAGCAGCAGGATCACCAGGATCACCACCACCAGGCCAAGCCCGCCGCTGGGGTAGTAACCCCAGCTCCGGCTATGCGGCCAGCTGGGCAAGGCGCCGACCAGCAGCAGGATCAACACGATCAGCAGTACGGTTCCGATGGACATTTGATGTCTCCTTGGGCGAGTAATGAGGGTATTTCGATCCTACTCACCCGCGGAGTGTCGTCTGTGCGCAATCGAACATGCCTTGAAAGCTCCCGGTTGTGTACGTCAACAGACAGACTCCCGCTACAACGTCCTGTAGCTTGAATCCATCCGGGCCACGGGGACCTCAGGTTTTCCCGCAGCGACGGAACGGTATGCCGGGCTCTCCTTGAAAGTGCGACATATCCCGCCTTGCAAGTTGTCGAGGAGTCCTATCATGAAAAGTACCCATAAACTGACCTTTTGCGCTGTTGCCACGACACTGTTACTGGGTCTGAGCGCCTGTTCCGGAATGTCGGCGCGGGACAAGAGCACTGCGGTGGGGGCCGGTATCGGTGCCGTCGGTGGCGCGGTGCTGACTGGTGGCAGCACGGCCGGAACGATTGGCGGCGCGGCGGTTGGCGGGATCATCGGCCACGAGATCAAGAAATAGGGGACATGCCAGGTGCGGACATGATCGAATCCCTTCTCCTCACTGCAGCGCGCATTTCCACGTTCTCCCCGCAGCGGCGCTTGACCAGTGCCAGCGGCTTTTTCTTCGAGCGGGACGGCCAGCTGTTCCTCGTGACCAGCCGTCACGTGCTGTACGACGAGCCGACCGGTCATGCCCCGACCCGGATCGAGATCGAGCTGCACATCGACCCGGCCAACATCGCCGCGTCCACCGGGTTTTCCATTCCCCTGTACCAGGCGGGCCGTAGCGTCTGGCGGCAGGGGACGGATGCGGCAGGCAAGATCGACGTGGCGGTGATCCCCATCGAACGCGGTGCGCTGCCGCCCTATACGTTTTACCGCGCCTTCACGCCGCGGCATTTGCTGGGGCAGTTCGAGCTGGTGGAGGTCGGGACGGCCTTGCTGATCCTCGGCTTTCCCCTTGGCTTCCACGACACCCTGCACCATATTCCGGTGGTCCGTCATGGGATCGTCGCCTCGTCCTTCGGCCTGCGCTTTCAGGGGCAAGGCTATTTCCTGACCGATGCCCGGACCCACCGGGGCAGCAGCGGTGCGCCGGTGGTCATGCGGATCGCCAGACCGGATACCGGACGGGAGGATCTGCCGTGGATCTTGCTGGGTGTCCATTCGGGAAGGTTCGACGTCGGCCCACGGGACTTGAAGGACGACGAAATGCTCGGCCTCAATAGCGCGTGGTACGCGGACATCCTGCTCACCTTGACGGCGACCTGACGCCGGCCCGAGCGTCTTTCGAGTGGGGGCGAACGATGCCGGGGTGAGGGAGTCCGAAAGGGGTCCGGTTCGTTCTCCCTTCGGATCTCGCGGGCGCTTTCCGCCTACGGTCCGGTTCGCGTAGCGCCACAGGAGTCCGCCATGTCCGCCCGCACTTTCGACACCCTTCGTGACTTCGAAATTGGTTCTGGCCGCAGGGGGCGCCTCCATTCGCTGCCGGCACTGGAGGCCACTGGATTTCCTCACCTGGGCCGCCTGCCGGTTTCCCTGCGCATCATGCTCGAATCCCTGCTGCGCAACCTCGATGGCAAGCGCATCACCGAAGCCCACGTGTGCCGCCTGGCCGGTTGGCAGGCCCTGGCAGAACGCAGCGAGGAGATTCCCTTCGTGGTGGCCCGCATCGTGTTGCAGGACTTCACCGGCGTGCCGCTAATGTGCGATCTGGCCGCCATGCGCGGAGTGGCGCAACGCTTCGGCAAGGACCCGGGGATCATCGAGCCGAGGGTGCCGGTGGATCTGGTGGTCGATCACTCGGTGCAGGTGGACCATTTCCGCGAAGCCGATGCCCTCGACCTCAACATGCGTCTCGAATTCCGCCGCAATGCAGAGCGCTACCGTTTCATCAAGTGGGGCATGCAGGCCTTCGACAGCTTCCGCGTGGTACCGCCGGGAATCGGCATCGTGCATCAGGTGAACCTGGAATACCTGGCCCGTGGTGTGATCCGCCAGGGCGACCTGTATTACCCCGACACCCTGGTCGGCACCGATTCCCACACCACCATGATCAACGCCCTCGGCGTGGTTGGGTGGGGCGTCGGGGGCATCGAGGCGGAAGCCGGCATGCTCGGCCAGCCGGTGTACATCCTTACCCCGGACGTGGTCGGTGTGCACCTTGCCGGCCGCCTGCGGGAGGGTGTCACTGCCACCGACCTGGTGCTGGCGGTCACCGAGATGCTGCGCAAGGCCCGGGTGGTTGGCAAGTTTGTAGAATTCTTCGGCGACGGCACCGCCTCTCTGAGCCTGCCGGACCGGGCCACCCTCGCCAACATGGCACCGGAGTACGGCGCGACGATGGGCTTCTTTCCACCTGACGAAGCCACCGCCGCCTATCTCACCGCGACCGGGCGTAGCGACGAGGAGGTGGAGGCTTTCGTCAGCTACTACCAGGCTCAGGAGTTGTTCGGCATCCCGCGGACCGGCGAGATCGACTACAGCGTGCAACTGGAACTGGACCTCGCCACCGTGGTGCCCAGCGTGGCCGGCCCCGGGC
>Ga0265332_10001516_pt1 | contig 12899 bp, 7 predicted proteins | sample 41926metaG_FD_202084 | JGI IMG/M metagenome (GOLD analysis project Ga0265332, IMG submission 202084) | Rhizosphere microbial communities from Carex aquatilis grown in University of Washington, Seatle, WA, United States - 4-19-26 metaG | ecosystem: Host-associated > Plants > Roots > Rhizosphere >...
CCGCCTGCACCGGCGCCGTCGCGGCCACCCGGCCCCCGGCACCGCGCCCGATCGTCACCGCCGCGCTCGACGCGATCGGCGGCGAGGCGCGCGTGCGCGCGATCCGCGACGTCCACATCAAGACGGTCGGTAGCTGGTCGTCGGTGGAGGCCTCGGAGCGCCCCGAACCACCGTGGAACATCAACTACGATCAGACCGAGCAGTGGCTCGACTTCGAGCGCGGCGCGTGGCGCGAGGACGGCCAGTTCCTCTCGATCTCGCGCGGCGCGTGGGCCCCGTTCGGAGCCGTCGCGGCCGACGGGGTCGCGCTGACCCGGTTCAACGGCGAGACCAAGCCCGGCGGTCCCGTGACCCTCGCCGACGGCGCCGAGCAGCTGCTGTACCAGCCGTACCGTCTCCTGCTCGCGGCGCTCGACGCCACCGATCTGCGCAGCGAGGGCGACGAGGTGCTCGCCCACCAGCCGAACCAGATCGTCGCGTTTCACCACGATGGCCTGCCGATCCGGCTGTGGATCGACGCCCGCACCCACCGCCTGACCGCAGCCGAGATCGTCCACGCGATGCCGGATGACGCGTTCTGGCGGATCCGCGGCGACGTCCACGATCGCCTCGTGGTCTCGCAGTGGGTGCGGGAGCCGTCGGGACTGTGGTTCGCGCGCCAGTACGATCTGATCCGCGAGTCCGTTCCGTATCACACGTTCGCGATCACGTCGGTCGAGACCAACGTCGCGACGCCCGTCGTGTTCGCGATCCCCGACGACATCCGCGCCGCGTATCCGGCGACCGCGCGCGGGCCGGGATCGACGCCCGCACCCGGCGAGCAGCCGATCACGGAGCTCGCGCCCGGGGTATGGCTCGCACCGGCGCGCCGCAACGGGCTCCTGGTGGCGCAACCCGGCGGCGCGGTCCTGGTCGATGCGCCGATCTCCGAGGTCTACGTCGGACGCGAGCTCGACGAGGTCCAGCGCCGGTTCGGCACGCCGGCGGCGGCGGTCATCCTCACCGATCACATCATCCCCGAGCTATCGGGCGTCCGCGAGGCCGCGGCGCGCGGGGTCGCGATCCGCACGCTCGACGCGAATCGCGACTTCGTCGCCGGCCTTTTGGCGGCGCCGCACACCCTCGCGCCGGACGCGCTGGCGCGATCGGGCCGCCGCGCCGCGGTCGAGGCGATCGCCGCGCGCAGCGCGCTCGGTACCGGCGCCACGCGCATCGAGCTGATCCCGATGCGCACCACGCTCGGTGAACGCGTGCTGCTGGTGTGGCTGCCGAGCGCGCGGCTACTGTGGGTCGCGAACATGCTCGACCCCGACGGCAGCGGCCACGCGAACCCGAGCCGGCTCGCCGAGCTGGACGACGTCGTGAAGCGCGAGCACGTCGACGTCGATCGAGTCGTCGGCGCGCAGCTCGCTCCGACCCCGTGGCCCAGCCTGCACCCGGCGCAGCCCGCCGGGCGCTGAGCGGGCGCGGCGTCGCGTCACACCACCGGCGGGACCATCGCCTCGATCAGGTGCGGGCCGGGCTCGGCGAGCGCGCGGCGCAGCTGGGCGACCAGCTCGTCGGCGGTGGTCGCGCGCTCGGCCGACATCCCCATGCTGCGGGCGAGCGCGACGAAGTCGAGCGCCGGGCGCGCCAGGTCGAACATGTCGCGCGCCCTGGGGCCGCCGGCGCCGGCGCCGACCCGCTGCAGCTCGAGCCGGAGGATCGCGTACGCGGCGTTGTGGTAAATGACGGTGGTGACGTCGAGCCGCTCGCGCGCGATCGTCCACAGCGCCTGGGGGGTGTACATCGCGCTGCCGTCGGCCTCGAGGCAGACCACCCGGCGGCCCGGGCTGGCGACCGCCGCGCCGAGCGCCAGCGGCATGCCGATGCCGATCGAGCCGCCGGTCAGGGTGAGCCAGTCGTGGCGCGGCGCGCCCGCGGTGGAGGTCGGCAGGAACAGCGACGACGTGTGGGCCTCGTCGACGACGATCGCGTGCTCGGGCAGCAGCGCGCCGATCGCGAGCGACGCGGCCTCGACGGTGAGCGCGCCGGTCGGCAGCGCGGGTCGGTGCGCGGCGGCCACCGGCGGCGCGGCCGGAGCGCCCAGCCGATCGGCGAGCGCGGCGAGCGCGCCGACCACGTCATCGCCGCCGGCCGCGAGCCGGTGCACGGCGCAGCCGGCGGGCACCAGCTCGCTCGGCTTGCCGGGATAGGCGAAGAACGACACCGGAGCGGGCGTGTCGACCAGGATCACGTGGCGGTACGGCGCGAGCCGGGCCGCGGCCTGCTCGGCGAAGTACGGCAGGCGATCGAGCGCGGGCAGCCCCGCGCCGCGCTCCAGCCGGGCCGGGAAGGTCTCGCACAGCATCGCGGCGCCGGTGGCGGCGGCGATCCGCGCGGCAGCGACCAGGCCGGGCTCGCGCAGCGCACGGCCGCCGAGGAACAGCACCGCCGGCTCGCCGGAGCGCAGCACCGCGGCGAGCTCGCCGAGGATCGCGTCGGGCACCGCGAGCGGCGCCGGCGGCGGGCGGGCCGCAGCGACCGCGGCGCCGTCGCCCCACGACACGTCGGCCGGCAGCACCAGGGTCGCGATCCCGCCCGGCGGTCCGAGCGCGGCGGCGACCGCGTCGGCGGCGTCGCCGGCAAGATCGCGGCTCGAGCGCGACGCGCGGTACCAGCCGGACACGCTGCGCGCCGCGGTCTCGATGTCGGACTCGAGCGGCGCGTCGAACCGCTTGTGGTACGTGGCGTGGTCGCCGACGATCGCGACCACCGGCGACCGGGCGCGCCGGGCGTTGTGCAGGTTGGCCAGCCCGTTGGCCAGCCCGGGGCCGAGGTGGAGCAGCACCGCAGCGGGCCGGCCGGACATCCGGGCATAGCCGTCGGCGGCGCCGGTCGCGACGCCCTCGAACAGCGCGAGCACGCCGCGCATCTCGGGGGCGTCGTCGAGCGCGGCGACGAAGTGCATCTCGGAGGTTCCGGGGTTGGCGAAGCAGACCTGGACGCCGGCGTCGACCAGGGTCTGGAGCAGGGCGCGCGCACCGTTCATCGCGGCGCATGCTACCCCGGCGCGCCGTGCCGCGGGCCGGAAGGCCCCTATCTGTGACCGAAGATCGCCTTGGGGATCATGCAGTGGATGCCCTTGCGGACGTCGACCACCTGGCTCACCCGGCAGTCGACCGCGATCGACGCCAGCGAGTACGCCTCGTACCGGGTCAGGCCCTTGCCTTCGACCAGGAAGTCGATGGTCTCGCGCAGCGCGCTGGTGAACGCCTTGTTGAGGTCCTCGTCGAACCCGACCAGGATGTAGTGCGTCGGGGTCTCGATCCGCGGCCAGCCCAGCTTCATGTCCTTGTGGACGATCGGCTGGAGCTCGATCTCCTCGAACGAGCACTCGAGCGCGGTCAGGTTGACCTCGCCGTTGCCCTGCGCGCAGTGCGAGTCGCCGGTCCAGATCAGCCCACCGGCCTGGAACACCGGGAAGAAGATCGTCGAGCCCGCGGTCAGCTCGTTGATGTCCATGTTCGAGCCGTTCTTCCACGGCCGCAGCGAGCTGACCGGCGCGAGCTTGTCGTCCTTGACCCCACCCTTGCGCGGCGACGGATCGTCGGGATCGATGCCGACTGCCAGGGTGCCCGGGAACGGCCGGACCGGGATCGTGATGCCCGGCTTGAACACCGTGGTGTGGGTCTTGTTGTCGATGTCGAAGTAGCGGACGAAGCCGTCGGGGAAGTCGCCGGGCAGCGCGCCGATCGTCGGGAAGTCCTTGCCCGGCAGGTTGAAGTTGGTGCCGACCTTCTTGGGGACGATCTTGAGGATCCGGATCTCCAGCACGTCGCCGGGCTCGGCGCCGGTCACGAAGATCGGCCCGGTCAGCGAGTGCGGGCCGCCGCCCGGGTTGGCCTTGCGCAGCGCGACGATCTGGTCCATCTCGACGTCCTTGTGGATCTGATCGCGGGCGTGCATCAGGGTCTCGATCGACACCGTGTCGCCGGACTCGATGGTGAGCCGCGGCTTGTCCCTGGGGTCGAGCCAGCCCCACGCGACGTCGTCGGGCGAGGCCTTGAGCACGTGGTGCTTGCCGGCGAGCGCCGGGCGGACCCAGACGACGGACGAGGCGGCGAACGACGCAGCAAACGAGGCGATGGCGAGCAGGGCGCAACGAGCAGCGGGGGCCATGGACGCTCCTTTGGGGGCGAGCCCCGACGCTACTCCAGAGTTGTTTCCGTGGGACAGCCGGCGGGTTACCGGCGCGACCCGCCCGGCTACAGCGGCGGGGTCGGCGTCCGCGGCGGGACGGCCTTGCGCGGTCCCCGGGCGCGCCGCTCGGGCCGGCGCGGTGCCTCGGACGGCGCGTCGTGCGATTGCGCGAGACCGTGCTGGCCCCGGATCCGGTCCAGCAGGACCTGCGCCAGCCGGTGCTGCTCCTCCAGCCGCTCCGCGGCGTCCGGGATCGCCTCGATGCTCTGGATCAGCAGCAGCCAGTCATTGCCGTACTGCAGGTACTTGATCTTGAGCGACTTCTCGTCGCGATAGTAGTCCTCGCGCTTCTGGAACACCCGGACGATGAAGTACATCACCGTCGAGGCCGACGCGGTCACCACGCCCTGGGCGACCTGGCCGAGCAGCACCGCGACCAGGCCCGCCATCAGGATCGCGAAGCCGACCCCGACGCACGCGATCCACAGCCGGTGCGAGCTGTCGATCTGTGCCGACAGCTGGCGATACTCGTCGTCGAGGTGCTTGCGGTAGAACTCGAACGTCTGGCGCACCTGCTGGAAGAACTCGCCGCTCTCCTTGAACATCCGCGACGAGCCGAGGTCGGCGGCGCGGAAGAACCCGGACGCGACCGACGCCGACGCCAGGGTGTTCGCGCCGCGCAGCCGGGCGACCGGCTGGGCCACCGGCCGGACCGCCGGCCTGCGAGCCTCGCTAAGATCCGGAATTCGCTGGACAATTGTCGGGGACTGGTCGCTCGCCGTCGTGGGCTCCCACAGGCAGCCGCGCAGGTCATCCTCCAGCGCGCGCATGTCGGGGTAGCGCTGCTCCGGGTCGCGGCGCAAGCAGCGCAGGATCACGGCGTCCATGCCGAGCACGATGCCGGCGAGCGGCGGGCGGAGCTCGGGCGCATCGACCGACGCCGCGCGCATCCGCTCGCGGACATCCGGGAACGGCGGCCGGCCCATGACCAGGTGATAGAGCACCGCCCCGACCTGGTAGACGTCGGTCCGGGGATCGCCGTTCTGGCCGCCGCGGAACTGCTCGGGCGCCATGTAGAGCGGCGTGCCGAGCAGCAGCTTGCGGTCGGCGGCCGCCGCGGGGTCGGCGTCGGCGGCCAGCAGCTTGGCGACGCCGAAGTCGAGCACCTTGACCCGCTCGCCGCCCACGACCTCGGCGTCGCGCACGACGAACAGGTTCTGCGGCTTGATGTCGCGATGCACGATGTCGGCGTCATGCGCCGCGACCAGCGCGTTGCACACCTGGCGCATCAGCCGCGCGGCCTCGATCGGATCGAGCCGGCCGCGGCGGCGCAGCCGGTCGCCCAGGTTCTCGCCCTGCAGGAGCTCCATGAGCAGGTACGCCACGCCGTCCTGCGCGAGGTCGTAGTCGAACACGGTCGCGATGCCGGGGTGGTGGATCTGGCTGGCGGCGACCGCCTCGTTGAAGAACCGCTGGACCATGGCCGGCGAGCCGGACCGGCGCAGGATCTTGATCGCGACCTCGCTGCCGATCGACTTGTGGACCGCGCGATAGACCACGCTCGTACCGCCCTTGCCGAGTACCTCGGCGAGGCGATAGTTCCCGAACTCCTTTCCGACGAGTGACGTGTCGTCCAACGACATCGGCTCCCCCAGTAGACAGGATACGGCCCGATCGGCGCCGCGGCCACCCGATGCCTCGACGGTGGCTCGACGAGCAAGGTAGTCCCGGCAACGACACAATCAACCGTTCCAGAAGCTGTATGCTGGTCTGCAATTCGCAGCGACAAGATGGGGATTTTGGGCCGGTGACGCAGCATCGCGCGGCAGCCCGCGACCCCAGCTACGGCACCAGCTCCTGCAGGAACGCCATCCCGTCGGCTCTGTTGCTGACCAGTCCGCCCACGAGTCGGGCGATCTGCTGCGCCATCGGCCTGCCGTCCCTGGCGAGCTTGCCGAGCCCGGGCTCGGCGGCGGCGCGCCCCTTGTCGGCCCGGGCCACCACGACGACCGCCGCCGCGGCGACCAGCCGCCGCATCGCGTGGGTCTCGGCGTCGCCGAGGATCTCGGCGAGCTGGTCCGGGGTGCGAGTCCGGGCATAGCCGGCGGCCAGCGCGGGCAGCATCGCGGCGCGAACGTCGTGCGAGGCGTCGTCGATCAGCGGCTCGAGCAGCTGAACGCCTGCCGCGGCGTCGCGCTCGACCAGGCCGATCGCGGCGGCGGCGGCCTGGGCGCGCTCGCGCTCGGCCCGCGATCCGAGCGCCCGGTGCAGCCGGCCGATCACCGCGTCGCGGGCGGCGACCCGCGCGATCGTGGTCAGCGCGAGCTGCGACAGCTCGGGGTCCGGATCGCGCACCGCGAGTGCGAGCATGCGCTCGAGCAGCGCCGGATCCAGCTTGTCCTTCTGCGCCGCGAGCCGCTCGAGCGCGGCCTTGCGCACGCTCGGATCGAAGTCGGCGAGCGCGGCCGACAGCGTCGCCGCGGCGCGCTGACCCGACACCAGCGCCGCGTCGACCGCCTCGATCCGGACCCGGGACGAGCCGTCGGCGACGGCCTGGCCGATCAGCTCACCCGCGCCGACCTGGCGCGCCGCGCGGACCAGCGCGAGCTTCTCGGCCTCGTCGCCGCGCTCGAACATCCGGGCCAGCGCCGCGGCGGCGGTCTTCGGCGCGTCGCCGCCGAGCCCGCCGACCGCCCGGATCGCGATCAACCGGACGTCGCGGTCCGGATCGTCGAGCAGCTGGACCAGCGCCTCGTTGACCGCGCCCCGGCCGCCCCGGGCCGCCGCCAGCGCCAGCACGCGGGCGGCATCGCCGCGGATCGCACCGTCGGGATCGCGGGCGAGCTTGACCGCGATCGCCGCGCCGTTCTTGACCGGATCGGGGCCGTTGGCGAAGCACGACATCACCAGCCGGCGGACCTCGGGCGCGGTGTCGTCGGCGGACCGCGCGAGCCGGCCGCGCGCGTCGGCGCTGCCGGCGAGCGTGGCGTTGCACAGGCCCTCGACCCCGAGCGGGTGCAGCGCCGGATCCTCGGTCAGGTGGGCGGCCTGGTACAGGTACTCGATCACCGCGGCCGGCTTCTTGCGGGCGAGGTGGGCGAACACCTTGACGGCGTCGCGCCGCGGCCGGCCCTTCTCGCGCCACAGCTGGGCGATGCCCTCGACCGCGACGCCGAGGCTGCCGCCGCTCTCGGCGCTGGTCGCCAGGCCCTGCGCCGCGCCGATCCGCACCGCGTAGCTCTCGGCCTTGGCCATCTTCGACAGCCGGTCCTGGTACACCCGGCCCGCCTTGCCCGCCGCCGCCGCGGCCGCGGCCCGGACGTCGGGATCATCCTCCTTGAGCAGGCGATCGAGCGCGTTCTGGGCCGCCTCCTTGGCCGACGGCGCGACCTCGCCCCACGCCAGCGCCGCGGCGACCCGCAGCGGCTTGTCGACCTTCTTGTCATCGAGCAGCGACGCCAGATCGCCGCCGGCGCGCACCGGATCGACCCGGGCGTACAGCGGCAGCGCGGCGGCCTTGACCACCGGCGACTTCGAGCCGTACGCGTCGTGGGCGGCCTCGACCAGGTTGCCGACCCGGGGCAGCGGATCGACGTCGCGCAGGAGCTCGATCGCGAACACCCGGGCGTCGACCGGCGCGCGCTCCTGCGCGATCAGCCCGGTCAGCGCGGTGGCCGCCGCCTCGGGCTCCTTGGCGAGCGCGGCGCGGGCGTGGGCCTTGGCGCGCTCGCGCTGCGGCGGCGATGCCTCGGGGTCGGCGAGCACGCTGATCGCGTTGGCCACCGACGGCGCGTCGTCGGCCGCGCCCGCCGAGACCTCGACCAGGAGCTCGCGGCGCGCGGCCGGATCGGGGCCCTGTGCCAGCGCCTCGGCGAACAGCGCGCGGCCGCGATCGCCCAGGCTGCGCACCGACGCGAACGCGATCCGCCGCAGCTCGGAATCGGCCGAGGTCAGCGCCCGGGCCAGGGTCTCCTGGTAGACGTCGCCCCGGCGCTGCGCCGCGCTGCCGGCGGCCGCGACCGCCGCGCGCTGGACCGCAGGCGACGGCGTCTTCAGCGCGGCCTCGACCAGCTGGACCTCGGCCGGCGTGCCGCGCGCGATCGGCCGCAGCGCGGTGAGCAGCTCGGCGAGATCCTCGGGATCCTTGGCCGCCTTGCGCAGCGCCTCCAGCGTCGCCTCGTTGCCGGTGGTCGCGTAGTCGACCAGGCCGGCCAGCTCGGGCGCCATCACGCGGGGCAGCTCGTCGCTCCACGCAGCGCGGCGCGCGCCCAGATCGCGGTCGTCGATCCGGTTCCAGGCGTCCGGCGCGACCATGGCGCGGGTCAGCCCGGTGTCCGCGATCTCGTCGCCGAACCCGCCGGGCAGCCAGAAGAACGCGTGCAGCCCGGCGCGGCCGCCGCGCACCACGACGTGGTCGCCGCCTGGGCCGGGCGACAGCGCGAAGTACACCCGGCCGTGCATCGCGAACCAGATCAGGATCAGGATCGCGATCGGCACCGCCGCGATCGCGGCGGCGATGGTCAGGTAATAGCGCTTGGAGCGCTCGACGACCAACGCCTCCTCGGGGGTGGCCGCCGCGATCCCCTCGCTGCGCAGCTTGTACAGCTCGCCGAGCGACAGCCGGCCCTTGCTCGCGGTCTTCGAGCCCAGCAGGTCGAACGCCTGGCGGGCCGCCGCGCGCGCCGGCGCGGTCAGCTCCTTGACCCGGTGGACCAGCACCTCGTGGCGCAGCATCCAGGTCGCGCCGCCCGGATCGCCGCGCGCCACCACGCCGCGGGCCTCCAGCACGCCGAACGCGTGGTGGGCGAACCCGGCGTCGAGGTTGATCCGGCGCACGATCTGATCGGTGGGGTGCGGCCCCGGCCCGCCGGACGCGAGCTCGGCGCACAGCCGCAGCGCCGAGCGCTCGTTGCCCGTGGCCTTGCACGCGTCGTGCAGCCACGCCGACTCCAGCTCGCCGGCGCCGCCGATCTTGGCCAGCCCGGCCGCGCTGGAGATCCGCAATTCGCGCATCGCGAGCCCGGCGATCTGGAGGTCCGCCGGCAGCACCGGGCGGCCACGGCCGATGCCCTGGACCACGGCGTCGGCGAGCGCCGGATCGGCGGCGACGCCGGAGTACGCCAGCACGCGATCCAGGATCTGGCTCGCCGCGGCGGGCGACAGCCGGCTCAGCTCGTAGCGCGTCGACGGCGGGAACAGCGAGCCGGTGCGCTTCTCCAGCGCGCCGAGCACGTTCATCCGCTCGCTGGCGCACGCGAACAGGAACCGCGCGCGGCCGGCCGACCGGCTGACCACCCGCGCGAACAGGTCGGACAGCTCGGCGGTCGCGCGATCGTCATTGCACAGCAGGTCGACGTCGTCGACGATGAACACGAACTGCTGGCCGGGCACCGCGGCCGCCACCGCGCGCGCCGCGAACATCGCCGCCGGCTCGTTCGCGGTCGGCTGAATCCCGTACGCCGACAGCCCCGTGGCGAAGCTCACGGCCGGCTGCGCCAGATCTTCGCAGGCCAGCGCGACCGTTCCGTGATCGCGCAGGTGCGGGATCAGGCCGGCGCGGATCAGCGAGGTCTTGCCGACCCCGGGCTCGCCGAACAGCAGGCCGGCGCGGAACCCGTCGCCGGTGACCAGGCGAGCCAGGTCATCGCGTTCGGTCTCCCGACCGTGCCACACGTCACGTTCGGCCTCGCCGAATGCGTCGAGCCCCCGCAACGGCGACACCGTGCCTGGATAGGTCGCGATCGCCACGTCCTCGCCGCCGAGCTGCGGCGTATGCTCGACGCATGGCGGGCCGCATCGCCGCGCGAAGCGCCGTCGCCGGGGTCACAGTCTCCGTCGCGGTGTCCGCCGCGCTGGGGGGAGCCGCGGCGATCGCGGGCTGTGGCGCCCGCGCGCCCGCGGGCCCGCCGGTGCCCGCCGGCGACGAGATCGCGCTGTACCGCGATCGCGCCGTGATCGCCCAGCGCGTCGAGCTGGACGCGCCGCGCGCCGGGCCGGTGGCGCGCGAGATCCGCCTGCCCGCCGGCATCGACCCCACCGCCGTCCAGGTGCTGGATCGCGGCGGACTGTCGGCGATCCAGCTTCGCCTCGCCGCCGCCGTCGAGCTCGCTGCCACCGCCCCGCGCGCCGGCCGGTTCGCGGTGACGCTCGGCTACGTCACCGACCGCCTGGCCTGGGATGCGGCGTACACGATGACCACCACGGCCGCGCGCGACCGCGCGACCGTGCGCGGCGCGATCGCGATCCGCAACACCACCGGCGTCGCGCTCCGGGCCCGGACCTGGGTGGTCGATACCGAGCTCGGCGCGTGGCGCGACGGCGGCGTCGAGCAGCTGCGCGCGGCGCTGCGCGGGGCGCCGGGTGCGGCCCGCGATGCCGCGCCGCGCGAGCTCGGCCGGCTGGCGCTCGGGGACGGCGAGACCCGGATCGAGCTGCTCGGCGTCGACCCGCCGCGCCGGCTGCGCTCGGTGCTGGTCTACGACCCGATCGGCGCCGGTCTCGACCACACCGGCGCGGTCCCGGTCGCGGACCCCGCGCTCGGCGCGTCGCGCGCACCGGGCGAGGTCAGCGAGAGCTTCGAGATCGCCCGCGATCCCGCGGCCTCGCGCGGCCTGCCGGCCGGGCTCGCCCGGCTGATCGAGCACCGCCCCGACGGCTCGGCGGAGCTGCTCGGCGAGGCCCGGCTGTTCGACGTCACGACCCGGGTCGCGGACGTCGACACCGTCGCGGTCGGCACCGCGCGCGGCGTCACCGGCCGCCGCGAGCGCCGCGACTTCGCCCGCGACGACGAGCTGCGCCGGTTCACCGAGGAGTTCCTGATCACGATCGACAACGCCCGTCCGCACCCGGTCGACGTCGTGCTGCGCGAGCACCTGTATCGCGGCCAGAACTGGACCCTCGCCTACCAGTCCGTGCCCGCGGTCAAGGAAGGGCCGCAGCAGATCGCGCTGCGCACCCAGGTGCCGGCGAGCGGCCAGGCGAAGGTGCTATACGTCGTCGTGTACACGTGGTGATCGCCGAGGTCGACCAGCTCACGATCCATTATGGCAAGCGCACGGCCGTCGACGGCCTGTCGCTCGCGCTCGACGCCGGGCAGATCGCGCTGATGCTCGGGCCCAACGGCGCGGGCAAGAGCACCACGCTGTCGGCGCTCGCCGGCGCGATCGTCCCGAGCGCGGGCACGATCCGGATCGCCGGCCAGGACGTCGCCGTCGCCCCGCGATCGGCGCGCGGCAAGGTCGGGTTCGCCGACCAGCCGCCCGCGCTGTACGAATTCTTCACCGTGGCCGAGCACGTCGGGTTCGTCGCCGAGGCGCGCGGCGCCGCGCGGGCCGACGCGATCGCCGTGCTCGAACAGCTCGGGCTGTCCCGGATCGCCGATCGACCGTGCCGCGAGCTGTCGTTCGGCATGCGCCAGCGGGTCGGCCTGGCCGCCGCGCTGGTCGGCCCGGTCGAGCTGGTGCTGCTCGACGAGACGCTCAACGGGCTCGACCCCCACGCGATCCGATCGGCGCGGGCCACCCTGCGCGCTGCCGCCGACCGCGGCGCGGCGATCCTGATGTCGACCCACCTGCTCGGCGTCGCCGAGCGGATGTGCGACCGGATCCTGCTCATGGACAAGGGCAAGCTGATCGCCGACCGGCGGGGACCCGAGCTGACCGCGCTGATCCAGGGCGGCCCCACCGCGGTCGAGGACTTCTACATCTCGCTGATCGCCGACGAGGGCCCGACCTAGTGACCTTGCAGCCCAGCTCGATCGCGTCGGGCCGCTCATCCGAGCCGGCTCTCTTCCGGCGGATGGCATTTTGTCCTTGTCCTTTAGATACCAATATGAGACCAATCGAGACCAATCTGGAACCTGACTCCCCTCGCGAAGGAGTGCTTACATGTCACTACATACGATGCACGCATTCGTCAGATTGGTTGCTTCAGGATTACTTGTCGGTGCCACGCTTCTGATCGCTCACCCGGCGCTCGCCGCAGGCCCGCGCGCGGACTACGTCGAGATCGCGTCGTGGGACACCGGCTACCAGGCGCAATACACAGTCGCCAACGACGGCCCGGGCGCGTTCTCGCAGTGGACGGTCGCGTTCGATCTGCCCATCAACAATACGATCTCCAGCAGCTGGGACTCCGTGCTGACCCGGTCTGGCACGCACCTGGTATTCAGCAATGCGGCGTGGAATGGCGATATGCCGCCTGGCGCCTCCACCAGCTTTGGGTTCGTCGTCGTGGGCCTGGCGCGCCCGACGAACTGCACGATCAACGGCGGCCCATGCGATACGCTCCCGGCGCTGTCCAGGCGCGTCCCGCGCAACGCGCGGCCGGGCCCCGGCGATCGGGTCGACCAGCGCTGGGACCACAGCGTCGCCGTGTGCACCGATCCTCGGCCGCGCCGGTCGGGGTCGCGGACTCGAGGCCGGCCGGCGCGCCGACGGCTGCGCTATCTGCGCTCGAGCTGCTCGGCGACGTAGCCGACGACCCGGTCGAGCGCGATCCGCTCCTGGTGCCCGGTGTCGCGGTCGCGCGCGGTGACGGTCTGGTCCTGCACGGTCTGGCCGTCGACCGTGAAGCAGTACGGGCAGCCCGCCTCGTCCATGCGCGCGTAGCGCTTGCCGATCGTCGACCGCACGTCGTGCTCGATCGAGCCCAGGCCGCGGAACCGACCGGCCAGCTCGGCGTGCAGTCGCTCGCTGATCTCGGGCATTCCGGCCGTG
>Ga0265332_10001518_pt1 | contig 12888 bp, 8 predicted proteins | sample 41926metaG_FD_202084 | JGI IMG/M metagenome (GOLD analysis project Ga0265332, IMG submission 202084) | Rhizosphere microbial communities from Carex aquatilis grown in University of Washington, Seatle, WA, United States - 4-19-26 metaG | ecosystem: Host-associated > Plants > Roots > Rhizosphere >...
CTTGAGCTGTGGCACGACCCCCGGGTAGCCGGCGCCGAAGCTGTCGCCGGTGGGCATGCCGAGGGCGTTCCCGATGGTGGCCAGCACCAGGTTGTTGGCGACCCCGGACGCTCCACCCCAGTAGGTTCCGGTCTTGCCGGTCCAGGTGCCGAGCTTGGCCACCCGTCCGGTCTTGAGATACCCGCCCGCGCTGCCAATCAGCACGAAGGGCAGGCCGCCGACGTAGTGGGAGGCGCCCTCGTTCATGTCGGTGGTCACGCCGATGACGCTGTTGTCGAGGACCGTCCCGCCCCCCGAGTCGGTCGTGGCGTCGAGGGCCTGGGCCAGGTAGGCCACCTGGGTGTAGTACCAGTTGTCGATCTTGGTCTTGGACGGGTAGCCAGCCGCTCCCTGGTGCGCGATGCCGTGGTAGTCGCCGGATACGCCGAGGAACGGGAACGAGCCCGGACCGCTGCCCCCGTCCGCGCCCCACACCATGGACACCGCCCGCGTCAGGTCGCAGCGCAGGGCCACCGCCGTCAGGTCGAGGAAGGACTTCATGGTGGTCTGGAAGTCGGTGGCCGTGGCCGGTGTGGTGGCCTTGCAGCTGGCCGCCGTCGAGGGGGACGAGGACGACATGGCCGACAGCTGGAGCTCGAGCTGTCGGATCGACTCGAGGTGCGCGGCCACCTTGGCCTGGTCCGCCGTCCCCAGTCGACCGCTGAAGCTCTGCAGATCGCGCTGGACGTAGTCGAGCAGGCTCTTCTGTCGCAGCTGGACCGAGGCCGCCTGCGCCGGCGGCGCGGCGCTGGCGCCCTGGTTGAAGAACTGGTTGAAGAGGCGGGTGGGGGAGGTCTCGGCGGTGTTGGCGGTCCCGTCGGCGCGGTAGCTGGTGACACCCGTGTACTGTCCGGCGCCGATCATGGACAGGCTCATCACCGGGATGGGGAGGTTCACCGTCTTGGCCACGAAGTCCGAGTAGGCCTGGTCGATCGACGCGCCGGTGGCGGTCGCGAACTGACCGCTCACGTTCTTGTAGGTGCCGGTCCACAGGGACGGGTACGTGAAGTGGCCGTCGTAGTTGTGGCCGCCGTCGAGCATGATCTTCACGTCCACCCCGGCGGCGAGCAGCACCTTGGGGGCGAGCGGCGCGAGCGGCAGCAGCACCTGGCTGGCGGTGGGGTCGGTCTCGGTGGCCGGCCAGAAGTTGGTGGCCGGCATGCCGTTGGTCCAGGTGATGGTGACGATCCGCTTGGGCGCCCCGCTCGGCGTGGTGGCTCCGAGCGCGCGCTCGGCCTCGATGAGCGGGATGAAGGCCGCGCTCACGCCCATGGTCTTCAGCAGCGCCCGGCGCGAGAAGCGCCGCGCCGTCTTGGATGTCCGAATGCCGATCATTGCAATACCTCCCCCGGGCCAAGAGCTCTGTAACGGAATGTGCGTGAGGTCGCGATGCCCACCAGGAGCTCGCGGACGTCACGGGTCGCGGACTTGAACTTGGTGGCGGCCCCGGTCAGCGAGGCGGCGTCGTCGGCGGTGTCGAGGCGCCCGAGCGCGTAGCGCAGCCACTGCCGGCTGAAGCAGGTCTGCACCTCGTCGCTGGTGGCGAGGGTCGCGGCCAGGCCGCGCCCGTCGGTCAGGGTCTGGGCCTTGCCGTCCAGGGTCAAGGTGACCTGCGCGTCGACGGGCAGCCCGTTGTCGGTGGTGCGGTACTGCCCGATGCCGTCGTAGTTCTCGAACGCGAAGCCGAGCGGATCGATCATGGTGTGGCAGGCCGTCGCGCAGGGGTTGGTGGAGTGCTGCTCGAACCGCTGCCGGGTGGTGAGGCCCGGGGTGACCGGCTGGGGGTCGGGGACCACCGCGGGCGGCGGTGGGAGCTGTCGACACAGCAGCTTCTTCAGGATCACCGCGCCTCGCCGCGGGGGCAGGGAGCCGTCCCCGGCGCCGGTGAGGGCCATGAAGGCCGCGGTGGTGAGCAGGCCCGAGCGCTGGGCAGGGTTCAGGGTCACCGGCTGGAGCGCGGTGCCCGTGATCCCCGGCAGGCCGTACAGGCTGGCCAGGGACGCGTTGGCGAACGAGCTGGTCCCGGTCATCACGTCGTCGAAGCGACCCGTGCCGCTCGTCATGATGGTGCTCACGAAGCTCTGGACCTCGGCGGTCATCGAGGCCACCAGGGGATCGCCGTAGCTCGGGTAGACGGTCTTGTCCTTGGGCTTGCTGCCGAGCGTGTCGATGTCGAGCCAGTCCACGAAGAAGTCGCTGAACATGGCGCTCGCCTTCGGGTCCTTCAGCATCCGCCGGGCCTGTGCCTCGATGGTCGTGGGATCGGCGAGCCCGCCGGCCGCGGCCGCGTCGAGCAGCGTCTGATCGGGCATCGAGCCCCAGAGGAAGTACGATAGCCGGTTGGCCACCTCGTAACCTCCGAGCTTGACGATGGTGGTCCCGGCCGGCGCCGTGGGGTCGATGGTGGCGCTCCCCGGGGAGATCTCCCAGTGGTACAGGAACTCGGGTGACTGCAAGATCGCCTCGATGACGAACCCGATCGAATCGCCGAATCCGAGCCCGAGCCCGGTCGGCGTGGCCGTCTTCGCCAGGGTGTAGAGCGTCATCAGGTTCGACGTGTCCGTGGCGGTCAAGGGCCGCCGGTACATCTTGACGGCGAGCGTCTTCATGAAGGTGCTCACGCAGGCCGCATCGTTGGTGGTGGTCGCGGTGCTCGAGCACGGCAGCAACGTCCCGAGGTGGGTCACCGCGCGGGCGGCGAGGCCCTGGGCCGCGTCGCGAAGCAAGGAGGCATCGAGGGTCGCGACATCCCCCTCGGTGTGGAACGGGAACCCGGAGGCGGGATCCTCGTCGTCGCTCGGCAGGGCGGCGGCGGTCATGGCGGTGTCGGCGAGCAGGTCGCGCACCGTGTTCAGATACTCGCGCGCGCTGAGCAGCCGCAGGGGGCGCAGGCCGGCGGAGGTCGGATCACCGGGCACCGGCGAGGCAATGGTCGCGCCCGCGCCTCCGGTCCCGACCGACGAAGGAGAATTTCCAGCACCGCCCGAGCCCGCGCCAGCGCCTGTGCCGGAGGACGATCCCGTGCCGCTGCCCGTGCCGCTGCCGCTGCCGGACGACGGCCCGCTGCCGCCCGTACCGCCGGGCGGGTTGCCCGTCCCGCTCACCGTCGCACTTCCACCGGAGCCGGGCGTCGTGCCCATCGACCCCGACGAAGCTCCGTTGGGCTCGAGTTGCCCGGTGCAGCCGAGCGCCAGGCTCAACGTCGTCACGGCCAGGCCTGTCTTGAGGTGAAGTCTCGTCATGGGCGATGGTTTCTCCGGAAATGAGGATTCGATCTGATGCGAAGCTGGTACGTGTGAAAATCTGGACTTCCCGAAACAAGCGAACGAAGAGGCGGGCGCCCGCTCGCAGGGACACCCCTCATCGAAGTTTCACTTCGAGAGCTAAAATCCCCTCATGTCGGTGAGGTGGCGCGCCATGGCCGCCAGGTCTCGGACGACGACGGACCGGTGGATCTATGGGCTTTCAGTTGAGACGCGGCGCGGTAGACCGGATGCCATCCACAGCGATGCCGTGGGGACCAGACCCGGCGTTGCCTCGGCGCCAGGTGCCTCACGCGCTCCGGGCGTTCGGACGCTCAGCGGAGGAGGGGAATGAGCCCGTGCAGGGAATCGACCACGTGGTTGGGGGGACCCCACTCCGCCGACTGCGCGACCGCGAGCGGGACCTGGCCCCCGAGCTCCCCGGGGCGCACGAGCGCGGTTCGGCACCCGGCGTCGCGACCCGCCAGGATGTCGAACTTGTAGTCGCCGACGACCAGGGTCTCCGAGGGCGCCACGCCCAAGCTGCGACAGAGCGCGGTCACGCCGTCGGGCGCGGGCTTGGCGGGACCGTCCTCGCGGGTGAAGGTCGCGGCGAAGCGGAAGCCAAAGCGGGAGGTGAAGTGCTCGACCGCCGCGCGGATGTTCCGGGTCAGAATCGCGACGGGCAGGCCGCGGGACTCGAGAAAGGCGAGCACCTCGCGACAGCCGGCGGCCAGGGTGGCCGCCTCGATCGCCTCCATCTCACGTCGTCGCAGGATCTCCTCGGCCATCACCCGTCGGGGGAGCTCGAAGTGCTCCAGAGCTTCGAGGATGGGGTGACCCGGTGGGACTCCGAGCTCGCGCCGGATGGCCGCGAAGTCGAGCAAGGGCGCGGTCAGGGTCCCGTCCAGATCGAAGATCACGGCACGGATCGGCGTCTGCGGCGTCGAGGCAAGTGCCGGTGGGGCCATGACGGGACTTTGCCACGGTCCTCGGAGTTCGGACGTGCCTGAGAGTCGAAGGAAGTGACTGATGCTTCCAGGGGCCCTGATCACACGGCTGTGGCGCGCGCAGGCACGAGGTCCTCGGGAAGTCCGAGGCCCGAGGCCGGAGGCCCAACCGAGGCCCGAGCGCCGGCGATCTCGCGCGGCGCCTTCCCGGGGAGAACACCTTCGATGACATCGGCGAGCGCCGCCGCGCTCGCCGATGCGCTGAGCGGACCCTCGGTCGGCCAAGACGGCCGCCAAGCCGGCCAAGCCGGCCAAGCGGCAAGGTCGGCAAGGTCGGCAAGGTCGGCAAGGTCGGCAAGGTCGGCAATGACGGCAAGGTCGGCAAGGTCGGCAAGGTCGGCAAGGTCGGCAAGGTCGGCAAGGTCGGCAAGGTCGGCAATGACGGCAAGGTCGGCAATGTCCGGCCGAAGATGTGGCTGTCGACACCGTTGCGAACAACAAAGGCGGGGGCAGGAATGAGGCGCGAATACCTGTCTCGCGCACCCTCGCCGTTGCAGATGAGCGCGTCGGGCGGATTTCGGCGGGCCCACAGCGGCAGGATCAGGCGCTCCGGGCTCGAGAGCTCCGTCCCGCCAACCCTCCAGAGCACGGGGATGCCGTTCCGGCGGGCGGCGCGGGTCCCGGATATCCAGGAGAACGCCATCCCTCCGATCACGGCGTCGATTCGACGGTCGTCGATCAGATCCTCCACCCGGCGCTCGACCTCCCCGGCGTGCATCACGAATTCCTGGGCGCGGGTCAGCGGGCCGACGCCGCGCGCATCGCACGTGTCCCGCGGGAAGCTCGGCGCATGGACGACGTCCTCGATCCCCGCCTCGCGCAACCAGTCGACGATGGTGTGCCCCGGCCCGACCAGCGCGGTCACCGCGACGCCCTGGCTCTGCAGATGGGGCAGGACGGCCGCGATCTGGCGCTCGGCGCCGCCAAACGACTCCGACGGTTGCAAGTACAGGATTCTCCTCTGATGCGACATGCGATCTGCCTCCGCGAGCCTTGAGGATGGGTGAGCCGGGGGGGGGGCCGACCGGACGCGGGGCTCGACCGCCGAGCCCGCGCCTGCCCCGTCATCAGGATGGCGGGAAGGGCCACGCGCCGCCGTTGGAACCGCGTCGGATGTCCCTGAGATCTCCGTGGCAGTCGCGCCGGCTGCCGCCGGGGCCCAGGCCGAGGCGCAGGTCGCGCAGGCGACGAGCCCACGCAGGCACACGACCTCGAGCATGGGGAACACCGCGGTCGTCACCATCACCAGCGCGGCGAGCGGGGCAAGGTGCTGGGCCCGGAGGGCCGCCACCGCGCGCCAGACGTTGACCGACACGAGGTCGCTCGCTCCTTCGACGCTCATGATCGGGAGCGTGAGGGCGGCGCCGAGGACGAGGATGGTCATCCCCGAGAGCACCAGCAGGGGCGCCGGCCCCACCGCCTGCTGCAGGAACGCGCTCGCGCTCGGCGGGAGCGCTGCCCCGCAGCGAAAGCAACGCGCCCCGCGGGTCGACGGCGAGCCGCCGGGCGAGAGCTGCAGAGCGTCGCACCCCCTCGCAGAGGACCAGCCCCGCGAGGCCGCCCGGAGCTGAAGGAGCCGCCACGATGGACGGCAGGATGTCAACGGCGTTCTGTGTGGCATGGTGGCGCCTGGAGGGAGGACCCGAACGAGACCCGAGAGCGGGTCCCCCCCCAAGATGCGCCAGAAGCCCCACGATCAGCGTGGGAACTGCGTCAGATGTCCGTGAGACGCCCGGACATCACGGGTTCTCGCAGGCATTCGCCGGGAGCCCGGTCTCGCGATCCAGGAACAGCTTGCGGTCGTGGCGCTTGTGAAAGTCGAACATGTTGGTGATCGGGCCAGCCAGCTCGTCGAACGATCCGTCGCCAATCCGCCCGAGCTGCCAGTTGTCCTCGATGAAGCGAATGACCGACGATTGGTCGGTGAGCGTGTGATCGACGAAGTTGACGCGGCTCCAGGGAGAGATGACCAGGAAGGGCAGTCGGGGCCCGTACCCGCATCGACCCTGGTAGCCGCCGAGCCGTGGGGGCCGAGAGCCACATTGACCCTCGGCGGTGAGGGCGTCCGCGCTGGTCTGGGAGGTATTCAGGATCGGTGGCATCACGTGGTCGTAGCTGCCGTCCGAGTCGTCGTACATGATGACGAAGGCGGTGTCCTTCCAGGTCTCGAGTCGCTGCAAGCCGTTGACCAGGTCGACGATCAGGTTCTGCTCGTCGAGCGGATCCGAGTCCTCACCGCCGCCTTGCTGGTAACCACCCGCCTTCAGAAAGGATACCGCTGGCAGGTTGCCGGCCCTGGCGGCCGCCCACCAGTCCTCGAGGTCGTACTGGTGATTGGCCTGGTCGTCGCGTCCAATCGCCTGGACCGAGGAAGGAGGCAGGTGGTGTGGATTGGCGGTCGAGCGATAGTATTGAAAGCCTTCGTTGCCGCTGTCGTAGACCGTGTCCGTCAACCCGTAACGGTTCGTCGCGGCCTTGTCACAACTGGCCGTCCCGTCCGCCTGACGCGAGGTCGGCCGGAAGCCGTCGCTGAAGAAGCCCCAGCTCACGTGCTTGGCGTTGAGGAGGTCCCCGATGTTCTTGCCGGTCATCTCCACCGAGAGCTCCGAGACGGGGCAGTCGTCGAAGGTCGGCTCCACGTTGCCGATCATCGTGCCTCCGACGATGCGATCGGTTGACTGGGTGGGGATGGCTCCGTGAGTCTGGCCGCTCACCAGGTTGAGGACCCCGATGTGGGATGGGCCAAAGGTCGTGCCGAACGAGTTGTCGTTCATCGCGAAGCTCTGGGCATAGTTCCACAGCGCGGTCACCGTGTTCCCGTCGAAGTACCCGAGGCCGAGCGTCGCATCGCACCCGGGGTCGTGGTTGCCGGTGCTCTCCACGAACCGGTCGACGAGGCCGCGGTTCTCCGCGAGCTGTTCCGCGGTGTAGCCGTGGTTGGACCCGCAGACGTTGCGCTGGTTCCGGGCGAGACGCCGGGGATTCGCCGAGTTCGGATTGGCGGCGAGCAGAGCCTCGGTGAGGCCGTTCACCGAAGGGGTGTCGGGCCTGGCCACGAACGACGGCTCGCCGGGTGGGTTCGAGGCGTGCGGATAGGTGCCAAAGTAGCGATCGAACGGGACGTTCTCCTGAAACAGCACCACCAGGTGCTTGATCGGGGTGGTCGTGTCGGCGCCTTCGGAGGCACCGCCGGCCGGGTGGGTGGTCGCGACCAGCCCGGTCGCGGCGGCTGCGAGCGCGACGGCCGGTACGGCGATTCGATGGGTACGGCGGTAACGTGTCGTCATGACGGCTCCTTCCAGGGTGTCACGGGGAACAGCGGCCGAGACGATGAGCGAACCACCGTTGCAATCGTGCTTGCGATCGCTCGCCGCCTACAGGTGAAGGCTCGTCGATCCAGTTCGACGATGAGCCGAAGAATGCGCAAATCCTGGGCAACGACGGCCGCTCGTTCGAATCCACGACGTTCTAGCCTCGATTCGAGAACATCTCCCCGAGTCACACCGAGCTGGCCCGTCACATGCATCCGTTCCAGGCGTCATGACATGGCTCGTTCTCATGGGTGCGCTGACCGTCTGTGGTGCCGTCGGGGTGGTCGTCAACGTGAATCAGCTGCGCTGGGACCACCGGGTGGCGCGAGAAGTGCGCGCCCTCGGAGCGGTGAAGCCGTGGTCGCCGGCGCCGACGACCGAGGTCGCCTTGCCCTCCCCGGTGGCGCGGTACCGAGCCGTCGCCGTCGGCGCGCGCGCCCCGGTCACCGGCTTGACGCTGCGCCACGCGGGGACCTTCTGCATGAGCCTCACCTCCAAGCCCATGCCGATCCGGGGCACCCAGAGGTTCTCCGCCGACCCTCCGGGCTTCGTGTGGAGCGCCAGGGTCCGGATGGCCCCCGGCGTCTGGGTCGACGCGCGCGACATGGCGGTGAACGGACACGGGAGCATGCGCGTACTGCTCGACGCGACCGTGCCGATCGCGGACGCGCGCGGCCCGGAGATCGATCAGGGCTCGGCCCTGCGCCTCCTCGCCGAGATGGTCTGGTACCCGACCGCGCTCTTCGACGCCCGCTACGTCACCTGGTCCGCTGTCGACGCCAACCACGCGCGCGCGTCCTTGCGCTTTGGCGCCGAGGAGGTCTCCGGCACGTTCGAGTTCGGGGCGGACGGCTTGCCCGTCCAGTTCAGCGCACAGAGGTTCAACGACAAGCACGAGCTTCGAGCGTGGGGGGGAACCTACGGGGACTGGCGATCCGTCTCGGGGATGCGCGTGCCCTTCGAAGCCAAGGTCAGCTGGCGGCTCGATGCCGGGCCGTTCACCTACGCCCACTGGCTGGTCGAGGACATGGAGTTCGACGCGCCGAGGATTGACCCGGCAGGAGCCCCACATGAGTGAAGGTGCGTCGCCCGCCCAGGTCCAGGAGAAACGGTCGTTGTCGCTGTGGTTGCGTCGATTTGGCGGCCCAGAGGGGTTCGAGCTGGTCGAGTCTCAGCTGCCCGTGGCGGGCGAGGGGGAGGTGCGGGTGCGGGTCCTCGCCGCGAGCGTCCAGTTCACCGACGTGCTGCTGCGCATGGGGAAATACCCGGATCTCGCGCAGAAGCCGCCGCTGGTGCTGGGCTACGACGTGGTTGGCGAGATTGACCAGCTCGGCCCCGGGGTGCCGAGCTCGTGGCTCGGCGAACGCGTCGCCGACCTGACGATGACGGGGTCCTACGCGGCCTATCGGACGCTGCCCGTCGACCGTGTGGTCCGGGTGCCCTCCGGCGTCGACGCGGCCGAAGCCGTGGCGCTCGTCCTCAGCTGGGTGACCGCCTGGCAGCTCCTCCATCGCGAGGCGCACGGCCGGTCGGGTGAACGCGTGCTGGTCCTCGGCGCAATGGGGGCGGTGGGGCAGGCGCTGCTCGCGCTCGGCAGGCTCGCCGGGCTCGAGATGTGGGGGACGGCGCGACCGGAGCACTTCGCTCGGGTGCGGGAGCTCGGTGCGACCCCCGTCGGGAGCCACCTCGACGAGATTCCTGGCTTCGACGTCGTGCTCGACGGGGTGGGAGAGCGAGGTTTCTCTGGCTCCTGGGCCTGCCTCAAGAAGGGAGGGCGGCTGATCGCCTTCGGATTCAGCCAGCCGATCCTGGGCGGAGCGAGCCTCCTGAAGATGGGCTACTGGCTCGGGCGGCTTCACCTCTGGAACTGGTTGCCAGGTGGACGGACGGCACGCTTCTATTCGATCACCGCCGTGCGCAAGCGCCATCCGGACTGGTATCGCGCCGATCTCGAGCGGCTCTTCGAGCTCCTCGCGCAAGGCCGCATCCGCCCGCGCATCGCCGAGCGGATCGGGCTGGCCGACGTCGCGGACGCTCACCGGCGAATCGAGAAGGGCGGTCTCGACGGCAAGATCGTGATTTGCCCGTGACGTCACGGCCGCTTCCAGACCCGCTGGTGCAGGTGGCGAGCGCGCTCCTGCGACTCGAGGGCAGGCTGACGGATCTCGAGAGGGACATGCGGCCGGCCCTCGGGCGGGTCGCTCCGAGTCGCCGCGCCAGCGCCACCAACCTCGTGCACTATGTCGCGCTCAGGAACGAGGAGCTGCGGAGCCTCCAGGGACAGCTCTCGCAGCTTGGCCTCTCGTCGCTCGCGGGGTGTGAGAGCTGTGTCCTCGATCGGGTACGCGCGGTCTCGACCCGCGTCGAGGAATGCTTGGCCGCTCGAGGCGCACGACGCGCTCGGGGCGCCCAGGCGGGTCGCCCGCGCCTCGAGCCGCAGCCAGGTCACGCACTGGGGTGGGAATCGGCCAACCGCCTGCTCCACGAGCACACCCACGAGCTGCTCGGAGCCAAGCCCCCCGACCGGCATGTCTACATCATGGTGACCGCACCGCCAGCGAAGGAGGCGGACATCGCCTGGATGGTCAAGCTGCTCCGGGCCGGCATGAACGTCCTCCGGATCAACTGTGCCCACGAGACGGAAACCGACTGGGCCAGAATTGTGCGGACGCTGCAAGAGGCGCGCGTCCAGACCGGCAAGCCATGTCGGGTGCTCATGGACCTGGCCGGCCCCAAGATCCGGACTGGCCCGATGGGCGCCGCGCGGCGGATCGCCACCTGGAAGCCCGACAGGGATGACATCGGCAGGGTGAAGGCTCCCGCCCGGGTCCTGATCCGCCGGGCGTCGACGCCCGCGGCCGAAGCGGACGGCGCGGACACGGTCCTCGTCGTGGACGACGAGGGCTTCGGGGTCCTTCGGCGAGGTGACGAGCTCCGCTTTCGAGATGCCCGAAACAAGAAGCGGGCGCTCGTGGTCATGGAGATCGAGCGAGGGACGATCACCGCGCACGGCACGGCGCGGGCGTACGTGCTCGGCGCGGCGGACGCTCGGCTCCTCCGCGCCGGGAGACACCTCGACGACGTGAGACTCGAGGTCGGGAACTCGGGGAGCGTGGCGGTGGACGTCAGGGTCGGCGATTCCCTGGTGCTGACCGGGCGACCGGTCGGTGGGAAGGCTCCGCGCCGCCTCCGCGACGGCCGGGTCGAAGAGCCGGGTGTCGTCTCGTGCACGCTCCCGGCTGCCCTCGAGCACCTCGCGGTCGGTCACAGGGTGCTCTTCGATGACGGAAAGATCCACGCGATGGTCGAGCGCGTGACGGAGCGCCGCCGGGACTACCTCCTTCGGATCACGGGGACCCAGAAGGACCGGGTCCTGCTGCACGCGGAGAAGGGCATCAATCTGCCGGACACCGTGATGAGCGTTCCCAGCATGACGAGGGAAGACCGCGCCGCGCTCAGGTTCGTTGCCAGGCATGCGGACGCGGTCAGCCTGTCCTTCGTGCGTGGGCCAAACGACGTTCGGGCCCTGCGTCGGGCGCTCGATCGCCTCGGCCGCTCCGCGGTGGGCGTGGTCCTCAAGATAGAGACCCGCGCGGGCTTCGAGAATCTACCGCGGCTGCTCCTCGAGGGACTGCGGCGGCCGCCCCTGGCCGTCATGATCGCCCGGGGCGATCTCGCGGTCGAGGTCGGATTCGAGCGGCTGGCGGAGCTTCAGGAGGAGATCCTGTGCTTGTGCGAGGCCGCGCATGTCCCGGCCATCTGGGCCACCCAGGTGCTCGATACCCTGGCGCGCACCGGGATCCCGTCACGGGCCGAGGTGACCGACGCCGCCGCTGGCGTCGCCGCCGAGTGCGTGATGCTGAACAAGGGCCCATACATCGACCAGGCCGTGCGGGTGCTAGCCGATATCCTGCGTCGCATGGAGGGCCTGCACTACAAGAACCGCAACTTGTTCCGGAGGCTCCGCGTCTCGAAGTTCGCAGGGATCGCGCCGGTCGACGACCTGAGGCGCCGCGCCAGACCGCGCGCCGGACCGATCGCAGGGCGTTCCGCCGCATCCGGCCCGCCATGATCTCTGGAACATTCGGCTGGGACCCCACGCCAGGGCATCAGGAGGCGTCCGGATCGGCGCGGGCGTCGTCGGGCACCGGCCAGGGTGGCAGCGGGGGCAGCCCCAGCGTCTCGCGCACCGGGGCGAACGACCGACGGTGGATCGCGCAGGCCCCGAGCCTCTGCAGCGCCTCCACGTGCGCGCGCACCGGATAGCCCTTGTGCCGGGCGAAACCGTACCCGGGGTAGGTGAAGTCCAGCTCCATCATGCGGGCATCGCGGGCGGTCTTGGCCAGGATGGACGCGGCGGCGATGGACAGGCTCTTCGCGTCACCCTTGACGATCGGCTGCTGGGGGATGGTGAGGCCGCGAAGTCTCCTGCCGTCGACCAGCACCTGCTCGGGACGCTGGGAGAGGCCGGCCACCGCGCGGCGCATGGCCAGCAGCCCCGCCCAGTAGATGTTGAGGCGATCGATCTCCTCGACCTCCGCGAACGCCACCGAGAACGCCAGCGCGCTCTCGCGAATCAGGGGCGCCAGCCGCTCGCGCTCGCACGGGTCGAGCTTCTTCGAGTCATCCACGCCAGCCAGCCGGGCACCCCGCGGGAAGATCACCGCCGCTGCCGCCACCGGGCCAGCCAGCGGGCTCATCCCGGCCTCGTCCACCCCCGCCACGTAGGTCGTGCCACCTTCCCACAAGGCGGTCTCGAAGCGCAGCATGGTTCGCAACCGCTGCCCCTCGGCCCGGTTGGCGCGGCGCCGACGGGCCACCGCCTCCAGGATGGCGCGGGCCCCCGGACGACGATCGGCGCGCAGGGCGGCCTCGAGCGCCGCGGACAGCGGGCGCCGCTCATCGACGTGCCTTTGGCGCAGCTCCGCCAGCGGCGCCAGCTCGGCCGGTTCGGTCGGCCCGGTCGACCCGGGCGGCTCGGAGCGTCGTCTCCCCACGGGTCAGAACACCGTCCGGAGAAAGCGGATCCAGAGCGCCACCAGCACGAAGTTGCTGGCCGCGAAGGCGAGCAGCCGATGCGGGATGCGGTTCGTCGTCAGGTGAATGAGCGAGTGCGCGAGGCGCAGCCCCACGTAGACCCAGGCCAGGGTGACCACGCCGCGCGTGACGTGGTGGATGGTGTAAAAGCCGAGGCAGGCCACGTAGAACAGCACCGGCGCTTCGAGCAGGTTCATGAGGTTCCGGTTGGGAAGGCTGACGTCTGGTGGGACCTCCGCGCTCTCCCCA
>Ga0265332_10001536_pt1 | contig 12795 bp, 9 predicted proteins | sample 41926metaG_FD_202084 | JGI IMG/M metagenome (GOLD analysis project Ga0265332, IMG submission 202084) | Rhizosphere microbial communities from Carex aquatilis grown in University of Washington, Seatle, WA, United States - 4-19-26 metaG | ecosystem: Host-associated > Plants > Roots > Rhizosphere >...
GGCCGTCGACCTTGGCGATGTAGAGCTCGTGGCCGGCGAGCAGCAGCGCGAGGTTGTGGCGATCGGCGGTGCCGGTCTGGTGGAGCGGGGTGACGCCGGCGTCGGCTCCGTCGAGGAAGACCCGCGCGCCGGGCGGGGTCGAGGAGATCGTCAGGCTGTCGCCGGGGCCCGGCGGCGCGGTGGCGAGCGGCGCGGAGCCCGATCCGGCGTTCGATCCGGCGCTTGATCCGGTGCTCGATCCGGCTCCGCCGTCGCGCCGTGCGGATCCGGAGCCGGACGCCACCGGGGGCTCGTTCGCATGGGCGCCGCTGGCGGCCGGGCTCGCGCCGGCGCCGGACGGAAGCGGGGGCGTGCCGACCGGCTCGTCGGGCGGCGGCGTGGACGCGACCAGGCCGCTGCTGGGCGGCGCGAGGACGCGCGCGTAGAGCTGCCAGGCACCCACACCGACGACCGCGGCGCCGACGATCCCAGCCGCGATCCAGATCGCGCGGCGGGGCGGCGGGCTGTCGCCGGGGACCGACAGCGGCGGTGCACCCGCCGGCGCCGGGGTCGGCAAGACCTCGCTGCCGTCCTGCCAGCCCGCTGGCGCCGGGGTGGGAAGGATCGCGCTCTGCTCCTGCCAGCCCGCCGGAGCGGGGGTGGGGAGGCTCGCGCTCTGCTCCTGCCAGGCCGACGGCGCCGGTGACGCGCCGATCGCGCTCTGCTCCTGCCAGGCCGACGACGGCGGCGAGGCGCCGATCGCGTGCTCCTGCCAGGCCGACGACGGCGGCGAGGCGCCGATCGCGCTCTGCTCTTGCCAGCCGGACGGTGCCGGCGACGGGGCGATTGCGCTCTGCTCCTGCCAGGCCGAGCCACCGTCGAGCGGGTCGGGCTCCGACGTCGGCGCGGTGCGGAAGCCCTCCAGCATCAGCTCGGACAGCTGGTCGCCGGGGGTCTCGGCGGGCGGAGTCCGCTCGGGCGGCATCGACGGCACCGGCAGCTCGTCCTCGGGGCTGCGCTCGGGGGGCAGCGACTCCGCGGGCTGGAACGGCAACGACGGCGTGGCCCGTGGCGCGCTGACCGGGGGCGCGTAGCCGAGCATGGTGTGGCCGGGCTTGGGCTCGGCGGCGGGCGCGCTGATCGGGATCCGGCCGGTGTTGCCGGGGGCGCCGGTGCCCGATGGGATCCGCGTCGAGATGGCCGCGCTGGTGGGGAGCGGAGCGACGACGCGGCCCGAGGTGGTGGCGCTGGTGGGGAGCGGACCGACCGGGATCCGGCCCGAGCCCGGCATCGCCGGCTCGCCGGCAGCGGCGCCGGGCGCCGCCCGTCCGGCCGACGAGTCCTCGAACCAGCGATCCTCGTCGAGCACGGGCCGCCGCTCGGGCGCGCGCGACTCGCGGGCGCTGCGCGGGTCGGGCCCGCCGGGCCGGGAGCTCGGGTCCTCCAGCAGCGGCTCCAGCGTGATCGGCGGGATCGGCTTGGTGTCGATCGAGCTCGGATCGAGCCGGTAGCTGGTCTGGGGCTCGCGCGGCCGCGGCCGGAGCGTGGCGGCGGCGGCGCTGCCGGCGAGCGCATGGGTGGGCGCCTCGCTGAAGTCGTCGGCCGACGCCGCGGACGGCATGCCGGTGACCTCGCTGGCCGGGGCCTCGCCGGCGGGCGTGGCGAAGGTTGCGCCGCCGAGGTCGTCGCCGGTGGCACCGGTGGTGCCCTCGAGCTCGTCGTGCAGCGCGTCGATCGACAGCAGGTCGCTGGGGTCGAGCGCGTGGATCGCGCTCTCGGGCGACGACGGGACGGGCGACCGCGGGGCCGGCGGGGCAGGTTCGGGGTCGGCCCCCGGCCGGGTCGGTGTGCGGCCGCCGATCGGCACCGGCGGGAAGCTGCCGGTGGCCGGCTTGGGCTTGGGGGGGAGCGCCGGCGGCGACTTGCCCATCCCGACCAGCGTGCTGCCGCCCGGAGCGGCTCCCGCCGGGTTGGACGGCGAGGCGACGCCGTGCGGGACCGGGATCGGCGGTGGCGCCAGGCCGGGCACGGTGGTCATCGGTCGCGGCAGGTCCGCCAGCGTGGCGGCCGCGCCCGACGGATCGACCGGCGCATCGATCCGGCGGATCGGCCCGGTACCGAGGTGGAGCGCGACCATGCCGGACATCTGGCCGTCGTTGAGCGCGGCGAGCCGGTCGAGCGTCTCCTTGACCTGCGCGCCGATGTCCTTGCGGGTGCCCGGGACCGGCGCCACCCGCAGCGCGGCGTCGAGCGCATCGGCCAGCGCGCGGGCGTCGGGGAACCGCTCGAACGGCGAGCGCGCCAGGCAGCGCTGCAGCACGCGGACGATCGGCCGCGGCAGCGGCGGCTCGACCGGCGGGCCGTTCATGATCGCCGACGCGACCTGCTGCGGGGTATCGCCCTTGAACGTCCGGGTGCCGGTGACCAGCTCGTAGGCGAGCACGCCGAGCGCGAACACGTCGGTCGCCGCCGAGGTCGCCTCGCTGGCGAGCTGCTCGGGCGCGAGGTACGGGATGCGCTGGGCGAGCCGCGCCACGTCGATCGGCCGCGGCGGCAGCGTCGCCGACAGGATGCCGAAGTCGGTGATCTTGATGTCGCCGTCGGCGGTGACGATCACGTTGGTCGGAGCGAGGCCGAGGTGGGTCAGGCCGCGGCCGTGGGCATAGCCGACCGCGCGCGCGGCCTGCGAGACCAGGGCGAGCGCGCCGCCGGTGGCGAGCCCCGAGCCCGATCCGCTGATGAGCCGCGCCTCGGCGATCAGCCGCAGCGCATCGAGCCCGGGCACGTACTCGACCGCGGTGAACGTGGCGCCCTGCGCGACGCCGAACTCGCTCATCCGCGCGATCCGCGGATGCTCGAGGCTGCCGTACGCGCGCGCGGCCGCCGACAGCATCGCCGCCATCGCCGCGGTCGCGGTCAGCTCGGGGTGAAATCGCTTGACCGCGAACTGGCGCTCGAAGCCGGCGACGCCGAACACCTTCGCGCGCGAAACGGTACCGCTCGGGCCGATCCCGATCGGTTCCAGCAGCTGATAGCGGCCGACACGCTCCGTCGGACTGGTGGTGGTGGTCACCTGGTCCTGACTGTATACGACTCCCAACGCTGACGCGACGCGTTGCCGGTTACTTGCGCCATGGCGTGGTCGCATGGCACCCAGAGATCATGGCGAGCGCAAAACGGACTCCCAAGGTGTCGAGGATCTCGCGCGGTCGGACGGTGGCGTACGCGCGCAAGCAGAAGCCCCCCGCCGACGGCAGCACCGAAGACCCAGCGCCCGACCCGCCGGAAGGATCCGACGACGGGCCGGAACGATCCGACGACGCACCGGCCGCGCCCGGTGCAGCGCCCTCCGCGGTCGCCGCGCCTCCGATGATCCCGGCCGCGCTGCCTCCCGTCCCGCCCGTCGAGAAATCGCCGGCGCCGCCCGCAGCCGCCGCCGCGCCTCCGATGATCCCGGCCGCGCTGCCTCCCGTCCCGCCCGTCGAGAAATCGCCGGTGCCGCCCGCAGCCGCCGCCGCGCCACCCGCGCCGCCCGTCGAGCCGGTGCAGACGCGCGTCGAGACCGCGCCGATGCCGATCCTGGCCGCGATCGGCACCCCGCCGGCGATGCCGGCGGTCGCCGCGGTCGAGATCGAGGATCCGACCCGGATGCCTGGACCGCGCGAGGTTCCCGAGGGCCATCCGGACGACCCTGCTCCGGCGCCTGGCCTGGTTCCGCGCGGCGATTCGCGCTCGCTGCGCCGCCGGGGCGACCGCCATGAATTCGCGCTGGTGTACCGGCTCAAGTGCTTCGTGATCAGCCGGGTCGGCCTGGTCGGCACGCGTGGGCAGTGGCGGGTAGTCGAGTACCCTACCCCCTCGATGGCGAGCCACGCCTACGCGAAGGAGTGCAGCCGGTTCGTCTCGGACGGGTTCTCGGACTATCGTGCGTGAGGTGGCCTCCGATCGACGTGCGTCGTGGATCCTGCGCTGGGCGCTCGAGGCGCCGCGCCGGTGGCTCGGCAAGCGCAGCATCATCGGCCAGGACGTCGCCGGCGGCGCCGACGGGCTCTCGTACCTGCGCCACCTCGCGCGCGGCAACCGGATCCGCCGCGGCGCCGCGTTCGACGGTGTCACGCCGGACGCGCCGCCGGTGCTGATCATCCACGGGTTCCTCGGCACCCGCGGCTCGATGTACATGCTCGAGCGCCGGCTCGTCGAGGATGGTTTCGTGGTTGTTTCGTTCAACCTCGGCACGCTGAACGTCCGCGACATCCGGCGCTCCGCGTTTCTGATCCATCGCAAGATCGAGCGGATCCTCGCGCAGACGCCGTCGCAGCGGATCGACATCATCGGCCACTCGATGGGCGGGTTGATCGGGATGTACTATGTCAAGAAGCTGGGGGGCCACGCACGGGTGCGCAAGTTGATCATGATGGGAACGCCGGTCCGCGGGACCTGGGCCGCGCTGATGGGGGTGATGACGCTCGGCCTGTGGTCGACGTCGTCGTGGCAACTGCTGCCGCGCAGCCGGTTTCTGGACGAGCTCGCCCAGGGCCCGATGCCGCCGGGAGTCGAGGTCCACACGATCGCCGCCGCCCGCGACTGGGTCGTGCCGCTGCCGACGACGCGACTGGCCGGGGCGACGGCGACCACCGTGCCCCTGGGCCACTCCAGCCTGGTGGTATCGGAAGAAGTCTACCGCCGCGTCGTGCTGGCGCTGCGGCCGCCGCACGAACCGGCAAGCGACGAAACGCCGGCCACCGATTGACCCCCGTTTGCTTGCGCGTGTGGCCTCTTGAGAACTAGAATTTTCGAGTTGTTGCAGCTGGTCAGGGACCCATGGTTACCAGCGCCAAATCCATGAACGATCGTCCTCGCTTTGCGCTTCGCTTCATCTCGGGCAAGTACCAGGGAGGCGAGTTCCCGCTTCGCATGAACCGGGAGATCATCATCGGTCGTTCGAGCGATCTCGACATGGTGCTGGTCGAGGACATGGTGTCGCGCCGGCATGCCAAGATCTCGTCGACGGAGGCCGAGGTCTACATCCAGGACATGGGGTCGACCAACGGCACGTTCGTCAACGGCGAGAAGATCGCCGGGCGGGCGCTGCTCCACGAGGGCGATCGCATCCTGGTCGGCACGTCGATCATCAAGGTCGTCGCGGTCGACGGCCAGGTCGCCAACCAGAGCGAGGCCGAAGCCCGCCGCCGCCTGGAGGCCGGGGCCCAGCAGCGCCAGGCCACCCAGGGCCGGCCGATGTCGGGGGTGATCGAGGAGATCCCGCTGCCCGATCTGCTCCAGCTGCTGTCGACCAGCCGCAAGAGCGGCGTGCTCACCATCAACAATGGCGTGAGCATGGGCAAGATCTACCTGCGCAAGGGCTCGCTGTACTTCGCCACCATCAACGACGACTTCGCGGTCAGCCCCCAGAAGTCGATCTACCGCATGCTGACCTGGGCGACCGGGACGTTCGAGCTCGAGCCCAGCGTCGAGCTCCAGGTGATGGAGGAGGTCCAGGAGTCCACCGAGGCGCTGCTGATGGAGGGCGTGCGCCAGCTGGACGAGTTCCGGAATCTACAGAAGCAGCTCCCGCCGCTCGGCTCGCCCCTGGCCGTGCCAACTCCGCTCGCCGGCAAGCTGCGCGAGCTGACGCCCTCGGAGCTCGACACCTTCCAGCTCGTGCTCGACCACGGCCAGCTCCAGAAGGTGCTCGATAACTTCCCGGGCACCGACCTCGACGCAGCGCAGAATCTGATCTCGCTGATGAAGCGAGAATTCGTCGTCGTCCCGTAGCCGGGGAGCGCTATGATCGACCCATGCGGGCCCGCTGCACACGCGCGCGTCCGGCGCGCTGCAACCCCGGGGCGCCCCCGGCCCACGTCTCGTCGGAGCTGGTGAGCTGCGACCAGCGCCTGCGCAGCCCGTACCGCGGGATCGAGACCGGCCGGGCGATGCTGCGGCTCCGGGTCCAGATCGCCCCGCGCGGGGTCGCGCCCTACGAGGTCGTGCTCGACGTCGACGACGTCGCGATCGAGGTCCGCGAGGACCGCGGCGGGTTCGTGGTCGGCGCCGGGGCGATCGACGCGCTGTTCGTGGTCGAGCGCCAGCCCCGCCATGGCTTCCTGACCTGGTTCGGCGTGTTCGCGCGCTGCCGCGGCCAGGCCGACCGCCTGCTGCTGGAGACCCCCGAGGGCGCGGTGGCCCGGTTCGTCGAGCGCGCGATCGAGGACCAGCTGGGCCTGGACGACGAGCCGGTGGAGGGCGAGCTCCGCCTGGCGCTGACGCACTGATTTCGGCGGCCGCGGCGGCGTGGTACCAACGGCGCCATGGCGGTGATCTGCGATCGGGCCTGCGATCCGTTCCCCGGCGGTGTGCGATGAGCGCGCCGTTGCGCGAGGCCGCGTCGGTGATCCTGCTCCGGCGCGCCGAGCCCGGATTCGAGGTGTTCCTGCTCTGCCGCCACCGCCAGGCCCGGTTCATGGCGTCGGCGTTCGTGTTCCCGGGCGGCGCCGCAGAGCCCGGGGAGGACGCGCGCACCACCGCGGCGCGCGAGCTGTTCGAGGAGGCGGGTGTGCTGCTCGCCCGCGCCGACGCCCGGATCGAGACCCAGACCCTCGAGGTGCCGATCCAGGCCGCGCTGCGCCGCCGCATCCTCGACGGCGGCGACGCGGCGACCGCGATGGCCGGTGCCGGGCTGGCGTGGTCGACCGACGTGCTGGTGCCGTGGTCGCACTGGATCACGCCGTCGATCGAGCCGCGGCGGTTCTCGGCCCGGTTCTTCCTGTGCGAGCTGCCGAGCGCCCAGGTGCCGAGCTTCGACGAGGTCGAGACCGTCGATCAGGTCTGGGTCCGGCCGAGCGAGGCGCTGGCGCGCGCGGGCGAGCTCCGGCTGCCGCCGCCGCAGATCCGCACGTTGTGGGAGCTGTCGCAGCTCGGCTCGGTCGACGAGGTGCTCGCGATGGGCCGGGCGCGCAGCGAGGAGCCGCACCCGATCATGCCGCGGCTGCGCACGTCGGTGGCGGGTGACCCGGTGTGCCTGCTGCTGCCGTGGGACCCCGAGTACACCGAGACCGGCAGCGGCGATGCGCTGCCGCTGACCTATGCGCCGCGCTGGGCGGTCGGACCGACCCGCTTCGTGCTGGAGGGGCAGACGTGGAACTACGTCGCCGCACCTGGTTCGACGACCGCGGGCTAGTCGTCGCCGGCGCTCCGGAGCGCCGGCTGGCGTTCCTCGCCGGCGCGATGCACTACTGGCGGGTCGAGCCGGCGCACTGGGCGCGCTGTCTGCGCGCGATCCATGACCTCGGGCTGACCCTGGTCGAGACCTACGTGCCCTGGCGGGTCCACGAGCCGCGGCCGGGCGAGCGGGCGTGGGACCGCGAGCGCGATCTGGCGCGGTTCCTCGAGGCCGCGCACGCTGCCGGGCTCGGCGTCGTGCTGCGGCCCGGCCCGAGCATCAACGCCGAGCTGACCGGGTTCGGCATGCCGGATCACGTGCTCGCGGATCCGGCGTGTCAGGCCCGGACCGCGGCCGGCACGCCGGTGTGGCTGCCGACGCCGCCGCGCGCCTGGCCGGTGCCGTCATACGCCAGCGCGGCGTTTCGCGGCCGGGTCCATGCGTGGTACGCGCGGGTCGCCGAGGTCGTCGCGCCGTACCTCGCGCCCGACGGGCCGGTGGTGGCGATCGGGGTCGACAACGAGGCCCGGATGTTCTTCCGGCTCGGCGCGTACGATCACGACTACCACCCCGAGGCGATCGCGGCGTGGCGCGAGGCCACCGGGCTCGACGGCGAGCCGCCGCGCGGGTGGCGGCCCGATGACGCCGCGCGTTGCATCTCGTGGGTGCGGTTCAAGGACCAGTACATCGCCCACGCGCTCGGCGCGTTCGCCCGCTCGCTCGACGAGGTCGGGCTCGGCGGAATCGCGAGGTTCCACAACCTGCCGTCCGGCCACCCGGTCAACGACCTGCGCGACATCCAGCGCGCGATCGGCGGGCCGGTCGGGATCGACGCGTACACGCCGCGCGCGGAGCTCCGCGAGCTGCGCCGGCGCGCGGCGTACGCCGCCGGCAACGCGGCGCCGATCGCGATCGCGTTCGAGGCCGGCGTCGGGTTCGCCGCCTGGCTGCCGCCGCTCGACGCCGGCGATGATCCGCACCGCGAGCGCGATCAGCTGCTCAGCCTGCTGGCCGCCGGGATCCGCGGCTTCAACCTGTTCATGGCCGTCGAGCGCGAACGGTTCTACGGCGCCGCGATCGATCGCACCGGCGGCGTCGAGGCCCACGCGGGCTGGATCCGGCCGCTCGTCGCCGAGCTGGCGGCGCTCGACTGGCCGGCGCTGCGCCGCTCCGCCACGATCGCCGTGATCGAGACCCGGGCCGACGCGCGGTTCGGCCAGGCCAGCTGCGTGCTCGATCCGGTGACCCCGGTGGTCGCCGAGGTCCTCGGACTCGGCCCGGGGGGGGCCGCCGAGCTCGGCACCGATCCCGCCGCGGTGGCCCAGCGCCGCTGGCACGCCGCGATCACCCGCGCGCTCGACCTCGCGCGCACCCCGTACGCGCTGGTCGGCGAGTCGGCGGGCGAGGACGAGCTCGCCGGGTACCGCGCGGTGATCGTTCCGACCCTCGACCGGATCGATCGCGGCCTGGCCCACACCCTGCGCGCGCTCGCCGAGCACAAGCGGGCCGTGGTCGTGATCGGCCCCGGAACGCCCACCCACGACGAGCTCGGCCAGCCGCTCGGCGACGCGCTGCCCCGCCGGGTCGGCCGGCTCAAGGCCGGCTCGCTCGACGATCTGCCCGGGCTGGCGGCCGATCTCGCCGCGCTCGCCGGCGAGCCGAGCGACGCCTGGCAGATCGAGCGCCCCGACGAGGTCTGCGCGTACGCGCATGCCGACGCCGCGGGCAGCGTGCGCGCCGTGTTCGTCGCCAGCGACGCGCCGCGCCCGGTGTCCGCGGTGCTGCTGGTCGACGACACCGCCCGCGCGCTGCGCGATCCGTTCAGCCACGAGCGGATCGCACTGGCCGACGGTCGGGCCACGATCGCGCTGCCGCCCGGCGGCATCCGGATGCTGGTCGTCGAGCGCGGTTGAATTGAATTGACCAGCCGCCGGGTGGGCAGCCCAATGGACGTCGAGCGGCGGACCCCACCTGGTCAAGCCGATCGATCTCGCCACGCTGGAGCGCTACCTGCCGGCGGCGGCCGCCTGGCCTAGTGTCCGCGATCCGGACTGACCATCGCGCCCAGGCCCGCCAGCGCGCCGCCGAGGCCAGCCGCGAGCAGCAGGTACACACCGAGGCCGAGCGACGACGACGCATCGTGCGACACCTGATCGGCCTGCCAGAACCGGGTGAACACGACGATCGACGCGCCGCCGAGCCCGACCGCGCACAGCCCGGCGAACCGGCCCATCCGGTCGCGCAGCATCAGCAGCAGGCCGAGCGCCGCGAGCAGCCCGGCCGGCACGAAGCACGCGACGATCGAGGCGGCGTAGGCCTCGATGCCGGCGTGGAACGCCCGGGCGATCCGCTCGCTATCGGCGGGCGACAGCCCGAGCTCGTGGGCCTGGGCGCGGACGTCGCCGGTGCCGTCGAGCCCGCGCGCGATCTGGAACGCGCTGGCGTCGCGGGTGATCCGGCCGTCGCTGCTGCGGGTGTCGATCAGCGGGGTGAACAGGCCGATCACGCCGGCGAGGCCGGCGAGCAGGACGACGAGCTTCCAGATCCTCATTCCCGCTCATCCTCGGCGATCGCCGGCGCCGTGTCACGCCCGGCCAGCGGCTCGGGCGGCTCGGGCTCGCCGAGCGCACCCAGCACGCCGGCCGGGTCCGCGGCATTCCTGGCGCCGGCCTCGGCCTGGGCGATCTCGGCGACGATCGCCGGCATCTCGGTGGAGAGGCTCGCGCCGGCGCGCTCGTTGTCGCGCAGCTTGTGGGCCAGCTCGGCGGCGATCACGCCGGCATCGGCGGCGGTCGCGCCCTCGGACAGCCGCTCGTAGATGTGCTCGGCCCGCTCGTCGCGCGCGCGGGTGGTGGCGTCCGGCGGGTTCTCGCCGGGCAGCTCGACGCGCAGCTCGCGCACCACCATCTGCAGCCCGGCCGCGATCGGCAGCGCGAGCAGCGCGCCGATGATGCCCATCAGCGTGCCGCCGATCAGCAGCGACACCAGGACGATCGCCGGCGGCAGGCGCAGCACCTTGCCGTACACCCGTGGCACCAGGATCCGGCTCTCGAACTCCTGGTAGGCGAACATCAGCACGGTGACGATGACCACCGCGCCGATCCCCGAGCCGGTCACCGCGATGATCACCGGGGCGCTCGCGACGTAGCCGCCGACGAACGGGATGACGTCGGTCAGCCCGGCGAACAGCGCGAGCGCGAGCGCATCGTCGACCCGGAACACCTCCAGCACGCCGAACGTGAACACGGCGATCACCACCGAGGTGATCAGCTGGCCGCGCATGTAGCCGCCGACGATGACCTTGAGCTCGATCAGGATCCGCGCCAGCTTGATGTGGTGGTGGCGCGGCACCACGGAGAACAAAAGGCCGCGCGCGCGCACCGGGTCGGCCAGGAGGTAGATCGCGAGGAACGCGGTCGAGATCGAGAACCCGACCAGGGTCAGGATGTCGGCCGAGGCGCCGACCACCGTGTTGCCGGCGCGCAGCACCAGGTCGTTGATCGGCACCGCGCGCACCGCCTGGACCAGCGGCCGCGCCCAGCGGTACTGGCGCAGCCAGTCGACCAGGCGATCGCGGCCGCGCGGTGCATCCTCGATCAGGTGCAGCAGCTGGCCGATCAGCGGCGGCAAGGTCAGCAGCAGGACGCCGGCGACCACGCCGGTGAGCCCGAGAAAGATCAGCACCAGGGCGCGGCCGCGCCGGATCCGGTGGCGCTCGAACCACGCGACCATCGGATCGAGCGTGCCGACCCCGACCAGCGCGATGGTCACGACGATCAGCACGGTCTCGAGCTGGAACGCCAGCCAGACCCCGGCGATCACCACGAGCAGGAGCACGATGGTCCGCGGCGCGATCTCGATTCGCAGCGTGCGCGCGTCGGCCCGGGGCTCATGGTCGTCGGCGCTCACCGGTGCACTATCGCATCGCAAGCGCCGTGCCGCAGTCAGGACAGCTGGCGCAATCGGATCGGGGGCTCGCGCGGCTCATCATCGAGCATCGGCGGCGGGCGCACCCGCCACAGCAGGCGGCTGATCGCCACAACCACCTCGTCCGGATCGCACGGCTTGGGCACGAACGCAGCCGCGCCGATCCGCACCGAGATCCACGGAGCCGCCGGCGAGTCCGAGATCAGGATGATCGGCGGCGGGTCGGGCAGCGCGTTCATGCCAAGCGCGAGGTCGACGACGCCCGAACCGGGGTCATAGGCATCCACGATGACCACGTCGAAGCCGCCGTCGCGGATCACGGTCCATGCCTCGCGGATGCCGCTCGCGGCCAGCACCGAATGACCCGCCGCGTCAATCGCAGCCGCCCAGGCGTCGCTGATGGCTGGGTCGGGTTCCACGAGCAGAATACTTCCCATGAGAATTAGGTATGCTGATTTACTATTTGAATAGCAATAGTAAACGCGATCCGGAGCACATCTTTCAGTATAGCCTAATTTTTCTGACTATTTGACCGAAGGTGGGCCGGTCTTGCGCCGGGCCCGGTCGTGGCTCTCTGACCACGCGACGTCCTTGGAGAGCTGCACCGCGTCATCGAGCCGACCCGAGGCCGCCGGCCGGGTCGGGCCGTCGTTGAGCAGCAACTCGGCGGTGGCCCGGCGGTCGCCCAGCCCGCGCATCTCGGTGATCGCCGCCTGCCGGTAGCGATCGGCCTTGCCGCCCAGCCCGGTCTTCTCGCACAGCTGGGCGAGCAGGTGCTGGACCCGCGCGGTGCCGAGCCGCGACCGGACGCGCTGGGCGTGGAACAGCGCGGCCTCGGCCAGCCGCAGTGCCTTGTAGGAGTCGCCGGCGTTGTCGATCATCTGGGCCTGCGCGCGCAGGATGCGCCAGAACGGCTCGGGGCCGTCGATCGCGGTGAAGCCCTCGCCAAGCGTGGCGAGGTCGATGCATTCGACCAGCTCGCGCTGGGCCCCGGCCGGATCGGCGGCGCGGAGCAGCGCGGTCGACAGGTCGAGGTACAGCTCGCAGACCAGGTTCATGTCGCCGGTCGAGATCGCGCGGCCGACGCCGCGCCGCAGGTTGACGACCGCGCCCTCGACATCGCCCTCGCTGAGCGCGATCGCGGCGCTCGATCGGTCGATCAGCGCGACCAGCATCGGCGCGCCGGACCAGTCGCGCGCCTCGGCCAGGACGCCGCGCGCCAGGGCGGTCTCGCCGCGGGCGCGCAGCACGTCGGCGAGCTTGACCGACAGCATGACGAACTGGCCCTCGGCGCTGCCGTCGTCGTCGCCGCTCAGCACCGCCTGGCGGACCGCGACCAGCGCGCGATAATAGAACTGGCCGGCGCCGATGTCATCGAGCTGCTCCGCCGCGTGATCGCCGGCGCGGCGCAGCAGCATGATCGCCTCCTTGGCGTGGCCGGCGAGGTCGTGGTGGTGGCCGAGCAGCGCGACGTCGGGCGACAGCGCCTCGACCGCGCTCGCCGCCGCGGCGTGCAGCGAGCGGCGGACGTCGGCCGGCGTGGCGTCGTACACGATGTCGCGGACCAGCCGGCTGGTGAACGTGAGCTCGCCCGATGGGTCGTGGCTGAACAGCCCGGCGCGCTCGGCGTCCGCCATCGCCGCCTCCAGCGTGTCGCTCGGCAGCATCGTGCGCAAGTGGTCGACCGGTGGCTCGAGGCCGAGCACCGCGGCGGCCTGCAGCACGTCGCG
>Ga0265332_10001537_pt1 | contig 12792 bp, 9 predicted proteins | sample 41926metaG_FD_202084 | JGI IMG/M metagenome (GOLD analysis project Ga0265332, IMG submission 202084) | Rhizosphere microbial communities from Carex aquatilis grown in University of Washington, Seatle, WA, United States - 4-19-26 metaG | ecosystem: Host-associated > Plants > Roots > Rhizosphere >...
CAAGCGCGCCCAGGACGGCAAGCTCTCCGTCGAGGACCTGACCGGCGGCACCTACACGATCTCCAATGGCGGCGTGTTCGGCTCGATGCTGTCGACGCCGATCATCAATCCGCCGCAGTCGGCGATCCTCGGCGTGCATGCGACGCGCGATCGGCCGGTGGTCGAGAACGGACAGATCGTGATCCGCCCGATCAACTATCTCGCCCAGTCCTACGATCACCGCATCATCGATGGCCGCGAAGCGGTGTTGTCGCTTGTCGCCATCAAGGAAGCCCTCGAAGATCCCGCACGCCTTCTTCTGGATTTGTAATGGCGTTGGGCCGCACTCCGACTCGACGGACGCTACTGCGCACCCCGATCACTTCGTTGCCGCTCGCTCGGGGCCTCGCTGTACATTTGAGTACTATCTCGGCCCCTCGCTCCGCTGCGCCTCGTGCTCGGGGCGCTCGCTACGCGCCTTCTGAAGGTGGCGGCCCCTCCTGGCGGACCACGAATTTCGTTTCCTGACGCCACACCCCGCAAATCCATGGCAGATCAATTTGACGTTGTTGTGATCGGCGCCGGACCGGGCGGCTACATCGCCGCGATCCGCGCGGCGCAGCTCGGGATGAAGGTCGCGTGCATCGACGACTGGACGCGCGCGGGCGGCAAGCCGGCGCCGGGCGGCACATGCACGAACGTCGGCTGCATCCCGTCGAAGGCACTGCTGCAGTCGTCGGAAAATTTCGAGCACGCGGGGCACGCCTTCGCCGACCACGGAATCACGCTCGACAATCTCGGCATCGACGTCGCGAAGATGCAGACACGCAAGGAGAAGGTCGTTGCGCAGAACAACGACGGAATCCTTTTTCTCTTCCGCAAGAACAAGGTGACGTTCTTCCACGGCCGCGGCGCATTCGCCGGCGGAAGTGCCGCCGCAGGGTGGAACGTGAAAGTCGATGGGGAGAAGTCCGCCGATCTCGCGGCGAAGCACGTGATCGTCGCCACGGGCTCGAAGCCGCGTCCGCTCCCCGGCACTGCGATCGACAACGTGCGCGTGCTGGACAACGCCGGCGCGCTCGCGCTGACCGAGGTGCCGAAGACACTGGGCGTCGTCGGCGCGGGCGTCATCGGCCTCGAGATGGGCAGCGTCTGGCGACGGCTCGGCGCCAGCGTGACCGTGCTGGAAGCGCTGCCCGCGTTTCTCGGCGCCGCCGACGAAGCGGTCGCGAAGGAGGCGAAGAAGGTCTTCGCGAAGCAGGGCCTCGCGATCCATCTGGGCGTCGCGATCACCAGGGTCACGGTGACGAAGAAAGACGTCACTGTCGCGTGGAACGACGCGGCGGGCGCCGCGCAGACGGCGACCTTCGACCGCCTGATCGTGTCCATCGGCCGCCTGCCCCACACGGCGGGGCTCGATCCCGCGAAGGTCGGCCTGAAGCTCGACGCGCGCGGATTCGTCGAGGTCGACGCGGAGTGCCGGACGAATCTGCCGAACGTCTGGGCGATCGGCGACGTCGTTCGCGGGCCGATGCTCGCTCACAAGGCGGAGGAAGAAGGTGTCGCGGTCGCCGAGCGGATCGCAGGCCAGCACGGCCACGTCGACTTCAATACGGTGCCGTGGGTCATCTATACGTCGCCGGAAATCGCGTGGGTGGGCAAGACCGAGCAGCAGCTGAAGGCGGAGGGCGTCGCGTACAAGGCCGGCACCTTTCCGTTCGCGGCGAACGGCCGCGCGCGCGCGCTCGGCGACACGACCGGGTTCGTCAAGATCGTCGCGGATGCCGCGACCGACCGCATCCTCGGCATGCACGTGATCGGTCCGATGGCCTCGGAGCTCATCTCCGAGGGCGTTGTGGCGATGGAATTCGGTGCCTCGAGCGAGGACCTCGCGCGGATCTGCCACGCGCACCCGTCGCTGTCCGAGGCGACGAAGGAAGCCGCGCTCGGCGTGGCCGGCCGGACGCTCAACCTGTAGAACGCGGCGTGCGCGCGGCAACGGTCGTGGGTCATTGCGCGTACGGCGCCTGCGGCGCGCGCCGACGGCGGACAGCGCAGATCCCGCGCGGTGAGCCCGTTGCCGGGGCCGTGCGGTGAGCGGCGCGGCGATCGACGCATCGATTGCGGCGCGGCGCGCCGGACTCGCCGCGTGGGTCGAGCCGATTCTCGCGGCCCGCGGCACCACACTCGACCCGGCGCAGGCGACCGCGCTCGATCGCCTGCAGGAGCTCGCGGACGAGCTCCACGCATTTCGCGCGGCGCGGCAGTCAACGCTGAAGAAGCTTTTCGCGCCGCCCGAGGTCCCGCGCGGCGTCTATCTCTGCGGCGGCGTCGGGCGCGGCAAGAGCTTCCTGATGGACGGCTTTTTCGCGATCGCATCGCTGAAGCGCAAGACACGCGTGCATTTCCACGTCTTCATGCGCGACGTGCACGCGGCGCTCGCGGAGGTGAAGCACGAGGAGGATCCGCTCGCGGTCGTGGCGGCCGGCATCGCGCGCCGATATCGCCTCGTCTGCTTCGACGAGTTCCACGTCTCCGACATTGCCGACGCAATGATTCTCGGCCGCCTGCTGCAGGCGATGTTCGAGCACGGCGTCGTCTTCGTGATGACGTCGAACTACGCGCCGGACGCGCTCTGGCCGAACGGCCTGCAGCGCGAGCGCTTCCTCCCGACGATCGCGCTCATCAAGCGCTGGCTCGATGTCGTCGAGGTCGACGCCGGCATCGACTACCGGCTCCGCGCACTGACCCGGATGCGCACCTACTACACGCCGGCCGGCGCGGCGGCGGATGCGAATCTCGCCGCGGCCTTCGAGGCGATGCGCTCGGGCACGGACGGAAGCCCGAAGCTCGATGTCGAAGGCCGCACCCTCGTCGCGCGCCGCGTCGCCGGCAGCGCGGCGTGGTTCGACTTCGCGGCGCTCTGCGACGGGCCGCGTTCGCAGCGCGACTACCTCGAGCTCGCCCGCCGATTCCCGGTGATCCTGCTCTCCGGCGTGCCCCGGATGTCCCCGGACATGGGCGACCTCGCGCGACGCTTCACGTGGCTCGTCGACATACTGTACGATCATCGTGTGAAGCTGCTGCTCTCGGCCGAAGTCGCCGCGCCCGACCTCTATCGCACGGGCCACCACAGCGGCGAGTTCGACCGCACCGTGAGCCGCCTCGTCGAAATGCAATCCCTCGATTACATGGCAGAACCGCACATCGCGGCCGAGCGGGCGGACTAGCCCTCGCTCCCCCGCCGCGCGCCCCCGATTTCCATCAAATCCCCGCAGCGGACAAGGAGAACCCCAGTGCAGAAATTCAAGGCGTACCGGACCTTCCAGGAATCGAGCGGTGTCGCCAGCCGGTTCGTGGAATTGACGCTGGACGAGCTCGACCCGGGCGACGTCGTCGTGCGCACCAAGTACTCGACGATCAACTACAAGGACGCGCTGTCCTACAACGGCGCCGGCAAGATCATGCGCAAGTACCCCACCAACGCCGGCATCGACATGGCCGGCACGGTCGAGACGTCGACCGATCCCCGCTGGAAGCGCGGCGACAAGGTCATCGTGCACGCCTACGACATGGGGGTCGCGCACGACGGCGGCTACGCCGAATTCGTCCGCGTGCCGGGCGACTGGGTCGTGCGCCGACCGGAGAGCATGACGGCGTTCGATGCGATGACCCTCGGCACCGCGGGATTCACCGCGGCGCAGGCGATCATGCTGATGGAGCACAACGGGCTCGCGCCGGGCAACGGCCCCGTCGCGGTCACCGGCTCGACCGGCGGCGTCGGATCCGTCGCGGTCGAGATCCTGGCCAAGTCGGGCTACGAAGTGGTCGCGATCACCGGCAAGAAGGAGGAGACCGGCTACCTGAAGGAGCTGGGCGCCCGCGAAGTGATCGTCCGGCAGTCGGTCGACCTCTCCAAGATCCGGCCGCTCGACTCGGCGCGCTGGGCGGGCGTCGTCGACAACCTGGGCGGCGACATCCTCGCCTGGCTGCTGTCGACGATGAAGGTCGGCGGCACCGCGGCGGCCGTGGGCCTCGCCGCCGACCACAAGCTGCACACGTCGGTGATGCCGTTCATCCTGCGCGGTGTGTGCCTGCTCGGCGCGGACAGCGCGAACTGCTCGATGGCGCTGCGCCAGAAGCTGTGGAACAAGCTCGCCGTCGAATGGCGTCCGGACAAGGTGCACGACCAGGTCCGCACGATCGACTTCGACGACCTGCCGACGCATTTCGACCCGTATCTCAAGGGGATGGTCCGCGGCCGCACCGTGGTGCGCATCGCGCCGGACACCCACCCGTAATCCCGCGCGCTGCCCGCGCAGCGGAGCCCCGGGACCGCGTGCGGCAATGACGGCGGCGCCGGGGAGCTTGATCCGGCGCAAGCCGGCGCGCGGCGGCCGGCGTAGCCTCGTCCGGCAGGCGCGTCGCGCCGGCGACGGCGCGAATCCGCCTTATGTCCTACACAAGGGACATTGATCGGACGCAAGGTCCGACGCCGCGCGCGCCGCTAGGCTCTACGCCGGTGCCCGCATGAACGGACGCCGACGCGTGCGCAGCGCCCGCATGCGCCCGTTCCGGTCGCGCGACCGGACGCGAACCGTCCTGGAGGGGATGATGCAGAGCTACAAGGCATTTCACCAAGCCTCGCTTGCCGATCGCGACGCGTTCTGGCGCAAGGAGGCGGAGCAGGTCGACTGGCAGACGCCGTTCACCGCGGTGCTCGACTATTCGCGCCCGCCGTTCGCGAAATGGTTCGTCGGGGGGCGCATCAACCTCTGCCACAACGCGATCGACCGCCATCTTGCTGCGCGCGGCGACCAGAAGGCGCTCATCTACCTGTCGACCGAGACCGGCGAGACGAAGACGTACTCGTATCGGGAGCTCCACGCCGAGGTCAACCGCTTCGCCGCGGTGCTGAAGGCGCAGGGCGCGGGGCGCGGCGACCGCGTGCTCATCTACATGCCGATGATCGCCGAGGCGGCGTTCGCGATGCTCGCCTGCGCGCGCATCGGCGCGATCCATTCGGTCGTTTTCGGCGGCTTCGCCGCGGCGAGTCTCGCGACGCGGATAGACGACGCGAAGCCCGCGGTGATGGTGACGTCCGACTGCGGCATGCGCGGCGGCAAGCCCGTGCCGTACAAGCATCTCGTCGACGAGGCGGTGCGCCTCGCCGCCCATCCGCCGGCGAAGGTGATCATCGTCAATCGCGGTCTCGACAAGGAGATGAAGGTCGTTGCCGGCCGCGACGTCGACTACGCGACGCTGCGTGCGCAGCATCTCGATGCGATCGTCCCGTGCGAGTGGATGGAATCCTCCGAGCCGTCGTACATCCTCTATACGTCGGGCACGACCGGCAAGCCGAAGGGCGTGCAGCGCGACACCGGCGGCTACGCGGTCGCGCTCGCGTCGTCGATGCGCCGCATCTTCTGCGTCGATCCCGGCGAGACGATGTTCACGACGAGCGACATCGGCTGGGTGGTCGGGCACTCGTACATCATCTACGCGCCGCTCATCAACGGCTCGACGACGATCATGTACGAGGGGCTGCCGATCCGGCCCGATCCCGCGATCTGGTGGAAGATCGTCGAGGACAACAAGGTGAAGACGATGTTCAGCTCGCCGACCGCGATCCGCGTGCTGAAGAAGCAGGATCCCGCGTTCATGAAGAAGCACGACCTGTCCACGCTCAAGTACCTGTTCCTCGCGGGCGAGCCGCTCGACGAGCCGACGGCGCACTGGGCCTCCGACAATCTTGGCGTTGCCATCGTCGATAATTACTGGCAGACGGAGACCGGATGGCCGATCCTCTCCGCGCAGCCGGGCGTCGAGGAGACGCCGCGCAAATGGGGCAGCCCGTCGTTCCCCGTGTACGGCTACGACGTGCGGCTCCTGCGCGAGGGCGCCGGCGCCGAGGCGGGTGCCGACGAGAAGGCGGTGCTGACGATCATGCCGCCGCTGCCGCCGGGATGCATGACGACGGTCTGGGGCGACGACGCCCGCTTCGTGAAGACGTATTTTTCCGATTTCGGCAAGACGCTGGCCTACTCGACGTTCGACTGGGCGACGCGCGACGCCGACGGCTATTACTTCGTGCTGGGGCGCACCGACGACGTGATCAACGTCGCGGGCCACCGGCTCGGCACGCGCGAGATCGAGGAGGCCGTGCAGGCGCATCCGGGCATTGCGGAAGTCGCGGTGGTCGGCGTTGCCGATCCGCTGAAGGGGCAGGTTCCGGTCGCGTTCGCGGTCGTCAGGGATCCGCTTCGCGTGGCGACTCCTGAAGGCATCGCGACGATGCGCAAGGAAGTGATGGACACCGTCGATCGCGAGCTCGGCGCAATCGGGCGACCCGGCGCCGTGCATTTCATCACGCTGCTGCCGAAGACGCGCTCGGGCAAGCTCCTGCGCCGCTCGATCCAGGCGCTCGCCGAAGGTCGCGATCCCGGCGACCTCACGACGATCGAGGATCCCGCGGCACTGGAGCAGATCCGCGCAGCGTTGAGCGCTGCATAGCCCTGTCCCACAGGGCCTCGGCGGCGCCGCGGACGCGCGCCGGAGCATCGCCGCCGCGCCGATGGGCGATAATGCGCGTTTTGCGCACAGTGCCACCCATGTCCAACGATGCACGCCCGGCGCACGCCGGCACCGCTCCCCCGCATGTTCCGCTCGCGATGGCCGTGCGCGGCGACGGCGTCGACGCCATCCATTTCGGCTCGGTCGCCGTGGTCGACCGCGACGGCCGCTTGCTCTATGGTGCGGGCGACCCCGGCTTCGTGACGATGACGCGCAGTGCGCTGAAGCCGTTCCAGGCGATGCCTTTCGTCGCGGGCGGAGGCATCGAGCGGTTCGGCTACACGACGCGCGAAACGGCGCTGCTGTGCGCGAGCCACTCCGGCGAGCCGCGCCACGTCGAGGCGGTGGCGGAAATGCTGGCCAAGGCCGGCAACACCGTCGATGACCTGCAGTGCGGCAGCCATGCGCCGGGCTTCTACGAGGCGCGCGGCGAGGTGCCGCCGCAGCCGCCGTACACGCCGCTTGCGCACAACTGCTCGGGCAAGCACAGCGGGATGCTCGCGTACTGCGTCCAGTGCGGATTGCCGAAGGCGAGCTATCTCGAGTTCGCACATCCGCTGCAGCAGGAAATCCGGCGCTCGGTCGCGCACTTCACCGGCGTGCCCGAAGCGGAGCTTCTGGCCGGCATCGACGGCTGTTCGGCGCCGAACTACGCAGTGCCGATCGCCGCGCTCGCACGCGCGTTTGCGCGCCTCGCCAGCACACCGGTCGATCCGGTCTATGGCCGCGCTCCGAAGACGCTCGCCGACGCAATGACCGGACACCCAGAGATGGTGTCGGGAGAGCGCCGCAACGACCTCGCGCTGATGCGCGCCGGCCGGGGCGACTGGGTCACCAAGGTGGGCGCGGAAGGGGTTCAGGCCATCGGCATCCGCAGCCGCGGCTGGGGCATAGCGGTGAAATCGGTCGACGGCTCGAAGCGGGGCCTCAATCCGGCGACCGTGGCGACGCTCGACGCGTTGGGATTGCTCGACGCCGCGCAGCGCGCGGAACTCGCCGAATGGGGCGCGCCGAAGGTCAGGAATTACCGCGGGACGGTGACCGGCGAGGTCCGGCCGATGCTTGTACTGAACAAATTCGGGAAAACTGTCGCGATTGCCCCCGAAACGGCAGAATAACCCCTTCGTGCGTGAACTTACGCTCTGCGTGATGGTCTTTGTGACAAGCGTGCACCGCGGCCGCGCGTTGCCGGATCGGAAGCGTTCCCAGGAACGCCGTGTCCGGCCCGCCAGCCGGTGGACGCACCCGCCGTTCGGCGGGCATAACAACGACGATTCAGGGACCTGATGGGTGATCGCGAGGTCGATGCGCAACTGGTCGAGCGCGCGCAGCGGGGCGACAAGCGGGCCTATGAATTGCTTGTGGCGAAGTACCAGCGAAAGCTGGGACGCCTGCTGTCACGCTTCGTGCGCGACCCCGCGGAGGTCGAGGACGTGACGCAGGAAGCTTTCATCAAGGCCTACCGGGCGCTGCCGAGCTTTCGCGGCGACAGCGCGTTCTACACATGGCTGTATCGGATCGCGATCAACACCGCGAAGAATTACCTGGTCGCGCTCGGCCGCCGCGCGCCGACGTCCACCGGCTTCGACAACGCCGAAGCCGAGAATTTCGAGGACGCCGAGCAGCTGCGCGACAGCAACACGCCCGAGAGCGAGCTGATGGGACGCGAGATCGCGACGACCGTGAACAAGGCGATGGATGCGTTGCCTGCGGATCTGCGCACTGCGATCACGCTGCGCGAGATCGAGGGCATGAGCTACGAAGAGATTGCCAACGTGATGAACTGTCCGATTGGCACCGTGCGCTCCCGGATCTTCCGGGCGCGGGAAGCGATTGCAGCGGAATTGCGGCCGCTGCTGGGGACTGACGAAGACCGGAGATGGTGATGTCTGACAGGATTTCTCGGCTGATGGATGGCGAACTCGACGAGGGCGAGCTCAGGGTCGCATGGACCGAGCTCGAGCGGCCCGACGGCGTGGCGACGTGGTCGTGCTATCACGCGATCGGCGACGCGCTGCGCGGCACCGACTGGCCGGCGCGCAATTTCGGCGAACGCTTCTGCGAGCGGCTCGCGGCGGAGCCCACGGTGCTCGCCCCCGGACGCGCACGCAGCCGGCCGCTGCCCTTCGTGTGGGCGGCGGCGGCGTCGGTCGCGGCGGTCGCGCTCACCGGCTGGGTCGCATTCGGCACGCTGGACCCGTCCGCGACCGCCGTCGCGAAGTCGCGCGAAGCCGCGGGCGTGCGCGCCGCGCAGGTGCGGCCGCAATCGGTGCCGGCGGACTATCTGCTCGCGCACCAGGAATATTCGCCGGGAACGCAAAGCCTCGGCGTCGGGCCGAATTTCCGCGCCGCGATGGTTACCGCTCGGGACGGGACGCAATGACTCTGCCGCGCCCCGCATGACGGCCCTCGCCAGCGGCGACCCCGCCGACGCTCCGCACCGGCGCGCCGTGCCGGCGCGCGCGGCGTTGCGCCAGTTCGCCGGCATCACGCTTGCAGCGCTTCTGGTCAGCGGAAGTGCGCTGGCCCAGGACGCCGCACAGCTGCTTTCGCGCGCGGCGGCGGCTGCCCGCCAGCAGAACTACACGGGCACGATCCTCTACCAGCACGGCAGCCGCAACCAGATCTCGCGCCTCGTGCATCTGTTCGACGGCACCGAGCAGTCGAAGCTCGTCAACCTCGAAGGCCCGCGGCGCGAGGTGATCCGCACGACGAACGAGGTGCGGTGCTACTACTCCGACGCCAAGGTCGTCCGCATCGAGTCGCCCGAATTCCGCAACGCCTTCCCGACACTGTCGCCGCAGCAGCAGAAGACGCTCCTCGATTTCTACGACATGCGCAAGGCGGAGGCCGATCGCATCGCGGGACGCGACGCGCAGGCGTGGCTGTTCGTGCCGAAGGACAGCGATCGCTTTGCGCACAAGCTGTGGACCGACGTCGCGACGGGAATCCTCCTGAAGGCGGAGCTCCTCAACGATCGCAATGAAGTGCTCGAGCAATTTGCCTTTCTCGACATCGCGCTCGGCGCGCGCATCGGCCGCGACCAGGTCGCATCGACGGCAGGCACGGCGCCGGCCGACTGGCAGATCCAGAACGTTGCCGCTGCCGATCCCGACGCCCGGAACACGGGGTGGGTGGCGACGCGCGTGCCGCCGGGCTTCGCGCGGATCGCCGAGGGATTCCGGCCGTTGCACGGCAAGCGGCAGCCGGTCGCGCACATCGTATACTCGGACGGGCTCGTCGCGATCTCGGTGTTCGTCGAGCCGCTCAACGCGCCGCCGCGCAATTCCGGCGCCGTGCAGCAGGGCGCCATAAACGCCTATACGCGCCAGGTCGACGACTATCTCGTCACCGTGCTGGGCGAGGCACCCGGCACCACCCTCAAGGACGTCGCATATTCCGTCGTCCGTCGTTGAAAAATCCGTTGCTCGCAATTCCGCAAGAGGCCCCTACATGAGTTTCCGCAGCAATCCCTATCCGTCCGCCGCGGCCTTCGTCGCTGCCGTGACGCTCGCCGTACTCGCGCCGCTCGCGGCCGCGCAGGCGCGCACGCTGAGCCTGCCCGATTTCACCGAGCTCTACGAAAAGCAGTCCCCGGCCGTCGTCAGCATCGACGTCACCCAGAAGCTGAAGCGCCATCCGATGCCGGATCTGGCCGAGGACGATCCCTTCTACGAATTCTTCCGCCGCTTCGGACAGGTCCCGCGTCGCGGCGGCCCCGAGCGCGATCTCGAGCAGCAGTCGGTGGGCTCCGGATTCATCATTTCGCCGGACGGCTACGTCGTCACCAACGCGCACGTCGTCGACGGTGCGGACGAAGTGCGGGTGACGCTCTCCGACAAGCGTGAGTTCCTCGCGAAGGTCATCGGTGCCGACAAGCGGACCGACGTCGCGCTCATCAAGATCGAGGCGAAGGACCTGCCGCGCGTCGCCATCGGCGACCCGGAGAAGCTCAAGGTCGGCGAGTGGGTCGTCGCCATCGGCAAGCCGTTCGGACTCGAGAACACGATGACGGCCGGCATCGTCAGCGCAAAGGGGCGCGACCTGCCGTCGGAGAATCTGATTCCCTACATCCAGACGGATGCCGCGGTGAATCCGGGCAACTCGGGCGGGCCGCTGTTCAATCTCCGGGGCGAAGTCGTCGGGATCAACTCGCTGATCTTCTCGACCCGCGGCGGCTTCATGGGGATCTCGTTCGCGATCCCGATCGACTTCGCGATGACGGTCGCGAACCAGATCAAGGACAAGGGCAAGGTCACGCGCGGCAAGATCGGCGTGCAGATCCAGGACGTCAACAAGGAAACGGCCGATGCCTTCGGGCTCTCCAAGGCGAGCGGGGCGCTCGTCAATTCGGTCGAGAAGGGCGGGCCGGCGGAGAAGGGCGGCGTCGAGTCGGGCGACATCATCATCAAGGTCGACGGCCGGGACGTCCGGAGCTCGAGCGAGCTGCCGCGGATCATCGCGGCCGTCAAGCCCGGCACGAAGATCATGTTGACGGTATGGCGCAAGGGCGCGTCCAGGGACCTCGCGGTCACCGTGATCGAGTTGAAGGAAGACGCTGCCGGCACTCCGCAGCGCCGCGGCGGCCCCAAGGACCAGAAGGAGAAGGCGAAGCCGAACAAGATGGGCCTCGTGCTGGTCGATCTCACCGACGAGCAGAAGAAGGAGCTCCAGATCAAGAGCGGCGTCGGCGTCGAGGACGTCGTCGGCAGCGTGCGCGGCAACGTGCAACCAGGCGACGTGATCCTCGCGATCGTCAACCGCGGCCAGACGACCGACGCGAAATCGGCCGATCAGGTCAATGCGGCGCTGGCGAAGCTCGAGAAGGGCGCGGCGGTCACGCTGCGGCTGAAACGCGGCGAGCAGGAGTTCTACTCGACGCTGAAGATCAGCAACGGCGGCTCCGGCAGCGGCGAATGATCGCGCGCCCGGCGCGTCCGGGCGGTGTCGGCGCGATCTGCGGTGCCGCAGCGTGTCGGGGCGGCCATGTCGCGGGAGCGGCGGCGTGCGCCTGACGCTCCTTTCGCGCGCATGGTGCCACCTCTGCGACGAGATGATCGACGCGCTTTTGCCCCTTGCGGCAGTGCATGGCGCACAGGTGAGCGTGATCGACGTCGACGACCCGGCGCACGCGGCGCTCGGAACCGTCTGGGGAGACGATGTTCCGGTGCTCTTCGCCGGCGATCCGGAATCGCGCAACGAGCTTTGCCGGCATCGGCTCGACGCCGGGCGCGTGGCGGCCGCGCTGGCCGATGCCGAATAACGTCGCGCCGGGGCCGAAAATCCGCTAAAATTCAAGGTTCTTCGTGCGGCAGACAGGGCACTGGACGTGCCCTTTTGTTTTGCCGCGCAGCACCGGGGCGTTCATTTGGATCTGATCCGCAATTTCTCCATCATCGCCCACATCGATCACGGGAAGTCGACGCTCGCCGACCGCCTGATCCAGCGCTGCGGCGGCCTCGCCGAGCGGGAGATGGAGGCGCAGGTGCTGGATACGATGGACCTCGAGCGCGAGCGCGGGATCACCATCAAGGCCCAGACCGCCGCGCTCACCTACAACGCCCGCGACGGCAGGACCTACGAACTCAACCTGATCGACACACCCGGCCATGTCGACTTCGCCTACGAGGTGTCGCGCTCGCTGGCCGCATGCGAAGGTGCGCTGCTCGTTGTCGATGCGTCGCAGGGAGTCGAGGCGCAGACCGTCGCCAACTGCTACACGGCGATCGAGCAGGGCGTCACCGTCGTTCCGGTGCTGAACAAGATCGACCTGCCGTCCGCGGAGCCCGAGCGCGTGATCGCCGAGATCGAGGACATCATCGGGATCCCCGCACAGGACGCGCTGCATTGCAGCGCCAAGACTGGCGAGGGCGTCGACGATGTCCTCGAAGCCGTGATCGCGCGCATTCCGCCGCCGAAGGGCAACCCGGAGGCGCCGCTGACGGCGCTGATCATCGATTCGTGGTTCGACAACTATGTCGGCGTCGTGATGCTGGTGCGGGTGATGGAAGGCGCGCTGAAGCCCAAGGACAAGATCCAGCTGATGGCGACCGGCGCCACCTACAACTGCGAGCAGGTCGGCATATTTACGCCCAAGGCCGTGGCGCGACCGGAACTCTCCGCCGGCGGCGTGGGCTTCATCGTGGCCGGCATCAAGGAGATCCACGCGGCGAAGGTCGGCGATACCGTGACGCTGGCGGCGCGCCCGGCGGCGACTCCGCTGCCGGGGTTCAAGGACGT
>Ga0265332_10001540_pt1 | contig 12715 bp, 12 predicted proteins | sample 41926metaG_FD_202084 | JGI IMG/M metagenome (GOLD analysis project Ga0265332, IMG submission 202084) | Rhizosphere microbial communities from Carex aquatilis grown in University of Washington, Seatle, WA, United States - 4-19-26 metaG | ecosystem: Host-associated > Plants > Roots > Rhizosphere...
CAGGCATACATCTCATGATAGATCTGCGCGGGGCCGCCCTCCCAGCCGCTGATGCCGAGCGGGACGTCGGCGACGAGCTTGATGGCGGTGAGGGTGCCGTTCTTCTTCGCGCCGAGGGTGACGCGCTGCGTCGTCGCGGGGCGGTTGCCGCTGTCGACCTGTTCCGCCTCGCGGTCGTTGATGCAGCGCACGGGGCGTCCGGTGCGGCGCGCGAGGAGCGCGGCGACGACGGTGTGCGCGCCGGCGCCGTTCTTCGCGCCGAAGCCGCCACCCATGTAGTCCTTGATGACGCGCACCTTCGAGAGGGGCACGTCGAGCGCGCGCGCGACGTCGGCGCGCACGCGGAAGATGCCCTGCGTGCTCTCCCAGACGGTGAGCCGGTCGCCGTCCCACTCGCAGGCGGCGCCGTGGGGTTCGAGCGCGGTGTGCAGCTGCACGGGCGTGCGGTACTCGCGCGTGATGACGACGTCGGCCGCGGCGAGTCCCGCCTCGACGTCGCCGCGGCTGATCACGAGCGGCGAGTCCTTGGCCGTGTTGCCGCTCGGGCGCACGCGTGGCGCGCCCGGCGCGACGGCGTCGGCAAAGGTGACGGCGAAAGGCGCCGCCTCGTACTCGAGGACGATCGCGTGCGCGGCGGCGCGCGCCTCGCGCAGCGATGCGGCGCAGACGGCGGCGACGGGCTGCCCCGCGTAGAGGATCTCGTTGGCGAAGAGGCGCGTCTTGGCCGGCGCGTCGCCCGGGCCGAGGACGTCGAAGACGCCCGGCATGCCGCGCGCGGCGGCGGCGTCGAACGCGCGGATCGTGCCGCGCGCGATGGGCGCGCGGAGGATGTACGCGTGGAGCATCGCCGGGCGCTCGACGTCGGCGGTGTAGCGCGCGCGCCCCGTGACCTTCTCGGCCGCGTCGACGCGCGGCACGTTCGTGCCGACGATGTGGAGCGGCGCCTCGTCGGTCCACGGCGCCGGCTCGAACGCCGGCATCTCGACGATGCGCTGCTCGGTGCGTCCCTCGATCTCGACGGTGGTCTGCACGAATCCGCCGGGCTTCGCTTTACGCGCCATGCGATGCCTCGGCGGCGGCGCGGATCGCCTGGACGATCTTCGGATACGTGCCGCAGCGGCAGAGGTTGCCGCTCATCGCGGCGACGATCTCGTCGTCGGTGGGGTGCGGCGTGCGGTCGAGGAGCGCCTGCGCCGTCACGAGCTGCCCGGGCGTGCAGTAGCCGCACTGCGCGGCGTCGTGCGCGATGAACGCCTGCTGGAGCGCGCTCAGCGCGCCCGGCGGCGCGAGTCCCTCGACGGTGCGCACGGCGCTCCCGTCGCAGGCGGCGGCGAGGGTGAGGCAGGAGTAGACGACCGCGCCGTCGAGTTGGACAGTGCATGCACCGCACTCGCCCCGGTCGCAGGTGAGCTTCGTGCCCGTGAGGGCGAGCCGGTCGCGGAGGAGTTCGAGGAGCGATTCGTCATCGCGCGGGTGCAGATCGTGCGCGCGGCCGTTCACGGTGAGTCGCATATGGAGGAAATAGCCCTGTCGACCGTGACGTGTCAAAGGGCGACCGCGTCTTGTAGCGAACGGCGCGGCGCGATATTTTTTCCTTTCCTGCGCGAACGCGCGCGCCAACATCGAGGACACCAGGATGCCGTACGTCATCACCGAAGCCTGCAAGGACACGAAGGACAAGTCCTGCGTGGACGTCTGCCCCGTGGACTGCATCTACGAAGGGCCGGAGATGCTGTACATCCATCCGGATGAATGCATCGACTGCGGCGCCTGCGAACCGGAGTGCCCGGTGACGGCGATCTTCCCCGAGGAAGACGTGCCGAAGAATCTGACGCAGTACGTGCAGATCAATCGCGAGATCTTCAAGGGCGCGACGCCGCCCGGCCGGCCGACGCGCTGACGCGCGGCGACCTGCGATCGGGCCGGACCTGAGGGTTCGGCCCGTTTTGCTTTAAGGGCGAGTGACCGGTGCTCGACGGCCGGCAGTCCGAGTTTGGTAAGACATTATCGCATAAGGGGTTCCAAGACAGGTCCATTGAAAACGAACGACCGTCCACACGTCGTCGGCGTTCCACTAGATTCCGCTCTTCACCCCTCGACCGCTCAATTGCCTACATCGCGCACGCAAGCCCTGCAGGTCGCTTATCTCGACACGGACGCGTCCGTCACGCGCGCCATCGAGGGGATCTCGCGCACCAAGGAGCTGGCGATCGACACGGAAGGGGCGAGTTTCCATCGCTTCGTCGACCGCATCTACCTGATCCAGCTCTCGACGCGCGATGCGCACATGATCGTCGATCCGCTGCCGATCCAGTCGCCGGCGGGGCTCGGCCGCTTGCTCGAGGATCCGAAGGTGCAGGTGGTGTTCCACGACGCCGACTACGACCTGCGGCTGCTGCATCAGGACTACGGCTGGCACATCACGAACATCTTCGACACGCGCGTCGCCGCGCAGTTGCTCGGGCTCACGGCGTTCGGGCTCGCCGCGCTCCTCGAGCGGTTCTTCGACGTGAAGCTCGACAAGAAACACCAGCGCGCCGACTGGTCGATGCGGCCGCTGCCCCAGGGCATGCTCGATTACGCGGCGCAGGACACGGTGCACCTCCTCGGCCTGCGCGACCAACTCAAGAGCGATCTCGAGAAGAAGGGGCGCTGGGCCTGGGCGCAGGAGGAGTTCCAGCGACTCGAGGGCACGCGCTGGCAGCCCGAGGAGCCGGGGACGTCGTTCCTCCGCATGAAGGGGGCGCGCGACCTCACGCGGCGTGAACTCGCGCTGCTGCGCGAACTCGTCGCCTGGCGCGACTCGGTGGCGCTGCAACTCGACCGCTCGACGTTCCGCGTGGTGGGCAACGAGGTGCTCCTCGAGATCGCCCATTCCGCGCCGGCGACGCCCGAGGCGCTGGGCAGCATCAAGGGGATGCCGCGCGGCATCATGGAGCGCGCGGGGCGTGACGTGCTCGCGGCGGTGCAGCGCGGGCTCGCCGTGCCGGAGGCGCAACTGCCGAAGTTCCAGCGCGCGGCGCGCTGGGATCGCGATCCCGATTTCGACGCGAAGGTCGGCGCGCTCAAGTCGGTGCGCGACGACGCGGCGAAGCGGCTGGAACTCGACCCGGGCGTGCTCTGCTCGCGCGAGAAGATGGAGGCGGTCGCGCGGCTCATGCCCGAGCGCGCCGAGTCGCTCACCGAGCTTCCCGACCTGCGCCGCTGGCAGATCGGCGAACTCGGCGACGGGTTCGTGAAGGCGCTGAAGCCGTTCCGGAAAAAGGGGAGCGCGGCGCCCATGGAGCCGCCGCCGCTCGAATTGCCGCTGGGCGGCGACTCGCCCTACCGCGACTGAGCCGGCGCGCGCGAGGCGCGCGCCGCGCGATCAGAAGCCGAGGTAGGCGCGCACCCTGGGCTCGATGCGATCGGGCGTCCACATCGGGGTCCAGACGAGGTGCATCGTGGTGGTGCCGATGCCGTCCATCGTCTTCACCTGTTCCTCGGCGTCCTTCATGATCTCGGGGCCCGAGGGGCAGCCCGGGGACGTGAGGCTCATGTCGATGTCGACGTTCGTGCCCTCGACACGGATGTCGTACACGAGGCCGAGGTCGACGATGTTGAGGTTGAGCTCGGGATCCTTCACGCGACGCAGCGCGAGCTTCACCAGGTCGGGCGTGATCGCCGAGGGTGAAGTCGAGGTGCCCGGCGCGTCGGGGGCGCCGGTGTCGGTGGGCTCAGGAGAGGTCACGTCGGGAGCGAGAAGGGTCTCGCAAATGTAACTGGCCGGGCGGGGGGATGGTTCCCGGCCCGGGAGGGTCAGCCCGCTTTCTTCGCGGCGGCCTTCTTCTTGGCGGCGGAGGAGGACGGCTTCTTCGCGGCGGGCTTCTTGGTCGCGCTGGACTTGGCCGACGCGCCCGGCTTCTGCGCCGACGACTTGGGCGACGCGGCCTTGCCCTGACTCTTCGACTGCCCGCCGCGGCGCGGCTTTTCCTTGCGCACGGGGCGGTTCCAGCCGACTTCGCGATCGGCGCGGAACGAGGCGGGCATCTCGGTGACGGCGAGATTCTCGTCGGTCACGGCGAGGGCGGCGGCGTCGGCGAGGTCGGCACGCACGTCGGCGATGACCTTGGCCGGGCGCTTGGCGCGCGCGGCGTGCACGCGGTTCGTGAGGAGGATGACGAACATCTCGCGTTCGGGGTCGATCCACATCGACGTGCCGGTGAAGCCCGTGTGGCCGAAGGTGTTCTCGCCGAGGTAGGCGCCGGCGCCGTGCTGTCCTTCGCCGACTTCCCAGCCGAGGGCGCGGCTGCCGGCGGCGCGCGCGGTGAAGAGCTTCACCGTGGAGTCGGCGATGATGCGGTTGCCGTCGTAGATGCCGCCGTTGAGGAGCATCTGCGCGAAGACGGCGAGATCGCTCGCGGTGCCGAAGAGGCCGGCGTGCCCGGCGACGCCGCCGAGGGCGAAGGCGTTCTCGTCGTGCACTTCACCGCGAATGGGGTAGCCGCGCGGCGGCGACACTTCGGTGGGCGCGATGCGTTCGACGAGCGACTCGGACGGACGGAAGCCCGTGTCGGTCATGCCGAGCGGGCCGAAGACGTGGCTCTGGAGGAAGACGTCGAGCTTCTCGCCCGACGCGTTCTCGACGACCATGCCGAGGATGTCGGCGCCGAGGTCGGAGTAGACGAAGCCGGTGCCCGGGCGGTATTCGAGCGGGACGTCGAGCACCATCTGGCGCGCTTCCTCGGGCGAATGCGCATGGCGCCAGAGGTCGCGACCGGCGGGGAGCCCGCCGCGGTGCATGAGGAGCTGGCGGACGGTGACTTCGTCCTTCATGCCGCCGCTGAAGCCCGGGACGTAGTGCGTGACTTTCTCGTCGAGCGCGAGCTTGCCCTGGTCGAAGAGCACCATCGCGGCGGTCGTGGTGCCGACGACCTTCGTGAGGGACGCGAGGTCGTAGATGGTGCGATCGGGGAGGACGAGCGGGCTGTCCTTGGTCCATCCGAGGCGGCCGAAGCCCCTGGAGACGACCGTGGCTCCTTTTCGGCCCACGATGACCGACGCGCCCGGAAAGCCGCCGGCGCTGATGCCGCGTTCGATGACGCGATCGATCGTGGCGAGGCGCTCGGCCGACATGCCCACCGACTTGGGCGCCTTGGCGGGGAGCCCTTCGGTATGGCCGGTGACGACGGCGGCAGCGGCGAGGAGCGTTAGGAGCACTGGGCTAGGACGGAGGGCACGAAAAAAGAGGGCGCCGATCGCGTCACGCGCGGTCGGTGGGATGCGCTTTCTTAAGTAGTGTCGGCTGGAAGGTGGTCATTCCGCTTCCTGTGTCAAGACGAGAGACCGATGGAACAGTCACTAGGAGCGGGGCGCGGGCGTAGATTCCGGCTCATGCGCCGTCACCGTTCGGGCGGTTTTCTGCTGTTGTCGTTGGTACCCGCGTTGGTACCCGCGCCGAGCGCGCAAGGGGCGCGGCCGACGGGAACCGTCGTGGTGAGCAACATGAGCGACAACACCGTGACGGTGATCGACGTCGCGGATGGCCGGGTCGCGGCGACGTTGCCCACCGGCGAGGGGCCGCACGAGGTCGCGATCTCGCGGGACGGGCGGACGGCGCTCGTGTCGAACTACGGCGTGCGGGGGAAGCCCGGGCACACGATCACGGTGATCGACGTGGCGAAGGCGACGGTCGTGCGGACGCTGACGCTCGAGACGGTCCGGCGACCGCATGGCATGGCGTTCCTGCCGGGCGATACGATCGTCGCGGTGTCGTCGGAGACGACGCAGCAGGTCGCGCTGGTGGACGTGCGCAGCGGGACCGTGCTCCGCCTGCTGCCCACGCGCGGGCGCACGTCGCACATGGTGGCACTCACGGCGCGCGCCGATCGCCTCTTCACGGGCAACATCGCCGACGGCACGATCTCGATGGTGGACGTGAGCGGGCGGGATTCCACGGTGACGGTGAAGGTGGCGCGACAGCCGGAGGGGATCGCCGTCGCGCCCGACGGGAGCGTGGTGTGGGCGGGGAGCAACCAGGACAGCATCGTCGTGGTGGTCGATGCGCGCCGTGGCGTGGCCGTGGACACGATCAGAGGCTTCGGGTTGCCGTATCGCATCGCGATCTCGGCGGACGGCGCGCTGGCGGTGGTGACCGATCCCGCGAAGGGCGAGGTGCGCGGCTATGACGTACAGGACCGCCGGGAGCGGTTGCGCGTGGTGGTGCCGCGCGACAGCCTCGTGGAGACGGCGGAGGTGAAGGGATCGCCGTCGCCGGAAGGGGTGGCGCTCTCGCGCGACGGGAAGTTCGCGTTCGTGACGCTGCAGGGGCGCAACCGCGTGATCACGATCGACGTGGCGCGCGGGGCGATCATCGCGTATGCGCCGACGGGCACGTGGTCGGACGGCATCGGTTACTCGCCGGTGACCGTGCGTCTGCCCGAGTAAGGCACGCAAGGCACCCGCCTGCGGGGGCGCCCAGCGGGCAGGAACGGAAACCTTCCGGCGGGCCCCAGTGACAGATAGAGTGGATCCGATGCCAGCCACCGACCAGATCACGATCCGTCGCGCCATCAACGGCGACGAAAGCGCACTGCGTGCCTTGTGGACGCAGCATGCGCCGCGCATCGACGCGCTCGTGCGACGGCTGGTGGGCGACCCGGATCAGGCCGCCGACGTGGCGCAGGAAGTGTGGATCCAGATCTTCCGCGCGCTCCCCACCTATCGCGGCGACTCGCAGTTCTCGACCTGGGCGCACCGGATCGCGGTGAACCGCACGCTCAACGCGTTGCGGAGCTTGCGGCGGCACGGGAAGGCGGAGGTCGAGCTCGAGGAGGACACGTCGATCGTGGAGCACGACGGGGAGCGTTCGATGCTCGCCCAGACGATCGACGAGGCGGTGCAGCAGTTGTCGCCGGGGGCGCGGACGGTGTTCGTGCTCCACGACGTCGAGGGATACACGCACGAGGAGATCGCCGCCGAGCTCGGGATCACGGCGGGGGGCTCCAAATCACAGCTCTTCAAGGCGCGCGCGAAACTCCGCCGGCTGCTCGCGCCGCTGATGGACGAATCGCCGGCGAAGGACGGACCACACGATGTCGCATCTCTCTCCTGAACGAATTGCCGCGCTGACCGACGAGGCGCCGACTCCAGTGGAGGCGGCGCACCTCGGCGAGTGCGCGGCATGCACGGCGGAATTCGCGGCGCAGCGCAAGCTCGCGCGGCTCGCGGCGGCGGCGCAGCCCGTGGCCGGCCCTCCGCTCTCGAGCTTCAACGCGCTGCTGCCGCGGCTCGCGGCGGAGGGGCTCGTGGTGCGGCCCGACCGCGGCGCGGTGATGCGCCGCTGGTCGCTGCGCGTCGCGGCGGGACTCGCGCTCGTGCTCGGCGGCGGCGTGGTGGGCCGGATGACGGCCGACACGGGGCTCCCGGTGCTCCCGAAGGGGAACGGCGCGGGGGGCGGCACGACGGTCGCCGCGTCGGCGCCGGGGACGCAGTTCACGTCGCCGGACGACGCGGTGCAGGCGCTCAACGTATCGCAGAAGACGTACGAGAACGCCGCGGCGTATCTCGCGGCGCAGGACACGTCGGCGCATTTCATCGGGCTGAGCGAGACCACGTACCGCACGCGACTGCAGGCGCTGGACCAGATGGCGGCGATCACGCGCGCGGCGCTCTATCAGGCGCCGCAGGACCCGATGCTCAACCAGGCGTATCTCGCGACGCAGAGCGCGCGGGCGACGACGCTGCGACAGATCAACCAGGCCATGCCCGCGGCGAAGCGGCTGGGGAGTTACTGATGGACGGACGCAAGACGGCCCTGCGGCTGGCACCGGTGGCGGCGTTCGCGCTGCTCGCCGGCGCGGCGCCGCTCGGCGCGCAGTCGCCGGCGCGGGTGCGGATCATCCAGCGCGACACCACGCGAGGCGACTCGGCGTGGACGCGGCTCACGCTCGACATGGGCGAGATCATGCGCATGACGTCGGAGCTCATGGCGTCGAAGGCGCTCGAGGAGCGCGTGGCGATGGCGCTGCGGCACGAGGTGGACCCGGCGCGCGAGAAGGAACTCGAGGCGCAGCTGGCGGAGATCGCGAAGAAGCGCTCGAACATCGTCTCGAAGCTGCAGCTGCAGTGCTCGCGCACCGACGACGTGCCGGAGGGCTACATCGGCGTGACGTTCGTGGACGAGACGGGGATCGTGTCGTCGATCGAACCCGGGTCGCCGGCGGAGAAGTCGGGGCTGCGGCGCGGCGACGAGATCCTGCGCATCAACGGCTATGCGCCGGGGAACGCGCCGCTCGCGACGATGCTCAAGCCGGGAGCGAAAGTCCTCGTGAAGGTGCAGCGCGACGGCGCGCCGAAGGACGTCGCGGTGGTCGCGGCGAAGCGTCCCGACGGATTCGGCACGACGGTGTGCACGGGGATCGAGGACATCATCGAACCGGAGCGCACGCCGCCGGTGGCGACGTTCATGCGCACGCCGCGTCCGAAGCTGGCGCCGGTGCCCACGCCGCCGTCGGTGCCCACGCCGCCTCCGCCGTCGAACTTCGTCTATTCGTTCAGCACGACGCCGGGGATGGGCGCGGTCGCCGGCGCGAGCGTGACGCCGGTGGACGACGACTGGCGCGAGACGCTGGGCGTGGAGAAGGGGCTCGTCGTGATCTCGGTGGCGAGCGGATCGCCGGCGGCGGAGAGCGGCCTGCGGAAGGGCGACGTGATCCAGCTCGTGGACGACGCGCCGGTGCAGTCGGTGCGCACGCTGCAGCGCGCGCTGAACGACGCCGAGTCGCGCACGGTGAAACTGCAGGTGGTGCGGCACGGCAAGACGCAGGTGCTGACGCTGCGCTGGCGGTGATCGCGCCTCGCGAACGGGCACACGAGAAGGGCGGGACGCTCGCGCGTCCCGCCCTTCGTCGTTCGCCGCCGGCCGGTGTTACTTGACGGTGACGACCTTCACGCCCGCGGCGGCCGCGCCGGCGGAGACGTAGCCGATGGCGCCCGGCGTCGCCTTCACGAAGGCGATGACCTCGTCGTCGCTCGACTTCGTGGCCGGCGGGACGTCCTTGCCGGAGAAGATCTGCTGCTGCCAGTAGGTATCGACGGCCCCGACGCTCTTGCCCATGACCTTCTGGCTGAACGCGGCGCGGGCGGGCGAGGCCTTGCCCTGATCGACGGGGACGGCGGCGCCGCCGTCGGGGAACTTGGACGACTGCTTGAGGAAGATCTTGGCGAGGTCGGCGGCGGCGATGTCGCCCGCGGCGACGCTGTTGTTGGCGACGACCTTGAAGTCCTGCGCCGAGGCGCGCGCCGCGCAGAGCGCGACGGCGGCGGCAGCGACGACGGTACGGAAGATGTGGCGAGTCATGGTTCGGAGTCTCCGCTTAGAAAGCGACCGCGACGGACGCGATCATGTAGTTCGTCGTCGACTTCGGCGCCCGGCCCATGACGGGCGGGTTGAGGCTCTGCGGGCCGGAGTAGAGCGGCACCGGCGTGTCGAAGAGGTAGCCTTCCTGCTTGTTGTACTCGAGCTTGAAGCGCACGTTGCTCGACGGCGAGTAGTTGACGGCGACGCCGTTGTAGGTCGAGAAGGGGAGGTGGTCGGCCGGGAAGGGCGCCGGGAGATCGACTTCGAACTTGGCGTCGCCATGCTCGACGGCGACCTGGTACTTCTCGCTGAACTTGAAGCCGGCCTGACCGTACCACGCTTCGTAGGTGTTGCCCGTCGTGGTCTGGTGCGGCGTGAACACCGTGTACTCCCCACGGATCCAGCCCTTCGACCAGTCGCCGTCGGCCGAGAGCATCCACGACGTGTTGCGATGGCTCGACGCCGAGACCGGCGTGTTCGAGTAGTCGACGATGAAGCCGCCGAAACGCACGCCGTCGATCGGGGTGCGGACGATCGCCGAGGCGCCGTAGGCCTGCTCGGCGCGGGCCGCGTAGGCGAGATTCTCGGTGGTGCCGGGGAGGAGCGCCTTCACGTCGAAGCCGCCGCCGAACGCGTTGGCGTCGATGCTCCAGCCGCCGAACGAGCTGCGGTGCGACACGACGACGCCGTCGATGTTCTCGAGCGTCTCGCCGTAGACGTCCTTGCCGACCTTGTAGAACGGCAGGAGCGTGCCGATGAAGCGCACTTCGTTGAAGAGACCGCGCGGGAGCGGGTCGCGGCCGAACTTGAACGTCCAGTCGCCATCGCGGTGTTCATAGAACGCCCAGACCGGGGCGATGGACGGCTCGAGCGCCTGCATGGGGCTGGTGCCGAGCTGGCGGTGGAGGAGCTGGACGACCACGCGATCACCGTCGCCGACCTTGTAGCCGATCTGCAGCGCGACCGCGCGCAGGTTCGTCTGGTAATCCTTGTTGATGCCGAGGTAGCCGAGTCCGTCGGTCTTGCCGACGGCGGAGCTGATGGAGCCGTGGATCGAGAAGCGATCGACCCATTCCTGCGCGGCGGCCGGAGCCGCGGCGGCGCAGAGCGCGACGACGGCGGCGGCGAAGACGGTGAACGTGCGCTTACGCGAGTACATGGACTGTGCTCCTGCGAATGAAGAGTGTGTGGCTTAGAAGTCAGCGAGCGCTGATTCGGACGCCGGGTCAGTGAACTTCGGGGCACGGCTGGCGTACGCCGGCACATGGCGCGGCGGGACGTTGCGGCGCGCATTCCGCGCCGCGGGAGCGCTCGGGGCGACGTCGTGTTCGTCGCCGAGCTGGAACTGCGAGGCGAGCTCGTGCATCTCGCGCGCCTGGGCGCTGAGCTCGGCCGCCGCGCTCGCCGATTCCTCGGCGTTGGCGGCGGTGCGTTGGGTGACCGACCCGATCTGCGTGATGGCGCCGGTGATCTCGGCGAGGTCGCTCTGCTGCACGCGCGCGCCGTCGGCGATCTGGGTCATGACGGCGCTCGCCTTCTCGACGCCGCCGTTGATCTCGACGAGCGCCTTGCGGACGCTCTCGTTGAGCGCGACGCCGGCTTCGGCGCGGGCGATGGAGGTCTCGATGAGCGCCGCGGTGTTGCGCGCGGCGTCGGCGGCGCGCACGGCGAGCGTGCGCACTTCGTCGGCGACGACGGCGAAGCCGCGACCGGCTTCACCGGCGCGCGCGGCCTCGACGGCCGCGTTGAGCGCGAGGAGGTTCGTCTGGAAGGCGATCTCGTCGATCGTCTTGACGATCTTCGCCGTCTCGTCGGCCGACTGCTTGATGCCCTGCACGGCCTCGGCGAGCTTCTCCATCGAATCGACGCCGCGGGCCGAGGCGCGACGCGCGTCCTCGACGATCTCCTTCGCGGCGCCGGCGTCGGCGGCGTTGAGCTTCGTGCGGCCGTCGACGACGCCCACCTTGTTCGAGACCGCATCGACGGCGGCCGCCTGCTCGGAGGCGCTCGACGCGAGGTCCTGGCTTCCCGAGCCGATCTCGGCCGAGGCGGCGTTGACCTGCGCGATGGCCGCCTGCAGGCCGGCGAAGACGTGGGAGATGTTCTCGAGGGCCGTATTGGTGCTGTTCTTGATGTCGGCGTGGTCGCCCTTGTAGTCGTGCTGCATGCGGGCGCTCAGGTCGTTCGCGGCGACGCGGCTCAGCACGGCCTTGGCCTCGTCGAGCGGCTTGGAGAGCGAGTCGAGCATCTGGTTGATGCCGCGAATCAACTCGGCGTACGCGCCCTGGAACGCGGCGGGCTTGCCGCGGCTCTGGAGGTTGCCGGCTTCGGCGTCCTCGATGAGCGTGCGGGCCTGCGAGATGATGGCGTTGAGCGTCTCGCTCGCGCGGTTCACGTTGCGCGAGAGGACGTCGTCGCCCGAGCGGGGCTCGACCTTCGCCGAGAGGTCGCCGACGGCGAGGCGGTCGGCGGCGACGGCGATGCCGTTGATGTACTCGACCATCGCGCGGAAGGCGTCGGCGAGCTGGCCGACCTCGTCGCGCTGCTGGTAGACGATGCGCTGGTCGACGCGACCGTGCGCGATGCCGTTCGCGGCGTCGGCCATCTCGCGCATCGGGCGCAGCACGCTGCGCACCGTGCCGAAGGCGACGAAGACGAGCGCGCCCACGGCGATGACGATCACCACCGTGCTCGCGATCGACGCGTTCGACTCGGCCTGCTTGGCCGACGCGAAGGCGACGGTCATGCGCTGCTGGTCGCGCGCGGCGTGCGCCGCGAGCGTGTCGCGGAGCGCGGCGTAGCCCTTCGTCATCTCCTGCAGCCGCGGCATCGCGTTGTCGCCGAGGGAGTTGTTGATCATGCCGATCGTCGTGCTGCGCGCGTTCGAGGCGTAGGCGTCGAACGTCTTCGCGACGGCGTCGACTTCCGCGGCGGGCACGACGGGATTGCCGCGGAGGCTCTCGAGCGTCTTGCGGAAGCGGGCGGCGATGCTGTCGGTCGCGGCGGCGGACGCGGCGTCCTGCGTGCCGACGGCGTCACGGAGCGCGCGCTGATACACCGACATCGCGTCGACGAGATTGCGGCTCGCGTCGAGCGACGGGCTGTACCCGGTCTCGATCATCACGAGATCACGGCGCGCGGCGCCGCCGAAGCCGACGGTTACGCCGAGCGTGAGGAGGTAGCCGATGCCGGCGATGACCGGCAACGCGAGAATACGATAGCGCAGGGGAAGCGTGCGGAGCATGGTCTTTCCGAATACGGGTGCGGTGTCCCATCCGTGCGCTCGGGGGCGGGCGCAGAATGTGATAAATCCGTCTCACTATGTTTCGGCAGAATCCGGCCAATGCTTGAGGCCCGGGCGCGAAAAAGACGCGG
>Ga0265332_10001541_pt1 | contig 12709 bp, 13 predicted proteins | sample 41926metaG_FD_202084 | JGI IMG/M metagenome (GOLD analysis project Ga0265332, IMG submission 202084) | Rhizosphere microbial communities from Carex aquatilis grown in University of Washington, Seatle, WA, United States - 4-19-26 metaG | ecosystem: Host-associated > Plants > Roots > Rhizosphere...
GGCGCAGTACACCATGCAGGCACCGTCCAGCACGCGCATGGAACGCTCCACTTCGATCGTGAAGTCCACGTGTCCAGGGGTGTCGATGATGTTGATGCGGTGCTCGGGGAAGGACGCGTCCATGCCCTTCCAGAAGCAGGTGGTCGCAGCGGACGTGATTGTGATACCACGCTCCTGCTCCTGCTCCATCCAGTCCATGGTGGCCGCGCCGTCGTGCACTTCACCAATCTTGTGGTTCACGCCGGTATAGAAAAGAATACGCTCGGTCGTGGTGGTTTTACCAGCGTCGATGTGCGCCGAAATGCCAATGTTGCGATAGCGCTCAATGGGGGTACTGCGAGCCATGATGGATCCTTGGTTGATCAAATTCTGTGAACCGCCAGTTGCACAGCGCAACTGGCGTGCGGCTTCCAAAGTGTGGACGCCCCACATGACAGCGCCATTGCGCTGCCCGGGTCGCCCTGGGCACTTGAAGGCCGCGGGTGCCGCTGTTAGAAGCGGAAGTGCGAGAAGGCCTTGTTGGCTTCAGCCATGCGGTGAACTTCGTCACGCTTTTTCATGGCGCCGCCGCGGCCTTCTGTGGCCTCCAGCAACTCGTTGGCCAGGCGCTGGGCCATGGACTTTTCACCACGCTTGCGGGCGGCTTCCTTGATCCAGCGCATGGACAGAGCCAGACGACGGACAGGACGCACTTCAACGGGCACCTGGTAGTTGGCACCACCCACGCGGCGGGATTTCACTTCCACCATGGGCTTCACGTTGTTGATGGCAACAGTGAAAGCCTCAACCGGATCCTTGTCCGGATGCTTCTTCTCGATCAGCTCCAGGGCGCCGTAAATGATGCGCTCTGCAACCGCTTTTTTGCCGCCTTCCATGATCACGTTCATGAATTTGGACAGCTCGACATTGCCGAACTTGGGATCCGGCAGAATTTCACGTTTAGGGACTTCGCGACGACGTGGCATTTTTTCACCTCTTTGCTTCAGTTGGCGCCCTTGCGGACACCGCGAGAGTTAATCAATAAGACTCTCACTTACTCGACCCAAACAGCGGGTCACTTCGTTCATTCACCGCGCCACGCGGCAAACAAACACCTTTTTATCTGAAAAAACCGTTGGCTTATTTGGCCTTGGGCTTCTTCGCACCGTACTTGGATCGCGACTGCTTGCGGTCTTTCACGCCTTGCAAATCGAGCGAACCACGGACGATGTGGTAACGCACACCGGGCAAGTCCTTGACACGACCGCCGCGAACCAGCACCACGCTGTGTTCCTGCAGGTTGTGGCCTTCACCGCCGATGTAGGAAATCACCTCAAAACCGTTGGTCAGGCGCACCTTGGCGACCTTACGCAGAGCGGAGTTAGGCTTTTTAGGCGTTGTGGTGTACACACGAGTGCACACACCGCGACGCTGCGGAGAGTTCTGCATGGCAGGGCTCTTCGACTTGATGGTCTCGACCTCACGGCCTTGACGCACGAGTTGGTTAATGGTTGGCATTGAAAAACGTCCCTAAACGTTTGAGTATTACGAAAACGTGAATCCCTTCGGAATTTCCGAAAAGCCTTCTAATGTATCAGAACAAGGGTTTCTCCGCAAGTGAAATGCCCCCACGCTCCGCCGCTTTGCGGGTCGCTGCCCCCCAAGGGGCCTAATTTCCCTTGGCGCGGCCGAGCGGGAAATTGCCATTCCCGACGACTCAAAGTCGTTGTTTAACGGACCCAGAGACGTATGGCGTCCCAGGCGCGGCCCAGGATTCCGGCCTGTTCCACTGCATCCAGCGCCAGCAACGGAACTTCACCCAACGGCTGGTCGCCGGCCAGGATCTTCAGGGTTCCCAGTACCTGACCCTTGGCCAAGGGAGCGACCAGGGGTTCGTTGCGCACCACCTGGGTCTTCAGCCTGGTCGCGCTACCGGTCGGCACCGACACCACGATGGCTTGCGGACGGCCCAGCTTCACGCTGGACTGGGTGCCCTTCCAGACACTTGCGCTCACCACCGCCTGATCGGCATCAAACAGCTTGACCCCTTCAAACGCGGTGAAACCCCAATTCAACAGCTTTTGCGACTCGTTGGCACGCGCATTCTCGTTGGCAGCGCCCAGCACAATAGAAAGTAAGCGCCGGCTTCCGGTTGTAGCCTGCGTGCCAGCGGGAGCCCCTGCGACGGGTGCGCTGCTGAAGTCGCGCCTGGCCGTGGCCACCATACAATAACCAGCAGTATCGGTGTAACCGGTTTTCAGGCCATCCACCGTCGGATCGCGGAACAGCAGCAGGTTGCCATTGCTGTCGTTGGACAGTGGTGTGCCGGCGTAGTGGTACTTCTTGATCGCGTAAAAGCCGACGTAATCGGGAAAATCCGCCATCAGACGGGTGGCCAGAATGCCCAGGTCACGGGCGGTGGTTGTATGACCAGCCTCGGTCAGACCCTCGGGGTTCTTGTAGCTGGTGGATTGCATGCCCAGGGCCTTGGCCTGATCGTTCATCATCTGCACAAAGCGTTCGGCGGATCCGCCCACGCCTTCGGCCAGCGCCATGGTGGCGTCGTTGCCGCTCTGCACGATCATGCCCTTGATCAAGTCTTCCACCGGAACCTGCATCTTGGGGTCGATGAACATGCGCGAGCCGGGCATCTTCCAGGCCCGCTCGCTCACCGGCAGGGTCTGCTTCATGTCCAGCTTCTTGCTGCGCAAGGCGTCAAACACCAGGTAGGCGGTCATCAGCTTGGTCAGCGAGGCCGGCTCCACCGGCATGTCCATGTCCTTGGATGCCAGGATCTGGTTGGCGGAAACGTCGAGCAGCAGGTAGGCGCGCGCTGCCACTTCGGGCGGCTGTGGCGTTTGGGCGGCCACGGAAAAACACAGGGTAGCCACGAGGGCGGCAAGAAAAGATTTCATCAGCAAGTGTCAGAAGCCGGCGGCGCCAGCGGCGAGGTGGCGCACGACCAGGTTGCGTAAGAGCGGCAGTTGTCCATGAAAGAAATGCGAGCACCCCGGAACCACCGTCACCGGCAGGGTCTGGGGTCGCGCCCAGTTCATCACGTCAACCAGTGGCACGGTGTCATCGTGCTCGCCGTGCACCACCAGGGTGCGCGCATGCAAATCGTGCGGAATGGGCGCCACCGCGAACCGGGTGGCGGCCGTTCCGACCAGTACCAGTTGGCGGGGCGCCTGCTCGGCTCCGAGCGCCGCCACGGCGTGACTGACGACGAAGGAGCCAAACGAAAAGCCGGCCAATGCCAGTGGAACCGGTTCCACGCCCGCAGTGGCATCGGCGATCACGGCCAACAGGTCGTCCAGCTCGCCGCGCCCGGCATCGTACACACCTTCGGTGGCGCCGACGCCGCGGAAGTTGAAGCGCACGGCGCGCCAGCCGCTCTGGACAAAGGCGCGCGCCAGGGTCTGCACTACCTTGTTGTCCATGGTGCCGGCAAACAGCGGGTGCGGGTGGGCGATCACGGCCACGCCGCGCGCATGGGTGCCGGCGGTCAGCGTCGGCAGGTCTTCCAGCGCCTCAATGGCGCCCACGGGGCCTTGCAGCAGGAAACGGCGAGTTTGGGTGTTCACAAGAGCGCTATCGTTTTAGTAGCTATCCATGCATATTTCCCGAGGGCTACAGCCCTTTTAGCGCCCCAGGTACGGGGGCGTCAGCAGGCGCTCGACCACCTTCCCGTTCTTCAGGTGGGACTCAACGATTTCGTCAATGTCCTGCCCATCCACATAGGTGTACCAGACACCCTCCGGGTAGACCACGGCCACCGGGCCGGCGGCGCATCGGTCCAGGCAACCGGCCTTGTTGACGCGCACCTTGCCGGGACCGCTGAGGCCCGCTTCCTTGACCAATTGCTTGCAGCGATCAAACCCTTCCTGGGCATGGTGCTGGGCGCAACATTCCTCGCCGTTCTTGCGTTCGTTGAGGCAGAAAAAGATGTGGCGCGCGTAGTACGGCGCGGAAGAAGCAGTGGACTCGGTCATGGGTGGATTCTAGTTTTTTGCGTCGCGCGCCCAGATCAGGGACAGCACATAGACCAGCGCGCAATAGGGCCACAGCCAGCCAGCCCACTGAGCCAACCCGTGAAACCGAATGAAACGCCCCTGCTCCCAGGCATGCAGAGTCTGGGCGAAGTAGGCACTCTCCGGCGCCTGGTTCAACAGGCTCAGGTAAATCCCCAGTGACAGCAGCAGTAGCGCCGCGCTGGCGCGCCACGGCGCAAAAGACAGGCCCAGAGCCAGCAGCACGGCCAGCACCACGCCCAACTGCGTCGGCACGCTCAGCCAGGCCCAGGCGTGGACCGGTCCCCAGCTCAGGGCCGCCGACAGCGCCGACACCGCCATTCCAATACCCAGGGTCATGAACACAAAGGCCACCCGACGTATCCGTGCGCGCACGATGCAAAAGCCCAGCAGGCACGGAATCAGCAGGCCCAGCATTACACACACCAGCTCGGCGCCGGGCACCAGCGGCTGCAACTCGGTCTCGCGCATGGGCAGCCATTCCAGGAACGGTGTATCCACCAGTTGCGCGCCCAGAGATTCCTCCAGGCGCTCCAGCACCTGGCCCAGGCCAAACGGCACGGCCGCCGGAAATAACAGCGCCACCGGCCACATGGCCAGTAGCACAATGCCGCCGCGCGAATGCGGCACAAACCAGCGCGCGCGAATCTGGCTCCAGCGATCAATGGCACCCAGTTTGGCCAACACCACGGTACTGATGGCACCAAATGCCGCTCCCAACGTGTCCAACAACAGATCTTCGCGCGACGGCACGCGAGCTGGCAGGTAGCTTTGCAGGGTTTCCATGGAAAACGCCAGCATCGCCGCCACGGCAATCGGCACCAGAATCGCATGCCGCACCCGTCCGCTGCGCAGCGCACTCAGGGCAAGCAGGCCACCAAACGGCGCGTAGCCCACCACGTTGATGGCGACGTCAAAGCCGGTCCAGTAGCGTGGAATGGGAGCAAATAGAAAGGCCCAGGGGACGATGCCCTGGTCGCGCCAATCGGTAAACGGATACAGGCTAGCGTAGAGGATCAGCCCCACATAAACCAGAGTCAATGGCCAGGCAGCCGACTTGTGCATGGGCTGGCGCCTCAGAACGGCTTGACCACCACCAGAATCACGGCTGCCAGCAACAACAGTACCGGCGCCTCGTTGAACCAGCGAAACCAGACGTGGCTGCGCGCCATGGTGTTGGCCTCGAACTTCTTCAGGATCACGCCGCAGCCATGGTGGTAGCCCACGACCAGCAGCACCACCGCCAGTTTGGCGTGCATCCAGCCATTGCCCGGCCCCCAGCCAATGCCAAAACCGATCCACAGCCACAGGCCCAGGCCCAGCGCGGGCACGGCAATCACGGTCATGAACCGCAGCAGCTTGCGCGACATCAGCAGCAGGCGTGCGCGCTCGGCCTCCGAGCCGGGCGGCACCATGGCCAGATTCACAAAAATACGGGGTAAATAGAACAGACCGGCAAACCAGCTGGCCACGAACACGATGTGAAAGGATTTGACGAGGAGGTATGCCATCGCCGCAGTTTAGGGCAAAAAAAACCCCAGCACGTGGGCTGGGGTGGTAAGCCTATTTGCTGTCACACATCAAGGCCCCGCTCAGGGAGGAAAAGCGGGAGGTAGCAAGCTACCCGGAGCGCAATTTAGCAAAGAAAAAGGGGGTTTGCAAGCGCCTTTACGAAATATCCATGACAAAACCACCAGTATTTTCCACACCCCCTGCGACGCAGGCATTTCAGAATCAGGCACAATTTTCCCCATGACTCCATTCGCCCCCTACCCCCTTGGCCGCCCGCGCCGCCTGCGCCGCGATATCTTCACCCGCAACCTGGTGCGCGAAAACACGCTCACCGCCCACGACCTGATCTACCCGGTGTTCGTCGTCGATGGCACCCACCAGCGTGTGCCCATTGCCTCCATGCCCGGCGTCGAGCGCCTGAGTCTGGACCTGCTGCTGCCGGTGGCCGAAGAGTGCGTGAAGCTGGAGATCCCAGTCATGGCGCTGTTCCCGGTGATTGACCAGTCGCTGAAAGACTACGAAGGTTCCGAGGCGCTGAACCCCGATGGCCTGATTCCCCGCGTGGTACGTGCGCTGAAGAAAGAGTTTCCACAACTCGGCGTGATGACCGACGTGGCGCTGGACCCGTTCACCAGCCATGGCCAGGACGGCCTACCCGACAAGCGCCCCGAGGAAAACGGCTACATCCTGAACGAGGAAACCGTGGCCATGCTGGTCAAGCAGGCCATGACGCAGGCCGATGCCGGCGTGGACATCGTCGCCCCCAGCGACATGATGGATGGGCGCATCGGTGCCATCCGCGCCGCGCTGGAAGCCAAGGGCCACATCCACACCCGCATCATGGCCTACAGCGCCAAGTACGCATCCGCCTTCTACGGCCCGTTCCGGGACGCGGTCGGCTCGGCCAGCAACCTGGGCAAAAGCAACAAGAAGGTCTACCAGATGGACCCCGGCAACAGCGACGAAGCCCTGCGCGAAGTAGCGATGGACATTGCCGAGGGCGCAGACATGGTCATGGTCAAGCCCGGCATGCCGTATCTGGACGTGGTGCGCCGCGTCAAGGACGAATTCAAGATCCCGACCTTCGCCTACCAGGTGTCCGGCGAATACGCCATGCTCAAGGCCGCCGCGCAGAACGGCTGGCTGGACCACGATGCAGTGATGCTGGAGAGCCTGCTCGCCTTCAAACGCGCCGGGGCCGACGGCGTGCTGACCTACTTCGCCATTGATGCCGCCAAGGCGCTATCCAAACGATAGCGCCTTACGCATATTCCACGAGGGCTAGCGCCCTGTTTTACTCATAACACAGGGACCAGTCCGATGCGCATCTTCCACATCCAGCCCAGTGGCCTCGCGGAAAACTCGGACCTGGAGGCCCTGACTGCCGCCGGACTGCCGGCCCAGGGCTTTGTCTGGGTGGCATGTGCGCGGCGCGAGTTCGAGGTGGGACAGGGCAAGGTGCAGGCCATGCTGCAGGCCTTGTGCGGCCAGCAACTGGTAGACCTGCACATTTCCGACCTGATCAACAACCACCTGCCCTCGCACTACGACTACACCTCGCAATACGACCTGCTGGTGTTTCGCCGCCTGGCCGCGGGCAGCCGCCCCACCGACCTGGAGCACCCCGGCGAGGTCCTGACACGCGAACCGACACGCGGCGGCCCGCCCATCCTGCGGCGCATCGACACCAGCCCGGTCGGCTTCGCCCTCTTTGACCACGTGCTGCTCACCGTCCACCCCACCGACTGCTCGGTGCGCGATACCTACGCCGCCAAGCTGATGCAGGCCGCAAGCAGCGAGTCACACGTGGCGGGCGCGCGCCTGCCCACCAGCCCGGCCGACCTGATGCTGCGCATCGTCAACCAGATGGTGGACGGCTTTCTGGAACTGCGCCGCGAGCTGACCCACCAGCTCGACCACTGGCAGACCGAGCTGCTCAACCCCAAGACCCGCTTCAACAACTGGGCCTCGCTGCTGGATGCCCGCCTGTCCCTGCACTACCTGGATGAAGTCTGCGAAGACCAGCGCGCCGCGCTGCAGGACTGGATCGAAGCCGTCAAGACCTGGCCCGAGGCCGAAACGCCCGCCGCCCACCGCGAGCGCGACCTGCTGCAGGTGCGTTCACGCGACGTGCTGGAGCACATCGAGCGCGTCGTGCACCACGTGCGCCGGCTGGAGCAAAGCGTAGAGACCGCCGTGCAGATGCACTTCAGCGTACAGGGCAGCCGTACCAACGACATCATGCGCACGCTGACCGTGCTGACCGCCATCTTCCTGCCGCTGAACCTGATCACCGGCTTCTTCGGCATGAACTTCGATGCCCTGCCGTTGATCCACCAGCAAAGCGGCATCTGGATGGCAGTGGGCTTCATGGTGGTGATTGCGCTGGGCCTGGCCTGGCTGTTCTGGAACAAGCGCTACCTGGCGCGCAGTGGGCGCTAGGCAGTCCGTTCAGACATTTCAAAGCTAAACTGACCGCAAGCTGCTACCCTCGGGTACACCCCGCCGGTGTATTGTTTGAACGGACCCCTTTCATGCACAGGACCCTGCAAACCCTTGTCTGCGCTGCACTCGCTGTGAGCGCCGGACTGCCACTGGCGGCGCAGGCCGCGTGTTCGCGCGTGATCAACGTGCCGATTTCCGCCACCGGACAAAGCGTCATCGTCGAAGGGGATTCCATACAAGGCATCTACCCCGACCTGTTGCGCGGTCTGGCCGACAAGGACGGCTGCACGGTCAAACTGTCTGCCGTGCCACGGGCGCGACTGGAAGTGCTGTTCGAGACCGGTCGCGCCGACCTGTTGATTCCGGCCAGCAAGACCCCCAAGCGCGATGCCTTCGGCACTTTCATCCCGCTGATCCACAACCGCGCCATGCTGATTACCCTGCGAACGGGCCGCCCCGCCATCAAGTCCATGCAGGAGTTGCGGGACAAACCGGGCCTCAAGGTCGCGCTGGTGCGCGGTTTTGACTACGGCCAGACCTACCAGGAGCTGATTCCCCAACTAAACCAGCAGGGCCGCCTGATCATGGAGGTGGACGCCGTGTCGGTGGCGCGCCTGCTCAAGAGCGGCACGGCTGATGCCACCATCATGGCCCCCAGCATTCTGGCCGGCGCGCTGCAGGACGACGAGCGCGTGCAGGACCTGCTGGACAAGCTCCAGTTCGAATCGCTGGCGGAGCTGCCCTGGGGCGACAGCGGCGTCTACCTCTCCAACAGCACGCTCAACCCGCAGGACAAGGAAGCGCTACGCACCGCGCTGGAACGCGCCGCCAAATCCGGCGTGGTGTGGAAGGGCTTCCAGCAGTACTACGCCCCGGCCGTGCTCAACGGCAGCATCCGTCCGCTTTAGCTTCTGAAGCCCATGCAACCCATAGTCTTGATCACCGGCGGCTCGCGCGGCATTGGTGCGGCCACCGCGCTGCTGGCCGCACGAAAAGGCTACGCCGTGGCCGTGAACTACGCCAGCAACTTAACTGCCGCCGACGAGGTGGTGCGCCAGATCCGCGCTAGCGGCGGCACCGCCATCACGGTGCAGGCCGACGTGGCCGTGGAGGCCCAGGTGCTGGCCATGTTCGACAAGGTCGACGCCAAGCTCGGCCCCCTGTCCAGCCTGGTCAACAACGCCGGCATTGTGGACGTGGCCTGCCGCGTGGACAGCATGGCGGTGGAACGTCTGCAGCGCATGTTCGCCACCAACATTCTTGGCAGCTTTGTCTGCGCCCGCGAGGCCGTCAAACGCATGAGCACACGCTACGGCGGCGCGGGCGGCACCATCGTCAACGTCTCCAGCGCGGCGGCGCGCATCGGCTCGCCGGGCCAGTATGTGGACTACGCCGCCAGCAAGGGGGCCATCGACACCTTCACACTGGGCCTGGCCAAGGAAGTGGCGGCCGAGGGCATCCGTGTCAACGGCGTGCGCCCCGGCATCATAGCCACCGACATCCACGCCAGCGGCGGCGAGCCCGACCGCGCCCAGCGCATGGCCACACAGGTGCCGATGCAGCGCGCCGGCAACGCGCAAGAGGTCGCCCAGGCCATCCTCTGGCTGATGGGTACCGAGTCCAGCTACACCACAGGCGCCCTGGTCGATGTGAGCGGTGGGCGCTGAAAATCCCCTGCCCACGCCCTTTGTGAAGTTAGCGTAAAGCGCAGGTAAATACCGCCAGCTTTACATAGTTCACTTTTAGTTTGGGCGCGTTTCGGGCGATGTTCAATGGGCACATCACATTTCCTCGGAGCAGCCCATGAGCATCAACAACGTCAACAGTACCTACACCAGCCCCTCCACCCTGATCCAAAGCGGCGCCGGCAACCGCACCGCTGGCGTCAATGACCCCGATGGCGACGGCGATGGTGGCCGCGCCCATAAAGGCCACCGCAGCGGCAAGATGGAGAGCGCCCTCATGCAAGCCCTGCAAAGCCTGGGCCTCAACGCCAGCCAGGCCAGCACAGCAACCGCATCGGCCAGCACAAGCGGAACCAGCAGCACGGGCACCGATGCCGATGGCGACAACGACGGCACCACATCCAGCGCCAACTCCACCAGCAACGTCAAGAAGGACATGCGCAACTTCATGCACGCACTGTTTCAGGCCATGCGCAACGAAAGCACCACCGCCAGCACTGACACCAGTGGCAACGGCAATGCCAGCGCTGGTGGCAAACCCGATTTTGCCGGCGACCTGAGCAAGTTGATCTCCCAGGTCAGCAGCGGCTCCGCACCGTCCGATTTGCAATCCGCCTTCGACCAGCTCAAGACCGACCTGCAACCGACTGCGGCCACCACGGTCGCCACCAGTTCTGGCACTAGCAATGGCACCAGTACCAGCACTTCACAGGCCACGCTACTCAAACTGCTGGAGCAATTGCAGCAGAACGCAGGCTACGGCAGCACCGTTTCTAGCAACGCCAGCCTCGGAAATATCGTCAGCCAAAGCGCCTGACAGCCAACAAAAGTGCCAGAATGCACGCACGGAGCGCGGTGCTCCGTGCCTCGCACCCAAGGAATGCACCTGGACTTCAAACCCCTCATCACGCTGTTGGCCATCGTGAACCCGCTGGCCATCGTACCGTTTTTCATCCACTACACGCAGGGCTTCTCGCGCGAACAACGCCGACGCACCATCGCCATTTCGTCGTTCAGCGCCTTTGTGGTGATTGCTGCCTGCGCAGTGGCCGGCCTGCAGATCCTGGATTTCTTCGGCATCTCGCTGGCCAGCTTCCAGGTCGGCGGCGGCATGCTGCTGCTGACCTCGGCGCTGAACATGCTCAACGCCCAGCCGGCTGAAGCCAAGGCCACCACCCATGAGATGCAGGACGGCGCCGAGAAGGCCGCCATGGGCGCCAGCATTGCCGTGGTACCGCTGACCATTCCGCTGCTTACCGGCCCGGCCACCATGTCCACCGTGGTGATCTATGCCGAAAAGGCCAAGACCTTTCTGCAACTCAGCACGCTGGTCGGCTACGGCGTGGTCATCGCCCTAGCCACCGCCGCCTGCTTTGCGCTGGCGCAACCGATTGCCCGCGTGCTGGGCAAGACCGGCATCAACGTCATGACCCGGCTGATGGGCCTGATCCTGGCCGCGCTGGCGGTGGAGGTGATGTCCGACGGGCTGGTGAAGCTGTTCCCGGCGCTCGGGCATTGAGCCCCCCTGTTGATCCAAAAAATGGCCCTGTATTCAGGGCTTGTTTCGCGGATAAGATTCCACCGTTTGGGCAATAGTCGACACATCTTGGAGATAGTCGCAGTATCCTGCCATCTTGACGGAGCGGCGGTTGATCCTACGAACCGCGTGGGACAGAAGGAGTCAGTATGCCCATCACGGCAGCCAACGGAACAACCTATACCGATAGCCAGATCCAGGCCTTTTTTTCCGGCAATCCCGGCGCGCGCGCCATTGCCCTGCAAGCAGCCGCCCTGGGTCTAGGCATCAACCAGATTCAACAGGCCCTGGCCATTGCTGGCCAAAACGTGTCTGCGTCGGACATCACCCAATTTGCATCCCAAAACGGATTTGCCTGGGGTGCGACGGGCGCGCTGGTTGCCACCGCATCCAGCGGCATCACCGTGCAGGGTACGTATTACAGCCCGCAACAGATCCATGACTTCCTGGCACAGGGCGGTGACCCCGTTCAATTTGCCACCACACACGGACTGACTGATACGGCACAGATCAATGCCCTGGTGGCGCAGGCGCGCGTCGTCGCGGCGGCTTGGGTGGCGCAAGAGGTGGCCAATCTGACCACGCAGCAGATTGCCGCCCTGACCACGGCACAGATTGGGGCCGCGCGCACCGACCAGATCGCGGCGCTGGCGACCAGCCAGATTGCCGCGTTGACCACCGCGCAGATGGCTGCCTTGCGCTCCGACCAGGTTGTCGCACTCAGCGCCGGCCAAGTGGCTGCCCTGTCGGCAGAGGACATCGCCGCGCTCTCGCCGGCAGCCATCACGGCGCTGGGCGACAAGCTACCCACCACGACGCAGTCTACGCAGACACTGACAACCACGTCCGTTCCGGCCCTCACGACCACGTCTACACCGGCCCTGACCACCACGCAGGCCAGTGGCATCTTGACGACCGACCAGGTCGCCGCGCTGCCCACGAGCGTGATAGCGTCCTTGACTCCGGCAGACATCAGCTCGATGACAACCGACCAATTTGCGGCCCTGACCACGGCGCAAATCACCGCGCTGAATACCAGCCAGATCAACCAGGGCATCACCACGTCGCAGGCCGTTGCGCTACGGACCGACCAGGCCGCGACGCTGAGCAGCAGCCAGGTCGTTGCCCTGACCATCAGCCAGCTTGCCGCCTTCGAAACCCGGGACCTCGTTGCGCTATCCACCGACGCGATCCACGCGCTCACAACCAATCAGGTCAACCACGGACTGACCACCGGGCAGGTCGCCGCGTTCACCACAGCACAGATTGGCGCACTCACGGCAAACCAGGTAAGCGCACTCACGACCCAGGACGTGGTCGCCCTGACGACCAGCCAGTTGGCCGCACTGACGACTGCAGGTGTGGCAGGACTGACAGCAAACCAGGTTGGTACGTTGACAACCCACGACCTGCAAGCCTTGAGCACGGTACAGGTCGCCGCGCTCTCGACATCCGGCGTTTCCGCCCTGACCACGGACCAGATCAGCCAAGGCTTGACCACCGATCAGGTTGTGGCGCTG
>Ga0265332_10001551_pt1 | contig 12631 bp, 10 predicted proteins | sample 41926metaG_FD_202084 | JGI IMG/M metagenome (GOLD analysis project Ga0265332, IMG submission 202084) | Rhizosphere microbial communities from Carex aquatilis grown in University of Washington, Seatle, WA, United States - 4-19-26 metaG | ecosystem: Host-associated > Plants > Roots > Rhizosphere...
TGCTTCTCCGGAGCGTCATCGGCGTAAACAAAACTGATTACTGACGTATCCAAATAAACTTTTAGCTTTTTCATAGCTTAATTATACCTGCTCAGGAAAAGGAAGGCAAATAGGAAAATTACACACATAATAGCATGGTTTCCAGGATAGGTTTTATAATATTGGTAACTCGGCAAATCTTAGCATACCGCAATTCCCGTGGCACATACCTGTATTCACATTAAACACGGGCAGCCATCCTGCTTCGCCTTCAATGGCTTCGCAGGGACAAGCACGGGCTACCCCTACGCCGAAACGCGGGCAAATAATCATTCGCCCCTACGCCACACAGCGGGCACAAGCACCCTCGCCCTGCAGCCAGATATCGAGTAAATCACCTGATTTACTCGAACTGCGACGGGCACTAATTCGACTACAATCTTGGCTGCGCTGTTGCTTGGCTCGATTAAGTCTCATTGAGCGAATAACTTGTACTGCGCCCACCGGCGGGATCTTTCACAAGAATTCCCTTTTTAACAAGCTCTAAGATATCACGCAAAGCCGTATCCTGCGAGCACTTTGCCATCTTTGCCCATTTAGAAGATGTAAGCTTTCCGGCAAAACCATCGAATAATTTATTGACCACCATACGCTGACGCTCATTGATCGACCCCACCGGATTAGCCTCCATGAAACGTGCCTTACTGAATACTGCCGCCAGAGTAGTTTCGGTCATATCAAACGCCCGGTTTAAACATGTTAAAAACCACTCCAGCCAAGCGGTAATATCCATACGCGCATTACATTGAGTCCGCTCAAGTATCTCGTAATAGTCTTTGCGCTCCTTGCGTATTTGAACAGACATGCTGTAAAAACGCTCTTTCTGGCCATCTGCGCGTGCCAGTTGCATATCCGTAATAGCGCGCGCAATGCGTCCGTTACCGTCTTCAAAAGGATGAATCGTAACAAACTATAAGTGCGCGATCGCCGCATTCAATACAAGATCAACCTGGTTGGGATGGTTGAACCAGCCAATAAAATTCTTCATCTCAGAATCAACCCGAACAGCGGCAGGCGCCTCAAAATGAACCAGCTCCCGGCCGATTGGCCCGGAAACGACCCGCATGGGGCCGTGGCTGTCATTACGCCACTTACCGACAATAATCTTATGCATCCCGCTTCGTCCAGAAGGAAACAGCGACGCCTGCCAGCCAAACAAGCGGTCTTTCGTAAGCGGCTTATCAAAGTTCTGCGTAGCATCGAGCATCATCTCAACAACACCGTCAACATGGCGATCGGCGGCGACCAGCCCTGCGATATCCATCCCAAGCCTGCGGGCAATTGACGAACGTACTTGGGCCACGTCAAGAATATCGCCTTCAATTTCACTGCTTTTTAAAACATCCAGGGTAAGAGTATGCAGCAGTGCCTCTGCACGCAGGGCAAAACCCATTGCCGCCATTCGCCCCATTAACACCCCCTGGTGGTTACGTACCCGGCCAAGGATTGTAGTTATATGCTCATAATCCCAGACAAACTTCGGCCAATGGGCTGCTTCATGAATGTATTTCATATTCACCGCATCTCCTGCGGAGAATATACCATATATTCACCGCAAATGCAATATTTTCCAGGAACATATCAACGAGATTCCCATTTCCAGGCGGACGCGACCATCTCGTTTAAACCAAGCTGCGGTTGCCAGCCTAAGACATCCTGAGCTTTTTGCGAAGATGCCACAAGCTTAGCTGAATCACCGGGCCGGCGCGGGCAGATCTTTACTTTAACTTTTTTGCCGGCCACCTCTTCGGCGGCGGCAATTACCTCTTTTACCGAGTAGCCATTACCGTTACCTAAATTAAAGGCCTGGTTTTTAATGCCTTTATCCAGGGCTTTAAGCGCCAGTAAGTGCGCGGCGCATAAGTCGACGACATGGATATAATCGCGCACGCAGGTGCCGTCAGGGGTCGGGTAATCGTCGCCAAACAGCGTAAGCTCTTTGCGGGAGCCTTTGATCGCTTTTAAGACATTGGGGATCAAGTGGCTCTCGGGGTTGTGCATCTCGCCGATTGATCCGTTGGCGTGCGCCCCGGCCACATTAAAGTAGCGCAAAGCAATGTAATTTAAATCATGGGCATTGGACAAATCGCTTAAAATATTCTCGATCATCAGCTTAGTGCGGCCGTAAGGATTAGTCGGCACCGTGGGGTTATCCTCTAATATCGGGATATGCTTGGGCTCGCCATAGACTGCCGCCGTAGACGAGAAGATAAATTTCTTTACCTTATGCTCATGCATTGCCTTAAGCAGGCTGATCGCGCAGGCAACATTATTTTCGTAATACTTAAGCGGGTTACGCACCGACTCGCCCACTTCGATCGAGGCGGCAAAGTGCATTACCGCACCGATGTGATACTTGGCAAAAACCTTACCCAAAGACGCGGTATCATGCAGATCGCCCTTAACAAAAATGGCGTCTTTCGACACCAGGCTCTTGTAACCGGTGCTTAAATTGTCAAACACTACCGGAGCATAGCCCTTCTCCACCAGCAATTGCGTCATATGCGAGCCGATGTAGCCGGCACCTCCGGCAACTAAAATATATTGTTTACTTTGCATAAAATAAATTGCATATTGCAGATTGCATATTGCACATTACCGATCTCCAAACCAAAGCTTGCACATTGCAAATTTTCGATCCTACCACTACAGAACCATGAGAAATTATTGATGTTTCTGACCAACTCGGTCGCTGGACTTTAAATATTCAATAAAACCGTTAATCTGCCCAGAAATATCCTGAGCTAAACCACACAACGCATCAGGCTCGTCTTGACTAAGATACCCAACATCTTTAGCAATCTGCAATTGGGAACGCAACTCACCGCACGAACCACGTGCAACATACAAAAACTGCACAAATTCCTGCTTAGAGCCTCTTTCGAACCCTTCGGCAATGTTACTAGACACTGATACCGCAGATCTTTGCATCTGCTCACGTAAGCCAAAATCTTTGGCCAACTTAGTGCTATTAACAGTCTTGTAAATATCAACTGCCAATTTCTTAGCTGCCTGCCAAACAGGTAAATCTTCAAACTTGTTGTACTTCGCCATACCTAATCAATTTACAATATTGCAATCTTACGGTGCTCGATTAATCTGCAATATGCAATCTGCAATTTGCAATCCCATAAGGTTACACCTTATGATAGAGCCCCTCAGGGATCGGGAAGGTGCGGTTGTTAAGCACTACCCCCATCACATTGACTTTGCTGCGCGTAAAGGCATCCAGCACGGCTTTTACTACCGGCCGGCGCGTCTTGCCCTCATTGACCGAGATAACCACCGCATCTACCTGCTGGCCCAGGATAAAGGCATCGCGCGAAATGATCGCTGCCGGCGAATCGAGCAAAATAATATCATAACGCTCTTTGGCATTTTTCAGGAGTTCACGCATAGCGTGCGAGTTAAGCAAGGTCGCCGGGTTTAAAGAGACTTTACCCGTTGAGATAAAGTGCAGGTTATCCGACAACTTCTTCACCCCTTTCTCTAAAGTCAATTTACCTTCGATGATCTCAGTCAAACCATCGGCCTGGGTCATTTTAAAGGCTGTGTGCAATGATGGCTTACGCAAATTGGTATCAATAACTAAAACTTTATGCGCGCCGGCATGAGAAAAATAAGATGCCAAGTTAGCCAAAGTCGCGCTGACCCCTTCATGCTCGACCGCGCCGGAAAACATCACGCTCTTGGCGTTTTGGTCGTGCATTAAAAGATAGATCTGGTCGGCTAAATCGTAATAATCGGCCAGCTGGGCTTTTTTCGGCACAAAGCCAAGATAAGCGACATTTAAAAAATCTTCAATATCGCGCGGCCCCTTAAAGGTATTGTCGGCATATTCAAAGATAAAAGCGAGCATAATGCTTAAAAATGCCGCCATGACTAAAGCTAAAAGGGCAATGACCTTGCGGGACGGGCCGGTGGGTTTAAGCGGCACATTGGCCTGCTCGATCACCTTCACGCTGGCCGGGCCGATCGCGTCGATATCCGGCAGCGGCGTACCCGTAAGATTCTTCGCCATTTTTTCGATATTATCTTTAAGCTGTAAAACCGTCGGGTGCTTTTCGCCGTACTTTAATTGCAGTTCCGCGGCTTGCTGTTCCAGATCAAAGATCACGTAGGCGCGGCTGACGGTATTAGCGATGATCGCGGCGCCGACGGCATCAAAATCCGTAACCGTGATCGTAAAGAGATTAGTATCGCGCACCGGGGCAACATCGATATTAGATTTAAGCTCTTCGCTCGCCATGCGGAAAGCAAAAGCCTGCTGCTGTTCTTTAGGCAGGCGATCCGCTTGCGCTTTCGTCATCTTCGCCATCAATCTCACATACGCGCTTTTGAGCGGCGTACAAAACTTGGTCTCGTAATCTAACGGCTTTTGCCAAAGGCCCAAAGCCTTGACCGCCAGGTTGATCACCGGGTCGGAGGTAACGATCGTGGTTTGCGCGAGAGCCGGGCTTAAATTGCTCGCACCCAGATCGCGGTAATACGGCGACTCGACCATCTTATCTGCCGAGACCATCATCGTCACGGTCGCGGTGTAGCTGGGCGTCTTAAACATCAGCCCCAAGACCACCACCACCATTACCGTAAAAAAAGTCACCAAAATCGTGGTTTTGTGGCGAAAGATCACACGCAGATAATCGCGTGCGGTCATTGCGTTAATAGAATTAACCTCCATTTGAACCTCCTGTTTATTTAAAAACGGGCGAATAATCATTCGCCCCTACACTACCTAGAACATACCTTCGGAAACAACCAATATATCGTCGGGCATAAGCAAAATATCTTCTTTTGCGTCGCCATCCATCAATCCTTTAACATTGACCCTCATCGCATCGTAGCCGGGCTTATCTTTGCGGGCACGTAAAATCTTTACATTGCTGGAAGAGCCGAACTTGGTAAACCCGCCGGCTAAAGAAATGGCGCGCAACACCGTGGTCGATTCATCGCAAAAATATGTACCCGGCTTGATCACTTCGCCATAAACAAAGAATTTCTTACTTAAAGATTGTTTTAAAGAAACCGCCACCACCGGGTATTTCATATAACCATCGGAGAGCTTTTTCTGGATATCATCCTGGATCTGCGCCAGGCTTAACCCCTTGGCCGGCACCATGCCCACATAAGGGAAATTGACCGAGCCATCCGGCGCCACGGTGACCTCAGCATCAAGCTTATCCGGCTGTAAGACGCTGATATCCAAAATATCGCCGATACCCACAATATACTGAGTGATCGTATTATCGCCTAACGGCTTTGGAGCAGGATCAGCCGGTTTATCCGCAGGCTTAACCGCAGGCACATCTACCGCCACGCCAATAGCAACCGATGCCTTAGCCGCCGGCTTTTGCTGGGCAAAAACGCCGATCGCCATTACACTGGAAAAAAACATGACAACGAAAAATTTACCGTTCATCAGAACCTCCTTTAATTCCCGGACGCGATAAATCGCGTCCCTACACGAAACAATAATTTCTATTTTGCACCGATGCCGAATAATACCACAGGAAATGTTTTTAAGAAAATCTTTATATCTAAAGCCAACGACCAATTATCGATATACTCCAGGTCCAAGGCCACCCAACGGTTAAAATCGACGATCTTATTGCGGCCCGATACCTGCCAGATGCAGGTTATCCCCGGGCGCATGCTTAAACGCCGGCGGTGCCAATTATCGTAATCGGAGACTTCGCTGGGTAGCGGCGGCCTTGGGCCCACGATCGACATATCGCCGCTAAAAACGTTCCAAAATTGGGGCAATTCGTCGATACTCAATTTACGCAAATATTTACCCAAAGGCGTGACCCGCGGGTCATTGGCCATTTTAAAGACCGGGCCGCCCATCTCGTTATGCTTGAGCAGATCGGCTTTTTGGGCCTCGGCGTCGGCGACCATGGTGCGAAATTTATAAAGGATAAACTTCCTGCCGCTCAGGCCGCTGCGTTCCTGACGAAAAAATACCGGGCCCGGCGAGGTAGCTTTAATTAAAATCGCCGTGATCAAAAATAGCGGCGATAAGATGATCAAAGAAAAACCCGAAACAATGATATCGGCAAAACGTTTTAATACCAGCCCTAAAAGCCGGTCGACACCGGTCTCGAACGAGACCAGCGGGAAACCGCCCAGATTACTCAGATGAGCGCGGTAAAATTTCAACTCAAAATGGTCCACGGCAACGTGGATCTTGATCCCCTCGACTTCGCAAAAGTGGATGATCACCTCGATGCGGTCCATCCAGGAGCGCGGCACAACAAAGGCCACCTCATCGACCACGGTATTGTGGACGATATCCGGGATATCATCGAACGCTCCGATCACCTTGTAGCCTTTAACCTCGGTGCCTTTAAGCCCGGCGTCTTCATCGACTAAGCCGATGATGCGCAAACCCCACTCTTTATTCGCCTCGATGATCTCGATAAACCGCTGGGCACGGGGGCCGGTGCCGACTAAAAGAATATTGCGGTAATTAAGGCCCTTACGCCGTATGGCACGGAAAAAATACATGAGCGCAAGCTTTTCTAAACTTAAAAAACCCCAGGCGATCACCGTCGTAATGATCACCAGGCTGCGGCTGACGTAAGTCAATTTAAATAATTGGATCAAACTGGCAAAGACTACAAAAGTGACGATGCCGGCCTTCCAGACGCCCCAACAATTCTCGATCAGGGGCTTAACGCGGAAGGATTGATAAACCTCGAAAGACTTAAGCGTAATACTCCAGATAAAAAGGTATACCGGCAAAAGCATAAGGTAATCGGAGTAAGAATATAGCGGCCCGATATTGTCGCGTAAATAATAACCGGTAACCGCGGCGCAGGCGATCACGCACATATCGAAAAAGATCAGCGAGCGGCGCAAAAGGCTAAAGTGTTCTTTGATCATTAAAAGCCTACCTTTACCCCTAACCGCGTGCTGTTACGGTAATATTCGCGGCTATCTATATTAGAGCTGACATGCGAGTAGCTGTAATCCACAAGCAACTGCACTTTAGGCGAGAGGTCGTAAGCTAAGCCGACCTTTGCCCCGATCAAATCATCTTTGGTCTTGCTCGTAATATATGTGCCTTGCCCCCAAAAAAAGTTCATGTTGCCGGCCAGGCGGGCAAAGAGCTGGCGCTGAATATTGGCCGAAATACGCCACGCATCTAAAACATCTTCGGAGTAAAGATTGGGCGAATACTCTTTGGTAAAATTCAGCCCGGCCACCGTAACATTATCGACCGTATCGTTAAGGGTAACCGAAAAAAGCGGTTCGACGTAGGAACGCTTGGCAAAAGAAGTGAAGATATCGACGCCGCTGTCACCTTCAACATAAAACTGATTGGTCAGGTAGCGGCGCGCGCCGATCGTAACCGTATGCTCCGACATGCTCGTGCCGGGGTCAAAGTGGCTAAGCGAATAATCGTAAGACAAGAGCGCGACCGTCTCGGGATTGTAAGCATAGTGCCAAGCTGAACCGATCTTATCCAGATAGGCGTCACTGATATTATTACGCGAGTAGACTAAAAGCTCATGGGTCTCGTGCAGGTCAAAGGAGAGGTTTTGCGAAAGATCGCGGGAATAAGCGGTGGTAGTATTGTTATAATAATAACTATACCGGCCATTGGTGCGCCCGAATTCATCTTCAAAGCTACGCGGCTCCTGAGCATGGTTGAAACTATTGGAAAAAGAGAGGCTGTCGTATTGGGATAAATCTTTTTTGGCATTTAAAACAAAATTTTCCGAGAGGTTATCAAAAGAAGGATTTTCGGCAAAAACATCATATCGCAATGCTCCGACAAAGGTAAAGTTTGCGGTCTTACCGGCGTAATTTGCTGAAACCCCCAATAAAGATTGGGTAATAAAATCGCTGATCCGGTTATGGTTAGAATAGGTGATATTGTCGTCATAAACCTCGGAAAGTGACGCCACGGGCTTAAGCTCGACATTGCCTAACGCATAAGCAAAAGCACGGCCACCAAGCGCCAGGCAAAATAAAGACCCGATAAAAAATATTTTATTGCTCAAAATCCCCCCTAGGATAATAAGTTATATATATAACACAGCAGGCAGGCGCGGGCAAGGGATATTTAAGGATTTGTTACTCTATTGCGGGTGATATTGACGATCTGAAAAGTGAAACCGGTAAAATGGCTGGGGTCAACGCTGCGTAAAGCCGTCGAAACAACCTTAATGCCGGCACCGCGCTCCTCTACCTGAAAATGTTTAGAATAATCAATACCGCCGACGTCCTGTTCGACCTTAGCCCCGGGTTGCGCATTAAGCTGGGCTTTAATACGCGCCATCTCTTCCGGAGTAGAATCGATCACCTCCACGTCGATACCGATGGTTCTTAGCAAGGCTTCCAGAGCCTTGGGGTCGGCATGGTCGTAAGGATCGAGGTTTTGAATATACTCGAAAAAGTCAATATCCTCGGTAATCTTGCCTTCGGCGCGTAATTTTGTATTCAGCGCCGCGGTGACAATCGTAATGATCGGCCGCAAACCCTTGGGGATATTGACACCGTTTTTCAAAAATGCCATAGCAATCAAATCGGAAAATCGCTCTTCGGTATTACGATCAAGCTTAATGCCCAAAACATGGCAAAGCGCATGGCCGGTCTCGTGGCCGTCGATATAGCGGCGGGCCATCTCCAGTGTCAACTGTTCCCTGGGTATACCCAACTCTTTAGCGATATCGCCTAAATGTTGCTCAAGCTGCTGGCGGTTGGTATAAATTTTAAGCTTGCCGTCCTGCTCCACCGCAAAAAGACCCTGGAGGATGTCGGCAATAGTTTTCGTAAAACCGGAACGGTCCGGTGTAGGGCCGGAATCATCAAAAGGAGTCTCGTCATTAGTGTTTCCACCCGAATCAGCCCCTGAATCGCTTGATGTATAAGACGGACGCGACAACCTGTAAGCCGCTGCCTGCGCATCCTCTCGCACCTTAGCCTTATCAATTAGCTCTTGAGGATTCCCCTTAAAATGTTTTTCCCATTTACCTCTGTGTGCTGACAAAACCGCGGAAGAACAATTTCCTATAACCGCCGTCAGCAATGATAAGAATTCCGGCTCACTATAATACGGAGTAAAACTTTCCGTCTTCGTTAATATAAGATCGGGATCCTTGGCCAAAATTCTGCTTAAAAGAGACCTCGTCCCAGGGCGGCCAAGATAAGGCGCAAATTCATGGATGCAGCTTAACAATTGAGAAATATATAGGCCAAAATCTTTATCCACATCAACAATAAGGTTAAGGACATCAAGAATATAATTCCCGGGCAATAACGGCAGCCATTGTCCTCGGCTATCTAAGACATACTTTGAACAATACGACTCTTTGACCACGATGCTGCGAAGAAGCAAAGCCAATTGGGAAGGAGATAAATAAGCATTAAGCTCTGGGATATGCTTTAAAGTATACTCGTACAATACCGGCCCATCAGTTAAAATAATGTTTACGGCTTGAGCCCGGTCAAGATAAGATAACGCTTTTACTACCCTTTCAAACCCAGAATGTTTATCGTAATAATCTTCCCCGTCCCATTTCGCTTTAGCAAAAAGAGCTTTTATCTGGCCGGTAGTAAGGCGTGGTTCAAATTTATCGACATTTTTTAAAACTTCATAAGGTGCAGTTAGCACCATCGCCCTCAACAACCGGATCAATTGTTTTTCAGTAAAACTTTCCATCCATTCACCGGCATCATCCAAGATGCGGCCAATGTTCATGGGATAAAAACCTGAGCTATCTGCCTTAACATAATCAACATATTTATTCACAACTGCCCTGATTTGTCTCGGTGTATGCGATGAACAAAATTCTTTAGCATGCATTTTAAAATCATTTACATTGGCAAGCATGTTAGCCGCATCTATAACCGCCCATACTGCAGTGCCAATAATCGCCGTCGTCGTCGCTACCCCGGCAATAGTCCTGACCATTTCGCTGACCTCAGCCGTCATCGGCTTGACCGCATCTCCGCGTTTTTCAGCCTCCCTTTTAACGACCTCCAACTCATCCGGAGTTTTAAATTCTACATCAGCATCAATGTTAAAAGCATCAAGCAAATCGTCGACGCTCTTAGAATTACGTTCGGCCATGTACAAAAGGTCGATGCCAATCTTTTCCCCAATATCGGCAAGGTCATCCCGCTCAAACTTGTAAAGCTTATCCTTGCCCAGAGTGCACGCAAAGGCAAAATTATCCGCGGAGTCCTCTTCGTCCTGATCGGTATAAAAACGTAACGCCCTCCCTATCTTAGGGTCTTGGCTTGCCTTCTCTACGATGGCGTGGAAAACCTCGTGAGCAACAATATAACGCAGCATCATTTTTTCGCTTACATTGTCCCCCAAAAACTTTTCAAATTGCGCACGGTACTTAAGCAAATCGCCATTATTAGCATAAATAACCCTGCGGCCGTTTTCTTCAACTACAAATAATCCATGAATGATCTGCTCGATCACTTGAGGCGGCATCTTAGGAGTACCGGCAACAGTCAGTTCGGTTGTCACCGCGCCGTCGAAACGCGGCAAAGGCAAGGTAAGCGGCTTGACTACGGGATCGACCGCCATCTCAAGCCCGCCCGAAAAATATTGGCGCCGCAATATCTTATTAAATGATTGTTCACGTTTGATGTAATTATAAGCGCCTTGTTTGCAAGATTGCAAGTATTGCGCGTAGATCTTTTCTTTAGTTTTGGGATCGGCGGTATTAACACCGTTGACCTTATTTTGGCCGGAATAAATCTTATTGATAATATTTTCTTTCAAATGCTTCTTAAACCAGGCGGCCAATATCAAGGCTTTATAAGTTTGACGTAACCGGGCAAAGCTCTTACCCTGATTAACTTCTTTTTCGATCAGGGGAAGGATGTGGGTTCTGAATGCATCCTTATTATCCATCGCCGCGTAATCTTCATCTGTTAACACCTTCAACCGGCATGAAGCAACAAACGCCTTATCATTATCTTCGCAGATTTTTACATTGTCGGGAACGATCCAAACACGCTGAAAATTTATGGTAGGGGCGGGGTTTCCCCGCCCAGGGCGCGGTAACCGCGCCCCTACCTGCCTGCCGGCAGGCACGGCGTTATTAATTTCATCCCAATACCTCTTCCCCGCCTCGGTTTCCGGATAAGTTAAACTTGCGGCTAACTGCTTCAAAATATAATCCTGACTTAAAAGCTCGCTGCCTAGTTCGGTCGTCGCCAGGCTATCAGCAACAATACGGCCTTTTTCGTAAGGCGATAAGTTGACCCAGAGGTCTTTTTGCGGTATTGCTAAGCCGGTAAGGAAAAAAGCAATTGCTGCCTGAGCCTGCTCTTTAAGTTTAGCTGGCTCCGATACGCCACGGCTATCAATAATAAAATCAAAATTAAACGGGTTTTTGGGGTTGATTTTTATACCGCGTAATACCGGCAGGCTTGAAGCCTCTGACAATAATAACAAATTATTTCCGGTAGCCTCAGGCAAGGCAACGGCGTATGCACCATTACCCAAGGCTGAGCTCACTAAAAATATTACCGCCAATATTAACCGGATAATATGTTTGTATAGCATATTATCAAGAGATACCATATTTATCACAAATATGCTAGGTAAGGTGGGGAGATCCTCGAAAACGGTTACAATGCTCTAGTTGCTCGTTTGCCTATCCAAGAATAGAGGCGCCGCATTTTCCGTTAAACTATTTTGAGAAGAAAGATTTTCTTCTGATTTTTGACTTTGGGCTTTCAATTGATCGGCATAATCCCCCAGGCTGCGATCATCGTACTCAGGGCCATAAACCGCCTGTTTAAACTCCGGTATATTCTGATAAGTCACGCGTATATCGCTATTATCATGAATCTCACTATTAAGAGGATCGACACAGCCAATGCAACACAAACCATATTGCCTGAGGCATTTATCGGAAAGTTGATTTCTTGTAGCGCCCAAACTACCGGAAATATCACGGTCGGGAACCATTTGATCGATCGGCTGGGAAAAAACAAACGCTCCGGCTAAGGATAAAACAACCGTGATCATTAATGTTATTATTGTCGGTCTTCGCATAATCACCTCCGCTTCTGATTATATTCTCCTCTTTAATCGTTCCGTAGCCTAGCGTCGTTTTCAGCTTATTATTGACCTTTTTCGTTCATGAAATCAATAAAGCGTTGAGGTAAGGTTGAGGTGAATTCCAGAAGTTTACCGGTTTTAGGGTGCAGGAAGCTTAAGGTGACAGCGTGCAAAAGCATCTCTTTAGCCTCAGCCTTGCGTGGGCCGTATTTTGAATCGCCCACAATAGGGTAACCTAAAAATTTCATATGTACACGGATCTGGTGCATCCGCCCGGTATGGATCTTTAATTCGACATAAGTCGCATCGTTAAAGCGTTTTAGCACTTTTATATCTGTGCGTGCATCTTTCGAGTCAATAAACCCCACCTTCATTTTGGTGCGGTTAGCACTATCGCGTGCCAGCGGCATATCTACCGTCATCGTATCTTGCGGTAATACGCCATGGACGATTGCCTGATAGATCTTATTTATTTTACGCTCCCGGAATTGGCTGACCAGGTTGTAATGCACCTCGTTGCTTTTGGCTAAGACCATCAAACCGCTGGTCTCT
>Ga0265332_10001552_pt1 | contig 12630 bp, 11 predicted proteins | sample 41926metaG_FD_202084 | JGI IMG/M metagenome (GOLD analysis project Ga0265332, IMG submission 202084) | Rhizosphere microbial communities from Carex aquatilis grown in University of Washington, Seatle, WA, United States - 4-19-26 metaG | ecosystem: Host-associated > Plants > Roots > Rhizosphere...
GCCCGGCGGGAAGCCGACGATGACCCGTATGGGCTTGGCCGGATAATCGGTGTCGACCGCGGTTGTTGCCGCACTCGCAATCGTCGATGCGGTCGCGAACGCGATCGACAGCGCAACGTGCACGACGGGTAGAAGCGATGGCCGCATGATCAGGCGGAAATCATCACTTCATCGCCCGCGGCTTCGAATTTGGTGCCGAAGCGTTTGGACAATTGCTGAATTTCCGCGAGCGCCGCCTGCTCTTCGGCGCACGGCCGGATTACGATTTCGGTATTGTCGAGCTGCCGCACGAACGAGAAACCCATCTTGCTGATCTTGCGGTCTTCGAACGTCACGCGCGCCATCAAGCCGACCCAGCCTTTGAGGAATCGCTTGTTGCTCTTGATGAAGCAGAAGCTGCCGAGGCCGTAATAAATCGGCTTGCCCTTGTAGATTTCGATCGAGAGCGGATAGTGCTCCGCATGCGCCATCACGACGTCGGCGCCCTCGTCGATTGCCGCATGTGCGATTTCAATCTGGAAATCGAGGATTTCGCCGCGATGTCCCATGTGATGGGACGACACTACGATGTCCGCTTTGCCGCGCAGCGCACGCACGTCCTGCCTGAACCACTCGAGATAATCGCGATCGCACCACGTCAGGATTTTCGGCGGCGTGCCGGGCCGGTTCGGCGGCAGCGTGCCGTCTTTGTAATAAACGGGCTGATATGCAGTGTACGCCTTGATCACGGCGACGCCCGGATGCATCTCGCCTGCTTCGTGATGGTTCGGCCAGTATTGCGAAGTACGCTGCAGAAAGCCGAAGCGCGTGCCGTTGCGCGTGACGACCGCGGGTGCGCGCGCCGCGCTGCGATTGATGCCGGTGCCGACATGCGGTATGCCGAGTTTGTCGAGACAGGCATTCGACGACATGATCGCTTCGGGCCCGTAGTTCTGGTTGTTGGCATTGCCGACGCAATGAAACCCGCCATGCACGAGCGCGGGTCCTGTCGCCGTCGGCGCAAAAAATCCGTCGTAACCGGATTTCTCGTCGGGCATCATCACGCGCTGGACCGGCGGATCGTACAGGCAGCATTCGAGATTGCCGAACACCGCATCCGCTTTATGCAGCGTGTCGGCGACTCGCCGGAACGGCGCGGTGACGTCTTCTACGCCCATCAGGTTGATATCGCCGGTGAGAATGATGCTCGAACGCATGGGTTGGCCTTTCAGTATTTTGATCGGGAAGCAGGACTAGCGCGCATTTTAAACCGGCGGCGCGCAGTGCGTTTGACCGGGATCAGGCCGCGTGCGCTCTGGCGCACGCAGCGGCGGTCGTCGCGCGGATAATTTCCGCGAGGCGCAGCGTGCCGGGACCCGCCGCTTCTCGATCGGCGTATACGAGGTAGAGCTCCACGAAACGCTCGCCGCCTTCGCGCAGCGGCAGTGCGCGCAAAGTGTGGTCTGCGAGTTCGTCGCGTATCTTGTATTCCGGATACCACGCGTAGCCGTATCCCGCACGGGCGGCGATGATCGAAGTCGACATGTTGCTGACGGTCCAGCGCTGGGTCGCCTCGAGCGACGTGCGCGCCGCGCGGCTTTGCCCCGTTTCGCGCACGACCAACTGGCGGTGCGCGCGCAGATCCTTTACGGTGACCTTGCGCTCGAGTTGGTGCAGCGGGTGCTGCGGACTCGCCGCCAGCACGAGCCGCAGGCGGATCAGCGGATCGCCGGCAAAGCCGGGTGGAATTGACCCCGCGATTGCCAGCGCGGCGTGACCGGTCAGCAGCGCTTCCTGCGTGCCGCTGATCACCGACTCGATCAACTCGATGCGCGTATCCGGCGCCTCATTGCCGAAACTGGCGAGACAATCGAGGATCAACCAGGTTGGAAACAGGACTTCCACCGCAATCCGGATTTCGGGTTCGAAGCCGGCGGCGAGCGAGCGCGCCGCTTTTTCGAGGCCGCCCGCTTCGTCGAGCAATGCCCGCGCGCGCCGGTAGAGGAGTTGCCCGGTCGGCGTGAGCACCGCTTTGCGGCCGTGAATCTCGAATGCTTTCACGTCGAGCACCGCTTCCAGTTTCTGCACGGCATAGGTGACCGCCGACTGGCTCTTGTGCAAGGCTGCGGCGGCCTGCGCGTAGCCGCCAGCATCGACGACGGCGATCAGGGCGCGCCATTGCTCGAGGCCGATGCGTGGGGCAGGGGCGGAATTCATATCAGTTAAATAGATAAGTAGAGCTGAAATATTGAACTATTTTATCGATTTAGTAAATGATTAAATGGCATCGCCTGATCAACATTTATAGGAGACGTGCCATGAACAAGACCCTGCTGCAAATCAATGCGAGCCTGTTTTCCGATGCGGGCGCCTCGAGCGTGCTGGCGAACGAATTCGTTGCCGGCTGGAAGAAACGCAATCCCGCCGCCGTGGTAATTGTGCGCGATCTCGCCAGGGAGCCGGTGCCGCATCTGACGGCGGAACGTTTCCAGGCGTTTATTACGCCCGTAGACAAACGCGATGCGAACCAGCGCGCCGAAGTCGCATATTCCGACGCGCTGATCGACGAATTGAAGCGTGCCGACGTGATCGTGCTCGGCGTGCCGATGTACAACTTCGACGTGCCGTCGACGCTCAAGGCGTACTTCGATCACATCGCCCGCGCCGGTGTTACGTTTCGCTACACCGAGAAGGGACCGGCCGGCCAGTTGACCGGCAAGAAAGTCTACGTGTTCGCATCGCGCGGCGGAATTTATGCCGGTAAGCCGCACGATACGCAGACCGCATACCTTAAGAATTTCCTGGGTTTGCTCGGCATTACGGACATCGAATTCGTCTATGCGGAAGGTCTCGCCATCAGCGCGGCGAGCAAGGACGCCGCGCTCGCGCAGGCGAAGCAGGTGGTTGCGCGGTTGAACGCGCAGACGCAAGTACCGCTGGCGGCGTAGCAGTACCTTGCAAAACCGCGGCGTTGCACGCATATAGCTCAATTGGATCGCACAAGGAGAACGCGCATGAAAAAGCTGTCGTTTATCCAGCGCAACAACCAGCGGCATTGGGTCGGCAACGGCTTTCCGGTGCGCAGCGTATTTTCGTACAACGATCGCGCGGCCGAGTTTTCGCCTTTCCTGCTGCTCGATTACGCGGGCCCGGCGACTTTTCCGCCGACGGCCGAACGCAAGGGCGTCGGCGAGCATCCGCATCGCGGCTTCGAGACCGTGACGATCGTTTACGCCGGTGAAGTCGAGCATCGCGATTCCTCGGGCGGCGGCGGTATCATCGGCCCCGGCGACGTGCAGTGGATGACGGCGGCGGGCGGGCTCGTGCACGAGGAATTTCACGGGCCGAAGTTCGCGCAAACCGGCGGCGCATTCGAAATGGTGCAGCTGTGGGTGAACCTGCCGGCCAAGCACAAACTGGCGCAGCCCGGTTACCAAGGCGTTACCAACGCGCAGATCCCGCGCGTCGCGCTGCCCGGCGATGCGGGGTCGGTGCGCGTGATCGCCGGCGATTACGACGGTGCCAAAGGCCCGGCGCGTACGTTCAGCCCGGTCAACGTGTGGGACGTGAATCTCAACGCGGGCGGTCGCGCGACGTTCAAAGTGCCCGCCGGATATACAACGGTTCTAATTGTCATGCGCGGCGGCATCCGCCTGGCGGATGGCGAAACCGTGGGCGAAGCGGAGGCTGCCGTGCTCGAGCGCGCGGGCGGTGAGTTTGCGGTGGAAGCGACTGCGAACACTACGCTGCTCGTATTGAACGGCGAGCCATTTGCGGAACCCGTTGTCGGTTACGGCCCGTTCGTGACGAACTCGCGCGCCGAAATTCAGCAGGCGATCACCGACTACCAGAACGGCAAGATGGGACGTATCGCCGAACACGCGCAGTAACGTCGCCGTACTCTATTGCTATACTCGGCCGCATCAGCCGCGCATGAAGTGGTGCGCGGTCGATGCGTGCGCCGGGACCGGTGGATGCAATCTCATGAGACACCGGCTATGCGAGTTGTCCTTTTTGCATTGTTTCTTCTGGCGACCGCGTGCGGCATCGGCGCGCCGCTGATCTGTGCGGCGCAGGCCTATCCGAACAAACCGGTGCGCGTCATCACGCCGTGGCCGACCGGCGGCCTCACCGACGTCGTGGGCCGCCTCATATTCCAGAAAATCTCCGAAACCACCGGCCAGCAATTCGTCATCGACAACCGCGGCGGCGCGTCCGGTACGATAGGCGCCGATATGGTCGCCAAGTCGAAACCCGACGGCTATACGCTGATGGTGCATTCGACGACCCACGTAGGCAATCCGCATATCTACAAACAACTGCCGTACGACACGCTGAAGGATTTCGTCGGCATCGGCCTGTTGTCCGCGCAAACGGGATTGCTCGTCGTCCACCCGTCGTTGCCCGTGAAGTCCGTGAAGGAACTCATCGCGTTCGCCCGAGCGCACCCGAGCGAAATTCTTTACGCTACCTCCGGCAGCGGCAGCTTCTCGCATCTCGCGATCGCGTTGCTGACGTCGATGACCAAGACGCAGATGACGCACGTGCCTTACAAGGGCGGCGGGCCGGCGACCACCGCGATCGTGTCGGGCGAAACGCAGTTCCTGGTCGGCAGCCCGGCCGCGGTCGTCACCCAGATCGACGCGAAACGCCTGCGTCTGCTCGCAGTGAGTTCGGATACACGATTGACGCAGTTCCCGAACACGCCGACGGTGGCCGAGGCGGGCGTTCCGGGCTACGAATTCCGGGGATGGGTCGGCGTGTTTGCGCCGGCCGGCACGCCCAAGGCAATCGTCGACTGGGTCAACGCCGAAATCAAGAAGGCGCAGACGAGTCCCGACATGCAATCGCGGCTCGAGCCGTTCGAGCCGTGGTACATGACGCCCGAGCAGACCGCTGCGCGCATCAAGTCGGACTACGACAAGTACGGCTACCTGATCAGGCTGACCGGCACGAAGCTGGAATAACGCGGCCCGGCGTCAGGGTTTCGCCCAGAACGCGGGATTCGTACTGAAGATTTTCTTCGGGATCGCGCCGTACACCATCAGCACGTCGTCGACCGCTTCGCCGACGACGTAGTTGACGGCGATGCTCGCGAGCGAATAGGCGTCCTGCGCGGACAGGCCGCGCTCTTTCTGCAGGAACGCGATCGTTTCCTGCGCGGCTTCCTTCAGCGCGTTATCGAGGTCGCGGTCCATGCCCATCACGTAATAATTGTCCGCGTCTTCCGCGCGCGGCCACTTCATCGTGCGGCCCGCATTCTTGTGCACGATGAACTGCAGCACCGGCGTCAACGACGCTTCGATCGCGGTGCCGTTGATTTCGCCGTCGCCCTGCACCGCGTGCGAGTCCCCGGTATAAAACAACGCGCCGGCCTGATGCACGGGCAGATACAGCGACGAGCCGGTCGTCAGCCGGTTGAAGTCCATGTTGCCGCCGTAAATTCCGGGCGGCCGCGTGTTGGCGAGCGGCTGCGGCGGCATCACGGTCATGATGCCCATGAAAGGCACGAGCGGAATCTCGACGCCCGGCGCGAACAGCGCGACGCGGCGCTGCAGGTCGAAGCGGATGATCTTCGGATAGGGCCCTGTATGCACATCGGGCAGCACGCCGGTGCCCTTGCCGCTATTGTTGACGCCGTATGGCACGCGGAATTTAAAATCGCGCATGCGCACTTCGAGCATGTCGCCGGGCTCCGCGTTCTCGACGTAGACCGGTCCGGTCAACACGTGCGCGCCGGAATTTTTCGGATGCTCGGCCTTGTTGTATATCTCGAGCGCGTCGGGCAGCACTTCGCCGGCCGCCACGCCGCCGGCGGCAAAAAATTTAACCGGGTCCATGCCGTTGTTGACACCCTGATGAGAGAGCGTATCCATGGCGACGGTCTGGCCCGAGCTCACGCGCAATACCGGTTGGGGTCCTGCGGGCAGATGTCCCCACGCTATGGTTTGCGGCGTGACCGGCACGTGCGCGTCGACGGTGTATGGAACCGGCGGCATCTGGGCGCACGCGGATGACGCTGCCGCCAACACACCGATCACCAAGCCACGGCGAAGTGAAATCATGAGCGCTGCCTCCCGTTTTTATTACGTCATCGAGTATAGCATCGCGTGTCGGCGCTCCCGGCGTAAGCCGTACACTTGCAAGCGCACGTTGACCGCGTTGCGCGAACGTGCCACATTTCCGTCTGCGTACCGGTCGTGTCGAGGTTGATCGCGATGCAGTAACCCGCAGAAAAATTTCATGCACCGTCATGTGTCCGCCGGGGTGATTCGCGCACTGTTAACGGGCGCGCAACGCCGGGCCGCGGCACGCCGCAAAGTCAATCAAGTGGAGAATGTAATGAACATCCTGCATCGAGTGGCAGTCGCGGTCGGATCGACCGTCGTACTGGCCGCCGCGCACGACGCCGCCGCGCAGAAGTGGCCCGACAAGCCCGTGCGCATCGTGACTCCGTTCGCGCCCGGCGGCGGCACCGACGTGTTCGGCCGCCTGCTCGCGCAGCGCCTGTCCGAAGTGCTTGGCCAGCAGTTCATCGTCGACAACCGGCCCGGCGCGGGCTCGACGACGGGCACCGAATTCGTCGCCAAATCGCCGCCCGATGGCTATACGCTGTTGATGACTTCGGCGTCGTTCACGTTCAATCCCGGCCTCTATGCCAAGCTGCGTTATGACTCCGTCAAGGACTTCGCGCGCGTGTCGCAGGTCGTGCGCGTGCCGCACGTGATCAACGTGCTGCCGTCGTTCCCCGCCAAAAACGTGCAGGACCTCGTGCGCATCGCGCGCGCCAAGCCGGGCGAAGTGTTGTACGCGTCATCGGGTCCGGGCAGCGCGTTGCATCTTGCCGGCGCGTTGTTCGCCGTCGTTACAGGCACCCAGCTCACGCATGTCCCTTACAAGGGCGGGACCGCAGCGGCGACCGCCATACTGAGCGGAGAAGCGACCGTCGCGTTCAGCACCATTGAAACGATCATGCCGCTGCTGCAGGCAGCCCGCCTGAAACCGCTTGCCGTGTCGACGCGCGAACGCGCCGCGGCGCTGCCGAAGGTGCCCACGGTCGCCGAATCGGGCTTCAAGAATTATGAGGTCGTCGGCTGGTTCGGCATCATGGCGCCGGCGGCGACACCCAGGACCGTCATCGATTTGCTCAGCAGTGAAATTGCGAAGGCGATGGCGACGCCGGCGATGCGCGAGCGCGCTCTGCAGGACGGCGCGACGCCGGTCGGCGGCACGCCCGAAGAATTTGATCGTGCGGTGCGCGCTGACATCGTGAAGTGGACGAAAATCATTCACGACGCGGGCATCAAGCTCGACTGACATTGAGCCGATAATGGGGCAGCAGATAGAAGAACTCGCGCGCTTCGTCGCGCGCACGCAGTGGGAAGACATTCCGTTTCCCGTGCAGCGGCATACCAAGCTCGTGCTGCTCGATACGCTCGGCGTGATACTCGCGGGCGCGCAGCGTCCCGAAGTGGGCGAGTTGCGCGCACGGCTCGCGCCGACCGCGGGCACGGGCGCAACGGTGTACGCGCGCGGCTGGCCGGCGCACGATCCGCGCACGGCTGCGTTGCTGAACGGAATCGGCGGCCGCTCGATCGAACTCTGCGAAGGTTTGCGGCTGGTGACCGGACAAGCCGCAATGCAGGTTTTGCCCGGCGTGCTCGCAGTGGGCGAACATTCAGACAGTTCCGGCCGCGAAATGCTTGCGGCTTTCATCCTCGGCTACGATCTCGCCGCGCGCTTCAATTTCGCTTTTACGCCGCGGCCGCTCGCGCACCAGAACGGCCAGGCATCGCTGCTCGCCGCGGTCGCCGCGGGTGCGCGCCTGCGCGGCCTCGACGCCGCGGGCATCAGCCTGGCGATGCGCATTGCGACCACGCTCGTGATGACGCCCAGTTATACCAACGCGGTTGCAGGCGCGACGACGCTCAACGTCGCCGGGGGGATGAGCGGTTTCGCCGCGGCGCTCGCGCCCGATCTTGCGCTCGCGGGTTTCACCGCGCAGGACGATGCCATCGAAGAAGCGCTCGGCCATCTGGTCGGCGGCGGTTTCAAGCCCGAGGGGCTGCTCGACGAATTGGGCTCGCGCTGGGAAATTACGCGCAATTATTTCCGGCTTTACGCGTGCTGCAATCCGATTCACCCGGCGCTCGACATGGTGCAGGCCGCGCTTGCGACGTTGAAGCCGAAGCCCGCCGACGTCGAGCGCATCGACATTGCGACCTATCGGTTCGCCTCGGTGATGCGCAATCCGGATCCGCCCAATTTTTTTGCGTCGAAATATTCACTGCCGCATGCGGCGGCGGTCATGCTGGTTCGCGGAAATGCGGGTCACTCGGCGCTCGACGACACGGCGTTGCAAGATCCGGGAATCGCAGCGCTGCGCCAGCGCGTGCACGTGACCGAAGATCCCGCGATGAGCGCGGTCGCGCCGCGGCTGCGTCCCGCACGCGTGACGCTGACGTTGAAAGACGGCCGGCACAGCACGCACACGTGCGAAAGCCACCGCGGCGATTTCAGCCGGCCGTTCGCGGAATCCGAAATCCGCGCGAAGTTCCACGAGCTCGCGGGCACGGCTCTGACTGCGGAAGGAAGCGAGCAGGTCGAGGCTGCGGTCGATAACTGCGAACAGTGGAAAAGCGTGCGAGAACTGGTCGCGTCATTGCGAACGCATTCAAAGAAATGACTTAAGGTGGCACTTCATAGTTCCTTCCCCCGCATGCGGGGGAAGGCTAGGATGGGGGCGAATGCGGTTGCCCCCTCCCCAGCCCTCCCCCGCTGCGCAAGGGAGGGAGCACATGGCGAGGAGAAATAAAAATGTTCGATCTGATAATCCGCAGCGACCGCGTCGTCACTCCCGCGGGAGTCGCCGCGTGCGACGTTGCGATCGCGGACGGCAAAATTTCCGCGGTTGCCGCCGCCGGTACCTATGACGCTAAAAGCACAAGGCGGCTGATCGACGCGACCGGCAAGATCGTGATGCCGGGTGGCATCGATCCGCACGTGCATCTGAAATGGTACACGCCGCATCCCGACGGCAGCGTCACGTACACGGACCCGCCGTCGATCGTGAGCAAGGCGGCGCTCTTCGGCGGCACCACGACGATGATCGACTTCGCGCGCTGGACGCACGGCAAGACGATCCAGCAGGCGATCGAGGACCGGCACCAGGACTGGACCGCGCAGTGCTATTGCGACTACAGCTTTCACGTGATGGTCGAGGGACGGCTGCCGCCCGAGATTTTCGGCCAGCTCGCGGAAGCGCTGCGCGCGGGTTATCCGACCGTCAAGATCTTCACGACCGACATCACGCCGAGCCGGCGCGGCCGCATGGTCGATTTCGGCGATATCTGGGAGGTGTTCAAGGTCGTGGCGCAGGAGCGCGGCCTGTGCGTGATGCACGGCGAAGACAACGACATCGTGATGCACATGTACGACAAGCTGATCCGCGAAGGGCGGACCGGCTTTGAAAACATGGCCGAGGTCCACAACGCGATGTCGGAAGACCTGTCGTTCCGCCGCGTGCTGGGCCTTGCCAAAAACGTGCCGGGCATCGCGCTTTATTTCATGCACGTGAGCGCCGCGTCGGGTGTCGAGGCGATCCGCGAGGCGCGCGCGCGCGGCCTGCCGGTTTACGGCGAATCGTTGCACCAGTATCTGATGTACACGTCGGACGATTACAAGCGGCCGAATGGCCAGATGTACCATACTTATCCGTCGATCAAGGCCAAGTCTGACCAGGACGAGTTGTGGAAAGGCATGAGCGAAGGCACGCTGCACACCGTCGCCACCGACGAGGTGTGCTGCTCGCTGCAGGTCAAAACCATGGGCAAGCGCATCGACGATACGACGGGCGGCAACGTCGGCGTCGAGCCGCGCGTGTCGCTCATGTATACCGAGATGGTGGGGCGCCGCGGGTTTTCGCTCGAAAAATTCGTCGACCGCGTGTCGTCGAACGCCGCCAAAATCATGGGCCTGTATCCGCGCAAGGGCGCGCTCGCGGCCGGCTCCGATGCGGACATCACCGTGCTCGATCCCGCGAAAGCGACGACGATCACGAAAGAAATGCTGCACGAATCCGATTATTCGCCGTGGGAGGGCCACAAGGTCGACGCGTGGCCGTCGCTGACCGTGCTGCGCGGCAAGGTCGTCGTCGACGACGGCAAATTCACGGGCGATCTCAAGGACGGTCAGTACCTGTTTCGCAAAATCTCCGAAGAAATCCGCAGCGGAGCATCACTGTGAAACCGAACGTCGTCCCGTTTCTCGCCGACAGCCTTGCGCTGTGGCAGGTCGACGGCGCGGTCGAAGCCGGTGCGCTGCCGGTCGTCGCGGTGGTACGCGCCGGCGCTTGCGTCGTCTGGATCGAGCAGCACGCCAATGACGACATGCCGTGGCGCTGGTTCGTGCGCTGGCGCGATGCGGACATGCGCGAAGAGCGCTCGCGTCCGTGCGCGTCGCTCACCGGCATGTTGAACGCGGTGCGCCGCGCGCTGAATGTCGAGCGTGGAAATGCAGTGCGGATCTCACCTACGCCCACAGACTCCCTCCATTGCGTCAGCGGGGGAGGGTTGGGGAGGGGGCAAGCGTGATCCCGGTTTCCGTCGTCACGGGGTTTCTGGGCAGCGGTAAAACGACGCTGCTCGCGCGCCTGTTGCGCGATCCCGCAATGGCGCGCACCGCGGTCATCATCAACGAGTTCGGCGCAGTCGGTCTCGATCATGAACTCGTCGAGACCAGCGACGAATCCTTCATCCAGCTCTCGAACGGTTGCCTGTGCTGCAATGTGAGGAGCGATCTCGTGTTGACCCTCGGCGACCTCGCAACACGCCGCGCCGCGGGCACGGTGCCGCGCTTCGAGCGCGTCGTCATCGAAACGACCGGACTTGCGGACCCCGCGCCTGTCCTGCACGCGCTGATGACCGACCGCGGATTGTGCGAGGTTTATGCGCTCGACGGCGTGATCACGACCGTCGATGCGGTGACGGGACTCGCGACGCTGGATCGTCATCCAGAGTCGTTGCGCCAGGCGGCGGTTGCCGATCGAGTCATTATCACCAAGACCGATGTGCCGGAAGCGCAAGCCGCCGCGCTGCGCGCACGGCTTGAAAAAATCAATCCGGGCGCAGCGATGATGGAAGTCGTCGGCGGGGCCGTGGCGCCTGCGGCATTGTTCGATTGCGGGTTTTACGATACGGCGGGCAAACATCCGGACGTGCGGGCGTGGCTTGCCCACGAAGCGCATGGCCACACGCGGCATCATCATCAGGACGACATCACGAGTTTTTGTATCGTGCGCGACGAGCCGCTGCATGCGGTCACGCTGCCGCTGCTGTTGTCGGCGCTGGCGGAAAATTGCGGCGCCGATCTGCTGCGCATGAAAGGCCTGGTCAACGTCAGGGAAGAACCGGATCGTCCGGCAGTCATCCACGGCGTGCAGCACGTGTATCACGCGCCCGTTTGGCTCGCGCGCTGGCCCTCGGACGACCGGCGCACGCGCATGGTCTTCATCGGGCGCAATATCCGCGAATCCTGGGTGCGCAGCCTCGTCGATCTCATCGACGCCGAAGTCGCGGACGAGATCGCGTGGCGCAGGGAAGTTGCCACCGTCTAGGTAAGCTCGTCACGTAACTGCCCCCATCCTGTCCTTCCCCCGCTGCGCAAGGGAAAAAACCTAAAGTAAGAGATTGCGCGGCTGCTCCCTCCCTTGCGCATGAAATGCGCGGAGGAGGGTTGGGGTGGGGGCAGCCACTTCGTGGCAAAATGGCGACCTTGTTCAACGTACCGGAAGAACGCATGTCCGCGCAAACCAATACCAACGTCAAGACCGGCACTTCACCGCAACCCGCGCCATACACAGACCGCCATGCCGAAGTGGCGGGACTCAAGCTGCACTATCAGGATTTCGGCATCGCCGGCAAAACCCCGATGCTGTGCGTGCACGGCGGTGCTGCGAGCGGGCACTGGTTCGATTTCGTGGCGGGCGATTTCACCGCCGAACATCACGTGCTCGCCATCGACCAGCGCGGCCACGGCGACAGCGAGTGGGCGCCGACACCGGATTACACCTACGAGCGCTATGCGGCGGACCTCGACGAATTCGTCGCGAAGCTGGGGCTCGAGGATTTCGTGCTGATCGGGCATTCGATGGGCGGCGCCGTCGCGCTTACGTACGCGGCGAGGCATCCGGGGCGGGTCGCGCGGCTCGTCGTGGTGGACACGACGTTGCACATGACGCCGGAGCGCATCGCCAAGCTGCGCGAAGTCGGCACGCGGCCGGGCCGGACCTATGCAACACTCGAGGAATTCGTTTCGCGTTTCCGCCTGCGGCCGGCCGATTCGAGCGCCACGCCCGAAGTGCTGCGCCACCTCGCCAACAAGGCGGCGAAACGGAATGCGGACGGCACCTGGGGACACAAGTTCGACCGCGACGTCTACGCGGTGCGCGAGAGCGTCGACGGCCTGCCGCACTGGAACCATATCAAGATCCCGGCGCTGATCGTCAAAGGCGAGCGCAGCGCGCGCATCACGCCGGAAATCATCGCCGCGGTGAAGGAGCGTGCTCCACAGGTCGAATTCGCCGAAGTCGCGGACGCCGATCACCACGTGACGCTCGACAACCCCGCGGGTTTCACGCAGGCGGTGAATGCG
>Ga0265332_10001554_pt1 | contig 12622 bp, 17 predicted proteins | sample 41926metaG_FD_202084 | JGI IMG/M metagenome (GOLD analysis project Ga0265332, IMG submission 202084) | Rhizosphere microbial communities from Carex aquatilis grown in University of Washington, Seatle, WA, United States - 4-19-26 metaG | ecosystem: Host-associated > Plants > Roots > Rhizosphere...
TATTCGCGGTCGCGTCCTATTCCCGATCCAATTGCCGGGCGAGGGCCATGGCGATCGATTCAATTTCCAAAATCGCCGAGGTCAGGTTCGAAAATGCGGCTGCGACCCTGGCCCGCGCCTCGCCTCGGGGGATCGGCGCGTCGATCGCCTCGGGCGCGTCGCGCGTCTCGTCCTGGCGGTCGACGGGGCCGCTCACGTTGCCCCCCACGAGGAGAAGAAGAATCGGATCAGGTTGACCAGGACGACCGCCGCGACGACGGGGATCACGTCGACCTCCGCGCCTGGCGCACCGCGGCGAGCACCCTGTCCGCGCTCTCGACGGCGGCCGTCGACTCGCGCGCGGTCCGAATGATGCGCGCGATCTGCGCGGCCGACATGATGGCTAGCGCCGGGAGGGGGGTCACGAGAAGGGTTTCTGATAGGGTGCTCATCGTCGGAATCCTCTGTCCAGGGTTTCGGCCACGTGCGGGGCGACGCCAATCGCGCCCGCACACTACTTATTACGGCTCGTCTGGCAAATACCTTATAGCAATCCCTCGCTAGCGCAGTCATCGAAGAGCGACCCGTGGCGGATGTACGTCATGGCAACCCGCTCGCTCTTGTGGCCAGTCGTCTTCATGATTGACGCGAGCGACTTGCCCGCCTTGGCGGCCGACGTGGCCAGCCCGGCGCGCAGTGAGTGACCCGAGTACTCTGCGCCCACCGTCTTCTTCACGATGCGGGCGACGGCTTGCGGCGCCAGCCTGCATCCTTTGGCATCGGTGAAGATCGCGCCCGTCGTCTTCCCCGCGAGCCATGCGCGAAGCGCGCGAACCGCCTGGCCGTGCGGAATCGCGACCTCGCGCCCAGCGCCCGCTTGATCGGTCTTGCTGCGGCGGATTGTGACGATTGCCCCGTCCTCCGTGAAGCGCACGTCCGAGACGTTGAGCGCCACGATCTCCGAGCGGCGCAGCGCAGCGGCAAAGCCAACGAGCAGCATGGCCGCGTCCCTCGGCGACGCCTCGCTGGCCGCCAACTTCAGGGCGCTCGCCATGAGGGGCTCTGCGCGCTGCGGGGCAACGCCGATGGCTCGCCCTAGCGACTTGAGGAAGTTCGTCACCGAGATGAGCGTCGGCAGTCGAGCCCCGGCGCTCGCGTGCTGCGAGCGGATGGCCGCGTAGGCGCGGGCGACCGTCGAGTGTTTCAGTCCTTCATCGGCCAGCGATACGAGGTACGTCCTGATCGTGTCCTCCCTCGCCGGGAGCGAGCAAAGCCCGTACCCCTGGCACCAGTCTTCGAAGCGCGCGAGGTCGCTGGCGTAGGCGCGGACCGTGTTGCTCGCCTTCGCTGGCGCGCTTCCCGCCTCTGCCGATCTGGCAACTAGGTCAGCGTCCAGACTCCGCACTAAGATTGCCGCGCTCACGTTGCTCATAAGGCGTAATAATAGTCGGTTATCGTGCATGCGCCAGGAAGGATCGGAGTCTTTACAATCCGATGATTCGCGCGCGATGGCATGCCTCGTGACGGTCCATATCTTGCCTAAGCCAAGGCAACGAAAGAGGTCATAACGGGCACTAGACGCGGCACCTCGGGCCTCGGGTCGGGGGCCTGCCGGACGTCGCCACGCCGGCTTTTCCCATGGTCCCCCTGGCGCATGGGCGCATGGGCTACGTGTAGTTCCCTATTTCTATAAAAAATTAGCCGGCTGTTTGCGTTTGCAACAATTCGGCTTTTGCGTTTTCCGCGCGTTTCGAGTTTTTAGGCGATAGAGTCTCATAAACCGGCGGGCCGCAAACCGGCCGCACTCTCGGACAGCTTGGATCAAAATGAAAAATCACTTAGCTGTCCAAACTAACCCCCTCGCTGGCAAAATAGAATCCCAAGTCCCTGCCCCAACTAAACCTTCGCGCGCAAAAAAGAAGCCTAACGATTCCGGACATTTGCAAACTAGCGCGAGAGTCCGAGGGATTCGGCGGGCCTTCGCGGGCCTAACCTTTCTATGCGATGCGAGCCCGTTCCCACGCTCCCCCGGCAGGGTCATCTGCGGGCTCGCGTCGCACCATCCTTTTGAGGCTCCCATGACGACTGCACACGAATTCGAGGCCCCCCGATCGCCCGGCCGTCCGCGTTCGATCCCGGACGCGGCGATCGCGAGGATCCTCCAGCTTGCCCCCGGTAGCTCGTACGCGGCGACCGCGCGCATGGTCAAGGCCGAATTCGGCATTGCTGTTTCGCCGGAATACGTGTCGATGCTGGCCCGCGGCAAATGCGCCCGCGGCCGCAAGCGCCCAGCGCCGCGATGAGCCCGGACCCCGAAGAGACGCCACGCGCTGCACTCGATCGGGCTCGAAGGGCCTTGGCCGTCGTTCAGTCCGCCGAGCAGTGGGCCGAGCGAAATCCCCAGGCGAGCGCCGACGTGGCTCACGCCCAGGCCGAAAAGGTGATTACGGCCGCGTTCGAGGTCTGCGACGCCTTTGGCCGGCTTTCCCCTCTTCTCAGCTTCGCCCCGCCCGCTCGGCGAGGACGACGCGGCGGCTTCTTCGCCCGGGTCTTCGCCTGGCTCTTTGGCCGATGATGCGCAACGGCCCCGCACTGGCCCGAGGCGGCCCTTCCGGCGCGTCTTGAAGGCCGCGAAGGCTCCCTTGCCCGCAGCCTTGGCCGGCGCGCCGCGCGGCGTCCAGCGCATGGGCAAGCTGGCTCAATCGCTGCTGGACCGGATCGAGGCCGGCCTAGCGGCCAAGGCTGCTGCTGCATGTGACGCGAAGCTCGCCCTGCATGCGGCGAGGCGCGCGGCTCGGCTCGAACGCAAGCGCGCGGCCGCCCTGCGCCGGGCGGGGGGGCATGCAATCCGATGCAGCCTTTGCGGTTTGCCGGTGAAGGCGGGCCACCTGGCCAGCTGCAAAAGCAACTTCACCGTGCCGCGCGCGATGCAGCCGCTTGGCGCCGATGAGGAAGAGGGCCGACTTTGGAATAGCAAATGGATCTCGGCGCCCGTCGAGCCCCCCGCGCCCGTCCCCCGATATTCGCCGCGAAGCCGCTAATGCCGCGCCAAGAATCGGCTCCCAGGAATCGGGGCCGAACGAAAGCCCTAAACTACCGACAGGAGACGATCACATGACTACTCGATCCACCAACATCGGAGCTATGCGAATTGCAGCACAACAGAAGATGCGCGACGCGTGGAAGCAAGTCGGCGCAGGTGACAGCCTGCCCGCGCAAGCAACGCCCGCGAGCCTGCCCGCGGCCGCGCAAACGGCGCAGCTCAGAACCGACGCCGTGTCCGGGGGCAGCGCGCGCGTGGCCGCCGCGTCGCGCGCAATGTTCCACGCGGCGACGGGCCGAGCGGTGCGCTGATGATCTTTGTCAAAATTAGCTCAGGCTCTTGGCTTCACATGTCCGGGCAGGTTGCCGATGATCATCGGCCGATGGCTCTTCCGCTTATCGAGGCGCCTGCCGATGGCGTTATCCGGGGCGGCGAGGGGCTCGCTGCCTTCGCGCTGGAGGTCGTCTCGCTGACGGCCGCCGAGCAGGCCGACGTGCAGCTTTGCCCTCGCCGCCTCTGGCAAGTCATCCGGGCCGCGCTCCCGGAGGACCACACCGCGGTCGACGCCTTGGAGGAGTCCCATCCGTGCGTTGCTCGAATCGTCGAGCGCTGCGCTCGGATGTCCGGCCAGAAGCCCAAGGATTTTGACCGGGCCGCGCAGTGGCTTGACTGCGCCCGGGATTTCTACCTCAGGGCCGGCCGCCTTCCTGCCAAGACGGTCCTGGCGCTGCTCGGACTGCACTCGAGCGGGGAGACGCCCGCGATCGCGCTGGCGGCGTTTGCCCGAATTCGGCAAAGCGGGCTCGCGACCGCGGGCCTCCTATCGGCGGACGAGATCGACAGCTTCGAGCAGGAGATCGCGACGGCCGCCCGCCTCGCCGCTGCGGTGCAGGAGAAGCGCGCCGAGGTCGAGAAGGTCAGGATTTGGATCGACGATGATCTCGCTGCCCTCCGACAGGAGCGGCGCCCCGCTGGCAGCCATGGGGACGCGGAATTCCACGATCAGGTGCTCGGGCTTCGCACCATGCCGGAGGGGACTTACTACTTCCTCGCAGGCGGATTGCCTGTAAGCAAGGAACCGATCTATCTCGGATTCGGCCGCTCAATTTATCGGCCAGGAACGTTCACGGGAACGCAGGCCGAATACGATGCAACGAGAGAGCCAATTCCGGAACCGCTAAAGGCAGCCATCCTGGACGAGCGATGCCGATCATGCAGGCGGAACGAGATCGCGGCTGAAGACCTCGACGGGGATGGCAGAGATCCGGAGCGCGCGTTCGCTTTCCAGCTCCTTCGCGCGCATGTGGAGCGCTTGGTCAAGACGCTGCTGACCGCTTTCCGCGGCGATGGCGCAGTGCTCGCAGAGAAGAGCCTGTATGGGATCGCGCTGGGGTATTTTCCCCTGGTCAGTATTGATGACGCGACCTTCGCAATCGAAGAAGCGCTCCGGTCGTACTTCGATCGCAACTTCGTCCGAAACCGGACCGTCTACAACGATCGAAATCAGCAAATCCCGGACGATTCGCCCGTCGCATGGCCGATGGGTTGGCCGACGCTCGCCTCGATCCGCGGGCGCGTCGAGCATGAGACCTTGCTGAGCGAAGATCCGCCCTGTTGGTCATTGGGTGAGCGATTGCGTGCGCCAACCCCCGCAGAAAAACGCGCCGTAGCTCTCCAGCTCGATCCCTCGTTCGTGACCACGATCCTCCGCAAGGTCGTCGGCGATAAGGCGAGCGTTTCTACCAAAGAGATCTGGCGTGGATTGCTCGACGCCGACGTTATCGATAGTGAAACTCCCTCGGCTCCGGTCCGCGGCGCGATATCGTCCCTACTCGAAAGCGTCTTTGGCTTCCGCAAGGTTGATAAGCGCCTGGACGATGGCAGCAGAGCGCGCTTGTGGATTCGCGCCAGCCCGGACGGGAAGCTGCCCATCCCCGCTCCTGAGCCCGGCGATGCGGCTCCGCCGCTCAATGACGGCCTCGACTCGATGAGGGGTCCGCTGCGCGTCTCCCTTGGCAAGCCCGGCGAGCTAGGGGGGTGGCAGTCGTGAGCGGCACGACGGTTCACTCGCTCGTCTCAACTGCGACGGGCATCGCATCGCCCAGCGTCGACTTCTTTCTGGCGTGTTGCGATCGAGGCGGCCTGCGGCCGAGCGGATGGGCGCCAAGGACCCTGGCGGACGAAATCCAATGCTTGAAGGATGAGATCTGGAAGGACGTCGATCCGGCGCTGGACCTCGGCGACGGGACCCCTTTCGGCCAGCTCATCGCGATATTTGCGGGCAAGCTCCAAAGTCTGAACGACCTGGGGCAGGCGGTCTACGACGGGATCGACCCGAACAACGCCTCGGGCAACCTGCTCGTCAACCTCTGCGCGCTCTCGGGAACTCGGCCGCAAGTCGCGACGCATTCAACCGTCGTCGGGACCCTGACCCTCGGGCCCTCAACGACGGTCCACGCGGGCGCAGTCGCCGCCGTCGCGGGCGATCCGACGAACACTTGGGTTTTGACCTCGGACGCGGTCAATCCCGAGACGTCTACGCAACCCGTCAACGGGCTCTTCCAGTCCACCCTCCCCGGCATCTTCCGCGCGGGCGCAACGACGCTGACGGTCATCCAGACCCCAACGATCGGCTGGACCGCGGTCTCCAACGCGAGCGATTCAGTGGATGGGCTCGCGGCGGACGACGACCCGAGCTTGCGAGCCAAGCGGGTCAAGGAGCTATCCGGCGAGGGAACGAGCAACGTCGACGCCATCCGCGCCCGCATCTTGGAGCTTCCGGACATAAAGCAGGCGTTCGTCTTCCAGAATAAGACACCCGTCGGCCCGGACGCCAACGGGCTGCCGGGCAAAAGTCTCAGGGGCATCTACTGGGACGGCGCCGGCGCTCCGCAGGATACGGCCGTCCTGGCGCAGCTCATCTGGGACAACAAGCCGGCGGGCATTCAGGCGTTCGGAAACCTGACCTTCGAGGCGCACGACTCGACGGGCGCGGAGCAAGACGTCCAGTTTGATCGGGCGGACGAGAAGCCTCTCTATCTGACGTTGACGACAACCCCCGCCCCCAACAAGACGATCGGCGCGCCCGAGAGGGCCCTCATCCGAGAGGCGCTCCGCGATTGGGCCGTCGCGAATCTGAACCTGGGCGTCGACGTCATTGCGTTGCCGCTCCGCACCGCAGCGCTCGGCGGAGTCGCGGCGGGCCTCGCGAGCGATATCCCGACCTTTGCCCTCGGGTTTGCTCCCAGCCCCGTCGGGACGGTCAACCTCCCTGTTTCCTCGCTGCAGATAGCCACTCTGGCGACGACGAACATCTCGGTCGACGGAACTTTCAGCTGAAAGACGATCATGCTCCCCTACCACGACGAACTCTTGAAGACCCAAGCAAGCATCCGAGCCGAGAGCGCAAAGCTGGCGCACGAAGCCGCCGTCCGCGCCCAGAGCGTGCGCGAGGCGCACTGGGAAGGCTTGGAGGCCGGATGGGCTGCGGACCGCCGGCGCGCCGCGGGCCTGACCCCCGAGGACAGCCGCAGGGTTGAGTACTTCCTTCGCTGGCTCCGTCATGTCGATGGCCTGCGAACGACGCACCCCGAGCAGGCGGTCGCCGCGCATGGCCGCATGCACGCCGAAATCAATCGGCTCGATCCCCCGGATGCGGACGGAAGTCAGCGGCTCTACGCCTTCGCGGTCCGCGAGGCGAACGCCCGATACCGCTTTGGCTCGCCGGAGAAGCGCGTTGTGCGGCAAGATTTCTGGAATTGGTCAATTGATACTCGGCTCGGCTTCAACGGCGCAGCGCCCGCGGCCGCCGCGACGGCAACGATTAGAACCGATGACGAGCCGACGGAATCGCGCGGACATAGGATTTAGGCGACGACCATGCACCAGACGATCAGACAGAGGCTCATCGAAGACGGGACGATCAAGCCGGCCCGAGACGCGGGGGACCCGACCCCACCTACCGAGAGCGACAAGCCGACGCTCAGGCTCGACGCGAGCGGCGCGAAGGCAGCCGCGGCGGCGATCGCCAAGCCGGCCCCGGCGTGGAAGGCCGAACGGGCCTTGCTCAACGGCGCGCCGACCCTGACCCCTTGGGGAGTCGAGCGGGAGCGGGCGGCCTGAGGCGAGCCCCCTTGCGCGCATGCTCGAACGCGCGCCCACATTTGCCCACTGATGCGCTTCTCGGCGGCCGAAAGGCCGTCCGCAGGGCGTTTACTTGCCTGAGGGTTGAGACGCATCCCTCCCGGCCCAAATGAACTTGCCGGCGAAGATGAGCACGACGGCGGCGGCGAGGCCCGCGAGGCCTGGCCCGAGATCGAGGCCGAGGACCGCAAAGACGACGACAAGCGCGGCCGCGCCCGCGAAGACGTAGCAGGCGTTTCGGAGCAACCGCCGTTGGTCGGTGTTCATGCTTTAGGGGAACGCACGCCGGCGAGAACGTCAATCGCCCGGGCTTGCGGCCGCGGCGAGGGCCGGGGGCGCCCTAGGAAATATCGGAGCGCACGGGGAAGCGGGTGCGCTTCGCCTCGTCGGCCGAGGGGCGTCGAAATTCGTCTCGGCGCGGATCGACTTCCGTCCGGCGCTCGTGCTCTTCACCCGAGACACGCGAGCGGAAGACTGGCTTCCCGGGAGGGTCGTCGCCCTCCGTGTCAAAGAGCCCGATCATCTCGACGCCGCCGCGGAGCATGAACACGGGGCCATCGAGCGGCTCGCCGTCCAAGCACCAGCGAGGCTCGTCCTTGAAGGTCTCGATCACGATCTTCTTGCTCACGTGGGTGAGTGTACCAGTGCGCGGCGACGCTGGGCCGTGCTGACCAAAAGCATCGGCAAGCAGGGCACCTTACCGGTACGCCGGATCCTCAGGGGGTGCAGGCGCATACAGGGCTCCGAGCTTCGCCACGACGCCCGCATTACGCCGATCCGTCGCTCGCATGATGAGGAAAAGATCAATAAACCACCACAAGCCGAGGCATCCCAGCGTGAACAGCTTTCCGAGCCCGAGCGCGATTTGCCCAAGGTAGAAACGGTCGATCCCGAAGTGACCTAGAAACAGGCTCAGAACGAAGGCCATCGACCGGTCTTTCTTCTGGCTGTTGTAGGCCATCATGTATTCCGCGCGACGTGCCTCAGGCAGCGCCCGCGCGCTCTCGTAAAGCGCAAGTTCGGCATGGTCGCTCATCTTGATGAGAATCGTAGGGTCGCGGGGTTAGGTCAAGCATGCTCTCGTCCGGCCCGCGAACGCCGACTTGAGCCGCGCGAGCGCGGGCGAGGATGCCTTCGCGGGCGCGGATGCGGTGGCGGGGCGCCTGGGAGGGGCTTGCGGCCGGGGCGAAGCCGTGTGGGAGTCGCGGGATGGCAATCAAAATTCCGTTCGACCGCGCCCAGCTTGGGGGCGAAGACTGCGCGCTAATTCCCGGGCCGACCTTCCCGTCCGCGCCCCATCTGGCGGCGCACTTGCGCGCATGGTGCAGGGCCTTGGCGCGCATGGGCTGGCCCGCGCATTCGCCCGCACCGGTGCGCGCGTGAGTGCCCCTGAGGTAGGGGGTTGGGCCATGGATCCCGTTTCGATGCGGCTTGAATACTTCCGGCTTGGAACCTCGTATTACGTCTCCGGGCGATTCGCTCACTACGCCAATGAGGTGCCCGTCGCGGGAAACCTTTTTCACCACGCCGTCGAGATGTTGCTGAAGGGCTGTTTGGTGAAGGCGGGTGTAACGGAGAAGGAGAGGCGAGCGCTAAGCCATGACCTCGGACAGAGCTGGCTCACCTTTCGGAATCACGTACCGGATCCCCAGCTCGATGCCTTCAGCGACACGATCGTTGCGCTCGATGCGTTCGAAGATCTGCGCTACCCGGAGGTAGCCGCGAGGGAGCACGCGAAGAGCGGCAAGAAGGGCGGAGTGTTGATCGGCGTGGGACCAGGGCCGCACGCGCCGGCGATTCGCGCGGACGGGAAGAAGGTGGCGCTGTACTCGGCCGACACCGACAAGATCGATGCGCTGGTCATCGCCCTCTTCAAGGCAGGGTCCTGCAACCCCCGCGCGTTCCTGCCGCTCGGACAGATCGGCGAGAACTTCCTAGCGCTCCACAACGCGCATGCGGAACCGTGGGGGCTGCGGACCCTCGCGCAACTCCCAGGGGGATGAGAGGGCCCTCGTCGCGGACGCGAGCGCGTCTTAGGACAGCCGCCTGGTGCGAGCGCGGCGCACCGCGCCCCGGCCCTCGACGTCAATGCGCCCCGATGCGGACCGCCGGCACGATGACCGCGAAGACGAGGTCGCCCGCCGCGTTGCGCTTCACGGCGACGCGCGCCTCGCGCACGAGGGCTTGCTTTGCCTCGGCGAGGGCTTGCAGCTCGCGGAGGAAGGCGCGCTCGCCGAGGGTGAGGTCGAGAGGGCGCGAGGGGCGTTCGTAGGGCATGGCGAGAGACTGAGCACACGTTCAGTGACGCGACAAGACGCGGCGGCGCAATTCCCGCGACGACGCGCTGACAGAGGCGCGTGTGCTGTTCGTCTGGCGCACGCCGCACCTGATCGCCGTCGTGCGGTGCGCCGAATGCGGGCGGTCGGTGTGGATCCGCTGGCCGGAGGGCTGGGGGGAGTGCGTCGCGTGCGGGGCGCGTAAACGCTGGGACTTGCCGCTATTGGTTCCCCCGATGGTCATACGGCCGAAGTAGATCTCGGTTCCAAACCGTGAAGAAGTCCTCCGCGTAGAGCGCGTGCGTCGCCACCCAATAGCTGGGCGCCGCGTTATTCACGGCGGTTTCCTTTCTCCCCGCCAGCCGAAGAACCGCCTTGAGCATTTGTGCAAGCCGCACCACATCATCCGCGTGCTGCCTCGGGCCAAGGACCGTGTGCACATCAATGCGAGCATTCGCGTTCTCGCGTATCGCGCCCAGCAACTTCTCCCGCGCTTCGGCGTCGCTCGGCGGGAACCTGTAGCCCACGAAAACGATGACCTCCGCAGTCTTAATCCGCTCCAGCGCTCGGCGCCAAACTGGGCCCAACTCTTCCGTTGAGATCTCCTTCGTGGGGCCGGGGGTAGCGATTCCGATCTCCTCAACAGGACAGGTCAACGCAAATTCGGGGTCCACGGGAGCGCCCTCCGCGTCACCGCGACCTAGCGAATAGACGAAGGTACCATCGCCCTGCTTCTTGCGTGCCCAGTCGACGCTGCCATGCAGCTTGAACACTACCGGCCGGGCACCGTCGGGCCGCGCTTCGCCCGGAACAAAGATGTCGAACGCCTTCAAAAGCTCAAGAACGCGATCGTAATTGAAGGTCACGATCGTGTCTGAGGGGTTGAGCGCCTCGGCCCACGATCGGTACGGCTTCCAACGTTCCTGCATCGGGATTGCGGCGTGCAGGAATGCGCAGCACGCGGCAGCGACAAGCCGCCTACCCGCGTGTCTTAGGCCGTCAACCCTGACATCCCTCACCCCGACTCGTGACGCGACGGAATCCAGGAAAATGTTCGCCGGTACGCCAGACTGCGCTGCCGCGTCCACGTAGTCGAGAAACGCCTCTGCGTCCGACCAAAAGCGTTGATGGTAGTTACCCCTCGCAACCGGGCCGTGGGTCGAAAACAGGGTGCGCACTACCTGGAGTGCGGCCGCGGCGTCCGCGTGCTCCGCGGAGACCGGGCGAGAAGGCTCAATGAGCGTGGGATAGATTGCGTCTACAAGCGCGTTCGTCGCGTCGGAGAGCAGATCGTCCAAGAGGGGGCCGCCAAGCGGTTTGCTGAAGCCCGAGCCTAGAATCCAAACGGTGGGCGGGGGCACGTAAGCATCGTCCGGCACGATCGCGGCGAAGGCAAGCTCCTGGCTCCCGTTCTTCGCCAGCCATGGGGCCGGCGTTCCCGAGGGTCCGTCGTCTACGTGGTCATGGCCGCACGCGCCGCTGGTGGGACGAGATGGCCGTCCGAGACGTCGGCGGGCGCTAGCTCGTCGGGAGCCACCGGCGTCCGCGACCGCGTAGGCGAACATGGTGCGGTTGGGCGCCTCTGGTCAGAGGGCTGGTAATCGAGACTCGGCGCCGCAACATCACCGTCGGGTCTCGGATACAGGGCTACGAGACCGACGGACGATAGCCGTTTACCATTGGCATCGACGATAGTCTCGCCGCCGGGGCCGCCCAGGAAAAAGCCGCTCGACGCTTCCATTCCAATCCGAACGCGGCTCACGTAAACACCTAAGAAATAGTCTCTCGAGGGGGTCGGTACTACTTTCCACTCGAAGAGTCTATTCGGTACCTCAAATTGGGGCATCCTGCGAGGATACGTTGGCTCGAGCCGGCCGCGGCGCGTCTTGTATAAAACCCCTGAAATCTCGTTCCTCTTGAATACGAAAACTTCAAGAATGTAACCGCCGTTCCACTGCCTAGCGGTCGTCCTTCGATAGACGTGGTCTCTCTCGTAAAAAACTATATCGGTCGACGAAAGCCGCCCGGCTAAATCGAAGTCGCTAAGTCCCCATATCGTGAGAGCCGCGGTCGGGCCGCTTTGGACAGGGTTCGTGAGAGGCCTGGCGAAGATCCCAAGCCCCTTCGGTTGTCCCGTGACCAAATCACGACCCGACACTATCCTGCCAGATCCGGCGCCCGAAAACTGTACGAAACCGTCACGGTGAATCGAAATCTTCACTCGGTCGTTGGCGGTATACCCGACTAGCGGACTCTGGTGGAAAGAACCTATCGTACCAGAGTATCGCATTTTAGTCAAATAACCTTGTTGAGCCTTATGGTAAGGAGAAAATATGGCGAATCCGCCGTCACTCAGAAACACAATCTTCGTGACCTTATGCAGGCAACCGTTCGATTCGAGCACGATGGCGTAGCTATCTCGATCGGGCATCGGAGCCTTCACCCGATTCGCGGCCAGCCCGGCGGGTCACGGAGGATCTCACGTAGGGCACGGTACAGACCTTCTTCGCTGGTCTGCTGACCGATGCTTGCACGCGTCATGGTCAGACGGTCTTCGCACTGCCCCTCGACCAAGTAGACGTAGAATTCCTCACGTGTGCCGGGAACGTGCGCGATCCGAGCCTCGCGTAGCTTGTGATCGTTCTCCGGCACCTGGCGGGTCTGGGCGTCCGTGCTCCGTACGGCGCCACGGTAGGGGTGCTTGCCGACCTCGGCGAGTGCGAAGCGGACCCTATCGACGTCACGGCGAGCGTGAGCGCTCAGCCAGTCGCTAAAGGTGCTGAGTTTCATGATGCCCTCTGCGCACCCGTTTCCCTAGCACCCGAGGCCTGCGGCGCCAGCGTGCGTCGCCATACTGGTCACATAGCGTCATATATCGCCATGGTCGTCTCGACTGCCCGAGCCGCGGCTTCGGGGTGTCCGACCGCAGCCGATCCGTGTATACGAACGCCCTTCCTGAGACCAGCGTCCAACATCAGCGGTACAAAAACGACACAGCGGGCGAATTGAGCAATAACGGAACGAGACGAAAAGGAAACGGTTTCAACAACTTGGGCTGATAGCTCAGTCGGTAGAGCTGCGGACTTTTAATCCGTAGGTCGCGGGTTCGAGTCCCGCTCGGCCCACCGACATCAAGTCCGCGAAATCACTTCGGATTGCGGCGACGCTCGACGGAGTGGGT
>Ga0265332_10001555_pt1 | contig 12620 bp, 13 predicted proteins | sample 41926metaG_FD_202084 | JGI IMG/M metagenome (GOLD analysis project Ga0265332, IMG submission 202084) | Rhizosphere microbial communities from Carex aquatilis grown in University of Washington, Seatle, WA, United States - 4-19-26 metaG | ecosystem: Host-associated > Plants > Roots > Rhizosphere...
CCGCGAATTCGGGCACATCGCCTTCGCGTTTCGATAGCGCTGACGGTCCGCGTTCAGGCGGCCCGGCAGGGTCGCCGTGGCGCGGGCCGGACGCCGGCGTCCGGCCCTTCGCAAGTCAGTCGTCGACCTCGACGCGGGTGGCCGCCAGCGTGCCGCCCTGCAGCGGCCCGGTCGCCTGCACCTTCCTGCCCTCGCGGATGTCGGACAGGCTGCCGCCGCTGATCCGTGCGTTGCGCGCATCGACGGTGATGCTGCTGATGGTGAAGACTCCGGGCGCGATCAGCGACACCACGAGTCCTTCGCGCTCGACGCTGCCCGCGGACGAACCGCCGCCGGTCCCCGGGCGGCCGTCACCATCATCGCCGCCGGAGGGCGGCTTTGCGGTCCCCGGGTTCGTCCCGCCGCCGGGGTGATGTCCGCCGCCGCCGCCGTCCGTGCCGTCATCGCCGCCCGATCCGCTGACAAAGGTCACTTTGGTCGCCTTCATCGACGACCCGGCGCGCGTACCCACGACTCGCACGACCTTGCCGACGGCGAGATCGCTCGCGGCGCCGTTCGCGAAGGTCGCCGCGCTCGCGTCGATGGCGATCCCGTCGACGACAAAGCTCGCGACCGACGTGAATGCGCTGATTCCGCCATCGACGTCGTCGATCTCGGTGTCGCCGCCATCGCCGCCGTCGCCGGTGTCGAACGTCACCTTGGAGGCCGTCATCGTCGTGCCGTTGCGCAGGCCGATCACCTTCACGACCCTGCCGTTGGCGAGATCGGTGACCGCGCCGTTGCCGAACGTCGCGGCGCTTGCGTCGATCGTGATCCCGTGCACGACGAAGCTCGCCGCCGACACGAACGCGGAAACGGTGCCGTCCACGTCGTCCTGTTCCGCGCCGCCGGCAGGGTTGCCCGTGTCGCCACCGTCGTCCGACTCGTCGTCGTCGAATTCGACCGATTTCGCGTTGAGGATCCCGTTGACCACCGTGCCCTCGACATGGACCACGCGGCCGACCGCGAGATCGGCCGTGGTGCCGTTCGAGAAATGCGCGCTGGTCGCGTCGATCGTGAAGCTGTCGACGACGAACACCGCCGGGCCCATCATCGCGCTGATCGCATCCTCGACCTCGACGTCCTCGCCGTTGCGCGAGTCGGCGTCGGGCTCGAACGTAACCGTGGTCGCGATGATGCCCTGCGCGGTTGCGGTTCCGTCGACCTCGACGCGGTCTCCCGCGGCGATGGGCATGGCAAACCCGGCGAATTGCGCATTGCTGGTATCGACGGTGACGCCCTGGACGACGATGGACGCCGGCGTGATCGCGGAGGCAACGCCGTGCAACTCGACGGCGCCGGACGGGCCGACGCATTCGATGCGCGTCGCATCGACCACGCCGAGGATCCCGTCGCTGTAGCCGTAGACGTCGAGCGTCGTTCCGACCGTGATGTCGCCGAGCGACGCGCAGCCCGCGATCACGACGTCCAGCCGCGGATTGACGCTGATTCCTGCGAGGCGTATCCGCAATCCGGTGCCGCCGGTGCCGACCTGCGTCATCGCACCCGGAACGATGTCGGAGACCGCGCCCAGCACGACGCGGGAGACGCTGATCGAGCGGGCCACGCCGGTCGAAAGCCCTGGCACGACGTCGCCGTCGACGCCGGCGACCATGCCCGCCAGCAGGTCGTCCGGCGCACGGGGCTGTCCGTTGATCGTGATCGTCGCCTGCGACGGGTCGAACGTGATGCCCTTGACGACGACGCCGCCGATGCGGCTGAGCGCTCCGTGCGCATAGACGCGCAGTCCGGTGCCGCCGGTGCCGACGCCGTGCGCGAGCGGTGCCGCGAGCAGCGCGACGAGGAAGGCCGCGACGATCGATCCGGCTGTCTGCGTGCGTTTCATCTGCTTCTCCCTTGCGAGCGTGTCCTGGCCGCACTTGCCGCCGGCGCCCGTCGACGCGGTCGCGGCGGCCCGTGCGATGCCGGGCTGTCCGCGGACTCGTGAAAGAAATACATGCCGATGTTCATGCGACGGGACGTCTCGCCGGAAAGGCGGTCACGCTCCTCGCATTCGCCAAGCGCCCGGATCAGGCGGCCGACGACGTTCTTCCATTCGTTGCGCGTGAGTTCCGCGACCTGTTCCACCGATGCGTCGGAGAGCTCGAACGAGAACACGCTCTGCTCCATCATCGGCGGCCGGCGATCGACGAGGTTGTGCACGCACGCGGCGAGATGATCGTGAATGTTCCGGCCGAACCAGAAGAGCCGCTGCGAGCGGTCCTTCTGTGGGACGAACGCGGAGACGAGGAGCTCGACGCCGCCATCCTTCGTCTTCGCGGCAACGCCGAGCCGGACGAGCTCGTCCAGCAGCACCCGCGGGCGCACGTCGGTGCTGATGCCGGCCACCAGCTCGTCGAACGAGGGCGCGGGCGCCGGCGCGGAACGAGGCAGCACGCGCGCGGCGCCGCGCGAATCCAGGTAGCGGTCATCGCTGATCCAGCGCGTGACGACTTCCGACGCGAAGGGGAGATCGACCGGTGCCGGCGACGTCTCGCCGGCGGGGTCGCGCAGCCGGCGGACGTCCTTGCGATGGACCCCCGTCAGCACGCTGACCCGGCTGTCGGTCGGCGGCTCGTCGCGCAGCCGGTATTCGGCGTCGGCGACGCGCACGTAGGCGGCCTTCAGCATTTCCTCGACGGTGCCGAACACGAGGCCCTGCTCGAGAAAGAGTCGCACCAGCGGACGCAGGACGAGCTCGACGGCCGCAAGGAGCTCGGCATCGGGCGTGACGGGAGTCGAGCGGGAAGCGCGCACGTGGGATATTTTTCCACAACAGGTCCGGGTGTCAAGGGAAACAGAGCGGGGTTTGAATTATTTCACGCGCTTTTTCAGGTTCGATTGCCGATTGTCGGAAAACAGGACGTCTCACGCTTTTGTCATACTCAGGGTTGTGCCGGACAACCTACCTTGCCGGCCAGGCCGCCTCGAACCGGCGGGGTACGCGCTAGAATGCAGGCCCCGTTTCCCGCGAATACCCGGGTCGCCCCCGGTTCGCCGCGCATGATCTTCCTGATTTCCACGCTGGAACCGCTGCGCATCGACGGCCTGCCGTCATGGGTCGCGCACTACCGGGCGCTCGGCGTCGAGCACTTCCTGCTCACGCTGCAGACCGAACCGGATCTTCCGGAAGCGGAACGGGACCGCGAACGGGCGCGCTTTGCGTCGGTGCTCGCCTCCCAGGGCATCGCCAACCCGAATTTCCTTGTCGCGGGCTACACGGCGACGGCATTGCGCCAGGGACATGACGCGCTGCAGCGCAAGCATGTCGGCGCCTCGGACTGGGTGGTCTGGGCCGACAGCGACGAATACCAGCTCTATCCGGCGCCCCTCGTCGACCTCGCGTCCTGGGCGGAGAAGCAGCGCGTCAACCTGTTCCGCGGCGTGATGATCGACCGCGTTGCGGCGGATGGGCGCCTGCCGGCGCGCGACGAGCGCATCTCGATCTGGCAGCAGTTTCCGATTGCCTGCTTCCTGCCGACCCGCTTCGGCGGCGGCGAGCGGCAGAAGATCACGTTCGCGCGCGGCGATCTCAAGCTGTCGAACGGCAACCACTACGTTCGCGCCGGGATGCTCGCGCAGACGATCGGCAAGTGGACGCAGGTGCACCACTTCAAGTGGGACGCGACGGTGCTGGAGCGCCTCGCGTTCCGGCTGCGGCCCGCATTTCGCGAGCACTCGCCGAACTGGATCGAATCGCAGCGCGCGCTCGATTATTTCGACGCGCACGGCGGTCGCTTCGACAGCGACGACCTGCGGCCGCTCGACCTGCCCGCGCGCGATTTCGTCGCATGGGTCGGCGGCGGCCGGCAGACCGAGGTGATGGCACCGGTCGAGGTTCGTTCCGGCGTGATCTTTACGCTGCAGCAGACGACGGTGATGCAGGGTCAGCGCCGGTCGCGCTTCTAGGTCATCGCGGGCTTCGCGCACGGACGGCATGTGCCGGCCGCAGCGAGCGGCGACCTCAGGCGGTCGCGGGTTCCTTGCGGATGAGGCCCTCGGCGACGAGCGCCGCGTGCACCGCCGGACGCGCCGCGACGCGCGCCTGGAATTGCCGGAGCGCGGGGAACGGCGCAAGGTCGACCTTCAGCATTGGCGCCCAGTTCAGAATCGTGAAGAGATATGCATCGGCGACCGTGAACGATTCGCCCATCAGATAGGGCTGCGCCTCCAGCGTCTTCGCGATGAGTTCGAAGCGCGTCGCGAGCTTCTCCTTCTGCGATGTCCTGACGGCGTCGGGCGTCGTCGGATACCACAGCGGGCCGAATTGCTTGTGCAGCTCGGTGGCGATGAAGTTGAGCCATTCCATCAGGCGGTAACGCTCCATCGTGCCGAACACCGGCGCGAGCGTGCCGGGGTTGCGGTCGGCGATGTACTGCAGGATCACCGCGACTTCGGAAAGGCGCGTGCCGTCGTCGAGCTCCAGCAGCGGCACGTAGCCCTTCGGGTTGATGCCGTAGTAATCGGTGCCGTCGGCGAGCGTGTGCTTCTTGAGGTCGACCAGCGCAGCCTTGTACGGCAGGCCGGATTCGGACAGCGCGATGTGCGGCGCGAGCGAGCACGCGGCGGGGGAGTAATACAGTTTCATGGCGAGTCCTTGAAGTGGAGACCTGCAGGAACGAAACGGAATCCGGCCCGCGGGCCCCGTCGTGGCGACTTCGCAATCGGCGTCATGCGCGCTGCATCCTGGACGAGCCTTCGGCGCGGGCGAGCGCGAATGCGCCGTCTCCGAGGAGCGCCTGGACGAGCAGTGCGACCGTCCAGAACGCCGGATATTCCCAGCCGCCGTTCGGCGACGTGAAGAGCCAGCCGTTGCCGGCGTGCGCCCACGTGGCGCCGAGCAGCACGGGAATCAGCGCCATCGACGCGGTGCGGGTCCGTACACCGAGGATCAGCAGCACGCCGCCGGCGAGCTCGACCGCAAATGTCACATAGCCCAGTACGCCGGGCAGCCCGAGCGACTGGAAGAACTGCGCGGTGCCGGGCAGCGTGAACACGAAATACTTGAGCAGCGCGTGGGCAATGAACATCGTTCCCAGCGAGAGCCGCAGCAGCATCGCGGCATAGGCATTCGCAACTGATTCGTTCATGACGGCTCCTTGAAGGTGACGCGCCGTGAGGAGCGCGATGGAGCGTATGTTGAACGTTGCCCGACATGCGATAAAGTGGCCTTCGGTTGAAATATTGTTGCGTTTCTCGCAATAATAGCGCCGGAATCCCATGGATCGCTTCGCCGCCATCAATGCCTTCGCCCGGGTCGTGGAAACGGGCAGCTTCGCGCGCGCCGCGGACCGGCTCGGCGTCTCGGTGTCCTCGGTTTCGAGGCACGTGACCGAGCTCGAGGCGCATCTCGGCGCGCGGCTCCTCAACCGGACCACGCGCAGCCTCTCGCTCACCGAGGCTGGCCGCGCGTTTCACGAACGAAGCGTACAGCTGCTCGCGGACCTCGAGGAAGCCGAGGCGTCGGCGGGTGCAGGCACCGTGGTGCCGCGCGGAACGCTGCGCCTCACCTGCGGCGTGAGCTTCGGCACGCACTATCTCGCCCCCGCGATTGCCGAGTTCACGGCCCGCCATCCCGACATCCGCTTCGACGTCGAGCTGTCGGACCGGACGGTCGACCTCGTCGACGAAGGGTTCGACGTCGCCGTGCGGATCGGCGCGGTGGGCGGCCAGAATCTCGTCGCGCGGCGGGTCGGCAGCACGCAGCTCGTGTGCTGTGCATCGCCCGATTACCTCGCCCGGCACGGCGAACCGCGTGCGCCCGACGACCTCGCGCAGCACGAGTGCCTCGTCTACGAGTACGCACCGCAGCGCGACGTGTGGCCATTCGTCGATGCGGCGGGACGTGCGTTCGGCGTCCGCATCTATGGCCCGCTGCATGCGAACAACGGGGCGTTCCTCGCAGCCCTCGCGCAGGCGGACCGGGGCATCACCTACGAGCCCGACTTCATCGTGGGGCCGGACGTGCGCGCGGGACGGCTCGTCCCGATCCTGCGCCCGTTCGCCCCGCCCGCCAGCGGCATCCACGTGGTCTACCCCAGTCGGCGCCACCTGTCGGCCAAGGTGCGCGCGTTTGCCGAATTCGTGATCGAGCGCTATCGCGAGCCCGCGTGGACGATCGACTGCATCGCGTCGGCGCGACCGGTCGCCCGCGCCAAGCCAAAGGCTTCCCCCGCGACACCGCGGCGCAAGGCGCGCTGAGGCCCGCGAGGGGGCTGCCGTCGTCACGGGCCCACCAGCCCGCGGTCAGGATTGCCCGAAGCGCGCGATGGCGTCGTCGAGGCAGCTGTCGTGCTGACCTTCGGGTCCTGCGACGCATTCCTTCAGCGCCGCGCGGTACGCCGGGTCGCCGGTGCCCGTTGCGGTGGCCGCCAGCGCGTCGCGGCGTTGCATCGACGGATGCCTCATGGCGTGCCGCCCATGCTTGCCGGTCGCGTGCATGTCCACCGCTTCCGACGTCGTCGCGGCCGCGGCGCCGGCCGGGGCGGTGCCGTTCGCCACGGGCGGGGGCGAAGATGCGGCGATGTTCGCGAACGTATCGTCAGCAGCCCGAAGGCTTGCCGACAGTGAAAACATTACAATGCACGATCCGAGCAGCGCGAATCCTGATTTCACGATGCCTCCGAAGTCGGGGTCGTCGACCTTTGACCGACCCCGCAGCACGCGAGTTCGTCGCGCCGTTGAATTCACGATGTCCGGGAAAACGGATGCGAACGTCACGGGTTTTTGCACGCGCCCGCTTGGCGCATTGCGCGCGGCGCGCTAGGCTCTCGCCCCTTGCCTGGATGCACTGTGCCGAAGAGGGTCGTGATGGAGCGAAGGCGGCCGCTGCACTGCAGACTGCGGTATTGCTGGATCGAACGAGGAGAACTGAAATGAATGCATCGCGTCGCGCGGCGATCTGCGCCCTGATCGTTGGCGCCGTCCTGCTGACCGCATGCGGCAAGTCGGAACCGCCGCCCCCGCCGCCGAAGGTCGAGCCGCCGAAGCCTGCGGCTCCGACCGTGAACGCCGAATTGAAGCGGCTGGCCGCGGAGGTCTACGTGTTCGCGTTTCCGCTCGTGCTTTCGGATGCGACACGGGCGGTCGAGACCGCGGGACTGCCGCCGGACACTTTCCGGCACACCCGCACGGTCCCCGATGCGACGACCGCGACGCCGAATCCCAATGCCGACTTCCTCTACTCGCAGGCGTGGCTCGACCTTTCGAACGGACCCGTGATCCTGTCGGTGCCCGATACCAGGAGCCGCTACTACCTCATCGCGATCCTCGATGCGTGGACAAACGTCGCAGGCTCCCTGGGCAAGCGCACGACGGGCACCGAGAAGGGCGAGTTCGCGATCGTCGGGCCGACGTGGAAGGGAACGCTGCCCGGCGGCGTCTCCGAGGTGCGTTCGCCGACGGACATGACATGGCTGTTCGCGCGCACGCAGACCAATGGCGGCGCCGACATCGACGCCGCGGCCAAGCTCCAGAACGACCTCAAGCTGCGTCCGCTGAAGCCTGCCGCAAAGGGCGCAAAACCGGCCGCGGCACCCGCCGCTGCCGTTGACGACAAGACATCGCCGCGCGATCAGGTCGCCGCGATGGACGCCGCGACGTTCTTCTCCCGGTTCGCTATGCTGCTTGCGCACAATCCGCCCGCGGCCGACGACGCGCCGATGCGCGAGAAGATCGCGAAGCTGGGAATCGCACCCGGAAAGCCGTTCGCGCCTCCGGCGCAGGATGCGCTCGACGCGCGCAGCATCGAGGAGGGCGCGAAGTCGGCGCTCGAGGCGATCGCCACCTCCGCGAAAAACGGATCGGGCGGCGAGATCCGGAACGGCTGGACGTTCGATGCCGCGCTTGGCCGCTGGGGCACCGACTACGGCAAGCGCGCCGTGTCGGCCTACAACGGCATCGGCCTCAACGCGCCGGAAGACGCGATCTTCATGACGACCGACGTCGACGCCGAGGGCCACAAGCTCGACGGCGCGAACCGCTACGTGCTGCACTTCGGCAGCAAGACGCTGCCGCCCGCGGACGGCTTCTGGTCGCTCAGCATCTACGACGACAAGGGGCATTTCGCGGCCAATCCGATCAACCGGTACAACCTCGGCGGCACGAGTCGTCTCGCGGCGGGCGCCGATGGCTCGATGGATGTCTACGTCCAGAATGCCGCGCCGGGCGCCGAGAAGACCGCCAACTGGCTGCCCGCCCCGACCGGCCGCTTCAGCGTGATCCTGCGCATCTACTGGCCGAAGCAGGAAGTCGTCGAGCGCCGGTGGGTGCCGCCGGGACTGCGCAAGGAAAAGCCCGCGTAACGCCTTCGATCGCGCCCGCGCGGCGGAGTTCGCGCGACACGGGGCGTCGGCTCGCGTCACGACACGGCCATCCGGGCGCGCGCAGGTCGAAGGCCTTCTCCTCACGCCGCGCGGAGAGCGCGGGCGCGCCGTGCCGCGCGTGCTACGCTGCGCACCATCGATGCGGGATGCGCGCCATCCGTGTGCTCGTCACCGTCACCCGTGTCCATGCGCTTCGCATCCACCCATCCGATGCTCGCCGCCGCCCCATTCGCAATGCAGGATGAGAGTGTCGCTCCCGGCGCCGGATGGCACGCGCGGCTGGAACTCGGGTTCGGCTGGCGCGACGGACGCACCGTGCTGGAGCGTCGTGCGCACACCGGGCCGCTGGTCGTGCAGAAGGCGCTCCATCCCGAAGGCGACTCCGTTTGCCAATGCATCGTCGTGCACCCGCCGGGAGGCATTGCCGGCGGGGACGCGCTGACGCTGGACGTCGACGTGGGGCCGCGCGCCGTCGCGCAGCTCACTACGCCGGGCGCGGCGAAATGGTACCGCTCGAGCGGCGCCGAGGCGGGGCAGACGTTCACCGCGCGCGTCGCCGACGGTGCCGCGCTCGAATGGCTGCCCCAGGGAAACATCGTGTTCGACGCCGCCCGGGTGCGCAGCACGACGCGCTTCCTGCTCGCCGGCAGCGCGGCACTCATCGGATGGGACGCGTACTGTCTCGGCCGCACCGCCGCGAACGAACGGTTCGGGCGCGGCGCGTTCCGCCAGCGCGTCGAAATCGTGCGCGACGACGCACTGATTTGGAGCGAGCGCACCGCATTCGACGCGGATTCGCGACTGCAGACGTCGGTTGCGGGCTTGTGCGGCGCTCCGGTCTTTGGCACATTCGTGGCGGTGGGGCCCGATCCTGATTCCGACACGTTGGCGCGCTGCCGCGCGATCATCGCATTGCACGGTGATGGCGCGCTGACGCAGCTTCCCGGCGTGCTGGTGGCGCGCTATCGCGGTGCCGCGCTCGAGGCGGCGCACGACTACTTCCGCGCGCTGTGGGCGATCGTGCGGCCCGCCCTTCTCGGGCGCGATGCGTGCACGCCGCGCATCTGGAGCACCTGACGCCATGGAGCTCGCGCCGCGCGAAAAGGACAAGCTGCTCGTGTTCACGGCCGGACTCCTCGCCGAGCGGAGGCTCGCGCGCGGCCTGAAGCTCAACTATCCGGAGGCCGTCGCGTTCATCTCGGCGGCGATCCTCGAAGGCGCGCGCGACGGCCGGAGCGTCGCGGAGCTGATGAGCTTCGGCACCACGCTGCTGTCGCGCGATCAGGTGATGGACGGCGTGCCCGATCTCATTCCCGAGATCCAGGTCGAGGCGACGTTTCCCGATGGCACGAAGCTCGTGACGGTGCACCATCCGATTCCGTAAGCATCGCGTGGAAGGTGACGCATGATTCCGGGTGAACTGCTGATCGACGACGGTGACGTCCTGCTGAACGCCGGTCGCGCGACGTGCCGGCTCCGCGTCGCGAATCGCGGCGACCGTCCGATCCAGGTCGGATCGCACTACCACTTCGCCGAGACCAATGCGGCACTGGCGTTCGATCGCGAGGCCGCGCGCGGGTTTCGCCTCAACATCGCCGCCGGCACCGCGGTCCGCTTCGAGCCGGGGCAGACGCGCACGGTCGAACTCGTCGCGCTCGCCGGCGACCGGATCGTGTACGGCTTCACCGGCGCGGTGATGGGTCCGCTCGACGGCAAGCGTCGCGCCGCGAAGACGCCGCGGCCTGCGGCCAAAGGCAGGCGATGAAAATCGGCCGGCGCGCGTATGCGGAAATGTTCGGCCCGACCGTGGGCGACCGCGTGCGCCTCGCCGACACGAATCTCGTGATCGAGGTCGAAAGGGACCTGACGATCTACGGCGAGGAAGTGAAGTTCGGCGGCGGCAAGGTGATCCGCGACGGCATGGGACAGAGCCAGCGCCGCGCGAAGGATTCCGCCGACACCGTCATCACCAATGCGCTCATCGTCGACTGGTGGGGCATCGTCAAGTGCGACATCGCGATCAAGGACGGGAAGATCGCGAAGCTCGGCAAGGCGGGCAATCCCGACATCCAGCCGGGGGTCGACATCGTCATCGGCGCCGCGACGGAGATCATCGCCGGCGAAGGAATGATCGTCACTGCGGGCGGAATCGACGCGCACATCCATTTCATCTGCCCGCAGCAGATCGACGACGCGCTGATGTCGGGCGTCACGACGATGATCGGCGGCGGCACGGGCCCCGCGACCGGAACCTTTGCGACGACATGCACGCCCGGTCCCTGGCACATCCACCGGATGCTGGAAGCTGCCGAGGCATTCCCGATGAATCTCGGCTTTCTCGGCAAGGGCAACGCGAGCCTCGCGCCGCCGCTCGTCGAGCAGGTCGAGGCCGGCGCGATGGGACTGAAGCTCCACGAGGACTGGGGCACCACGCCGGCGGCGATCGACGCGGCGCTGAAGGTCGCCGACAGGATGGACGTGCAGGTCGCGATCCACACCGACACGCTGAACGAGTCGGGCTTCGTCGAGACCACGCTGGCGGCCATCGGCGGCCGCACGATCCACACCTATCACACCGAAGGCGCCGGCGGCGGCCACGCGCCCGACATCATCAAGGCGGCCGGCGAGCCCAACGTGCTGCCGTCGTCGACGAATCCGACACGGCCCTATACCGTCAACACGATCGACGAGCATCTCGACATGCTGATGGTGTGCCATCACCTGGATCCCGCGATCGCCGAGGATGTCGCGTTCGCCGAATCGCGGATCCGGCGCGAGACGATCGCCGCGGAGGACATCCTGCACGATCTCGGCGCGTTCTCGATGCTCTCGTCCGACTCGCAGGCGATGGGCCGCGTCGGCGAAGTCATCATCCGCACGTGGCAGACCGCGCACAAAATGAAGGCGCAGCGCGGCAAGCTCGAAGCCGATCCCGAGCGCCACGACAACTTCCGGGTGAAGCGCTACATCGCGAAGTACACGATCAATCCGGCGATCGCGCACGGCGTGGCGCACGTCGTGGGCTCGGTCGAGCCGGGCAAGCTCGCCGACCTCGTCGTCTGGAAGCCCGCGTTCTTCGGCGTGAAGCCGTTCCTGATCCTGAAGGGCGGCATCATTGCGGCGGCCGCGATGGGCGACCCCAACGCGTCGATTCCCACGCCGCAGCCGGTGCATTATCGTCCGATGTTCGGCGCCTTCGGCAAGGCGCTGCGCAGCTCGGTGACGTTCGTCTCGAAGGCCGCCTTGAGGAATCCCGCCGTGCGCGCACTGAAGCTCGACAAGCCGCTGGTCGCCGTGAAGGCGACGCGCGACATCGGCAAGAAGGACATGAGGCTGAACGCCGCGATGCCGCGGATCGACGTCGATCCCGAGACCTACGCGGTGCGCGCCGACGGCGTGCTGCTCACCTGCGAACCGGCGACGTCGCTGCCGCTCGCGCAGCGCTACTTCCTGTTCTGACCGTGGGCGAGGCGCATCCATGCTGACGCTGCGCGAGCGGGTCGCGACGCAGGCCGGGGTCGACGTCGTGCTGACGCTACCGTTCGAGCTGCGCCAGAAAAGCCGGCTCGCCACGACGCTCGCCGATGGCGAGCCTGTCGCACTGATGCTCCCGCGCGGCGCGGTGCTGCGCGGCGGAGATTGCCTGCGCGCCGACGACGGCCGGCACGCGCGAATCGTCGCTGCCGACGAGGACGTGATGGATGCGTGCAGCAGCGATGTCAACACGCTCGCACGCGTCGCCTATCACCTCGGCAACCGGCACGCACCGGTCGAGATCGGCGACGGGTTCGTGCGCTTTGCCTCAGACACGGTCCTCGCGACGATGGTGGAAGGTCTCGGCGCCCGCATCACCGCACTCCGTGCGCCGTTCGAACCCGAGATGGGCGCCTACGGCGGCCGCCACACGCACCATTCCGGGGAAGCGCGGCACGCCGGCGTCATCCACGACATGCTCGAGCGGCAGCGCGGCGCATGAGCCCGCCGGGCCGCCCCAAGGGCGAATACCGGAGTGCGAAGCACGAAGGTAGTCCAGTGAGCCCGCCGGCCGCCCCAAGGGCGAATACCGGAGTGCGAAGCACGAAGGTAGTCCAGTGAGCCCGCCGGGCCGCCCCAAGGGCGAATACCGGAGTGCGAAGCACGAAGGTAGTCCAGTGAGCACGAATATCGCCGGCCTCGCGCGGCTGCTGCAACTCGCCTCACCCACGCTGCCGATCGGCGCGTACAGCTATTCGCAGGGGCTCGAATGGGCGGTCGAGG
>Ga0265332_10001560_pt1 | contig 12576 bp, 7 predicted proteins | sample 41926metaG_FD_202084 | JGI IMG/M metagenome (GOLD analysis project Ga0265332, IMG submission 202084) | Rhizosphere microbial communities from Carex aquatilis grown in University of Washington, Seatle, WA, United States - 4-19-26 metaG | ecosystem: Host-associated > Plants > Roots > Rhizosphere >...
GGAGAGAAGCGAGCGGGGCGGCCGCCGCTGGCGACCGCCCCGCCGGACCACCGAACGCCCACGTTCAGTAGCCCGCGATCTCCTCGTACGCCTTCACGAACGTGCTCACCTGCGGCAGGATGGCGTCCTCGAGCTGCGGCGCGTAGCCGACGAACGTGTCGGTGCTCGCCACGCGCTTCACCGGCGCGTCGAGCCAGGCGAAGCACTCGTCGGCGATCGCTGCGGCGATCTCTGCACCATATCCCCAGGAAAGCGAATCTTCGTAGGCGACGATCACCCGGCTCGTCTTCTTCACGCTCGCCATCACCGTCTCGCGGTCCCACGGCGAGAGCGTGCGCAGGTCGATCACCTCGACGCTCAGGCCGCGCTCCGCGACTTCACGCGCCGCGACCAGCGCGCGCTGCACCGTCGCGCCGTAGGTCACCACGGTCACGTCGGTGCCCTCGTGCACGATCTTCGCCTTGCCGAACGGGATCATGAAGTTCGGGCCCGGATACTGGCCCTTGTTGTACGTCTGCCGGTACAGATGCTTGTGCTCGAGGAAGATCACCGGGTCGTCGCAGCGGATGGCGGTGCGGAGCAGGCCGTTCGCGTCGAGCGCGTTGCTCGGGCAGACCACGCGCAGGCCCGGGCAATGCGTGAACAACGACGCGCCCGTCTGCGAGTGGTAGATCGCGCCGCGGATGTAGCCGCCGTACGTGGTGCGGATCACGACGGGCGCGGTGAAGAGGTTGTTCGAACGCCAGCGCATCGTCGCGAGTTCGTCGCGGATCTGCATGTACGCCGTCCAGATGTAGTCGAAGAACTGCACCTCGACCACGGGCTTGAAGCCGCGCGCCGCCAGGCCGATCGCGCGCCCGACGATGTTCGCCTCGGCGAGCGGCGTGTTGTACACGCGGTTGCCGCCGAACTCCTTCTGCAGCCCCCACGTCACCTTGAAGACGCCGCCCTTGCCCTTCACCTTGCCGAGGTATTCCTCGCGCGAGACGTCGGCCACGTCCTCGCCGAAGACGAGGATCTTCGGGTCGCGCCGCATCTCGTCCTTCATGCAGACGTTGAGCAGGTCGACCATCGTCGTGGGGTCGCCGCTGAACTGCGGGTCGTCCTCGGTGTCGAACTGCTCGCTCGTCGGGTCCACGTCGGGCGAGTAGACGCCGAAGTAGACGGTGCTCGGGTCGGGCTGGGGCTGCGCGAGCGCGTCGTCCGTCGCGGCGAGCACTTCGGCGTCGACCTCCTCGGCGATCTTCGCGATCTCGGCTTCGGTGGCGTAGCCCTCCTCGACGAGCCACGTCGGGAAGTGCGTCACCGGGTCGCGCGCGGCGTCGGCGTCGCGCTCGGTCTTCGGGCGGTACATCACTTCGTCGTCCGAGAGCGAATGCGAGTACGGGCGGATCACCTTCGCGTGCACGAGAGCCGGGCCCTTCCGCTCGCGGCAGTACTGCACGGCCTTCTGCATCGCCTCGTAGCTGGCGATGAGGTCGCAGCCGTCCACCTGCTGCACGTAGAGGTCGGGGAAGTTCTTCACGAGCGCGCTGATCGAGCCGCCGGCGGTGTTCACCTCGACGGGCACGGAGATCGCGTAGCCGTTGTCCTCGACGATGTAGACGACGGGGAGCTTGAGGTTCGCCGCGGTGTTGAGCGACTCCCAGAACTCGCCCTGGCTCGTCGTGCCGTCGCCGGTGGTGCAGAGGACGACGTCGTCGCCCTTGAACGTCGGGTCGTCGATGCCCCCCTGCCTGGCGCGGAGCGTCGCCTCGGCGGCGCCGACGGCCTGCAGGAACTGCGTCCCCGTGGGAGACGACGTGCTGACGATGTTGAGCTGCTTGTGCCCCCAGTGGCTCGGCATCTGCCGGCCGCCGGAGTTCGGGTCGGCCGCCGCGCCGACGGCCGAGTAGAGCATCTCGGCCGCGGTCATGCCGAGCTGCAGGCAGAGGGCGCGGTCGCGGTAGTAGAGGTAGTACCAGTCGTAGCCCGGCTTGAGCACCATGCCGGCGGCGGTCATCACGGCTTCGTGCCCGGCGCCCGAGATCTGGAAGAAGATCTTGTTCTGGCGCTTGAGCTGGATCTCCTTGTCGTCGAGCCGGCGCGACAGGAGCATCGTGCGGTATGCCGCGACGAGCTGCTCGCGGGAGAGACCGTGCGTGGCGCGACGCGCCTTGGTCGAAGTGGCCATGTGTCTCGTGGCGGGTAACGGGACTGGTGGTACGACGAGATAAAGGTAGCGCCGCCGGGGGCGAGTGGGAGGGCGCCGCGCACGCGCTGGACGCCCCGCGCGCCGCCGTACATCTTGGCTGACCCCACTCGCCGAGCGCAGATGCGTCCCAAGCTGGTCAGCGGTTCGTGCTTCATCGCCGTGCTGCTCCTCGCCATCGCGGTGCAGGGCTATTGGGGCAGCGCCCTCACCGACGACGGCTACACGTACAAGGTGGGCCTCCGCAACGTGACGCTCGTCGGCAATCCGCCGTCGACGTGCGACTACCTGCGCGGCAAGGGCGCCATCCTCCTCTGCGCGCCGGCGCCCGAGTCCGACCAGGCCTTCTCCATGCTCTGCGCGGCGCTCCCGCTCCTCACCAACGCCGCGTTCTTCGCGTTCCTCTCGGGCGTGGTGACGGTGCGCTCGCCCTACGGCGCCAAGGGCACCGCGGCCGCGCTCGCCGGCGCGAGTTTCGCCGCCGCCTTCGCCGGCACCACCTTCGCGAAGATCGCGATGCCCAACGCGCTCGGCGTGCTCCTGCTGCCGCATTTCCAGTTCGGCGGGCTCGCCTATGCCTGCGCCTGGGGCGGCGTCGCCTGCCTCCTCTTCGCCGCCGGGCTCTCGACATCGAGTATCATGTTGGGACACACCTAACGGCAGTTCGCATGCAAAGTGAATCACAAGTCGCCGACATCGCGCGCGTCATCCAGCTCTCCGTCGCGCCCGTCTTCCTGCTGATGGCGGTCTGCTCGCTCATGGGCGTGCTCGCCGGCCGCCTCGCGCGCATCATCGACCGCGCGCGCGTGCTCGAAGAACTCCTGCACGACGCCACCGACGAACGGCCCACGCACCTGCACGACGATCTCTCCACCCTCTCGCGCCGCGCGCGACTCACCAACCTCGGCATGACGCTCTCCGTCGCCGCGGCGCTGTTCGTGGGCGCGGTGATCATCACGCTCTTCGCGTCGTCGATCTTTCACGTCGACCTCACGCTCGAAGTGTCGGGGCTCTTCATCGCGGGCCTCGTGATGCTCCTCGGCGCCCTCCTCGCGTTCCTGCGCGAGATCCGCACGGCCTCGCTCGCGCTGCGCATCGGTCCGCACTGACCGGGCAACCGGCCGGCGGCGCGCGCCCCGTGCGGACCTTCCCTGACAGCGGGCGAGCGTCTCCCTGACACCGCCGCGCGCCGGGCGCAACGACCTTACGGGTTGCTAACCCCAGAGGGCGTCGCGCCGCGCGCGCCGGGAGAACGGGAACGATGCGTCACCGCAGCTGGGCCGAGCCTTGGAAGATCAAGGTCGTCGAGCCGATCCACATGACCACGCGCGCCGAGCGCGAGCGCCACATCCGCGTGGCCGGCTACAACACGTTCCTCTTGAAGTCCGAGGACGTCTACATCGACCTCCTCACCGACTCCGGCACGAGCGCGATGAGCGACCGCCAGTGGGCGGGCATGATGATGGGCGACGAGGCGTACGCCGGCTCGCGCAATTTCTACAACCTCGAGAGGTCCGTACGCGACGTGTACGGCTACGAGGAGCTCATCCCCACGCATCAGGGGCGCGGCGCCGAGCATCTGCTCTCGAAGATCCTCATCAAGCCCGGCGACCATGTGCCGGGCAACATGTACTTCACGACGACGCGCCTGCATCAGGAACTCGCCGGCGGCACCTTTCACGACGTGATCATCGACGAGGCGCACGACCCGGCCTCGACGCATCCGTTCAAGGGCAACGTCGACCTCGAGAAGCTCGACGCGCTGGTCGCGCAGGTCGGCGCCGACAAGGTGCCCTACGTCTGCGTGGCCGTGACGGTGAACCTCGCCGGCGGGCAGCCGGTGAGCATGGCCAACCTCAAGGCCGTTCAGGAGTACTGCCATGCGCGCGGCATCAAGGTGATGCTCGACGCCACGCGCGCCGTCGAGAACGCCTGGTTCGTGCAGCAGCGTGAGCCGGGGATGCGCGACCGCACCGTCGCCGAGATCCTGCGGATGATGTGCGACCTCACCGACGGCGCGACGATGAGCGGCAAGAAGGATTCGCTCGTCAACATCGGCGGCTGGCTCGGCCTGCGCGACAAGGACCTCGCGGCCAAGGCGCAGAACCTCGTGGTGGTTTATGAAGGGCTGCACACGTACGGCGGCCTCGCCGGCCGCGACCTCGAGGCGATGGCCATCGGCATCCGTGAGTCGATCGAAGAGGACTACATCCGGAGCCGCATCGGCCAGGTGTACTACCTTGGCGAGAAGTTGATGGAGGCCGGCGTGCCGATCGTGCAGCCCATCGGCGGGCACGCGGTGTTCCTCGACGCGGCCGCGATGCTCCCGCACATCCCGCGCGAGGAGTTTCCGGCGCAGGCGCTCGCCGCGGCGTTGTACGTGGAGAGCGGCGTGCGGGCGATGGAACGCGGCGCGGTGAGTGCCGGACGCGATCCGAAGACCGGACACAACCGCTTCCCCAAGCTCGAACTGGTGCGCCTCACGATCCCGCGCCGCGTGTACACGCAGGCGCACATGGACGTGGTGATCGAGAGCGTGATCGCGCTCTTCGAGGAGCGCGAGAAGGTGCACGGCCTCACGTTCACCTACGAACCCGAGTACCTGCGCTTCTTCCAGGCGAAGTTCGAGCCGGTGGGCGCGCCCCGCGTGCTGGAGTCCGCGGAGCACGACACGGAGACGGAAGAGCGCCGGTTCGTGCTCAACGACGGGGCGTGACCGGAATGTGACGCAGGTCACACGTTGACCCTTCGGCCGGCGCGGGGACTTCCTGCGCCGGCCGAACTGCTTGCGGACGGGCCCGAAGTGGGCAGTTTCTACTGCATCTGTATAAACTGCACGTTCCCCCACTCGGGCATCCTCCCGTGCCGATCATCGTCCTCGCACGCCCGCGCCGGTTCGTCGCGCTTCCGTTCCTCGTCGCGGCCGCCGCCCTCTTCACGGTGGCCGGCGCGCAGCAGCAACTGCCGCCGCGTCAGGGCGACGACGACCCGCGCGCCCGCTCCGACTATTTCGAGCAGCAGCGCGCCTATCCGTTCCAGACGATCCCGCTGGGCGCGCGCTATCGCGCGATGCAGCAGATGCGGCAGCTGAACCTCATCGCCGGGGGCGCGTCGGTGCTGAGCCCGATCACGGCGTGGCAGTCGCTCGGGCCGGCGCCGATCACGGGGAACAACACGGGCCGCGTCTCGGCGATCGCGATCGATCCCACGAACTCGCAGACCATCTATGCCGGCGGCGCGCAGGGCGGCGTCTGGAAGACGACCAACGGCGGCACGAGCTGGACGCCGCTCGGCGACACGCAGTGCTCGCTGGCGGTGGGGAGCATCACGATCGACCCGGTGAACCCGCAGATCGTGTACGTGGGGACGGGCGAGGAGAATTTTTCGGGCGACAGTTATTACGGGTGCGGCATTCTGCGCACGACGGATGGTGGGGGGAGTTGGGCGACGTTGGGGCAGGGGACGTTTCTCGGCTCGAACGGCGGCGCTCAGATCGGCAAGATCGTGATCGATCCGGCGACGGCGGGTTCGACGACGACGACGACGCTGTGGGTGGCGTCGTCGTGGGGCCTCTTCAAGTCGACGAACAGCGGCACGTCATTTTCGTCGAACCTCACACCCTACCCGAGCTTCGGATACGGCTACGCGACCGACGTCGTGCTCCCGGGTACGGCGGGCAATCCGGTGTTCGTCGCCGCGACGTCGGTCTGGGGATTGCAGGGCAACGGACTCTACAAGTCGACCGACGGCGGCACGACGTGGAATCTCGTCCCGGGCCTGCCGAGCAATGCGAGCATCGGCCGCATCGCGCTCAGCGTGAGCCCGGTGAACCACAGCGTGATGTATGCGAGCATCGAGAACCCGAGCAACGGCAACCTCCTCGGTCTGTATCGCACGAATGACGGCGGCGCGACGTGGACGCAGAAGACCGCCACCGGCGCCAACTGCAGCGCGCAATGCTGGTACGCGATGGTCATCACCGCGTCGCCGGCCGACACGAACACCGTCTACTTCAGCGGCTTCGACGCGTACAAGTCCACCGACCAGGGCAACACGTTCAGCGACGTCTCGGCGGTGATCCACGTCGACCACCACGCGCTCACGTTCGATCCGCAGGTCGCGACGACGGTGTGGGCCGGCACCGACGGCGGCGTCTTCCGCTCGCTCGACGCCGGCGCCACGTGGACGAGCTTCAACACCAACCTCGCGATGACGCAGTTCTACGGCGGCCTCTCCCTGCACCCGACATCGGGCGCGGTGCTTGGCGGCGCGCAGGACAACGGCACGCTCGAATATGCGGGCACCCCGACGTGGAACTGGGTGATCGGCGGCGACGGCGGATACACGGCGATCAATCAGACGAATCCGAACATCAGCTACGGCGAGACGCAGTGGGCGCCGAACAGCGGCTACTCCGGCCCGCGGCGCCGTACCTCGCCGGCGGGCGCATTCAATCTCGTGACCACCGGCATCAACATGGGCGATCAGGGGCTCTTCATCCCGCCCATCGCGATCGATCCGGTGCACACGAGCTTCGTCTATTTCGGTACGTCCAGTTTGTACCGGTCGAAGAACGGTGGCGACAACTGGGGCTTGATGTCGATCGCCGCCGCGATGTTCCCTCTGCGCGGCGGCTACGTCTCGGCCATCGGCGTCGCGCCGTCGGACACGAACATCGTGTACGCCGGGTCGAATCAGGGTGAACTCGCGGTGTCGTCGCTCGGCGGGTGGCGGACGATTACCACGGGTATCCCGCAGCGCTACGTCACGTCGATCGCGGTCAATCGCGCGAACTCGTCGATCGCGTACGTCACGCTCTCCGGATTCGGCAGCGGCCACGTCTGGATGACGACGAACGGCGGAACCTCCTGGACCAACATCAGCGGCAACCTCCCGAACATCCCCGTCAACGCCATCACGCTCATCCCGGGCGGTGAACTCGTCATCGGCACCGACCTCGGCGTCTTCCGCTCCGGCGACGGCGGCGCTACGTGGAGCGTCGCCTCGACCGGACTCCCGAACGTCGCGGTGTTCGACGTGCAGTATCTCTACGCCACCAAGACGCTCGCCGCGGCCACGCACGGCCGCGGCGTCTGGACCACCACGCTCACGCCGACGCTCACGCCGGCGACGGTGTACCTCGAGTCGGCGCCCGCGAAGTACACGTCGGGCTCGGCGATCGCGGCCGGCGTCAGCGTGAGCCTGCGCGAAGTGAGCGGCATGACCGTGCCCGGCGCGACCAACGCCATCACGGCGTCGATCACCGCCGGCGGCGGCGTGCTCAGCGGCACCACGACCGTGGCCGCCGCGAACGGTGTCGCGACCTTCTCGAACCTCATCATCACCGGCACCGGCGCGCAGACGCTCAGCTTCGCCACCGCGGGCACCACGGCCGCGACGGTGATCATGAACTCGAACGCCCCCGACTCGCTCGTCTTCGCGATCGGCATCGACACGGCATCGACGGCGGGATTCCCGAGCACGTCGTTCGCGCTCCCCGTGCGCCTCGACCTCACCAAGGCCGCGACCCGCACGCTCGGGAGCGTCAGCTCCACCATCACGTGGGACCCGACGCACGTCGTCTTCGATTCCGTCAAGACGGTCGCCGCCGGCACGTGGAGCAACAACGTCACGCAGGTCGCCACGGGCACGCTCACCATCGGCCTCTCGGCGGCGAACATCACCACGACGTCGACGCTGCTCAACCTCTACCTGCACGGCGTCGCGACCGGCAAGACGCTCCTCACGCACTCGGTCACCGCGGCGGCCGACGCCACGGCGGTGAACCTGCTCACGGCGCCCAACACCGTGGTGGTCGCGGCGCCGAACCGCGTCTGCGTCGCCGACATGTGGGGCGACGTGAACAACGACGGCGTCGTGAGCATCCTCGACGCGCAGCAGATCGCGCGCTTCTCGGTGGCGTTATCCGTAGGGAACCTCGCGCGGTTGCAGGCGTACGGAGATGTGACGGCCGATGGCAGCGTGAACATCAGCGACGCACAGCAGGTGGCGCGCTTCTCGGTGTCGCTCCCCGTCGCGTCTCGCGCGGGCGCGCCGAACGCCGCCGAGTGCCCGTAACCTGACCCCGTGATACTTCGCGCCACCACAACCCGATTCTTGCGCCGTCCGCGAGTGCTCCTCGCGGCGGCGCTCGTGCTGCTCGTGGGTTCCGTGCAGTGCAGCGGCCCCACCGAGCCCAAGGTGAAACCCATCGCGACGGTGAGCGTCTCGCGCGGGAGCGTGTCGCTCCTCGTGGGCCAGAGCGCGCAGCTGAGCGCCACCGTCGCCGACGCCAACGGCACCACGTACACCGATCGCGTCGTCACCTGGAGCAGCAGCGACGCGAGCAAGGCGAGCGTGTCGTCGAGCGGCCTCGTGAGCGCCGTGGCGCCGGGGAGCGCGACGATCACGGCGACGTGCGAAGGGAAGACCTCCGGCGCGAGCGTGACGGTCGCGCCCGTGCCGGTGGCGACGGTCGGCATTTCCGCGGCCACCGTGCAACTCCTCGTGGGGCAGACGCAGCAGCTCACCGCCTCGTCCAAGGATTCCGCCGGCGGCGATCTCGCGGGGCGTTCGTTCGCCTGGCAGAGCAGCGATGCCACGAAGGCGTCGGTCTCGGCCACCGGTCTCGTGACCGCGGTCGCCGCGGGCACGGCGACCGTCACCGTGACGAGTGAAGGGAAGAGCGCCACCGCGGCGGTGACGGTGATCGGGTTGCCGGCCGCGGTCACGCTCTCGAGTCACCTGCTGGTGCTCGCGCCCAACGCGACGGCGCTTCCCACGGCCGACGTGCGCGACGTGAACAATCGCGTCGTGCCCGGCGCCACGCTCACCTATGCGAGCCGCTCGCCCAACGTCGCCACGGTATCGTCCGCGGGCACGGTGACCGGCGTGGCGGCGGGGCAGGCGACGATCGTCGTGAGCGCCACGGGGGCCGCGGGCACCGTCGCCGATTCGCTCGTCGTCGCCGTCGCGGCGGCCAGCACGCCGGTGATCGGCACGAGCATCGCGACGTCGCTCAAGGGCGACACGACGCTCACCGTGACGATCACCGCGAACTGGGGCACCGCGTCGCCCAAGGTCTCCTCGGGCGTGTTCGTCGTGACGTGGCCCACCGCCGCGCTCACGCTCACGGGGGCGTCGGTGGGGGCGCAGGCGGCGCCGGAGCTGAATCAGACCGCGATCGCGACGGGCACGCTCCAACTCGCCTTCGCCGACGCCAACGGCTTCACCGGCGGCGCCGAGATCGCCAAGCTGACGTTCCACGTGGGCACGACGGTCGGTACGCAGGGCGCGCTCACCGTCACCGTGAAGGAACTCGGCGCCTCCGACTTCACCGACCTCACGGCCGCGGTGTTCAGCGTGCTGCAGCGGTTCTCCATCCGATGAGCGCGCGCGCCGTGTGCCTCGTGTCGTCGGCCGCCGCGGCCCTCGGAGCTGCCGCTCCCGTGCCGGCGCGCGCGCAGCGCGCCGCGACCACAGCGCGCAGCCATTGCACGCGCCCCGCCGACACGACCTACGCGTCGTACCTCGCGCTCGACCCGCCTTCGGCGCGCGCCAGCACGGTGACGGCGTGGGTCTGCATCGCGACGCCCACCTCGGGCGGCACCATCGGCAGCTATCACGGCGAGGTCGCCTGGGATTCCACGGCGGCGCGCGCGCTCGATGCGCGCCAGCTCGCGCCGGGCGCGCAGGCGACGAACATCAACGGCCGCGGCGTGGCGCGGTTCGCGGGCGCCTTCACGCGCGGGTTCGCCGGCGGCGAGCTGCTGCGCCTTCGTTTCCGGCGCCTCAAGAGCGACCGGCCCGTGCGCCTCGTGCTGCGCTGGAACGACATCACCTTCAGCGACGCGCGCGCGGCGCTGCGCAACGATTCCCTCGCGCCGCCGCGCCCGGACGTCGTCGCCGCGCAGTCCGCCACGACGTGCCGGCCGAGCGAAGTGAAGCTCTTCACGCTCGCCCCCGACACCTTCGCCCTCAGCAGCGGCGACCGCTCTGCGGTGATGGTGCGCGGCTGCGGTTTCGCGGCCGTGAACACCGTCGAAGTGGGACCGGCGACGCTCCGCGGCGTGCGCGCCTCGAAGGACGGCACCGAACTCCTCTTCGTCGTGCCGCAGACGCTCGACGCGACCGGCGAAGTGCCGCCGATGACGATGCCGCGCGGCAACGTGACGGTGCGCGTCGTCACGGCCGCGGGCGCGTCCAACACCCTGACGCTCGTCCTCAAATGACGCGACCTGCCATGACGCGACCTGCCATGACGCGCCCTGCTATGAAGCGCCGCTTCGGCCGCCTCGCGATCGCCGCGCTCGTCGCTCTCACCGCGCTGGGCGGCGCGGCGCCGGCCGTGGGCGCGCAGCAGCTCCCGCCGCGGCAGGGCGAGGACGACCCGCGCGGACGCTCCGAGTACTTCGAGCAGATGCGCGCCTATCCGTTCCAGCGCATCCCGGCCGGCGCGCGGTTCCGCGCGCTGCAACAGATGCGGCTGCTCAGTCTCGTCGCGCCGCTCAACGCGCTCGCGAGCAGCATCACGCCGTGGCAGTCGATCGGTCCGATGCCCATCGGCGGCGGGAACACCGGGCGCGTCGCCGCCATCGCCGTGCACCCGACCAACTCGAACATCGTCTACGTCGGCGGCGCGCAGGGCGGCGTCTGGAAGACCACCGACGGCGGCACCACCTGGACGCCGCTCGGCGACTCGCAGTGCTCGCTCGCCATCGGGAGCATCACGATCGACCCGGTGAACCCGAACATCGTGTACGTCGGCACCGGCGAGGAGAACTTCTCCGGTGACAGCTACTACGGCTGCGGCGTGCTCCGCACCACCGACGGCGGCGCGACCTGGACGGTGCTCGGCCAGGGCACCTTCCAGACGACGAGCGGCGGCGCGCGCATCGCGAAGATCCTCATCGATCCCGCGACGGCGGGCACGACGAACGCGACGCTCTACGCGGCCACGACGTTCGGGCTCTACAAATCGCTCAACGGCGGCCTCTCGTGGACGCAGATCCTCACGAAGGGCTTCGGCTACGTGAACGACGTCGTGATGCCGGCGACGCCGGGCAATCCGCTCTTCGCCGCCGCGGGCGGCCCCTTCTCGAACGGCGCGAACGGGCTCTACAAGTCCCTCGACGGCGGGCTCACCTGGTCGCTCGTCGCGAACGGCCTCCCGCTCGCGAGCGTCGGCCGCATCGCGATCGTCGTCAGTCCGGCGAACGCGAGCGTGATGTGGGTGAGCGTCGAGAACCCGGCGAACGGCAACCTCACGGGGCTCTACCGCACGAACGACGGCGGCGTCACCTGGACGCAGATGTCGGCGATCGGCGTGAACTGCAGCGCGCAGTGCTGGTACGCGATGGTACTCACCGCGTCGCCCACCGACACGAACACGGTCTACTTCAGCGGGCTCAGCCTCTATCGCTCCACCGACCGCGGCACGTCGTTCTCCGACGTCGCGCTCCCGGTGCACGTCGACCACCACGCGCTCGCCTTCGACCCGCAGGTGCCCACCACGATCTACGCCGGCACCGACGGCGGCATCTTCAAGTCGACGAACTCCGGCTCGACGTGGGCCGACCTCAACACGAACCTCGCGCTCACGCAGTTCTACGGCGGGCTCTCGCTCTACCCCACGGGCAACGGCGTGCTCGGCGGCACGCAGGACAACGGCTCCATCGAGTACAGCGGCTCCAACACCTGGACGCCCGTGCTCGGCGGCGACGGCGGCTACACGGCCATCAACCCGGCCGACCCGACCGTCAGCTACGCCGAGACGCAGTGGTCGGCGGGGAGCGGCTTCTCGGGGCCGCGGCGCCGCGACGCGCAGAGCGGGTCGTTCCAGCTGTTGATCACCGGCATCAACATCAACGACGCCGCGCTCTTCATTCCGCCCATCGCGCTCGACCCGGCGCACCCGAAGTTCCTCTACTTCGGCACGAGCAAGCTCTACCGCACCAAGAACGGCGGCAACAGCTGGACGGCGATCGCCACCGGCGTCTTCCTCCGCAACGGCAACGTCTCGGCGATCGGCGTGGCGCCGAGCGACACGAACACGGTGTACGCCGGCACGAACCAGGGCGATCTCGTCGTCACGACGGACGGCGGCGCGACGTGGATCCCCATCAACGCCGCGCTGCCGGCGCGCGCCATCACGTCGATCGTCGTGAACCGGGCCACGCCGCAGACGGCGTACCTCACGCTCTCGGGCTTCGGCTCGGGGCACGTCTGGCGCACGACGAACGCCGGCACGACGTGGACCGACATCAGCGGCAACCTGCCGAACATCCCGGTGAACGGCTTCGCGCTGATCCCCGGCGGTGAACTGGTCGTCGGCACCGACCTCGGCGTCTTCCGCTCGACCGACGACGGCGCGAGCTGGAGCGTGC
>Ga0265332_10001567_pt1 | contig 12539 bp, 10 predicted proteins | sample 41926metaG_FD_202084 | JGI IMG/M metagenome (GOLD analysis project Ga0265332, IMG submission 202084) | Rhizosphere microbial communities from Carex aquatilis grown in University of Washington, Seatle, WA, United States - 4-19-26 metaG | ecosystem: Host-associated > Plants > Roots > Rhizosphere...
CTGCCGCCACCGGTCGACCCGCGCTGCCCACTCCTGTCGTCTGGTCTCCATCGCCACCACCTCCAGGCGACAGAGGCTCGCAAATCCCGGGGCTCAGCTCGATACGTGGCTGGCCGAACGGATACGCTTGATGTTGCAGCTTCTCGTTGAACAGATCCGCGCAGCTGGAAAGTTACGCGAGATCATCCGCGTGTTCCAAAGCGGCCCCGGCGCTTCATTCAGTAGCAAGAGCCAATAACACGGCCCTCCACGACAGCGCCGGCACCAAGCTCTAGAGAATCTGGTGCCGATGCACCTACGTTGCCTTCCGGTCCCGGTGAGCAACCTACTCCTGGACGAACTGCACCTCCTCACCCTCGATCGCAATCAATAGGCCCCGCCCACGATTACGCTTTGTCACCTTTCCGATCACTTTTGCAGCAATTCCGTATTCTTGTGACACGGCTACTATCTCCGACGCCACTGACGGGTCACAAACCAACTCCATCCTCTGACCCATATTGAATACGCGGACCAATTCCCTCAATGGGAGGTGCGATTGTCGCCGGATGAAATCGAATACCGGTGGAACGTCAAAGAGATTGGTCTTCTCGTATGTGACGCCGTTTCCAAAGCTGAGACACTTCGTAAGCCCACCGCCCGAATTATGGAACACAGCGGAGATATGACGCCGGTACTTTGGCATGACACGCACCATTACCGGTGCATACGTCCGCGTCGGGCTCAACAACGCCTCACCGATTGTCGCTGAGGTACCTGGAAGCATATCGTCGATATCGCTGCTTCCCAGATATGCAAGGTCAGCAATCTCGGGAGCAAACGATTCTGGGTACTCAACCTTGAACCGCGACGACAGCACTTCATGCCTGGCTGCCGTGAAGCCGTTTGTCCCAATCCCAGAGTTGTCGGCCGCTTCGTAGGTAGCCTTGCCGAAGGATGCGAAACCCACAATGACATGCCCTGGCTTCACCCGACTGCAATCAATGAAGTCTCCGCGAAGCATTCGCGTTGCAATAGTGGTATCGACGATTACGGTCCTTACCAGATCCCCTACGTCGGCCGTCTCTCCTCCACAGGAGAACACTTCAACGCCATGCTGCGCTAGATGACCAATTAGTGCCTCGTATCCGCCAATGATCTCCTGGAGAACGCTGCTTGGAACCAGTTTCGCGTTACGTCCGATCGTGTTCGATATCACGTATGGACCCGTCGCGCCGACACACAACAGGTCGTCGAGGTTCATCACAAGTGAATCCTGGGCAATGCCCCTAAATACTGTTGGATCTCCATGGCGACGAAAGTGGACGTACGCAAGAGCTGATTTTGTGCCTGCGCCGTCGGCATGCAGCAACATGCAGTGCTCTGGCGATCCTGTGAGAACATCTGGAATCGCCTTGCAGAACGCCCCGGGGAAAATGCCCGGATCAATTTCAGCCACCGCGCGCTTTACATCGGGTTTGTCGGGCGACACTCCCCGCTGCTCGTAAGTCGTTGCTGCCATCACCTCTCCAAGTCTTTGCAACGCGGATGAAACCTTCTTCCAGGAGCACGGGCGTCTCGGCGGCGGTCTGCCGCCCGCCAGCATACCTCCAATAGGAACGGCGGCACGGTAGAGCATGCCCAGCAGATCGCCGCTGCGCAAGGAGCAGGAGCGCGGCTCGTGCTCCTGTTTGCCCCATTCCCGCCAATTCGGCTCGCCCAAACTCCTGTTGACAACTTTCGCCTTCATAGGTATCCAATCCAGTCCCGTTTTTTTGCGTCGCGTGGTTGGGGTAGGCTGCTGGGAGGTTGTCGCGATCGTGGACGAAGACCACAGGAAGCGCTCGTCATGCCTACGCGAAAAGGAAAACAGCGAATGCGTCTTGCTGCCCTTTATTGGGAGGCAGGCGAACTCCGGCAGCCCGAGCAAGTACACGAGACGCATACCCACCACCACGTTACGCCTCTCGTTCGCGGAGCCTCCAACCGTCTGGCGCACGTAAGGCTAGACGGGGCTGCGACAGGAAGCGCGACAGACGTTGAACTGACAATTCAGCAAGACACCCACGGCGAGATTGAGCTGCTGTATCGACCGCTCCGGAAAAAGCGGTGACGCGCGCGTTTCTAGTTGTCCGGAGGACCAACCAAGACGCCTACGTTGACCTACGAGGGCGGCTCGATGAACTCGGCCAAGATACCGAGGATTGGTCGGCCAGTCCGGTGTTCCATTTTGGTGGGGTCAAACATGATACCCTTCCGCGCAACTGCCTCTTACTATTTCTCTTCCCAAACAGCGTCCGGGGGCTCGGCTATCAGCTCGCGAGATCGTTCGGCCGCTCTCCAACGGCCGGTCTGTATCTCACCCACGGTCTCGCCTCGGTCATATGCATCGGCCAAAGGACGACAATCGAACGGATCCGCAAGTCGATCGAAGGCCAAGTGCTTGCCTGGGAGCAGTGGTCTGTTCGGAAGAAAGCAGGAAACGTTGACGACATAGAGATCTGGCGAAAATCGCCACCGGATCTGAAGCCGCTTGCCCAGATCGCGGATGATCACCTTCCGGAGATTGCCGCTACGCAAGTCCGGCAATTCAACGCCAACCTCGCTATCCTTTTTGGACAAGCCAGTCGCTACGCGCCCGACCTAATGCCGCTGTTTCTCTCGGCCCACCAATCAATGATCGATGTCACACAAGAGATACGAAAGCTGAATACGTCGGCCAGGTTCACATCCTATAAAAATATACACTCGAAGACCAGCGAACTCATCGAAGTGAATGCTGCACTGACTATGCTACTCTCGCAGTCCTTCTCGGCGATGCCTAGTGTGCTGCACAGCCGCTATTGCGTCGCCGAGTATTCGCTACTCGGAATAGGGGGCGCGCTGCGAGGCATATGGCGCCTTTATAAGCACCTCGAAGATGCCTTCTTCGAAGGCGGCCTGGTGCAGCGCATCCGCGGCAAATTCCCCAAAGATCCTTCGTTTCCGGTATTCAAAGACCGAAGTCAGTTCGAACCGGCTGAGTGGACACATTCACCGCTCGCAACCGGAGGGAAAGAAAGCGATCAAGATACGGTTGAGTATCAGATCCCATATTTCAGCTCTCGCTGGGGCTTTCATGAAACCCTCCACACCATCAGCGTCTCATGGCAATGCATTCACTCCGGGTCCCGTCCTCAGTGGAATCTGCTCACCATGAGCCACGAGTTCCTTCACACGCACGTTCATGAGCTGCTCGATACCCTCTTCCCCGTGAGTGACACGGATGGAGGCGCACTCGTTACTCTCTACAATGCTGGCCAAAGACGGGGCGAGGACTACGACAACGGCTTCGATTCTGCTCGCGTGGCCCTCGTGGTCGCCTTGGTGCAACTCAATCATTATGCCGAAGTATTGGGGCGTCCGCAGCTCATTGACAAGTGGCGCTTTAGGAACGCTATCTCCGTGGCCGATCTGGAGCGGCTTCGCCAAACCCACTGGTGGTATATCAACGAGATCATCGTGCATGTATTGGACTTCCTCTACGTCTACAAGGGTAACGATCTGGCATACGTCGAGTCCCTCTGGCAGTCGTGGTCTCTGGTTCCCAAAGTGGCGAAATCCATTTCACACTACTTGCAACGGACGATATGTGCGCTGGCCGCAACAGGTCCAGCACACGCCAATAGCACCACTGCGTTTCGTGACGCCCACGACCGACTCACCGACGTTCTGGCGAAGTTAGTATCTAAAAAGGGGTCCAGAGGTGCAACGCCAGTTATGAGAGAGGCCTTGCGAGTGTGTCGCGACGGCGAGACGCACAAGAAGCTCAGAGTAGAGTTTGAAGCCAGTTACTATATTGTATGTCTCGCACGCGCAAAATTTCATGACAATCGACTTCACGCGACACTACTTGCTGATGATATCGCCGAGCCGAAAGATCTAGGGAAGCGCTACGGGTTGCTGCCTGGCTCGTTTCCGGAGAAACCGATCGAAAGTCCTGTCGGTTTTCTCCTAGACAGATTCGTCGCGAAGACTCCCGAGGAGAGCATCGCATTTGCGAGTGTTTGGCAGCTGCTGCTACTAGTGGAGGGCAACGATGGATGATCCGAGTGAACGAAGGATCGCATTGCGACGGTTTTCTGGTGTTTTGATGCGAGCGAACGGTCTCTCTACCTTGGACGAAGCGACAACAGTATTTGGCAGTCTTTTCGAGGGCAAGGGTAAATTAGTTCGCGTTGGTGTTCCGACCGGTTGGCAGATCCGGGTGACCGAGATGTACCACCGGCGCTCATTGTATCCAGCGTCGATAGGCCCAACCCCTGATTCATCGGGTGATCGATATGGGCACACCGTCTACCTCGGCTCAGCCACATTCAAGCTCGGCGAGGCCAAGAGGTCGAGCTGGGTTCTCTTGGCTTCTCCGTACGTGCGTTTATTCGCGGATTTGAAGCGATTGCTACAAGATCGAATGAACCTCAAGTTCCTCGCCCCTGACATGAAAATGCTCTTTTCTCACTTCGAGGAGCACCGTGCGGGGCTTCGAGTACCCAGAATTGTGGTTCAGATGTTCGGAGACGTGGGCGTTGAAACGGTCGCACTGAGCGGACGGAGTCCACTGAGATCCGAGTTGCGCGAAGCCTTGGAGAACGTTTCTCGACCGTATGCGATCCGCATCGCTGACACGACTCAGGACGTCGGCACCTCGGTATCGTTCGACAAGCGCGGTGCCGTCTGGTGGCATCTTAGGACGCAGAATCAGTTCGCTTACATTTTGAACTTAGTACGCCTCGTAGATGACATCGGCGCGTTTGTCACCACCTCACGATGGCCAACGCTGCCTGCCGAGCCCGCACTCAAGGCGCCCACAAAGTAGTCGACGCGTGCAAGACCCGATAGGTGTCATAGGGAAAGATTCCTGGGGGGACGAAGAATTTCGACAGGATATTCTCGTGGAAGCGCTTTGCAAAGGCGAGCTGGCGCTTGTTCTTGGAGCAGGTATTTCAAAGTTTCTCAAACTTCCGCTATGGCATGAGCTGATCGCGGGCTGTGCGAGGCGGGCGGGCCTTCGTTCGCTTGCCAAAGGAATCGACAAGAACACCGCCGCCGAAGAGCTTCGGAAGGCATTTGATCAGATTAGTGAGAGGTGTGGCCGTAAGAAGACGCCAGACATCTTGGAGATAGTATCGCAGGCCTTGTACCAGGCCCTCTCGAAGAAAGGAAATACGTATCCAAGTGAGGTAGCCCTGAGTCCACTGCTCATTGCCCTTGGCGCTCTTACGATGAATTCCAGTCGAGGCTCCGTGTCTGAAATCATCAGCTTAAATTTCGACGATCTATTGGAATGGTTCCTCGACCTGCACGGATTCTCGACCCAAGTGGTCACTGAGTATCCAACGTTGCTACGTGCCGATAAGGATGTCCGGGTGTTTCATCCCCATGGGTTCCTTCCCCTACGAAGAACTGCCTACCAGCCCTCAGACTTCTTCGTGCTGTCGCAGAAGCAATATCTTGCGACAATGGCGGATGCGGGTTCTTCTTGGAGTATTGCTCTCCAAAATCTGCTTATTTCTAAGATACTTTTGTTTGTTGGAACGAGAGTCGAAGATCCCGATATTCACCTGCATCTCACGCGGGCGGAGCCGCTGTTGGCGAAGACACGTCCGTTCGGCTACGTATTGATTCAACAGGCCGAGCTGACGAAAAAACGCGCAGACGAAATTCGTCGCCTCAATCTCGAACCATTTGTTGTGAAATCCTACCGGACCGCTCACTTCGATCTCCTGCGAATTTGCCAGGGAGCAGCTGAACGAAATCGACAGCTGCAATCCTGATTCGCGTTAAGTTGCTTGCACGCGTGATGCCATCTTGGATCTAACTGTCATCACTTCAGGGCTGGACCTTTGTCGGGTTCTAGCTCTCGCTTTCGCGCTTCCGTGATTCCATTCTCGCAAGTTCTTCCCAAACTGCCAGTCATTTGACGGGTACACACACCCGTGTGTATGCTGAGGGCCATATGAGAGGAACCACCACCATGCAACGACGCATCAATGTTTCGCTCTCCGAAGAGGCAGTACGGCTCCTTGACCGCCTAGCCCCTAAGGGCGACCGCAGTCGCTTCCTCGACGACCTCGTAAAACGAACTGCTCGTGACCGGGCGGCGCTGCGCGCCCGACTCAAAGAGGGCTATGTCAAACGCGCTGGGCGTGACCGGGAAATCGCCGCTGAGTGGGACCCCTTGGCGGACGAAGTATGGCAACGCGACGTTCGCCGGTAGTCCCGAAGCGGGGTGACGTCTACCTTGTCCGCTTCGACCCTACCGAAGGAGCAGAAATCGCCAAAACGAGGCCGGCGGTCGTCATACAAAACGATGTTGGCAATCGCTTCAGCAACCTCACTATCGTCGCGCCGATCACGTCCAAGTACGACGCTGAACTCTACCCGACCGAGGTCCTTGTGCAGGCGCCAGAAGGCGGCCTCAAGACCGACTCTGTCGTTCTCCTCAACCAGATTCGGGCAGTCGACAAGCGTCGCCTGAGTCGCCGCCTTGGTACCCTTCATCCATCGACCATGACATTGGTCAACGAAGCCCTCGCAATTAGTGTTGGGTTGGCTGACCTCTGATGACTTGTTCACCTCGCGGGACCTTGCGCAGGAGCTTATGAACGAAGCCGATACTTGTCGCCGCTACGTCGTCCCTAAGCTGCAAGCCGCAGGCTGGGACACCGACCCACACCGAATCAACGAGCAGGTGACCTTCACCGACGGTCGTATTGTTCTGGCAGGACGAAAGGCGCATCGGCGCCCCGGCAAGCGTGCGGACTACATCCTCCGCTACCGCCCCGACATGGTGGCTGCCGTGGTCGAGGCTAAACCTAACTATGCGACACCCGGCCAGGGGCTCCAGCAAGCGAAGGTCTACGCGGAAATCCTCGGTCTGAAGTTCGCCTACGCAACGAACGGCCACGGCATCATCGAGTTTGACTTCACCACGGGCAAGGAACGCGCGATCGAGGCGTTCCCGACCCCCGACGAGCTTTGGCGACGGCTGACCATTGACCAGGGAATCACTTCAGCAGAGGCCGAGCACCTCCTCACGCCAGCCTACCACCTGAGCGGCAAGTCTCCGCGCTACTACCAAGAGATTGCCATCAACCGCGCCGTGCAAAGCATTCTGCAGGGACGTCAGCGGATTCTTCTTACGATGGCGACCGGCACCGGAAAGACGGTCGTTGCTTTTCAGATCTGCTGGAAGCTTTGGTCCTCTCGCTGGAATCGCACGGGCGCCCACCGCCGGCCTCGTATCCTTTACCTCGCCGATCGCAACGTGCTCATCGATGATCCCAAGGACAAGACGTTTGCACCGTTCGGCGATGCCCGCTGGAAGATTGAAAACGGCGTCATCAATAAGGGCCGTGAGATGTACTTCGCAATCTACCAGGCGATCGCCAAGGACGAGCATCGCCCCGGTCTCTTTCGCGAGTACCCACCCGACTTCTTCGACCTTATCATCGTCGATGAGTGTCACCGCGGCAGTGCCAAGGATGAAAGCAACTGGCGTGAAATCCTGGACTACTTCGAGCCTGCCTTCCAGCTCGGCATGACGGCTACGCCGCGGCGACAAGACAACGCCGATACCTATCGCTACTTCGGCGATCCCATCTACCAGTACAGCCTTCGCCAGGGTATCGATGACGGATTCCTTGCCCCCTACCGCGTCCATCGTGTCATTACCACGTGGGACGCTGCTGGCTGGCGACCCAGTGCAGGAGACCTCGATCGCTTCGGTCGTGAAATTCCGGCTGAGGAGTACCATACCAAGGACTTTGAGCGTGTTGTGTCCCTTCGCGCACGCACCGAAGCCGTCGCCCGCCACCTGAGCGACTTCCTCAAGAGTACGGACCGCTACGGGAAGACCATTGTTTTCTGCGTTGACCAAGAGCACGCCGACGAGATGCGGCGCGCCCTCAACAACCTCAATGCCGACCTCGTACGCGAGCATTCGGATTACGTTTGCCGCGTTACTTCCGACGAAGGTGGAATCGGCCGCGGCCACCTCAGCAACTTCCAAGATGTCGAGCGTCCGACCCCGGTGATCCTGACCACTTCGCAGATGCTCACCACGGGCATCGATGCCCCAACAGTTCACAACGTGGCCCTTGTTCGCACCATCAACTCCATGACCGAATTCAAACAGATCATCGGTCGCGGAACTCGCGTGCGCGACGACTACGGCAAGCTCTTCTTCAGCATCCTCGACTACACGGGTGCCGCTACGCGCCTCTTCGCTGACCCAGAGTTCGACGGCGATCCCTCGATCGAAACCGAGCAGCACATCGATGAGACCGGTCAGCCGACCGGCGAGGAGACGGTCGTCACCACTGAGGAAGAGCCGCAGCCAGCGGAGCCAGTCGTCGCCGAGCCGTTGCCGCCCGACTATCGCGAGGACTTGGCGCGGCGCAAGTTCTACTTCGACGGCGGACAGGTCGAGATCGCCACGCATTTGGTCTACGAACTCGACCCTGACGGCAAACAGCTTCGCGTCGTGCGGTTTACCGACTACACGGCGGACAAAGTGCGCACGCTCTACCCGAACGCCGCCGAGCTTCGCTCCGAGTGGGCCGATCCAGACCGTCGGCAGGAGATCATCGAGAAACTCGCGGAGCGCGGCATCAGCTTCGACCAGCTCGCTACCGCGGCCGACCAGCCGGACGCCGACCCGCTCGACCTTCTCTGCCACATCGCTTTCAACGCACCACTCCGTACCCGTCGTGAACGCGCTCAGGCGCTCCGCAGCGAGAAGAAAGACTTCTTCGCTCAGTACGGCCCCGAGGCCGTGGATATCCTCAACGAACTCCTCGACAAGTACACCGAGCACGGCACGGCACAGTTCGTCATCCCTGACGTGCTCAAGGTCCCGCCCATTTCCAAACGGGGCAACGTTATCGAGATCGCTAAATTCTTCGGCGGACCGGACAAGCTCCGCATTGCCGTAAACCAGCTACAAACCCTGCTCTATGCCGCCTAAGAAAACCCGCGCAGCGGAAGCGCCACGTACCACCGCCCAACAACTCGGTACCCTCATCAAGTCTGCGCGCGACATCATGCGCAAGGACAAGGGGCTCAACGGCGACCTCGATCGTCTGCCGATGCTCACGTGGATCATGTTCCTGAAATTTCTCGACGACCTGGAGTTGCAGCGAGAGGCAGATGCGAAACTGGCCGGCAAGAAATTCCGGCCCGCTCTTGAGGCCCCCTACCGATGGCGCGATTGGGCCGCAAGCGCAGCGGGCATAACCGGCGATGAACTGCTCGCGTTCATCAACCAGGACGAGTGCACCCGACCGGACGGGAAACGTGGTCTTGGCCTCTTCGCCTACCTACGCCAGCTCACCAGTTCCAATGGCGACGACCGACGCGACGTCATAGCCACCGTGTTTCGCGGCGTCCAAAACCGCATGGGCAGCGGCTACCTACTGCGAGATGTGATCAACAAAGTCGGGGGAATTCACTTCACCTCAAGCGACGAACTCCACACGCTCGGTGCCCTCTATGAGTCAATGCTTCGAGAAATGCGCGACTCGGCCGGCGATTCCGGCGAGTTCTATACGCCCCGACCAGTCGTCCGCTTCATCGTCGAAGTCACCAGACCGCGCCTCGGCGAAACGGTGCTCGATCCTGCGTGCGGCACCGGCGGCTTTCTCGTCGAGTCCTTTAACCAGCTGAGCGGCCAGGTCAAAACCGTTGCCGACAGGCAGCTCCTACAGACAGGTTCTCTCTTCGGTTGCGAAGCCAAGTCCCTTCCCTACCTGCTTGCGCAAATGAACCTCTTGCTGCACGGGCTTGACGCTCCGCACATCGATCCCGGCAACGCGCTGCGTTTCAAGCTGACTGAACTTGGTGAAAAGGACCGGGTCGACGTAATCCTGACGAATCCACCCTTCGGGGGCGAGGAGGAGAAGGGCATTCAGGGTAACTTCCCCGAGGACAAGCAGACGTCAGAAACGGCGCTCCTCTTCCTACAGCTCATCATGCGCAAGCTGCGCAAGGCTCCGAAAGCGGGCGTGCCGCCGGCCCGAGCCGCGGTCATCGTTCCCAATGGCACGCTCTTCGGCGACGGGGTATGTGCTCGTATCAAGGAAGATCTCCTCAAGGAGTTCAACCTCCACACCATCGTGCGCCTCCCCAACGGTGTCTTTGCACCCTACACGATAATTCCCACGAATATTCTTTTCTTCGACCGCTCCGGGCCGACCAAGGACTTGTGGTATTACGAACACCCACTGCCGGAGGGCCGGAAGAACTATACCAAGACCCAACCGCTTCACTTCGAGGAGTTCGCCCCCTGCCTCGCCTGGTGGAAGAAACGCGAAGAGAACGAGAACGCCTGGAACGTTTCTGCCAAAGAACTCCTGGAATACAATCCTGACGGTACGTTGAAAGCGGTCAACCTCGACCGCAAGAATCCACGCGCGACAGACGATATCACTCACCTTCCCCCTGCGCAGCTCGCCGCGAGCATCTTGCAGAAGGAGCAGCGGATCGCAGAACTCATGGCGAACATTCGGAAGCTGCTCGCAAAGCACGGAGCATGAGCTGGCCAAGGTTACCCCTCGGGGAAGTGCTTCGGTATGTGGCTCGGCCGGTTGATGTGAAACCTAACGAAACATACCGCGAGATCGGCATTCGATCCCACAGCAAGGGCGTGTTCCACAAGCCACCTGTCTCTGGCATGGAGCTCGGCAACAAACGCGTGTTCTGGGTGCAACCTGGTGACTTCGTCTTGAACATCGTGTTCGCGTGGGAGGGGGCTGTCGCCATATTGGGCGAAGCAGAATCCGGCATGATCGGTTCGCACCGATTCCCGACGTTTCGCGCCGATGAATCTCGCCTCGATAACCGCTTCCTGCTCGCCTATTTCAAGACTCACGAGGGCCGTGAGTTGCTCGGAAGAGTCTCACCCGGCGGAGCCGGCCGCAACCGCACCCTGTCCAAGACAGCATTCCTTGAACAACCTGTTCCTGTGCCACCCCTACCGGAACAGCAGCGGGTCGTGTCGCGGATTGAGGAGCTTGCTGCTCAAATCGCCGAGGCTCGTTCCCTCCGCCACAGCGCATCGGATGAGACCGAGGCCCTCGTCAAAGCAGCTCTCCATCGTCTAGCAAATGACATCAATCCGGGCGGTGTATTAGGAGACGTGTTGTGCGCGCCGCCTCGCAATGGTTGGTCCGCCAAGTGTGACAATGCCGACGACGGCATACCGGTGCTTTCCCTCAGTGCTGTTACAGGGTTTCGCTACCGAAGCACGGAAATCAAAAGGACATCTCTTCATGCCCCCAAAGACGGGCACTTCTGGCTCCGTCCAGGTGATGTTCTCGTCACGCGGAGCAACACTCCTGAACTAGTTGGCCATGCCGCAATCTACGACGGCAAGCCAGCACCGTGCATCTATCCGGACCTCATGATGCGCCTCGAATTCAAGGGCGAGGATGTCGATCGTCGTTTCGTCTGGTATTGGCTCCAGTCGCCTTCAGCCCGCGAATTCATCACTCGCCGGGCCAAAGGGACCAGCCCCACAATGAAAAAGATTTCTCAAGGAATCGTGATGGCGATTCCATTTCCATCAACTCTTCCGGTTCTGGAGCAACGCCGGATCGTGGCCGAGCTTGATGCTTTGCAGGCGAAGGTGGATGCGCTCAAACGGCTGCAGGCTGAGACGACAACCGAACTCGACGCCCTCCTGCCATCCATCCTCGATCGCGCATTCACGGGTCAACTATAGGCGCATCGCTTGCCCCGTATGGACAAAACCCCCACGACTCCCGTCTACTTCGCCGAGTGCTTTGGGGTCTCAAAGACGCAACTTGCGCGCCACGGAGCGTTCAATATCTCGCTCGTCACGGACCTGCCTCTGTTCATCGATCCCTTCCTTCTCTTCAACAGTAGGAAGCCGCAGTACCAGCGGTTGCACGATGAGATCATTCGCTACCTTCGATTCCTTAGAGACAAGGCTGCCGCTGAACATCTCGATCCAGGACTCATGACTGCTTGGTATCACTTCCCCGAAGTGAGGCAGACGTGGCTTGGTTTTTCACAAAGCAGCAACCAAGGACATGGTCTTGGTCGTGATTTCGCCGCGTCCCTCCATCAGAACCTTCACAAGATCTTTCACAATTTCGGCAACGAGCAAATCACCCGCGGTAGCCACCTTGAAAAGCTCTGTCTTGTGAAGGATGGCGTCGGGCGGGACAACATCAGCGACTTCACCACGAACCTCATCCGTCGTTTCCTTGCCGAGTACACGCAGCGCTTCGCGTCCAAGCACATCGATCCCTTGCTGCGCAAACGCATCCATCTAACCAAGGTTCGCTTCAACTACGACACCGAGACGTGGGAATCGGAATGGTTCGATCTTCCTTGGCGTGGTGGTGATTACGTACTCCTCACGCCGAAGGACATGCTCACAAAGGACGACACGTGGATCAACAAGAACGACTTGGTTGACGACTTCGATCGTATTCCGGCCGCGATCCCGAATGACGCACTCCGCGCCCAGGTCAACAACTATTTCCGGAAGCAGC
>Ga0265332_10001568_pt1 | contig 12527 bp, 12 predicted proteins | sample 41926metaG_FD_202084 | JGI IMG/M metagenome (GOLD analysis project Ga0265332, IMG submission 202084) | Rhizosphere microbial communities from Carex aquatilis grown in University of Washington, Seatle, WA, United States - 4-19-26 metaG | ecosystem: Host-associated > Plants > Roots > Rhizosphere...
ATCCATTGCGATGGGCTTTTTGCTTTTCGGTACTGCCTGTACGGATCTAGTCTGCAGATGGTCATTGACGGGTATAGCGGGGGCAATCGCCATGTCTGTCGGTACCCGGCTTTCGAGATTTCACAAACTCAGACAGCCAGATTGCTGTCACTGGTGGTCGCAAGTTGGGTGCCCGTGATGAATGTCAGGTTGCGAGGTCGGATGCGGCGAAAAGACTCGCTGCCTCAAAGCAGACACTCATCAATGTAAGCAGTGGGCACCGAGTGGGCGACTACCAGTGACCGCAGTCAGGCAGTCTGATTTTTGTGACAGCTTTGTGGTTCGCCAATCATGAAGAGGAACCGCAGGTCTTGGCCAGAAGCCGCCTTTGCGTTGCGTGCTCCAGGCGACGACTTGCTTATCCAACCGAGTTGTTTTGGTCAGGTCGCCCTAACGAGGAACCGCCACAAAGTCTGCGTTATATATATTGGTAATTAGGAATATAAAAAACAGTATTTCCAGTTTTATTGAGGCGCTTTCAAAATTACTGATATCGCAGGTTTGCAGTGCATTAACTGCAAATTCGCTCTTGTCCTTGCAGAAAGCCGCCGCTATGACTACCGCCAACCCCCACTCGTTCCAACGCACCTACTGTTTCAGTGTCAACCAAAGCTTCAAAGCTTGGCGCAACCTGGCTGGCACCAACCGCCAGCCCTATCCCGAAGTAACGCTGGAAGTCGGCAAAAGTGACAGCGCGATGCGTCGGCCGACCGCCATCGCAAACATTGGCGGAATTCTGGCCAGCCAGAAACAGTCAATGGTGGAAGCCTGGGGCACGGAAAGAGGTAGTCAATGAACTTTCAGCAACTCCGCTCTGTGCGGGAAGCGGTGCGATCCAGCTTCAATCTGACTGAAGTGGCCGGCATTCTCCACACCTCCCAGCCTGGCGTGAGCCGCCAGATCCGGGAGCTGGAGGAAGAGCTGGGCGTGGAGATTTTCGTGCGGGCCGGCAAGCGCCTGACCGGGCTGACACCACCCGGTGTGGCCTTGCTGCCCGTGGTGGAACGTCTGCTGCTGGACTGCGAGAACCTCAAACGCGCGGGGCACGACTTCAGCTCTCGCCTGGAAGGGCAGTTGTCGGTAGCGGCCACGCACTCACAGGCCCGCTATGCCTTGCCGCATGTGGTGAAGGACTTTCGGGACCGCTACCCCGGGGTCACGCTGCACCTGCACCAGGGCTCGCCCAAGCAGGTGGCGGCTATGCTGCTCTCTGGTGAGGCCGACATCGGCGTGGCCACCGAGGCCCTGGTGGAGTTTCCGCAACTGGTGACCCTGCCGTGCTACCACTGGACGCACAGCATCGTGGTGCCGCCCGGCCATCCGCTGCTGGAACGCGAAGGGCCGGTCACGCTGCAGCAACTGGCCCGCTTTCCCATCATCACCTACGAGCTGGGCTACACCGGGCGTTCGCACATTGACGATGCCTTCAAGGCCGCTGGCCTGGAGCCCGACGTCGTGCTCACCGCCATGGACGCCGATGTCATCAAGACCTATGTCGAACTGGGCATGGGCGTTGGCATCGTCGCCTCGGTGGCGCTGGACGCGGACCGCGACAAGAACCTGCGCATTCTGGATGCCGGGCATCTGTTCCAGGTCAACGTCACACGTCTGGGCCTGCGCCAGGGTGCCTGGCTGCGCGGCTATGCGTACAGCTTCATTGAACTCTTCGTCCCGACACTGACCCGGGACGTAGTCGCCCGCGCACTGGCCGGCTGATCACTCTTTTCATTTCTTCAACTTTTCCAGGAATACCCCATACCATGCAACACCCCACCGCACTGCGCTGGCCCGCGCTGCTTTTGGCATCCGTCCTCATGCCGCTGGCCGCCCATGCCACCAATGGCTATTTCACCCACGGCTACGGAGCCAAGTCGCAGGGTATTGCCGGGGTTGGCATCGCGCTGCCGCAGGACGGCCTGGCCGCGGCCACCAACCCGGCCGGCACGGCGCTGGTGGGCAATCGTGCCGACCTTGGCCTGAGCATCTTCCAGCCAGCCCGCAGCGCCGACATCGCGGGCAATGCCTTCGGTCCCGACGCCAGCTACAGCGGCGATGCAACCCGTACATTTTTCATCCCGGACTTTGGCTACACCACACAGCTCAATGCCACCACGTCGGCCGGCATTGCGGTGTATGGCAACGGCGGCTTCAACACTGACTACACCGCCAACCCCTACAGCCGCTTCACTGCAACCGGTTCTGCCGGCATTAGTCTGGAACAGCTCATCATCACGCCTTCGGTGGCATTCAAACTCAGTGACAGCAATACACTGGGTCTGGCCGTGAATGTGGCCTACCAGCAGTTCGCGGCCAAGGGCATCAGCATCTTCAGCCTCTCTTCGCTGTACAGCACCAATGTCAGCGACCAGGGCGTGGACAGCAGCACGGGCGCCGGTGTGCGCGTGGGCTGGATTGGCAAGCCCACCCCGCAGTTGACGTTGGGTGCCACCTGGGCCTCGAAGATTGCGGGCAAGTTCGACAAGTACAAGGGCCTGTTTGCCGACGCCGGCACCTTTGACATTCCCGAGAACTTTGGCGTGGGTCTAGCATATGAGGCCAACCCGGAATGGACCTTTGCGTCTGACATCCAGACCATCCGCTACAGCCAGGTCAGCTCGGTGGGCAACTCGGCGGCCAAGTTGTTTGCCGGCCAGCCCCTGGGCTCGGCAAATGGCCCCGGCTTTGGCTGGAAGGACATTACGGTGCTGAAGCTGGGCATCAGCCACAAGGCGCGCTCGAACTTAATGCTGCGCGGCGGTTTGAGTTTTGCCACGCAGCCCGTGCCCAACGAGGAGACCTTCTTCAACATCCTGGCCCCCGGCGTGGTGCAAAACCACCTGACGCTGGGCGCCACCTGGACCACGGCCGGCGGCGGTGAACTAACCGGCTTCTTTGCCCGCGCCTTTGGCAAGACCGTAGGCGGCAGCAACTCCATTCCGCCCGGATTCCCGCCCGGATTTGGCGGTGGCAATGCCAACCTCCATCTGGACGAAAACATCATCGGCGTCTCGTACGGCTGGAAGTTCTGACCGAACGATCACGTGCAAACGACCTTTCGTTACAAATTAAAAACCAAATATCGATATGCGGATTCCTTTGTTCGCGGAACGCTCTCCCTTGCATAACATTCATTTTGAATATCAGCTTAAGTTGGATGAGCAAGTAATGAAAACGACAAAAAATATTTCCAAAAAAACCTCTCAGTCTCGGAGTGCGACCAGAAATTCGCAACCCAATAGCCCGCTTCACGGCGGCGGCCGTTTGACGCTAGGGGCGGTAGGTTTCGCTGCTGGCATGTGCCTACTCACCGCCGGACCGGCTCGGGCTGCAGACGCACCAACAGTGGCCGAATTACAGGCCCAGGTCGCCCGTCTTCAGCAGGAAGTTCAGATACTGAGAGGGCAAGGCAAGGAAACGCCACCCGCAGTCGCAACAACGCACAGCGCCGCAAGTCCCCAGGCCACGGGTGACAGCAACAATGCCAAAGACGCGCCGCCCGCGCTGGATGCGGTCGTGGTGCAGGCCCGCAGTCGCACCGAACTTCTGGCGGATGTCCCTATCCCCGTCTCGGCCATCTCTGGCAAAACCTTGCAGGACAATAACGCTGTTGCTTTCCAGGACTTTGCCAAACTGGCGCCCAATTTGGCCGCGCACGTCCCCAACGCCAGGCAGACCAGCATTTCCATCCGGGGGGTGGGCAAGAACACCGCCAACGACGCGCTGGAACCCAGCGTAGGCGTCATCATTGATGGTGTGCCCAGTGCATTTATCGCGCAGTCGTGGGGCAATTTTGCCGATCTCGACCATATCGAGGTCTTGCGCGGACCCCAGGGCACTCTGCTGGGAAAGAACACCACGCTGGGCGTCGTCAACATCGTCACCAAAGCGCCCAGTTTCAAGCCTGAATCCAGCTTCGAATTGGGGTTGGGCGACCACAATGCCGTCAGCCTCAAGGGCAGTATTGGGGGTGCCATTCAGGACGGTGTGCTGGCGTACCGCGCATCGGTGTTTTCCGAAAAACGCGACGGCCCGTTCAAGAACATTGCCCCCGACCAGAGCAACGAAACATTCGGCGAGCGCAATCGCAGTGGCGCGCGAGTGCAATTCCTGCTATTGCCCAGTCCTGATCTGTCCATTCGCGTCATCGCCGACCGCCAACAATCCGCCGAGCTGATCGCTTTCACCGACCCGCCCCTGTTCGGCGATCCTGCTGTGTTTCCTAACGGCACCTCGCGAACGGCGGGCACCGGACTGACCTACACGTCGCGCCTGGCGCGGTCCTGGTTCGGCAACTACCAGCCCCTGGTTACTGACTGGAATACAGTTGACAACAGCGGTTCGCGTCCGACCCAAAGTACCTCAAACGGACTGTCGGCGGAAGTCAACTGGAACATCGACGATGCGACCTTGACGTCGATTACATCCTACAGGGACTCCCTGTTTGATGCCAAGAATGCCAACTGGTCGCAGTTCAACATCACACACTTCGGCGCCCTGATCAACCAGAAGCAGGTGTCCCAGGAGCTGCGCCTGAACTCCAGTCTGGGCAAGGCAATTGACTATACGGCCGGCATCTATTTGCTCAATTCGCAAGTGGACGCGACGGACCGCAATTTGTTCGGCAGCGATGCAGGCGCGTTCTATGCAACGGCGGCCAACTACAACACGCTGAACACATCATCGGTGGGCAGACTGTTGTTGCAGGACTCCTTGAAGGGTCTGTTCACCAACCTGCCGGCCCATCCGGATACCAAGAGCGTGGCCGAGTTCGGGCAGTTGAACTGGCACATCGACGACAAGGCCACATTGACCCTGGGCTTGCGTCGGACCCAGGAGGATAAAAGCAACAGCTACAACAAGACCATCGTGACCGACTCGGCGTTGACCGACAAGCTGGCTGCGACCACATTCGACGCCGCCGGCAACGCCATAGGCGGCGCCTATATAGGCGCCAGCGCGGCGCAGATCGCCGCCGCAAAAACCGTGCGTCTGACTCAATTGTCGTCCGTTGGCCCCATTGCGGGACAACCCATCAACGCCACGTCGTATGCCTGGCTGATCAACCCCAGCTACAAGCTCAATGCCGACACCCTGCTCTACACGTCGCTGGGCTATGGCGAAAAGTCTGGCTCGGTTCAGTTCAACACCAGCAGCATGACGCCGAGCAATGTGGACCCCGAGAAAGCGCTCGATTTCGAGCTGGGGTTGAAAACCAACTTGCTGGACCGCCGACTGGCACTGAACCTCAATCTGTACCAGACACAAATCAAGGACTACCAACAAAACCTGACAGTTGTCGATGCCACCACCACTACCGGCTTTCGTACTTATCTGGGGAACATCAAGGGCCTGACCCTGCGTGGCATTGAGGTTGATGGCTCGTACATCCTGAACAAGAACCTGAACCTGAACTTCAGCGGCGCCTACAACGACGCGTTTTATTCCGACTTCAGCAACGCACCCTGTGCCTCTGACATCTCCGGCCAGCCCGGCGGGCAGCAGCAGTGTGACTACACGGGCAAACAGATCCCGTTTGCACCCAAGCTGACTACTTCTGTCGGTTTCGACTATCGGCATCCGATTAGTAGCCAGTACCGTCTGCACGCGTTTGGCAATGTTGCTTACCGTGGTGGCGCCAACTACAACTCCGGCCTGTCGGAGCTTGGCTGGCAAGACGCGTACAGCATCGTTGATGGAGGCCTGGGCATCCAGACCCAAGACGGCAAGTGGGAACTCGCCCTGGTCGGCAAGAACCTGGCAGACAAACAGTATGTCACCAGCATCGGCACTTACAGCAACCAGGCTGCCATCACAGCGACGCCTGGAGATAGGCGCTACCTGGGCGTAGTACTACGGGCGCGTCAGTTCTGAGTGGTTGACCGGTGCCAGGATCCAACCCATGTTCAACTACCTACCATCCCATCGTTTGCGCCTGAGGCGCTTGCTTTTGGGCTGTGCACTCATGGCAGGGATCATGCCGGCAATGGCCGAGACGCTGCCGGCATCGACTCTCAATGCGGCGCTCGGCGGTATCGACAAGCAGGTCCACCATCTCAACGACTGGAAGGGCAAGCTGCGCGTCGTGAACTTCTGGGCGACCTGGTGCGTGCCCTGCCGCATGGAAATTCCGGTCCTGCAGTCCGCGGCGGACGTATGGCGGCAGGACGCTGTGGTCATTGGCGTGGCACTGGACAACGCCAACGATGTGCGTCGATTTACCCAGCAGGCCGGCATCCGCTACCCGTTGCTGTTGGCTGAGGGCAAAGGACCTGGCCTGATGAAGAGCGGAGGCAACTCCTCTGGTTCCCTGCCCTTTACCTTACTCGTGGATGGGCGGGGCAACATCTTGCAACGCCATTCCGGCCCTATTACGACAAATCAACTGGATCAATGGCTGCGTGAAGCCACGGTCCACACATCATCGGCAAACTGAAAAGGAATTCACTATGAGCATCGGAAAATTGGCAGGTAAGGCCGTTCTCGCATTGGCATTGGTGGCCAGCGCTGCCGCCAGCCAGGGCGCCACAGACAGCAACTACCGCTCTGACTTGGAACAGTGGCGTAGGGACGCAGATCAGCGTCTGCGCGCACCCAACGGGGCGTTGGCAATCGTTGGACTTTTCTGGCTGCACGACGGCACCAACCGCATCGGCTCCCATCCAGCGAACGAGGTTGCACTACCACCCGACGCCGCGCCGCCGCAAGTCGCCATCGTCAAGGTCGCGGATGGCGTAACCAGCCTGGAAGTCACCGGCGATGTTCCCGTGAGTGTGAACGGAGAGAATGTGAAGGCACTGGTCCTGGGCAAAGGCGACCCGGGCAGTCGCAACATCAAGATTGGTCGTCTGACACTCTCGCTGCAAAGCGGCGAACAGGGTCTTGCCATCCAGGTGAGCGACCCCAATAGCGCCTCGCTACGTGACTTCGCTGGCCAGCAGTGGTACCCCATCGACGAAGGCTGGCGAGTTGCCGGACGCTATGTTGCCTATCCGCAAGCCAAGATCATTCCGTACGAGAGCGCCGTCGGCGGCACGCGCAGCGCACCCAGTCCCGGCTACGTGGCGTTTCAGCGCGATGGGAAGGAGTACCGGCTCGACGTTCTTCAAGAAAGCAGCAACAGCCGGGTGGCATTTTTCTACGACACCACCACCGCCAAGACTACCTACGCGGGCGGCCGTGTGGTTCCGATTGAGTTGGGCGAGGGTGACAAGGTGACCCTGGACTTCAACAAGGCGTTCAATCGCCCATGCGCAGTCTCACCTTACACAACTTGCCGCCTGCCGCCAGAACAAAATCGCTTGAAGTCTCTGGAAGTGCGTGCCGGGGAAAAGAAACCACTGGTCAAGGTGCAGCGGATCGCCAGTGCGCCAGACTCCATCAAGTAACTTATGGTCCTTCACATGCGGCTCGAATGACCACAAGCGACCGGCTCTGCCTTGGTATATGCGCAGCTCGCATTTCGAAACGCGAAATCAATCGTTCCGTTCTGCATTGCCAACTTTCACAATGGGCTTGCCCGCTCGGAACTCTTAGCCCAGCGGATCATCAACACAAGGAGTGAAATATGGCGTCCGCCGTGGAACAAATCATCGAAATCAACCAGTCCAATGTTCATGCAATCAAGGAGTTGGCTGAACACGCACACACCGGCATTGAACAATGGACCGCGCTGCACCTTTCGGCATCCCGATCCGCTCTGGACGAAGCGCTGCACCACGCCGAAGCATCGCTGTCTGCAAGGGACGGCGCCCAGTGGCTGACGCTGCAATCCGACCAGCTCAAGGCCCTGACCGCGCAGGCCGCGGGTTACGGACAGCATGTCTACACACTGCTGTCCGACAGCGGTTCTGCCATCTCCAAATCGCTTGAAGCCCGTCTTGCACAGACGCACAGCAGCATCGCCAGCGCAGTGGACAGCCTGGAGAAGAATGCGCCCGCCGGAACCGAAGCCGCCTTTGCCGTCATCAAGAACGCCGTCACCGCCGGGCAAGGCATCATTGCGTCGGCGCAGAGTTCTGCCAAGCGCGCGGTCGATGCGGCCCAATCGGCCATCACGGCTGCCACGCAACAGACAGTAGAGACCAGTACCCGCGCCAGCCGAAAGAAATAGTCTCAACCCACTTCACACGGACAAGGCACCAAATGGTGCCTTTCTTCTTTGCGCCGGGGACGTGACCACCTCGGACGAAGGCCTGGCGTAGTAGTAGCCTTGCACCAGATCGGCCCCCGCATCCCGCGCCAAAGCATGCTGACCCGCAGTTTCTATGCCCTCGCACACCACCTGCGCACCCAGGTCATGGATGATCTCGATGATCTTGGGCAGGATGCGCCGTGCCCGGTCATGGGTAGACGCCTGCACCATCAACGAGCGATCCAACTTGACGATATCAGGAGTCAGCCGCCACAGGCGATCAAAGTTGGAATGCTGGCAACCAAAGTCATCAATGGCCACGCGAAAGCCCCGGCTGCGGTACCCGTCCACGGCTTCCTGCAAGTGCTGTAAGTCATCTACACCGGACTCCAACACCTCCAGCACGATTTGCGTGGGCCGCAGGCCGCAGTGGCGCAGCAGTGTCTCAAACGTGTGCCCATGCCCCGCACCCACACTGAGCAGATGCCGCCCGCTGATGTTGAGGAACAGATCGCCCTGTGCACCGCTCTGGTTAAAGAAATTCAGCGCGTGCACCACACGGCACAGGCGGTCCAGGTGCATGGCGTCTTCTGCCGTCTCGGCACGCCGAAACGCATCTGCCGGCGCGATGGCGCGGTTGCCTGCATCGCGCGCACGCAGCAGCGCTTCGTGAGCCACGGGCTGCTGCGTATCCGCCTGGAACAGGGCCTGAAACACACTGTAGAGACGCAGGCCTCGGTAGTGACCAAAGGCACCGTGATCGTCGAACTGCAGGTTGTGAAGGCCAGCGGAACGGGGCGTGCCCAAAGAGTCGAAATAGCCAATCAGATCGTGGATGCTCATCCGCTTTTCCCCAAGCTTGCTCGGTTCGGGTTGCCACTCAGCCGGGTGCGCAGCCGTCTATGCGTACACACTGGGAGCTGCTCCCGCTACTAGACCATGCGCCGCCAACAGGTCTGCATGGAAGCGCTGCGCCACATCCGGGTGCGAGCGCAGGCGACCCTTGAGCAGGTTGCGCCCGGTGTGCGCGATCAGCGGATTCAGCGGGTCGCGTTCCACGCCACGGGCTTGTGCAGCCTGGGCCGGTGGCAGGGTCAACGTTGGCAGTTCGGCGTCCAGGCGGGGGCTCAGAAAGAAGGCCACCGAGAGCCGATCCGAAGTCTGCGGCGGGCTGACCACTTGGTGGATGGTGGCGCGCAGGTAACCACCCGACAGGATCTCCAGCACCTCGCCCAGATTGATGATCAGGGTGCCCGGCACGGGGGGCGCATCGATCCACCGCTCCGCCCCTTGTGCATCACGCTGCAGGACCTGCAAGCCGGCCTGGGTGTCCTGCAGCAAGAGGGTCAGGCAGCCGGAATCCTTGTGGGCGCCAACGCCCTGGCGGGACTCACCGTCGTTGCGGCCGGGGTAGCGGATGACCTTCAGGTGCTGCACTGGCGTTCCGGCAAAGGCCTCGTCAAAGCGGTCTTCGGGCTGCCCCAGCGCAAGTGCCAGAGCCCGCAGCAACTGGCGGGCCGCTTCGGTCAGGCCATCCTGCCAGGCCAGCAAGGCGGGCTTGAGTGTGGGCAGGTCTTGCGGCCACTGGTTGGGGCCCTGCAGGCGCGACCACGCGGGAGCATCCGGCGTCTGCGCGATGGTGGGCCGCTCGGCCCCAATGTCGAGTTGTTCGCGCCAGTCCCGCTCGCCGCGGGTGATCTCGTCACCGGCTGCGGTGTAGCCACGGAATTGTGGCGAGTGGACCATGTGCACCGCCTGCTTTTGCTGTGGCGACAGCGCAAAGAAGTCGCGCGAGGCCTGCAGCACGTCCTGCACCAATTGGGGATGCGCGCCATAACCTGTCAGGTAGAAGAATCCCACGTGGTGCGCCGTGTCCCGCAGTTTGGCGACGAAGGCGGCGCGGCGCGTGGGATCGCCGGATGTGAATTCGCGCAGGTCCAGCAGCGGCAGCACGGCGGTGGTGGTTGTCATGTGTTTTTCTCCCAAAGAAAAGAAGGCGTCAGGCGGACGCAAACGGTGAACGGATATCGGCCAGGAACTGCTGCGCCCGCGGGTGTTCGGGCCGGTTGAAGAATGCTTCCGGTGTACCGCGTTCCAGCACCCGGCCGGCGTCCAGGAACAACACGCGGTCAGCCACGTCACGGGCAAAGCCCATCTCGTGTGTCACCACCACCATGGTCATGCCGTCGCGCGCTAGGTCCTTCATGACCTGCAGCACCTCGCCCACCATCTCGGGGTCCAGGGCGCTGGTGGGCTCGTCGAACATCATCAGCGGCGGCTGCATGGCGAGTGCGCGCGCGATGGCCACGCGCTGCTGCTGGCCACCCGAGAGTTCCGTCGGGTGCGCGTTGGCCTTGTGTGCCAAGCCGACCCGATCCAGCAGGGCCATGGCCTGCTCCTGTGCGGCTTTCTTGGATAGGCCACGCAACTGAAGAGGTGCCAACGTACAGTTTTCCAATGCGCTCAGGTGCGGGAACAAGTTGAACTGCTGGAACACAAAGCCAATGTGGGAGCGCAGCGCATTCAGGTTTTGGCTACGGGCGTGGATGTCATGCCCCTCCAGCAGGATGCGTCCGCCCTGGATGGGTTCCAGCCGGTTGATGGTGCGGATCAGTGTGGACTTGCCAGAGCCCGAGGGGCCGCAGACCACCAGCACCTCGCCCTTGGGAACGGCCTCGTTGATATCGGCAAGGGCCTGGTAGGCGCCATACCATTTGTTGACGTTTTCAAACTGGATCATGCGGGCGTGTGCGAGTGATGGTGGTAGTGCTCACGGACGCTCAGGCGGCGCTCCAGCGCATACGCACAGCGCGAGAGCCCGAAGCACAGCAGGAAATAGGTCAGGCCCAGCGTCAGATAGATCTCGGTCGGCAAGGTGAAGACCAGGGTGTTGATCTGGGTGGCGATGAACGACACCTCGGTCAGGCCAATGATGTAGCCCAGCGAGGTCTCCTTGATGGTGGATACAAACTGGTTGACCAGCGACGGCAGCATGTGGCGCAGCGCCTGCGGCAGTTGCACCAGGCGCAGGGTGCGAAAGTAGCCCAGCCCCAGCGAGCGCGCCGCCTCGGCCTGTCCCTTGGGCAGGCCCTGGATGCCGGCGCGCACGATCTCTGCCAAGTAGGCCGCATCAAACACCACCAGCGCCAGCAGCATGGTCACGAAGCGGTCGGTCTTGATGCCGGTGAGGCTGGGCAAAAAGAAATAGGCCCAGAAGATCACCATCAGCAAGGGCGTGCCCCGCACCACAAACACCAGGGCCGTGACCGGCCAGCGGATGGCGCGCCAGGGACTGACCCGGCCCATGCCCAACACAAGACCCACGGGCAGGGCCAACAGCAGGCCCAATGTGGCGAGTACCAGCGTTAACACCAGCCCCCCCAGCGGCCCCTGCGGGTAGCGGCCAATCAGGAAATACACCCAGTAGGTGTCCACCATGTCGGGATAGCTCATAGCGCCCTCGCCGGGTAGTGGTGCTGGTACCAGATGCCCAGGCCCGTGATCAGCAGCGACAGCGCGAGATAGGCCGCCGTCGCAAAGGCGAATGGCTCAAAGCTGCGGAAGGTGGCGGTCTCTACCTTGGCAGCCTGGTACATCAGCTCCGCCGTGCCAATGACGGTGGCAATGCTGGTGTTCTTCCACAGGTTCAGGGTCTGCGAGACCAAGGGTGGCACGGTCACGCGCAAGGCCTGCGGCAGGATGATCAGGCGCAAGGTGGTCAGAAAGCCCAGACCCAGGGCGCGCCCGGCCTCGAACTGCACCGTGGGAATGGCGCGGATGCCGCTACGGATGTCTTCCGACATATAGGCTGCGGTGTAGAGCGTGAGCCCGAACACGGCGGCCACCGTCTCGAAGTCGTGGGCATACAGCCTCTCGCGTGTGGATTCCGGCAGCAACTCCGGTGCACCGAAGTACCAGAACAGCAGGTGGGCCAGCAGCGGCACATTGCGGATGCTCTCCACATACGTCCACGCCAGGGCCTGCAGCAGGCGGCTCGGTGCGAGGTGCAGCAGCGCAATGGCGAGGGCCAGCGGCAGAGCCAGCAGCAGCGTCCAGCCCAGCAGGCGCATGGAAAGCAACAGACCCGTCACCAGCATGTCGTGGTGGGGGCCAGTGAGAATCAAACCCCAATCAAAGCCCGTCATACATCCCCAAGCTCTCCAGGCACGCCGCACGGCCCCCCAGAAACAACCAAACCGTGCGGCGCGCCCTTCGAGCTCTCATACCGGCTTAGAACTTATCCGTAAATAAAGGATAATGACCTTCCATGCGCGATGCCCGCGCGTGGAGGGAAGATGGCAAAAGCAAAAGCATGGGAAGTGACCGATGAATTTTGGAGCCGTGTTGAGCCACTGAT
>Ga0265332_10001572_pt1 | contig 12518 bp, 8 predicted proteins | sample 41926metaG_FD_202084 | JGI IMG/M metagenome (GOLD analysis project Ga0265332, IMG submission 202084) | Rhizosphere microbial communities from Carex aquatilis grown in University of Washington, Seatle, WA, United States - 4-19-26 metaG | ecosystem: Host-associated > Plants > Roots > Rhizosphere >...
CAGGGCATTCGCAACCTCTTTCTGAGGCGGCGCATCACGGCCCTGGCGGATCATGGCGCGCAGCACGCCTGCAAAAGCATGCGCCAGGACGAAGGCATCGGCCTGACCCATGGCATGACGAAACGCCCCCGCCCCTCGTTCGCGGGAAAGATGCCCGATTATCTTCGTCAAAAGCGGTGACAATCGGTTGCCGCCGCGCTCCAGCGAATATTCCATGACCAGCCTGTGCGCGGCGCGGCGCGCGCCATAGCTTTCCAGCACCGCATGCACGACCGCCTCGATCCGCGCCTGGGTCGAGGCGATGGTCACATTCTCCATCGCCTCCGTCACGCGGTCCGACATGGCGGCGATCTCCCTGTCGGCCAGGCTGCCGAGGATCGCTTCCTTGTTGGGAAAGAACTGATACAGCGTTCCGATGCTCACCCCCGCCGATAGGGCGATAGCGTTTGTCGTCAGCCCATCCAGACCGCCTTTTTCGAGCAGCCGTATGGTCGCCTCGAATATGAGTTCGACCTTGTGACGCGAGCGGTCTTGACGCGGTTGCCGGGCGCTAGTGCCTTGTTTTTCCGACTTTTTTGCCATCAGAGGTGCCCTTGGGGAACGCGAATATCAAAACATGAGCATTACTCATATTATCAATTTCGTGGATGGCCTCAAGCGGCCGCGAAAAAGAAGGAATTCAAAGATGATTACCCTGCTGATCGGACTGCTTGGTTCTGCGATTTATGGCTGGTGGCGTCAGCGTCACGGCGCGGCGCCCAAGGCTTAGGAAGGAGAACCGACATGCTCGCTTCGGACTTCCAGGTCGCCGCGCTTCGCACCGCTGCACGCGCTGCTTTCCTTTATGCCTTGCCTCTGACGGAAATCGCCGCCCTTCGGGCCCGGATGCTGGGGGCCGGAATTCCGGCCGGGCGTTTCTTTCCGCAAAAGGGCCTGGCGACGCCCGCCGATCGCTTCGTGACCACACCGAACAATGACACCATCTACGCCAATGCCTTTATCGATCTCAGGCATGGGCCTGCGACCCTGACCATCCCGCCCCTGGGCGAACGCTATGGCTCGCTTTATCTGATGGATATGTTCAGCAACAGCATCGCTGTGCTGGGCACCCGCACCACGGGACAGCAGGGCGGCACCTTCACGCTTGTTGGTCCGACCGATGCCGCGCCGCCTGGCGCCTTGCGGTCGCCCACACCCTGGGTCTGGGCGATGGCACGGCTTGTGGTGCAAGGGCCCGAAGATCTTCCCGCCACATTGGCCGTGTTGCATCGGTTCGATTGCCAAAGCGCACCCGTCAAAGAGATGGCGGCTGCCGGCGCCGACCGCAATGGTCCCTGGCAGGCCTGGATGAACGCGGCCAACCGGCTGATCCTGGAAAACCCGCCCTTAGCCACGGACCGGAAAATTCTGGACCAGATGGCTCCGCTGGGGTTGGGCTCGCAAGATTTCGATTCCGGGAAATTCTCCGCGGCCGAGGCGGCAGAAATCGCCGCCGGCGTGGAAGATGCCAGGAAGATCGCGCTATCGGCCGGGTTCGCCGGCGCCAAGGTTGGCCAATGGCTCTATCCTGCGCCCAACATGGGCGTGTTCGGGCAGGATTATGTGACCCGGGCGCGCATCGCGGTGGCGGGGCTGGCGGCGTTGCCGACGGCGGAGGCCATGTATCTGGCGGCCCTGTCACGGGATGGCTCATCTGTTTTCAAAGGTGACGATCTATGGCGCCTGCGATTTGCCAAGGACACGCTGCCGCCGGTCGACGCGTTCTGGTCATTGACGATGTATGAAATGGAGCCTGATGGCGCGCTGTTTCTGACACCCAACAGTATCGATCGCTATTCCGTCGGCGACCGCACCGCGGGGCTGGTACGCGATGCGGATGGGGCGCTGGATATCTGGATCGGACGAAATGATCCCGGCGTTGGACGCGCCAGCAACTGGCTGCCGGCCCCGGCGAAGGGGCCATTCGTGATGATTTTGCGCACTTACATGCCGCAGACCGACCTTGTGATGCAGCGCTACATCCCGCCGGCGATTGAAAAGGTCTGATCGCCGGATCGAACTTAGCGCACCAGTGCTGTCACGCCGTAAAGAAATGCCGCGCCCAGCAGGGTCGCGACGGTCGTCGCCGGGCGCGGATAGGCACGGTGGCTTTCCGGTAGAAGACCGCTGGCGCCGATATGCAGGAAGAAGCCGCAGAACAGCGCCAGCAGCAGCGACAGAACCCCGGCGCCAGGCGCGATCAGCAGGCTCAATGCGGCGCCGATCACCGGCGCTATCGCATCCATCGCCAGCCAGCGCAGGGCAAAGCCTCTAGTGCCGCCATTCTTGGTGACCACATTCACGGTGTTGAGACCGTCGGCGAAATCGTGTGCCAGCACCGCGGTCGCCACAACCAGTCCGATCTCGCGGTTGGCCAGGAACGCCAGGCCCATGGCAAAGCCGTCCAGCACGCTATGGGCCGAGAAGCTGGCGGCGCCCAGCATGCCGCGCGCGGGATTGGCCTGGCCCTCGCAGTCATGCCGCGCCACCAGCCGATCCAGCACGACATAGAAAAAGAAGCCCAGCGCCGCGACGGCCAGCAATGTGTGCGGCTCGTAAAGGCCGGCGCCGCTTTCCAGTGCCTCGGGCGCAAGGTCGAAAAAGGCGACACCAATCACCGCGCCTGCGGAAAAGCCCATCACCAGCGGCAGTCTGCCGGCCAGCTTCAATGCCATCAGGCCGCCGGTCATGGTGGCGGCAAAGGCGCCCAAGGCGATGGCAAGGATCAGGACGGCGTTCATGGGGAGGCTTTAGCGAAAGGCCGCGGCGCCGACAACCGCCAGCGGCAACAGGCGGCATGGCGCGGGCTGGGAGCGCACCCTAGGGTGGGGCCGCTTCAAGGGGATCGCCAAGATGCTGAGGCCGCTTGCCGTTCTGGCCGTGCTGGCGGCGCTGTTTCTGCCGGCCGAGGCCGCGCCGCGGCACAAGCTGCTGGTGATTTCCGTCGACGGCCTGGATTGGCGCTATCTGCGCGACGCCGATGCGCTGGGCCTGAAGCTGCCCAATATTCGAAAGCTGCTCAGCCGGTCGCAGGTCGCCGATGGCGTGGTCGGCGTCTGGCCTACCATCACATGGCCATCCCATACCACGATGCTGACCGGCGAGCCGCCCTTCCGGCACGGCATCCTGGCCAATGCGGGCGGTCCGCTGGACATTGCCCAGAGCTACTGGTCCGCCACCAAGATCAAGGTGCCGACCGTGACCCAATGCGCGATGATGGCGGGCCTGACGACGGCAGCCGTCAACTGGCCGGTGACGGTGAATGCGAATCTCACCTGGAACCTTCCGGAGGTTTACGCCAAGCGCAACGGGGATTCCTCCGATCTCGCCACTGTCGACCGCTACGGCACACAAGGCCTGGTGGCGGAGATTGCGCGCGCTTATCCCTCTTTTGCCTATCGCTGGCTGGACGACCGCACCCGCACTCTGGCGACGATCTATCTCTTGAAGAACAAGCAGCCCGATCTGCTGCTGCTGCATCTGGCCGAGCTGGATTCGGAGGCACATGAAGAAGGGCCCTTTACGCCAGCCGCCAATGCGGTGGCCGAACGGTCCGACGATCTGATCGGCGACATCCTCAAGGCGCTCCCCAAAGGCTATGACGTGGCGTTGGTGTCCGATCATGGCTTTGAAAGGATCGACCACACCGCCAATCTGAAAGCGATGGCAGCGGCTGCCGGCGTGACCGGTGCAATGGACATAACGCCCGGCATGGTTGCCACCAACGATCCGCCGGTGGCGCAATGGCTGCGGACGCAAAGCGGCAAGGGGGATGTGGGGCGCGAGATTCCACCAGCCGAAGTGAAGCGCTTTGCCGGGCTGGAGGCCGCGGCGGCGTTCGAGCCCGCGCCGCATGTCACCTTTGCCGCCACCGGTCCGGTCCATGGCACACCGTCCAACGCAGGCACGCACGGCTTCTGGCCGACGCGCAGCGACTATCACAGCATCTTCGCTCTGTCGGGCCCGGGTGTTCAGCCAGGCAAGCTGGGCGAGATCGAAATGGTGTCGCTGAAAGACCGCTTCGCCCAGGTGCTGGGCCTGAGCTGCCGCTAGACCAAATTCCGTTCAGACATAACCGCGCTATCCTCATGCTTCGACAAGCTCAGCATGAGGATTTTAAATGTTTTCCTCACCCTGAGCTTGTCGAAGGGTGAGGAAATCGATTCGAGCGGGCGCTTCTCGCTCTAGCTCTTCTCTTCCGGGATCACGTCCACGCCAACATCCACCACATGGTCGTGGCCGCCCAGGATGATGCCCGACACCGGCGCCACGTCGCTATAGTCGCGGCCCCAGGCGGCGGTGACGTGGGCGTCGCTGACGACCAGATCGTTGGTGGGGTCAAGATCCACCCAGCCGAAGGGCGGCGCCCACACGCTGAACCAGGCATGGCTGGCATCGGCGCCCAGCAGTCGCGCGCGTCCCGGCGGCGGCCGGGTCATCAGATAGCCGGAGACATAGCGGGCCGGCAGACCGATGGCGCGCAGCGCGGCGATGGCCGCATGCGCCAGGTCCTGGCAGACGCCGGCGCGGATCTCGAACACCCGGTCTACCGGCGTGGTGACATCGGTGACGGTGGTGTCGTAGCGGAAATCCTTGTGAATGCGGTTCATCAGCTCCATCGCCCCGGCCAGGATGGGGCGGCCGGGCGGAAAGCTCATCGCGCCATAGGCGACGACATCGTCGCCGAAGGCGATGAGTGGAGAATCGAACATGAACTGCACGGCGTCGCGCGCATCCTCCTCCTCCGCATTTTCCAGAAGAGTCCGCACCTCTTCCCAGGGAAGGCTGTCGCGTGAGGGACGCTCTGGCGGCGGCTCGACCGACACACTGCTTTGGGCCACCACTTCCAGCCTGGTATGGGCCTGGTCGATGGAAAACCATTCGCAGGGATTGTGGAAATAATCCTCGCGCCCCACGCGCGTGGCGGGGGCTAGGCTCAGGCTGATATTGCTGTCATGCACGGTCTGGTGGGGCGTGGAGCGCGGTTTTAAGTGCGCCAGATGCCAGGAATGGGAAACGTCCTGCACATAGCGATAGGTAGTGCGGTGGCGGACCAGATAATCCATCACAGCTCCTGCGCCGGGCCGGAGCCCGTGCGGCTGCGGCTGGCATGTTGGAAATAGGCGTCCGCGAGAGCGTCCGATAATTCCCCCGTGCTGGAGATGATGGCATCCGCCACCTCGATCACGCCGGGCCGCTCGCCCTTTTCGCAGAGAGACAGCCGTGCGGGATTGGCATTGGCCAGGGCCGTGCGCATTTCCTGCACGATCCGGCGCGGCACATCGCTGCGCTGGGCCAGGGTGATGCGCGGCAGCTCTTTCAGATGGCTCTCGATGGCCGCGAGCTGGAAGGCGCAGGAGCGGGGATTATGCTCATCCAGCATCAGCAGGTCGACGAATGGCACCAGCTGGAAGACATTGAAATAGCGCGAGCGGTAGGTCATGGCGCTGTCGTCGATCTCGAGCAGGATGCGCATATGCTCGGTTTCGCGCGCGTCCGGCGAGGCCACCGTCTGGCGCAGCAGCCAGGCCAGATGCAGCGCCCGCTCCAGCCGCCGGCCCATGTCCAGGAACAGGTAGTTGGGGCCCCGCGTCATGTTCTCTGCCGAAAGGCCGGCCAGGGCCGCGGCGCGCGCCACCAGCCCGTCCAGATAAAGGCGCGTGGCGGCGGCATCGAACAGCGCGTCCTGGGCCGGCAACACTTCTCTTGCGGCCAGGGCATGAATGCTGCGCCAGGTATCGAGCGACAGCCGGTCGCGCACCGACCAGCCGGTCTGCTCCACCCGCGCCAGCAGCCGCTGCAGGCTGCGGGAATTGTAAGGGCTGAAGACCAGAAGCTGCAGCTCCTCGGCCAGGGTCTGCTCGCTGGCGATTTCCTCGATCGGATTGTCGCTGGCCTGGCTGAAGGGGATGAGCAGCTTGCGCGCCACTTCCAGGGCGTTCGCCGGATCGTCGATCAGCCGCGAGGTCACCGCCCGCAGGATGCGGACAAAGGCTTCGGTGCGCTCGGCATAGCGGCCCAGCCAGAACAGATTGTCCATGGCGCGGCTGGGCGCGGATTCGCCTTGCCGTTTCACTTCCAGCGCGCGCGCGCCCTGGCCCAGCAGGGTGAAATTGTCCACCGGCGCCTCGGAAATCACCCAGGCATCCTTGGAAGAGGCGCCCGATTGCATGGAAAGCGCCCGCACCGTCTCGTCGGCGGCAACGCGGGTCAGCCCGCCTGGCATCACCATCCAGCCCTTGGGCGTCCAGGCGGCGAAGACGCGCAAGGAGACGGGCTTGGGGCTGAAGCAGCCATTTTCGAAGACCGGGGCAAGGCCCAGCGGCGAGACCTCTTGCAGCACCAAGGTCTCTCCGCGCCGGTTGATGCGCGCGATGGCGTCATCGCGGTCCGCCGCGCTCATATCCGCGCCCAGCCGGGCGCTGGAGCGGCGCGAGAACATCGGCCGCGCGTCGAAGGCATCGCGCAGGATGGCGTGATCCAGCCGCTCCAGCGCTTCCTTGCGGCCCCATTCGGTGCCGCACCAGATGGTGTCGATGTCGGGAATCTTGAGATCTTCGTCCAGCAGCGCGCGCGCCACATTGGGCAGATAGGCGTCCATCACAGGGGATTCGACCACCCCGCCGCCCAGCGCATTGGCCAGGACCACGCCGCCGGCGCGCACCGCTTCCACCAGACCGGGCACACCCAAGGCGCTGTCGCCGCGAAATTCCAGGGGATCGCAGAAATCGGAATCCACCCGGCGGAAGATGGCGGCGACGCGCTCAAGGCCGGTCAGGGTCTTGATGAAGACCTGACCGTCGCGCACCGCCAGATCATCGCCCTGCACCAGGGTCAGGCCCAGATAATGGGCGAGATAGACATGCTCGAAATAGGATTCGTTGTAGGGGCCGGGTGTGAGCAATACGGCGCGGTCGCGCCGCGAGGCGCCCAGGTTCAGGACATTTTCCCGGTAGGTGTTGAAGAAGGCGGCCAGCCGCGCCACCCGCATGTCGCTGAAATTTTCGGGAAAGGTCTGGGCCACCACCAGCCGGTTTTCCAGCGCATAGCCCAGCCCAGCCGGCGCATCGGCCCGTGATGCCATCACCTTCCAAGACCCGTCCGGCGCGCGCGCCAGATCGGCGGAATAAAGATGCACGTGCACATCCTGCACCGGACGGCTGCCGCACAGCGGCCGCAGGAACTGGGGATGGCCGGTGATCAGATGCGGCGGCAGAATGCCTTCGCGCACCAGCCGCTGCGGGCCATAGACATCGCGCAACAGATGATCGGCCAGCACGGCGCGCTGGATCACGGCCGCTTCGATTTTCGCCCAGTCGGTCGAGGAGAGAATCAGCGGCACGATGTCGAGCTGCCAGGCGCGCGCCTGGCCGCCGCGATCGTCATAGACGTTATAGGTGACGCCATTGTCCTGAACGCTGGCGCGGGCGGCGCGCTGACGCCGGTCGAACTCGTCGGGCGGCAGGCTTGTCAGGGTGCGCGCAAAGGCTTGCCAGTGCGGCCGCACAACCCCGGAAGGCTCGCGCAGTTCGTCGAAGCGCGTGGCCGCTTCTACCGGTTCAGCAACATCCGACAAAAATCAGGCCCCCAATCGCCCATCGCTTCGACGTAGGTCGAGAGTATAGGGGAAATCGGGATTGGGTGCTTCTCGTGTCGCCTCGAAGGCCCCGCCGGTGAAGCCAAAAGGCTCGAACCGGGCCAGACGGCGGCCCTCGGCCTCATTGGCGTTGACGGGAAAGGCCTCGAAATTGCGGCCTCCGGGATGGGCGACATGGTAGGTGCAGCCGCCCAGGCTGCGATTGCGCCAGCCGTCCCAGATTTCGAGAATCAGCGGGGCATGGGCCGGAATGGTCGGGTGCAGACCATGGGCCGGCTGCCAGGCCTTGAAGCGGACCCCGGCAACAGCCTCCGCGGCCGTGGTGGCATGCAAGGGGATGGTGCGGCCATTCACCAGCACCTGGTGGCGGTCCGGCGTCAGGCCGCTTACCTTCACCTCCAGCCGCTCCACCGAGGAATCGACATAGCGGACAGTGCCGCCGACGGCGCCTTCCTCGGCCATCACATGCCAAGGTTCGAGCGCGCTGCGCAGGGTGAGCCCGACATCGTCATATTGCACCGCGCCGATTTTGGGGAAGCGGAATTCCCAGTGCGGCCGGAACCATTCCAGGTCGAACTCAAAGCCATGGGCATTCATGTCCGCGATTAGATCGGCGAAATCACTCCAGACAAAATGCGGCAGCATGAACCGGTCGTGCAGGCTGGTCGCCCAGCGCACCAGGCCGGTCTGATAAGGCTCGCGCCAGAAGCGGGCGATCATGGCCCTGAGCAGCAGCGATTGGGCCAGGCTCATTTCCGCATGTGGCGGCATCTCGAAGCCGCGGAATTCCACCAGGCCCAGCCGGCCGGTCGGTCCATCGGGCGAATAGAGCTTGTCGATGCAGATTTCGGTGCGATGGGTATTGCCGGTGGAATCGGCCAGCAGGTTGCGGAAGATGCGGTCCACCAGCCAGGGCGGCAGATTGGCGGCGGCGCGGGAAGGAATCTCATCAAAGGCAATTTCCAGCTCATAGAGCGAGTCGTGCCGCGCTTCATCGATGCGCGGCGCCTGGCTGGTGGGGCCGATGAAGAGACCGGAGAAGAGATAGGAAAGCGAAGGATGGTTCTGCCAATAGGCCAGAATGCTTTTCAGCAGATCCGGCCGGCGCAGGAACGGACTGTCCGGCGGATTGGCCGCGCCCACCACGATATGATTGCCGCCGCCGGTGCCGGTGTGACGGCCATCGAGCAGGAATTTCTCGGTGGAGAGGCGGCAGGCATGGGCTTCTTCATACAGCGCCTTGGTAATGTCCACCTGCTGGCGCCAGGTCTTCGCGGGGTGGATATTGACCTCGATCACGCCGGGATCGGGCGTGACCTTGATGACATTGATGCGCGAATCGTAAGGGGGCGGATAACCTTCTATATGCACGGGCAGGTTCAGGGCGCCGGCGCTTTGCTCCACCGCCGACAGCAAGGTGAAGTAGTCGCCAGCGCTGGGCACCGGCGGCATGAAAACACAGAGCCGGCCGTCGCGCGGCTCGACCGTCAACGCGGTTCGGACCACCGGATCGCTCTGCAGCGCCACGTCGCGGCTGGCGGTCTGGACAGGCATGGCCGCGGGTTCGGCTGCCGTGTCGTTTCCATGTCCGTTCGTATAGCCGTTCGTATAACCCTGTCCGCTTTTATCCCGGGGCTCCAGCGGCAGCAGCGGCGCAAAGGGATCGGGCGGCGGCACGAAGTTGCGTGCCTCGGGCGGCACGTAAGGAAGCGAATTTAGCGGCAGGCGGAAGCCGATGGCGGAATCGCCCGGCAGCAGGAACAAGTGGCCGCTGCGCGTCGTCCAACGCTCGCTCAGCCAGCGCGATGCGCCTTTTTCCACCGGCAGCACATAGCCGACGGCCCGTGAGAGACCGCGCTCGAACACCCGCGCCAGCCGCGCACGCAATTCGGGATTTTCCAGCTTGGGATTGCGAGGATCGACAGCCTCGGCAAGCTGCCGCTCCTGAGCCAGATGGTGCCAGAAATCCTCGAAGGCCGGCATGATGTAGGAACCGTCCAGGTCAAGCCGCTGCGCGATGGCGTGGGTCAGGCGCCGCGCATCTTCCAACGTGGGCTTGTGGTCGGTAGCCTCCGCGGCGATGCGGTCGGCATCCTTCCACAGCGGTACGCCGTCCTCGCGCCAATAAAGTGAAAAGGCCCAGCGCGGCAAAGATTCGCCCGGATACCATTTGCCCTGGCCGTGATGCAGCAGGCCGCCGGGCGCGAAACGGTCGCGCAGCCGCCGGATCAAGGTGTCGGCCAGCGCCCGCTTGGCGGGGCCGACCGCCGCGGTATGCCATTCCGCGCCGGAGCGATCGTCAATGGAGACAAAGGTCGGCTCGCCGCCCATGGTCAGGCGCACATCGTGATTGGAGAGGACGCGATCAACCTCATCGCCCAGCTTTTCGATCTCGGTCCATTGCTGCTGCGTATAGGGCTTGGTGACGCGCGGCGCTTCCTTGACGCGGGTCACCGACATATCGAAGTCGAACAGCACTTCGGCAGGTTCGACCGCGCCGGAGATGGGTGCGGCATGGCTGGGATTGGCGGTGGCCGCCAGCGGAATATGCCCCTCACCGGCGAAAAGGCCCGAAGTAGGATCAAGCCCAACCCAGCCGGCGCCCGGCAGATAGACTTCGCACCAGGCGTGCAGGTCGGTGAAATCCTGGTCGGGCCCGGACGGACCATCCAGCGCCTTCACATCGGGCTTGAGCTGGATCAGGTAGCCGGAGGCGAAGCGGGCCGCCAATCCCATGCGCCGCAACAGCTGCACCAAGAGCCAGGCGGTATCGCGGCAGGAGCCCGAACCCTTGCACAGCGTCTCCTCCGGCGTCTGGATGCCGGGCTCCATGCGGATCAGATAGGAGATATCCCGGGACAGTCTGGCATTGAGCTCGAACAGAAAGCCGGTGGTCTGTTTCTTCTCACGCGGAATGGCGGCGAGATAGCGTTCGAAGGCCGGACCGAGCTGCAAGGTTCTGAGATAGGGCTCCAGCTCGGTCTTCAGGTCGTCGGAATAGCTGAAGGGAAATTCCTCGGCGCTGGGCTCCAGGAAAAAGTCGAAGGGATTGATCACCTCCATGCCCACCGTTAGGTCCACGGTGATGGTGAAGTGATCGGTTTTTTCGGGCACGACGATGCGCGCCAGCCAGTTGGATTGGGGATCCTGCTGCCAGTTCAGGAAATGCTGCTCCGGCTCGATCTTCAGCGAATAGGCCAGAACTTTGGCGCGGCAGTGGGGCGCGGGCCTCAGGCGCACGGTCTGCGGGCCCAATTCAATGGGCCGGTCATAGCGGTAGCGCGTGACGTGGCGCAGCGCGGCCTGAATGGTCATGGACCAATGCTCATGAAAAACCCTCGCCAACAACTATGCCGCAAGTGCGAAGATGCGGCTACACGCCGCCACGCCGCAGCCCGATGATCGCGGAACGCGGTTAACAAGCCGGCGTTTCCCCAACCACAGCGCAGGGGATTGCACCTCATGAAATTGTTCAGCTGCCAGGGTTGCGGCCAGCTTTTGTATTTCGAGAATATCCGGTGCGAGAGCTGCAGCCGGACTCTGGGATATCTTACTGATCTGACTGAGATTTCGGCGCTGGACGTCAAGACCGAAGGCGGTTTTGAGGTGCTGGCGGCCCCCGGCAAGGCCTACAAATTCTGCCACAATTACGATGCGGGCATGTGCAACTGGATGCTGCCGGCTGACAGCCCGGAAGATTTTTGCGCCGCCTGCCGCCACAACCGCACCGTCCCCGACCTGTCGGTGGCAGGCAATGACGTGCTGTGGCGGAAGATCGAGACCGCCAAGCACCGACTGTTCTATTCGCTGCTGCGCCTCGGCCTGCCGCTGGAAAACCGGGCAGACAATCCGGAACACGGCTTGGCTTTCGACTTTCTGGCCGACCCGCCGGAAAGCCATGCCTCAGGCGTGATGACCGGTCATGACAATGGCCTGATCACCCTGGCGATCCGGGAAGCCGATGATGCGATGCGCGAGAGGGTGCGCGGCGAGATGGGCGAGCCTTATCGTACTATGCTGGGCCACTTCCGCCATGAATCCGGGCACTATTTCTGGGACCGGCTGGTGGCGGGCAAACCCCGCCGCCTCGCCGCGTGCCGCGCTCTGTTCGGCGACGACCGGCTCGACTATGGCCAGGCGCTTCAGAGGCACTATGACCAGGGCGCGCCACCCAACTGGCAGAACGACTTTGTCAGCATGTACGCCACCACCCATCCCTGGGAGGATTTCGCCGAGACCTGGGCGCACTATTTGCACATCGTGGACACCTTGGAGACGGCGGGCGCTTTCGGTCTGAAGGTCAAGCCGCGGCGGGCCCGTGGCGAACTCGCGGCCGAGATCGACTTTGATCCCTATCGCGCCAAGAACATGGACACCTTGATCAAGGCGTGGCTGCCGATCGAATTTGCTACCAACAGCATGAACCGCAGCATGGGACAGTTGGATCTCTATCCCTTTGTCCTCTCACCCAAGGTGATCGAAAAGCTGGCCTTCATCCACGAGTTGACTCACGCGCGTGCGCCAGCCCGCAAGCCTGCTTTAGCCGGCGGCCAGGGCCCGGGATTCCAGGCGCAAAGCGCGGGGGCGCAGGCGCTCCTGGGGTAAGCGCACCGTCACGCGGGTGCCCTTGCCGACCTGGCTTTCCAGGCCGATCTGACCGCCATGGGCTTCCACCAGGCCCTTGACGATGGCCAGCCCCAGCCCCGTGCTTTACTGTGCCGTGATCGTCAAGCGGGTGGACGAAAAGACCCGCGCCAAAACTTCGATCAACGAATTGTTGCGGGACTGATGGTCGTTATAGACGCCCTTGCTTTGGCCCAGGCCCTGATCCGCCGCCCTTCGGTGACCCCGAAGGATGCCGGCGCGCTGGATGTGCTGGAAG